>Ga0070737_10006792_pt1 | contig 10358 bp, 10 predicted proteins | sample Coa_R1_10_FD_66438 | JGI IMG/M metagenome (GOLD analysis project Ga0070737, IMG submission 66438) | Surface soil microbial communities from Centralia Pennsylvania, which are recovering from an underground coalmine fire - Coalmine... | ecosystem: Environmental > Terrestrial > Soil > Unclassified...
TTGTTCATGACCCTGCCGGCCGTGGAACAACTCGGTGGTCCGCCATGTGGCCTTGCCCGCGCCGGCCGCGGCCGGCGCGGGCCGCGCCTTGCCACGCCCGCTGGTCCGCATCGGCGGGCTCAACGCCAACCTCCTCGGCCCGGGCGCTGAACCTTTTTCATCCTGCCCTTATGCTGCGGGGGCCCGCCTTCCGGGTCATGGCAGGGGAGGCCGGAGCTGCCGTCCCCGGCGTGACCTCACCGAGGTAACCCTGGTCGCGCACAGCTGGGGCGGCTACCCCGCCACCGCCGCCGCGCACCAGCTCACCGGCCGGGTATCGAAGCTGATCTTCTACAGCGCGCTCGTCCCGGCCCGCGACGTCACGCTGGCCGCCGGGAACCCCGGCCTGTGAGCAGATGATCCGCGGCGACATCGCCGCCAGCCCGGACGGGACGAGCGCCATGACCCGCGAGCAGCCCTCCCCGCTCATCCCCGGTGCTCCCGGCTCCGCCCGCGACCTGCCGTTCGAACTCCCCGGACGCCGCGGACGGTGAGTTGCCGGGTCAACTGCCTCGGCTAGCATCACAGGGTGGCCGAAAACGCCGGGGGGCTCTCCCCGGAGGACTGGGAGTTCTGGGACAGGTGGATGAGCGCCCAGCGTCGGCTGGTGCTTGAGATTGACCGGCGTCTGCAGCGCCGCTTCGGCATATCCAAGGCGGAGTTCAGCGTGCTCGTCACCTTGCGCGGCGCGGCTGGGGGGGAAATGCGCGTCGTCGAGCTGGCCGACACGCTCGGCTGGGATAAGAGCCGGGTGGCGCATCAGCTTACCCGGATGGAGGCCCGCGGCCTGGTCGACCGGGTCGAGAGCGGCGCCCGGGGAAGGCGGACGGGCATCCGGCTGGCGAAGGAAGGGCGGCGCCTCGCGGAAGAGGCCGTTGCTGAGCACGCTGCCGCCGTTCGCGAGATCTTCTTCGACGCCGTGACGCCTGCGCAGCTTGAGGCCATCGGGTCGTGGAGCACGCAGATGATCAACCGCGCCGCCCGCACTGGGCGCGAGGAGACTGGGCGCGAGGAGGAGGCCTAGTACGGCAGCAGCCATTCGCTACCTGACCTGGGCGGTTTCGATAGCATCGCGGCGAGCGACGTGCGCTGGCGGGGCCGATGCGGGTGGCCAGGTGCCGGTGTGGGCTGTGAGCAGGTGGCTGGTCTGCGGGATTGTTAAGGGTTGTTTCGTGCGCTGGGGTCGTTTACATCATCTGGCACAGGACGTCTGCTTTGGTGGTGTGCCCGCTGGTCACTGTCGCTACCTCCGCTGCCCGGCACAGGTAGGTGCCGCTGCCGTAGAGCGGGCTGTGGCCCGTGATGGTGTAACGGCCTGCCGGGACCGTGACCGAGTAGGTGCCGCTGGCGCCGACGGGAACATTACGGTGAACGCCGGGCCCGGTCAGGGTGACGGTCCCTGGCCACGGGCGCGGAAGCCCCGGCGCCGGGCCGCCAACGCCGTAGAGGTGACCGGTCAGGGTGCCGTCGGCGGGATTGGGTCCCGAGCACGCCGCGGTGAGCCCGGCCAGGTACGCGGCAGCCAGGGGCAGGCCGATCAGGGTGGTCCTCACGTCCCTTGGACGGCACGTGCCTGTCACGGGGTTCCCAGCGGTTCGGGTGTGCCCGGCCCGGGTGTGAACGTGCCTGAACGGGTTGCCTGGCTGTTCCGGCTCGGTCTCACGGGCGCCTGCACGGATGGGGGATTCGGCAGGCGCAGCCGCCTGGCGATCATGCGGTTGTGAAGACGACAGGGCCGCGGGCGGCTGCTGCCGCCAGGATAGGCGCCGGCCCCGGCCGGCGGAAACGTGCTGAGCTGCTGGAATTGCTGCGTCCGTGTTTCGCGCGGACAGAGCCGTGGCTGCAGGCGGGTAAGTACGCCGCCGCGGTGATGAGCCAGGTTCCCAGGCGCAACGGGCGGGCGATCGCCGCGCAGGCAGGAGATCGCGCGCCGGATAGGACCCAGCGGCTGCTCAGCCGCGCGGTGCGGGGCACTTTCGCGGCGATGGGGGTGGTGCGCCGGTTCGCCGTGGCCGGACTGGGCCAGGCCGCCCGCAGGACCGGCCGGCGGCGCGGCCTGGCGGCCGGCGCGATCGACGAAACCGGGCAGGTCAAGGCCGGCGACCGCACCGCGGGCGTCAGGCGGCAGTACATGGGGTGCGTGGGCAAGGCGGCCAACGGGATCAACACGGTGCACCTGGCGTATGTGCGGGAAGGCGCCGGGCACGCGCTGACCGGCGCCCGGGAACGGATCCCCGCCGGGCACCTTAAGGACCCGGCGGAATCAGCGGTCATGGGCCTGCCGCCGGACCTGGCCTTCCGCACCAGGGGGCAGCTGGCCATAGACATCCTCACCGGGGCCTTCGCCGACGGCGTCCGGCTGGACTTCGTGTGCGGCGACGAGGCATACGGCTCATGCACCGGGCTGCGCGAGTACCTGGAGGACCACGATCAGGCCTACGTGCTGCGGGTCTCCCCCAGCTTCCGGCTCACCTTGGCCAGCGGGGTCATGCTGACCTGTAAGCAGGCCGCCGCGCGGCTGCCGGGCCGCCGGCGCGGCTGGGAGGCGCGGCCGGCCGGAACCGGATCCAAGGGACGCCGCTGGTACGCCTGGGCATGGCCGGGCACCGCCTCGGCCCGGCACCGCCTGCTGATCCGCCGCCACCTGGCCGCCGGCGGGCTGGCCTTTCACTACTGCTACCGGCCCGGAGGCCAGTCGGCGTCCCCGGCCCGGCCGATCCGCGCAGCAGGGCTGCGCCGGCCAGCCGAAGAAGATTTCGAGTTCGGGAAGGACTGCTTCGGGCTCGGCCAGTCCCAGGCCCGCCTCTGCACCGCGATCGCCCGGCATACCGTGCCGGCCATGGCCGCCCTGGCCATCTGCGCCGTCACCGCTGCCCTGCTCCGCCGCCGCACGGGGAGTGCCGCACCAGCCCCAGCCCTGCCAGGCCAGCCCCCACCCGCCAACTTCGGGATGATCCCGCTCACCGTCCCGGAAACCGGGCGCCTGCTCGCCCGCCCGCCCCCACCAGGCAGCACCGTGCACTGGATGATCTGGCGGCGCAGCCACCAGGCCCGGTCACGCTGGTACCACCAGCGAACAAGACTCGCCCGCGACGCCGCAATTGTCCTAGTCAGCTAGCGAATGGCTGCTGCCGTACTAGGGGCGCGGTGACGGGCGGTTTCCTGGTGCGGCGCGCCGGCTAATAAGTTGACGAGACAACTCTTTCCCGAATAGAGTTGTCTCGTCAACTTATAGAGGGGCGCTTCACGTGGCTTGCGACGGCACGGTCGTCCGGGCACGCTGCCGTGACGTTGCCCGTGACCTGGATCGCGCCAGATCGGAGCGTTTGGATGAGCGGGCTTGTTGCGGTTGTCGGCGGCGGGTACGGCGGCACCTTGGTCGCGAAGGCGCTCGACGCCGAAGCGGACGTCGTCCTGATCGATCCGCGCGATGCCTTCGTGAACGTGGCAGGATCGCTGCGGGCGCTGACCCGGCCGGACTGGGCGCACAACGTCTTCTTCCCGTACAAGACGCTGCTCGAGCGAGGGCGGGTGGTCCGCGGCAGCGCAGCGTCCGTGGACGCCGCCGGCGTCACCCTGGCCGGCGGAGAGCGCGTGGACGCCGACTGCATCGTCTTGGCGACGGGTTCGTCCTATCCGTACCCGGCGCGCCCGAGGCACGCTGCCGCAAGCGCGGAGGAGGCGCTGGGCGACCTGCGCGAGACCCACCGGCAGCTCTCGGCCGCCGGGCGCGTGCTGATCCTCGGCGCAGGTCCCGTCGGCCTGGAACTGGCGGGCGAGATTCACGAGGCCTGGCCGGGCAAGCACGTGACCGTCGTCGGCGCCGCGGCTGAGCTGTTGCGCGGGTTTCTCCCGGAGGTCCGCGGTGAGCTGCACCGCCAGCTCTGCGAGCGCGGCATCGAGCTGCGGCTCGGCACCTCGCTCACCGCCCTTCCGCCCGTCGGGGACGGCGCCGCGGGGGCATTCACTGTCACGACGAGCGCCGGGGACCAGATCACCGCGGACATCTGGTTCCGCTGCTTCGGAGCCCGCCCCTGCACCGGCTACCTGACCGACGGAAGGCTTACCGCCCTCACCGCGGGCGGTCTGGTCCCGGTCGGCGAGCACCTCAGCGTCCCCGGTCACGAGCACGCGTACGCGCTGGGCGACATCGCCGACCTCGCGGACGCGAAGATGGCGACCCACGCGCAGGCACAGGCGCTGGTCGTGGCCGAGAACATCAGGGCGCAGCTGAAGGGCGAGCGCCCGGCGGCGGTTTACCAGCCGGCGCCCGTACCCCGCATCTTGTTGCCGCTCGGAACTCGCGGCGGCGTCGGGCAGCTCCCGGCGCCGGACGGCACGGCCGCCCAGGCCCCGATGGAGACCGTGATCCAACGCAAAGGAGCAGACCTGTTCACCGCCCGCTTCTCCGAACGGTTCAACCGGAGCTAACGCCCGCACGGGCAGTCCAGCGGTGAGAACGGCAAAACCACCACCCGGATCGTGAACATCGACAGCGGCCTTGGGATCGGCGGGCGTGTCAGCCGCGGGATCGGCGGGCGTGTCAGCCGCGTTCGCCTGCGAACCGGCCTGCGTCGATCTTGCGTCCCGCGCCGTCGGCGCGGAACCAGGGCCGGCCGGTCCGTGGATAAGCCGGCCCTGAACGAGGAAGACGGCATCGGCGAGTATGAGGTCTTGAGCCCGCCACCGGGTGCCGCGCCGAGAGGAATGCCACCATGCCGCACGCGTCCATCGATATCCCCGTCCCCGACCTGACGGGGAAGCTTGCCATCGTCACTGGCGGCAGTGACGGGATCGGCCTGCACATCGCCGCACGGCTGGCCACGGCAGGGGCCGAGGTGCTGCTGCCCGTGCGCAACCTAGAGAAGGGCGGCGCCGCGCGCCTGCGGATCCTGGGGAGGGCACCGGGCGCGAGAGTGTCGTTGCGCCGCCTCGACCTGGCATCCCTGCGCTCGGTCGCGGAGCTGGCCGCCGGCCTTCGCGCGGAGGGCCGGGCGATCGACATCCTGGTCAACAACGCGGGGGTCATGAACCCGCCGTCGCGGCAGCTCACCGAGGACGGCTACGAGCTGCAGTACGGCACCAACCACCTCGGCCACGCTGCCCTGACGACCGGCCTGCTGCCCCTTCTGCGCGCGGGACGCGCGCGCGTGGTTACCCAGACGGCCCTCGCCGCCAACATGAACGCCGTCAACTGGGACGACCTCCAGTGGGCGCGCGGCTACGACGCCATGAAGGCGTACTCGTCGTCGAAGATCGCGATGGCGCTCTGGGCGCTCGAGCTTGATCGCGTCAGCGCCGCGGAGAAATGGGGTATCACCAGCAATCTCGCGCACCCCGGGATCTGCCCGACCAACCTGCTGGCGGCGCAGCCCGGCATGGGCCGGACGAAGGACACGGCGGGGGTGCGGGCCGTGCGCGTCCTGTCGCGCCTCGGCATCCTGTTCGGCACAGCGCAGACGGCGGCCCTGCCCGCGGTCTACGCGGCCACGAACCCCGGCGCGCGCGGCGGCGCGATGTACGGACCGAGCGGTGTCGGCCATCTCCGCGGCACGCCGGCGCCGCAGGAGCTGTACAGCCGGCTGACGAGGGCGGAGGATCGCCGGAGGATCTGGGAGCTCTCCGAGAAGCAGCTGGCCGGTCTCGACCTCACGTCATAGGAGCGCAGGCATGGACAGGGAACAGCTCGCGGATTTCCTCCGCCGGCGCCGCGAGGCGATCCAACCCGAGGACGTCGGGCTGGCGCGCGGGACGCGGCGCCGCGCCCGGGGTCTGCGCCGGGAGGAGGTGGCAATGCTGTGCGGCATGTCGGTCGACTACTACAGCCGGCTCGAGCAGGGGCGCAGCGCGCAGCCGTCCGAGCAGATCCTCGCCACGATCGCGCGCGGACTGCGTCTTTCGATCGACGAGCGCGACTATCTGTTCCGCCTTGCGGGGCACCGTCCTCCTCCGCGCGTCTTCGGCGACTCGCACATCGCCCCCGGGCTTATGCGCCTGCTCGACCGGCTGCCCGACACCCCTGCAGGGGTCCTGAGCGGATTCGGTGACGTCCTCCTCCAGACGAACGCCGCACGCGCCCTGTTCGGCAACGAGACGACGCTGACCGGAATGTCGCGGAACGTCGCCTACCGCTGGTTTACCGATCCGGCCGCGCGCGCTCCCTACCCGGCCGACACCCACGATGAGCAGTCCCGCCTACTGACCGCCGACCTCCGCTCGGCCTTCGCGAAGCACGGCTCCTCCTCGCGCGCCGGCACCGTCGTGGCGGCGCTCCTGGCCGAGAGCCCGGAGTTCGCCGAGCTGTGGTCCCGGCACGACGTCGCGACGATCCAGCCGCACGAAAAGCGCCTCCAGCACCCGGAGGTCGGCGAGATGACGCTGCACTGCCAGATGCTCCACGATCACGAGCAGGGGCAGACGCTCATCCTGTTCACGGCAACGCCAGGCAGCGACAGCCACCAGAAGCTCGAGCTGCTGTCCGTGATCGGCAACGAGAGGCTCCGCCCGGAGAACCGGTCGTGAGCGAGGCGAGGTGCGGACAGGTCACGACTTCGCGGCGCACGCCGCCCGGAGCGCTCCGGGACCTGCGCGATGGTGTGACCGAGCGGCTCAGCGCGAACAAAGAACCCGCTGTATGTCCGGCTGGCGGGCCGCAGGCCGCCACCACCCTGCCATCCCCGGGCGCCCGCCCGCACCCGGACACGGCATCACCCCCGGCGAAGCCGGGCAGAACCCACCGGAAGCCCGCACCCCCGCGACCGCCCCTGCCACGGCAGGCAGCCCCAGCCAGCCGTCTGCCCGCAGCCCCCGGAAATTTCCCGCGAGCGCGACCCTCCCTGACGAGGGTGGCTCTTAAGCCGAAGTTACGTCTGGCGAGGTAGCGCGGTCCGGGGATTGAACTGCGCGTTTGCGTTGTGGGAGTGGGGTTTGTGGTGTCTACACCATGCTGAGGGTGAGCGGGATGGGCGCGCCGATGAGGTCGAAGGCGTGCCGCTGGGTCGGGGTGGGTTCGGCCAGGGCCGGGATGGTGACCTGGCCGTAGCTTAGGTCGTTGCGAGTGAGTGTGGCCGGGTGAGCGAGCAGGTCGCGGAAGCTGCGGATGGGCTGCCGCCCTAGTCCTGTCTTGCGGGCGGCCTTGGCGCTGGCGGAGGCTGACCGGCGGGCGGGGGCGACGGGGTTGGCGCGGTCCGGCGGGTGCTCGTCGGCGAAGGTCAGCGGTGCCCGGGCCTGGCGGAGGTGCCAGGTGAGGTAGCAGTCGAGCATGCAGGTCAGCACGTGGGCGCGGACGCGGTCTTCGAGCCGGTGCCAGATGGGGCGCAGGTCCAGGCTGAGGACCGGATGGTGTCTCCGCTGCGGCTCCGGTCGCCTCGCCGTAGCCGGTTCCCGCCGCATGAGGCCCGGATAAGGCGGTCTCAAGCAGCGCGCGGCATACGTCGGTGATGTCCACGATGCCGGCCAGGCCGGCCTCTCCCATGACCGGCAAGTGCCGGAACCGCCTGCTCGTCATGAGCCTAGCCGCGTCACGGACGCTTGCCGTGGTGTTGACGACGGTTGGGCTGGCAGTCATCAGCTCATAAATCCGGACGTCATTCGGGTTTTTCCCGTCCCCGACCGCGCGAGAAACGTCAGCATCGGTGATGATGCCGATCGGCTGGCCGGTGTGCGCCCGCGTGACGACGAGGGCGGTCGCGTTCGCGCGCTTCATCAGGTAGGCGGCCGCGGCCACGTGGCTGTTCTGTTCAACGGTCGTGACCGGCGGCTGCATGATATCCGCGACCGTAAGCGGCTGCGGCGCCGGATGCTGTGCTGGGGCGTCTGCCATGATCTGCTCCTTTGGAGATCTGATCGCACCTGTCAGCTATTCGATCACACCGTTTTGGCCGAAGCGGCGCGCCCTGGGAGGTGCGCGCTGGGGGACCGCGCACTCTGTCCGGGGCGCACCCCGGAAGGCGGCGCGCCCTGGTGGCGCGCCGGGCTCTGCCGCGCGGCAGCCGAGTGGCAGCCGAGCGGCAGCCGAGCGGCACGCCGCGTACCGCAACGCTGTCACGTTCAGCCGGGCATGGCAGGACACACGCCCGGCTGGCCTGTTCGCGATGCCGTGTACAGGGGCCATTCACAGAGGTTGCCGGCAGCAACGGAACATAGGTTGAGAGCCGGGTTTCCCAGTGCTCAGCTCGGCGGGGGATGAACTCGGCGGAGTGCGATTCCGGCGCGACGGGATGCCGAGTTCACTGGCAATCCTGCCTTCCTTCGTACAGGTGTCCGCCAGTTGGCCTCGGTCCGTCACCGGCTCCCGCATGCATCTCTCGTGAACCGCGGAAACGGCCGATCTGGCTCGCACCCTATTGGTGCGCGCCCATCTCGGGTATGTCCGCGGGTGACGGGATCGGCGAGGGAGGCGCCGGTGCCTGGCATGAATAACTGAGGTTGGGTCGGCATCTCGTTGGCGTCGAGCTTCGCCTGCGTAGAGCCGGGCGTGCCGTACCCGGTTCACCAGCTCGGAGTGTGGGATTCCGGGCGCTCCCGTCTCCTGCCGGCAGGTAATCCGGGGGCAGGCCAGGAAGCTCAGCGTCTGGCGGGCGTGCGGCGGGAAGGGCGGATATCGCCGCGCTGCCGCCTCAGCGCGGCCGCCGGGCATGTCAGCCGTCGTGGTATCGAGTTCCCCGGTTATGCTCAGCGAGCGCAGCCGTCAGGCGCTCCGCCTGAACGTGCGGGTAATCGGCCGTTGCCGCTCGTCGCCCCGCTTCCGGCAAGACACCAGGACACGGGCGGGCATCAGCTTAGTGACCGTCCGCGCTGTCACGGAGGCCCGCCAGGGCAAATACCACTGTCACCTCAGAACCGCGCGGGCTGGCTGCCACACTGACGCGGTCGGCGACGTTCTGCACCAGCCACAAGCCGTGACCCGGCTGGACGGGCCAGGTGGTGACCGCGCCGCCTCTGCGGGGATAGCCGTCGGCACCGCCCGGCCCGGCACCGCCCGACCCGGCACCGCCCGGCCCGGCACCGCCCGGCCCGGCACTGCCCGGCCCGGCACCGCCCGGCCCGGCACTGCCCGGCCCGGCACCGCCCGGCCCGGCATCGCTGACCTGGCAGTGCAGCTCACCGGCTGCGGCGTGCATCCGCACTCGTCCTGTCCCGCCACCATGGCGCACCGTGTTGGCCGCCAGTTCGTGTACGGCAAGCATGACTTCGGTAGCCCGGTCATTCGGCATTCCCGCGGCCGCTGCTACCGCCAGCACTGCTTTCCGCAGGTCAAGCAACGTATCCGCGTCGAACGCCTGGTCCAACGCCACTCCCCGCCTCCAACGCCGCGCTTTGAGCATCCCCCATTCGGGCAAGCTTCCCGGGCACCAGGCATCTACCATCGCAGGGCTTCGGTAAGCGTCCGTAACGAATCCTCCGTTCCCGCCGGGCGTTCCCGCCTAGGCGCAGGGCCGGGTTCGGACCGGCAGCACCTGGTCCACGCCTAGCAGGCTCAGCACCCTGGACACTGTCGCCTGCGGGAACGCCAGTTCCAGCGTCCCGCCCCGTTCCTTTAGCACCTGATATGTCCGCACCAGGACCCTGATAGAAGCCGAATCGGCGAACCGCAGCCCCGAGAGGTCCACGGTGAGATGTCGCGCACCGCTAGCGATCTGGGCGTCCAGGGCATCGCTCAGCTGTCCGGCGACTGACACGTCACATTCGCCGGACAGCTTCACCACCGGACCTGATCCGCCGGCGCCCACGGTGATCTCAAGCGGACCCAAACTGTGCTCCTACCACGTTCTGGTCCTGCGTCAAGCCAGGGAAAACCATACCCGCCGCTGGTGACCGCGCGGGCGGCCACCGTCGAGGCGCCGGTTCAGTCGCGCAGCGCAGGGCGTCCTCGCCAAGGGCATCCATAGGGCCCACAGGGCAGAGACTGCGTCGCCGGCGGTGACATGCCGGGAAGCGAGCACGAGGACGGCGGGGGCTGACTGGCGCGCCGCCGCCTGGCCGGCGCGGGCTACCGTGTGGCGGCCCGCCGCGCGTAGTAGGGCCAGGACTGCTTGCAGAAGACGAGCGCGATCGCGGCGAGGCCGATGGCCCACGCCACGCTGGAGGCGATCACGGCGGCGGGAGCGTAGGCCGCGGCGCCGCGGGCTAGATCGGCCATCATTCCCATGGTGTAGAGGGCGAAGGCGCTGACGGCGACGAGCCTGGCCCAGTCGTGGCCCCTGCCGTTCGCCCACGCCATCCAGAGCCACAGCACGACCGCGGCAGGCAAGACCGCCAGGTCCGCCGCGAGATCAATGTTCACCGCCTCGAGCGCCCTGGCCGCGACGGCGGGGTCC
>Ga0070737_10006793_pt1 | contig 10358 bp, 10 predicted proteins | sample Coa_R1_10_FD_66438 | JGI IMG/M metagenome (GOLD analysis project Ga0070737, IMG submission 66438) | Surface soil microbial communities from Centralia Pennsylvania, which are recovering from an underground coalmine fire - Coalmine... | ecosystem: Environmental > Terrestrial > Soil > Unclassified...
TGGATACCGTCTACAAGCAGGTTGAAAGGCTTTTCCCGTCAATTGACTATTTGCTCGCCTCGGCCCACTTCCTTCCCGCGGCGACCGGGGAAAACGACCCGTTCCGGGTGCTCGAGCTCATGGCTCGAGAGTACAAGGTGAAAACTCCCGGCATGACGCTGGGGCGGGATGGCGCGCTCGTCTTCACCGAAGGACGCTTTATATATTCGCCAGGATTTGTAGCGGAAACGGTGGATACGACTGGCGCCGGAGACGTGTTCCACGGCGCGTTTATTTACGGCCTTCTGGCGCGGTGGCCGATGGAAGAAATTTTGGAATTTTCAAACGCCATGGCCGCTCTAAACTGTATGGCGCTCGGAGCCAGGGGTGGCATTCGAACTGAGGCGGAAGCTTCGGCGCTGATTAAGAACGGCGCCCGGCACGTGAACCGCGAATACGCCCGAGCGGCCGGGGCAAAATGAACGCGAGCCCATAGCGTTTGGATCAGGCAGCGCGCTTTTTGACAAGTTTGGTTAAGCCAGTTGCACCGCGGCTAGACAGAGAGGCGCTTGATATGGACGCGACAAGGTACGCTCTGGTTACCGGAGCTTCGGGTGGAATTGGCGAGTGTTTCGCTCGCGCTCTGGCGGCGCGCGGCCACAACCTGCTGCTCGTCGCACGGTCGGCTGAAAAGCTCGAAGCCCTGGCGGAAGAGCTCGCCGCCCGGCATTCAATCCAGGCTGAAGGAATAGCTGCAGACCTTAGCGAGCCGGGCGCTGCTGGACGCCTTGTAAGTCAGATTTCGGCACGGGTTTTTGAAGTGAACCTGCTCGTGAACAATGCCGGTTTCGGCGTGCAGGGTGAATTTTGGCGCATTCCCATCGAGCGGCAATCTCAGATATTGCGGCTTAATATTCATGCTTTAGTTGAACTCTGCCATCTGTTGCTCCCGGCGATGATTGAAAGGAAACAGGGCGCGATCATCAACGTCTCCTCCACCGCCAGCTTTCAGCCGCTTCCCTACACCACGCTTTACGCCGCAAGCAAGGCCTTCGTCACCAGCTTTTCCATGGGGCTGGCTGAGGAGGTGCGGAATCGCGGCGTGAAGGTGGTCACGCTATGTCCAGGACCGACGCGGACGCGCTTCTTTGAGGCAGGGCAGTACCGGTCCATCCGGCTTCGCGGTGGCATGCAGCCCCCGGAAGAGGTCGTCGAAGCCGCGCTGCGGCGATTGGATCGCGGCGGGTTAGTCTTGTGCCGCGGCCTCGACAAATTCCTGGTGTTTTGTGAACGATTTTTGCCAAGGGGCTTGGTGGTGCGGGGAGCAGCGGAGATGTTCAAAGTTTAGTGCCTCATTGAAAAGCTACGTGGTTGTCATCCTGTGCGGGGCGAAGGATCTGTTTTTAGGCACAGGTGGCAATTTTTCGCTGCCCTCGGCTTCCCACGATAGCCAAGAAAATGTTGAAGTATTTATTGTAATTGTCTGATTACAAACAAATTGATATTACTTCATGTAATTGTTGAGAACGGCGGACAACTTGCCTTGTGCGACCAGAATAAGCTCAATGGTTTCTCGCACCGCTCCGAGGCCGCCTGCATTTCGCGTCCAGTAATGGACGTGCCGCCGCAGAAGCGGGTGGCCGTTTCCAACCCCGACGGCCAGGCCAACGCGCTTCAAAACGGGCAGGTCGACCAGATCATCGCCGATGTAACAAACCTGCTCATCCTTCAGCCGGGCGGATTCAAGCACCGCCCGATAGGGTTCAAGTTTTTGGAGCACGGCCTGATAGGTATAGTCGATGGCCAGCTCCCGGATGCGATGCTCAACCACCGGCGAGCGTCTCCCAGAAATTACGCCGGTCTTCAGGCCCGCCTCGCGGGCAAAGCGGATGCCCAAGCCGTCGCGGGAATGAAAAGTTTTGGTTTCCAAGAAGCCGCCGCGAGGATTAGGGACGTAGTAGATGCGGCCATCGGTCATGACTCCGTCTACGTCCATGAGAAGGAGTTTGATCCTTTTGGCCCGGCGGCGCAGTTCGCGGGATGAAATAGGCATGAGTCGGTCTCCAGTTTCCCTCAACCTTCTCCCGGCAGGTGAGGGTGCGCCGCACAACGTGACGGGTGAGGCGCGGCAGTTCGCTGAGGCGAAATAGCAAGCTCAAAACATCTGGGTGGTCCACAGATCGTGGATGTGGAGAACGCCTTCAAGCCGCCCTTCGGCGTCCACCACGGGCAGCGACGTGATTTTGCGAGATTCCATTATATTGAGCGCGCGGGTGGCAAGCTCTGTTCGCGCGATCGTCAGCGGCGACGGCGTCATGCAGTCTTGCGCCCGCATTTCGAGCGCCCGGTTCCCTTCCCGCTCGAAAAACCGCCGCAAGTCACCATCCGAAACGAAGCCCACCAGCCGCCCTTCTTGGTCCACGACGGCAGTGTGCCCCAGCCCCTTGCGGCTGATCTCATAGATCACGTCCGGCACAAGAGTTTGCGGCTGCACCTGCGGCACGCTTTCACCCGTATGCATCAGGTTTTCCACTCGCCGCAGTTTCATGCCCAGTCCGCCCGCCGGATGAAGCGTTGCGTAGTCGTCGGCGCTGAAGCCGCGTTTTTCAAGAACCGCCATAGCCAAAGCGTCGCCGATGGCGAGCATAGCCGTCGTGGACGCGGTGGGCGCAAGTCCCAGCGGGCAGGCCTCCTGCGGCACTCCGGCGTCAATCACCACGTCGCTCGCCTGTGCCAGCGTGGAAGCGGGGTTGCCGGTGAGCGTAATCAAGGCAATGCCCAGCCGCTTGACGGTATCGAGCAACCGCAACAGTTCCTCAGTTTCACCGCTGTAGGAGAGCGCGACCAGCGCGTCATTCCTCACAAGGCGTCCCAGGTCGCCGTGCAAGGCTTCAGCGGGATGGAGAAAAAACGACGGCGTGCCGGTGCTCGACAACGTAGCGGAGATTTTCTGGCCGATCAGGCCAGACTTCCCCATCCCAGCCACCACCACGCGCCCGCGGCAAGTCCGGAGGATTTCCACCGCCCGCTCGAATTGGGCGTCAAGACGGTGGATCAGCAGGTCCAGCGTGCGAGCCTCAATTTCCAAAACTTTTCGCGCCGTGTCCAAACTCATAAATTACGCCGTTAGGCTTCCGCTCGATCATAGCATAACGAAGTTGAGCGTTGACGCCCGGCAAGTGCAGCGGCGCGGGCCGTGCTACGCAGCAATCCCAGATTCTTGGCCTGTGATAAAGTTTGAATTCAGCCAAAACGCTCCGGCAGGCTGGCCGCTTGGACACATGAGGGAATCAATCCGATGGATCTCAAAGCCATTCAACAAAGCTTGCAACTCGCCGGCTGCGACGCCTGGCTCTTCTATGACCATCATCACCGCGACCCTATCGCCTATCGCGTTCTCGGACTCAAGCCGTCCATTTGGTCGCGCCGCTGGTATTACCTGATTCCCAAGTCAGGCGAACCTGAAAAGCTGGCGCATCGCATCGAGCCTAGGAGCCTGGACGGGCTACCGGGCCGCGAGCGCGTCTACTCCTCATGGAGGGAACAGCGAGAAAATCTCGCGGCGATGCTCGCCGGAAAGAAGCGCGTGGCGATGCAATATTCGCCGTTTAATGACATTCCCTATATCGGTCTCGTCGATGCCGGTACGGCAGAGCTTGTGCGCAGTTTGGGGCCGGAAGTCGTCTCATCCGCCGATATGGTGCAGATTTTCGAGGCCCGCTGGACGGCGGAGGCTCTCGTTCTGCATCTGGAGGCTGGCGAGTCCGTTCACCACATCATCCGGCAGGCATTCCGCATGATCGGGGACACCGTTCGGCGCGGGAAGCCGCTCGACGAATACAGCCTGCAACAGGAAATCTTGCGCCTCTTTGAACAAAACGGCCTTGAGGCGGATCATCCGCCTATCGTGGCCGCGAACCGCCACACCGCTGACCCGCATTATTCGCCCGCGCCATCGGGTTCCCTGCCTCTCGCAGCGGGCGACTTCGTGTTGCTGGACGTTTGGGCGCGGCGGCAGAAGCCGCAAGCCGTCTATTTCGACGTAACCTGGACTGGATTTGTAGGTGAAGAAGTCCCCCGGAAGTATGCGGAAATTTTTGCCATCGTTCGTGAGGCGCGCGATGCCGGCATCGAATTTGTGCGCTCGCGAGCGCGCTCAGGCGAACCGGTGCGCGGCTGCGAAGCGGATGACGTTGTGCGCGAGATCATTGAACGACGCGGCTACGCGGAATTTTTCATCCATCGCACCGGGCACTCGATTGGGCGCGAGGTGCACGGCAACGGCGCAAATCTCGATAACTTTGAAACCCACGACGAGCGCGCGCTCATTCCACAAACCTGCTTTTCCATTGAGCCGGGAATCTATTTGCCAGAGTTCGGCGTGCGCAGCGAAGTGGACGTGTATAGGGACGAACGGGATGCGCGGGTGACGGGCGAAGTGCAGCAAGCCATCGTGCCAATTCTTGCCGCGTCTTTCTGAGGTATGCTACCTTGTTTTCTGCACCTCGCAGCCGGACCCAAATGGCGCCACCTGTAGAAAAACGCCGGAATGCTGAACGTACCGCGACAGTTGAAGCCGCCGCGCCGGAATCCGATCGCTCTCCGGCAATCCCAGCCGGCCGCCTGGTGACGCTCTGCATCGCGGCATGGCTTATCCCAGGGCTTGGTCACTGGCTGCTCAAGAAAAAGGTGCGGGCGGCCATTCTTTTTTTCGCCATTTTGGGAATGTTCGTTTTCGGCGTCTTGATGCAGGGCCAGTTCTTTGCGCTGGCGTCGCCTTCATATCTGGAAAGGCTCGGCTATTTGGGGGAGCTATGCGCAGGCTTGGCAATGCCTTTCGCAAAATTTTTCGGCTATTCGGGCGGCAATCCTTTTTTCGTGAGCGCGGATTATGGGACGGCTTATCTTGTCACTGCCGGAATGCTGAACCTGCTCGCCATACTGGACGCCTATGACATTGCCTTGAAGCGGAAGCCATAGCGGGCCGGTAGAAAGCTCCATCTGTAGCGACGATCTACGATCGCCGGCTTTTATTTATTGAATAGCTTCGGCGCTCATAGAGCGCCGCTACGGCCCAAAGGGCAGTTGCCACACAGGCACTTTAGGACGGCATTTGGCAGCTATAAACAGCGGTCTTCTATGGTCATATATCATTTTCCGGCGCTGGTCCTGTTTGCCTTCTTCGTCTCGGTAGTCTTTGGCGTGCTTGCCAAGGATACGCCGCGCGACCGCGCGCTTTACGCCATTAAATCGTTCGTGCTGTTTGTGGGCATCGCCGTGCTGCTCGGCTGGATCATGTATCCGTTCCCGCATTAGCTTGAAATCCCCCGCAGCTTTCCGTGCGTTTCACGCACGGCCATTTACTCCCCACCGCTTTGCGGTATTGTTTCCTTTTTTGAAATCTGACATCTGCGATGTGAATATGCGCCCGCGCAATCCATGCCGCCCGCGATCTTGGCCTCCTGCCGCGCACTCCCGGAACCACATCCCACCACACTGCAGGATAACCCGGGGCGAAAACCTACGTAAGACGGGAGGCATGTAAAAGCGTCGGCCCTGGCAGGGCTGTACAATTTCTTTTCAAAATAGTGGTTAGCCACAATCAATTTGCTTTGTGAATTGACCGTGGGTTTGTGATGGAAAAACCCCATGGTCAGGAGTGCGCTGACAGTTGTTACCTGCTACTCCGCTTGGGCGAGAATGGCGGAAATATTACGCGCACCTTGTAGGATTCGGATAATTTGCAGCGGATGGGGCCTGGGATCGTACACAACAATATATATATTTCGGGTAGGATCGAACTGCCCAGAATCGCAGCGGGAGTTTGGTCAAATCCTTGCGGATGTGACCGCGAAGAGGCCCTTCTGCCAGAAAGGCGCCAGCCTCGTAAACAGCCTCCTCAACGCGATTGGCAGCATCCACTCCCAAGCGCTTGAGAATAAATTCACTGACAATTTGAAACGCGAAACCGTTGCGCCGCCATTCGTCGTTTGGAGCAGACACGGTAAGGGGTGCATTGCTTGTGAGAGTCCGCTTTGGCGTCACGCACCCCCTCTTACACTTGGCCGGTTAGTTCTAGCCACAACCACCCGCATTTTATCACCAGCTCGTCCCGTCGGGTGGAGCATCTGTGCAAAGCGCAGAAGAGCCTCAAAAACGAAAATGGGGAATCGCTTGCGATTCCCCATTTTCTCACGCTTTTCACGCCGTGGTGGCGTTCGTCGAGCGCCGCCATCGGTACGCACCGCAAGAGCGGTGTGATGGTTTAATCGTGAATGCCCGGAGGAACTAAATCTCCTACCGTTTGCATACTTTTTTCTTACGCCTTACCGCCGCAAATTGCAAGCGCAATCACCCCTAGCCAACAACAGGCAATAAGCTAGGCAGCATCACGTAACAATAATATCCGACCGCTTATTCTGGCCTTTGCCTAATTTGACCCGTAAATAAGATGGGGTAAACTCCAACCAGACCCATATAAGTCTAATAAGGCGGGTGAGATTTTTCACCCGAGTGAGCAGAACCTTGATTGGTGATAAGATACGAGAAGGGGGAGCAGTTTGAAAATCACCAAAATTCTATTGATCCTGGCGTTAGTTGGAGCCGCGGCGGCCTGCCCGAAGCGCCAAACTAGCCTGAGGCTGGCTTATGCGCCCGCGCCTCCGGCTCCAGCCACACCACCCGCTTCCCCCAAGCAGGTTTTGGTTATTGAGAGTCCACCGCCAGCGCCACCAGAGCCCGCGCCTCCGCCAGCGCCTGTCGAAAGCGTGATGCCTGCACCAACGGAGCACAGCGAGCGCCATGTAGCCCACAACCGGAAGCCAGAACCTGCTCCAGAACCTGCACAGACCACAGTTGCGGACGTTCCCCAGCTTGAGCCTTTCCGCAGTCTGCAGCAGCAGATGAATCTCGCGCAGCGCATTAATGCTCTCAGAGCCGCAGTCGAAGAACGGATACAGCGCCTTAACCATTCCAGCCTTTCAACCGCCGACCGGAAGGCTCTACAGGATGCGCACGCTTTTCTCCTGCAAACCGGCGAGGCCATGAAGCGAGGCGACCTGCAAGAATCCATGAACCTCGCGCAAAAGGCCGATCTGCTGGTCGCCGCCGTCGAAAAACGCCACTAAAAGCGAGTTTGATTTTCCACCCGCTGCCGTGAAGAAGCGAGCAGAAACCACCACGGCGCTCTTCGTGCGGTATTGAATGCAGGCGCGTGTGATAAAATCTTCCGGTTTGATAGTCCGGTTTTATCCCGCCGGAACCCCCCAACCGATCGAGGAACTATGGCGCTTTACTATTCTGCTCACACCATCGCTTGCCTCACGAAGCAGGCCCTCCGCGAACTGATGAAGGATTTGATGGCTGCACCGGACGTCAAGGTGCGCCGCTGCGTGGCCAGCCAATTGGCCGGCCGGATGATCACGGAAATCGAAGCTCCAGACCAAGCTTCCCTCGAGCGCTGGTTTGAAAAGCGCCACATAAATGTAGAGTGGTTAATGCGAATCGACCTCGACGGAGCGAGCGGAGCAGTGCATGAATATTAAGTGAGGACAGGCTTCACCTTAGGCAAGCCTCTACTCTCACCAGATTCGAGACGTCAGCTTCTATCCGGCTGCGAGAGGCGGTTTGGGCGAGGCGGCGCGGACAGTAGTAAGACCAAATACTCCGTTCTCACCGAACTCCGAAGATAGCGGTGCCTAGTCTAATCATTGTTGCACCCTCTTCGATGGCAACCTCGAAATCGTGGCTCATTCCCATCGAGAGTTCTTTCATCGAAACATTTGGCATATGGCTGGCGGTAATTTTATCCGCGAGCTCGTGCAGGCGGCGGAAGTACGGCCGCACCAGCTCGGCATTCTCGAAGAACGGCGGAATCAGCATCAATCCGCGCAGTTCCAGAGTCGGCAACTGGCTGATAGCCACCGCTGCTTCCGGCGTCTCCTCTTCCCGAAGACCGAATTTACTGGCCTCGCCAGCTAGGTTCACCTGTAATAGGATCGGAAGCCGTTCATCGGTGTTCGAAGCGGCCTCGTGGAGTTTAGTGGCAACGTGCGATGAATCGACGGAATGGATGTATTTGAATAGGTCTCGAGCTTTTCGCACCTTGTTGCTTTGCAGATGGCCGATCAAATGCCAAGTAATGTCCAGGCCGCTGAGTAGCTGCATCTTCTGTGCAGCTTCTTGGACGCGGTTTTCGCCGAAATCTCTCAGCCCAGCCTCAAACGCTTCGTGGATTATCGCGGCTGAAAACGTTTTGGAAACCGCCACCAACCGCACTTCCTCGGACCGGCGGCCTGCGCGGCGGCAGGCCAGTTCCATGCGTTCTCGAACCCGCGCAATGTTATCCGCCAATTTCAACGTAGCGCCAACCTCCGTCGTTTGGCCAAGCCAGGTGATTCGTTCAGCTCGAACGAGGCGTATTGTAGCATCACGAAGCCATCTCTCGCGGGAGAACAGCAACAGACCCTTCTTTCCGTTCACACGCTGAAAGTAATAGCCACAAATCCTTGACAGAACTGCCGGTCCTCCTCGAATGGCGATGCTGCTAAGGGAAAACCGGGATTAAGGAGCGGGGGATAAAGTTGAAGCAACGACACCGGATGGCTTGAGGTTCTTGGCGGAGTGTAAAGCCGAGGCGTTCCTTTGCGCTGTGGGTTGTGGCGCTACGTGGTGCTCAACGTGAATAGAACGGTAAATTAAAAGCCGCTTGCCGGCGACCAAGCGCGAGCCTCGCATACCGTTCCAGCGGCGAATCTGATAAGCGGTTACATTAAAGCGGCCAGCGATAAGGTCCAGTGTGTCGCCTCGCTGGATGCGGTAGTAGATCAACCGACCCGCTGCCGGTCCTGAAGCTGCCGCGCGCCGGTACATGGACCGCCGCTGCGCTTTGCGCCTGAGCGGAAACAGCCGGTAAATTAAAAGCCGTTTTCCTGCGATCAGGCGCGAACCTCGCATGCCGTTCCACCGCCGAATCTGATAAGTGGTCACATCAAAACGATCGGCGATAAGGTCCAGGTTATCTCCGCGCCGGATGCGGTAGTAGGTGCGGCGGCGCACCCAGTGGCCTGAAGCCATCACCACCCTGCGCGGCTGTTCCCGGCGGAGCGGAATCAGCAGGTGAGAAACCCCATCGAGCGGCGCCGACGGGGCCAAGCCATTAGCTTCAGCCAGCGCCAGGGTCGTCATGTGATAGCGCCGCGCCACACCAGCCACAGTATCTCCTGGCTGCACTTGGCAGGCGCGCCAAGCCAGGCGATCGGCGGGCGGAACCGACGCAATGCGCTTCTCAAAAAGCTGCCCTGTGCCTACGGGCAGGTTCAGAACGAAGCCGGGATCGCCGGGAGGCGTGGCCCATTCCCTAAGACCCGGATTAAGCTTCGCCAACTGGTCTGCCGGATGGTCTATGAGGCCAGCAATCAGGCGCAGATCGGTGGGAACGCTCACCGGAACGCGGTCCACTTGAAGCGGCGAGTCGGTTTGCACGCCAAAGCCATAGGCTTGTGGGTCTTTCGCAATCAGCGCGGTAGCGAGAAAGATCGGTACGTAGTTCTCGGTTTCGGGAGGCAAGGCGTGGAGCTTGCGGAGGGTCCAGAAATCCGCGTAGCCGGTGTTTTGGATCGCCCTCTGCACGGTGAGTGGGCCGCTGTCATAGGCGGCCATGGCCAAGTACCAGTCCCCGAACATATGGTAGAGATCCATCAGGTGCTTCGCCGCCGCCTGCGTGGACTTGAAGGGATCCTCGCGGTCATCAACCCATCGATTTTCCTTTAAGCCGTAAAGCGCTCCCGTGCCCCTCATAAACTGCCAAATTCCAGCCGCGCCTTTTCTCGAAACCGCATGGGGATTAAATGCGCTTTCGCTCGCGCCCAGATAGATCAGATCTTGCGGCGCGCCTTCCTTGCGCAGCGCCGCTGACATCATGGGCTGATACCTGCCCAGCCGCCTCAAAATGCTATCGATGTAACCGCGGGCATGCTGCTGCATGTAAGCGATCACGCCGGAGACGTATTGATTTGAAATGAGTGGAATGTCCGAATGGACGGAGTGCATTTCCTGCTCGACGCGGCGCGCTACGGCGGGGTTTACCGGAAAAGTGAGGCCAGCGAATGATTCAATGGGCGCGGGCACATATTGGTGCTCGCTCAACGAATTCCCCTCATCGAGCGAGGCTCGCTCCACACGATTGATGTTGTCAGCCAGCATATCAAATTCCTGACTGAGTCGGGCATTATCGCGTACGTTAAAGCTGGATTCGAGCAGCACGCTTAGCGAGCGGTCGAATTCTTGTTTGGCTTGCTCCAAGTTTCCGGATTGGTAATCGTTAAGCCCTTCCGTGTAGGTAGCTTCTGCCTTGTCGATCAAGGCGCCGATCTGGGCCA
>Ga0070737_10006795_pt1 | contig 10353 bp, 11 predicted proteins | sample Coa_R1_10_FD_66438 | JGI IMG/M metagenome (GOLD analysis project Ga0070737, IMG submission 66438) | Surface soil microbial communities from Centralia Pennsylvania, which are recovering from an underground coalmine fire - Coalmine... | ecosystem: Environmental > Terrestrial > Soil > Unclassified...
GCCAGAATCTCCATCGTTTCCTGCAATTCGTCCAGCCTTTTCTCAATTTGCCTGAGTTTGGCTTGAGAGTTGCTCATTGCTTCTTTCGTTTACCAACGTGCAAGTCTGATCTATTAGGACTTATTGTTCGGGACTCGGATGATATCAAGATTCTTGAATCGGTTCATGATGCAAAGATGAATTTGTCAGTCGCCGGAAATGAAATACTGCCTGCTCTTCAGAATCTCAAGAGTACACTACAGCAGGATCGATATCTCTATCCATGAAAGCGTATTTGTGCATTGGAAGGACCGAAAAATTATCTCAACTAAATCCATTACCGTCAGGACGAGCCAACGTCCTCACCGTTGAAGAGTATGTGGTCGATTCGGAGAAAGACAATGAAACTAATCGACACAAACGTGTAGGTAGCCATCACAGTCATGATCAGATTTCATTAGGAGCTTCTTGAAAAATGGAGAATCTAGCGAAACTCGTAAGCTCCCTAGGTGTATTGCTCTCAAATCGCCCAGAACAATTTTACGAATTTTCCAGACCCTCGAGCTTCTCTCTGACGCGACTAACAATTCGTTCTGCCCATTTTACTGACATTTCAGCTTTGCTTTGGGTCATCAGATCAGGTTGGTATTCAGAGGCGTTTTTCAAGGCTCAAGAGAGAACCAAACTGCTTTTCAGTTTCGGCATACTCCTTTTGAGTCAAAATTCCCTTTATCAGAGCTAGTGCGTTGGTGTGTTCGCCCGACGCTCGTTTTCCTAGGTATGATGTAGTCAGCGCGTCCAGAGCGTTGATTGCGCTATGAATAGCGCTCATCGCAGGGTTGTCGTAGGCTTTCTCCTTGATAGCAATTTTTGCCATGCAGAGCGAATTCTCTGCTTTGGTGAGGTAATCCTTTCCTCGCTTGTGTCGATGGCTCTAGTCATATTTGCGTTTCAACATCTCTTCCAGCGTTTTACCAGCTATGTTGATGTGGTTGGTTTCGATGTCCTTGACCAACGCTTCTTTTCTTTTAATAATTAATTCTCGCTCGCTCATAATTATTGGAGATAAGCGATTACCGAAGATCGAGGAGACCTGTTCTCCGGTTTTTGACAATAATCCAGAGGCATAGTCGAAATCATTTGAAATGACTAGCAAATCAATATCGCTCTCTTCTCGCTCTTCATGTCGCGAAATGCTCCCGAATAGAATGATCGCAATGATCTTTCTGTCCTTATCAAGCCACCTCCTTAGCGTATTGAGAAGCTCGTCGAGTGTTTCTTGTTCAGCTTTTATCATCGGTCTCATGATTCTATTCAGAATATAGCTCTTTTCGTTGAGCGAAACCAGTGACGATCTGCCGACTGGCTGAACTCTAACTACTCCTAATCTTTCAAGCTGTCCTATTACCACGGCGGATTGACTTGATGATACACCTGCGACCTTGGAAAGGCCTCGTATCGTGAAGACCTTTCCTCTGTAACGTATCAATGCTCGAATGAGGCCGATTGATGTTGGGGTGCTGAATAACTGCTCCAGGTAATCGTGGAATTTGATATGTCCGCTATCACGAGCATATGTCCGCTATATAGGGCATATAAACGTGTTACCGTTCAATCTCACATGGCCTCTACAGATTTACGATCAAGGAACATTTCCAGACCTTACACAAATAGACGTGTCGAAGCTACTGCCCCTCTCGATGCTCTATTGCGGGGCAAGCTTGTCGGTCTGGGCCCTGAACTGGTCAATGAATTGACCAAACCATTCCTCGAAGCGGCCAATTTGGCAAGCTCTCAGAATCCAATGAAAACAATTGCTTTCTGACTTTGGTCAGTAATCATGACCCGAAGAGCAGCTTTCAGTGTTTTCCAAAGTTCAAATTCAAGAGTCATGAAAGGTGTGATTCATGCAAGTTTACAAGATTGAGCAGTACACGACCATTGTGCAAGGAGCAATAGAAACCACCATTACTACACTGGACTCCCACAATAACGTTCTTTCTACAAAGTCAGCAACATGCAGTACGCCAGATTATGTATCCACACTAAATCGAACCGAAGGCGTCGTCGTGGGAGAGGCAGGAGGGCTACACGTGACCTTCGCGCCGATCAAGAACAATGTACTCATGAGTGGCCAGATATTCCTGTACAGCTCTAATACCAATCTATTCAGTTCTGTATTGGGAACTGAAACTGCGGAGTCTTCAAATCTCTATCAGACCTCTGTTTCGTATGGCGGTCAGAAACCCTACTATGTTGATCCGTATGAAGAAACAGGTGCATATTGCGAAAGTGCTGCCAACTCCGGGTCGAATGGCGGATCTGTCTCGTATTGGAATCAAACCACGGGTTCTCCTGACGGCCTATATGGACACCTTGGAGCGCCTAACCCAGGTGATAGCGCATTCGTCTTATGCGACCTCGGTGCATTCACCAGCGGCACATTCTCTATCGATGGATTCTCCTATAATAATCACGCTGGAGCATACTATAGCCAAGTTGAAGGCGAAACTTCAAAAGACGGCAAGACTTGGTCCGCACCCATCTACAATCAACAGTGGCAACCATCATCGAATAATCAGCCCGCTTGGATAACGATAGGGTCAGTCTCGAACATAAGATATTTGAAGATGATAGTCTTGGATAGCCAAGGATTGAGCGGAAGCGTATACATAGACTCAGCGGAGGTTACCTAACGCTTCAATAGAATGAAGGCTTGTTGCATTTGCACAAATGCAGTATAAGTCGGGGGCTCTGATCGTTTGCCAAAACGAAAAATTCTGACAGTCCTGATGACGGTCTCGGCTATCCTACTGGTCTCGATTTTAATTACTTCGATCCTATTTTATCCTCCATCAAAGCAAGTATCAAACAATCAGAACCTGGTGAGGATTACTGGGTTGTACATCACCTGGGTTGGCAGGATTTCTAATTTCCAAATTATACCCGAAAATATGACTATCCCTGCGGGCGATAGTTTCAACTACAGCCTCTCTTACGCGGCCGAGCCATTTCAGTATGCCATCCAGTCAGTTAATGTAACCACTCTAGGTTTCAAGGTGACAGGAACGTCTGTAAGTCTACCGCAATCTGTCTACCCTGGAACATATTTCCAGTTGATCGCTTATTTCAGGGCACCAAATTCCTCCTTCAATGGCACGCTATATTTGACGGTACGAACATCTTGAAGATCCGACTCAGTTTGCCGTGTCTTATGCTTGATCATTCCCAATGATCTAAACTTCATTACGGCTCGTCAATCAATGTATGTAATCCGCCCTCACAATTTGCAATCTTTCGCGGATTTCTTCTTTAGCTCTCCTCTCTTCGCTGGTGCATAAACTCCCGTCGATATTATAGGAATTCTTTGTAACTTCGATTAGTATCATCTGATAGACTATGCTGGCTGATCCGCCACCTCCGTTGAAAATTTGAACCTGTTCGCTATAGCACGGGCTCCCGCACGAACATACACCGTTTGACCCACTGTATACGGCAGCGCTTTTCGTCCACGAAAATTCATCATTAGGCGCGAAGTATACCAGGCTCGTACTACTTTGAAAGTTTCTCGTCACTTTGGTTTGCAGATGAGTAAATCATCGGAAAAATAAGAACAGTATTGGAACGAGTCTAAGTAATTTAACGTAATTTGTGTTGCTCGTATTCTTCAAGTTAAGATCCCACCTGCGCAGGAACCGTTAATGAGCCTGAAACAGCGTCGAGCGGCCCTGAAGCGGATTTGTCAAATACGATCGTTTGATTGTTATAAAGTAGGACGCTTACTTCTAACGTGCCGCTAGTTGTCAATCTTTGGAATGACCAAGAAATTTGCCACGTCGAGGAATCAGGACGGACAAGTCCAAAGCTTGCATCACATATCCCGCTAACCGGTTCGCTGCTTTGACTTGCTCCCACTGTCCCATAAGTTCCGGTCCACTGTGGTGCAGTGCCTTGAGGCACAATGGTAAACGGAGCTTTGTCTGACTGTACACCAGTGCAACCGTTGCACAACACTTGTACTACTATCATATTAACCAATGGCGAAGGAGGGGCCAAAGTTGGTCCGACTGAACCCGCCGAATATCTCTGCGGCAGCGAAAAATTAGCGCATATGGTCGCAGGCTGGATCGTGGAGCCGTTATCTGGCGGGGGTGGCACTCCAGTCGAAGATGTAGAGACATTAACTGAATCTGTTGCGCCGACATTTGGTCGGATATTCTTAACGCTATGTGATACTAGGTAATCTTGCTTCGTGTTCAACATGTATGGCGCAGCCACGATGGTAGCTAGCATTATCAATGATACTACCAGGCTCAAGCTTCCAAGTGTAGCCAAATTTTTCCTCATGTTTTTGGCTGCGTTCCCGCGCTGTGGGATCTGAGCTTAAAGTATAAGCGTTATGGATGCATCTTATACTATTAGGAATTTAAGTCTTAACGCCCTAAAGCCTCTAAAGTGGTTAAACGAAGAGGAATTCAAAACTAAGGAAAACAAGGGAACTCAACTTCAGATATTGGTGCCGGGGAGAGATCAAAATGGTCGCCGATAACAAGTCATCCAGGGTTCTTGGAGTCCACATCCTTTTGTCCGAACGCCGCCGACTTGATTACAGAGGCACCTTGCAACCGCGCAATTCCCACCGTACAATTCCTAAATTAAGTTCGAAGCAATCATTCTCGGAGGAGAATTCAGCACTTGGGTTGATCGCATAGATAGGAAAGTTAAGTTGCGTAATAGAAGTCTTACCACTGACCCAGAAGTACTGCTCTCACTTTGATAGACATCTTATCCATGAATGTTTGCTCATCTTTAAATTGAGGACGCATAGCTGCATTCCGAAATATGACGCTGGAAGAATGGGAAAGCAAGGCAAGGGAGAATAGGAAGAACAAGAATGGCAGTTAGCAATACCAAACTTCCAAAAATCCTCGCATGTGCACTACTGGTCAATCTACTCATAATACTCCCGACACTAATTTCATCAACCAGTACAACAACGACTTTCGCTTCCTCAGGACCTTTCTCCGTGTCGAGCTACGGCACCAACCAATCGATGGTTTTGATGGAAGTAGCGTCGTACAACTCGACGTATCTTTTGGGCCAGCCGATAAGCGCATACACAATTTCAGGCTCGATGATACAGTGCCTCACACTTTCGACACCGAGCGCCTGTCAGGAGTGGTTCCAGATCTTCATCGACCCCGACTCGGGTCAAATGTTCCCGGTGAACCAGACCAACGTCAAGGCCGAGGTGAGCATCTCGCAAAGGTCTCCAACCATCTACTACGATGTCTCGCTCCCAGGAAGCACGCAGACGTTTGGAACGGTCGGGCAGGACTTGGATACAGCTAACGGGACGCTCTCGGAGTGGCAATGGATAAACCCCAACCGCGTCTACGGTGGGGCTCGGCCGAATCCTCCTGCGAACACGAGCGGTTCGTTTGATGGTGGTGGGCCGGCCGGTTGCTCCACAAACAGCGGAGGGAGCGGCCACATCTCCGACTACACGGTGGTGACCGATCAGGACACCGGGCTGCAGGTGAGGGTGATGGGAATTGAACTTATTGCATCGCAGTTTGGCAGCAGCTACTCGCTCACGGCGCTCGTGTTTGTGAACTTGAATGATCAGTTCAACTTCTTTGCAAGCGGCCAACACGGTACAAACGTGTTCAATTGCGGAGAGGTCATGGCTCCATCCATATCGCCGCAACTCAGATGGTTTGTTCGCGAGCCGCCCGTCGCCGGAGCACCGGGTTCATTCAGCACCCACGGCAACTTTGGTGTCATTGCAACTCAGGGCGCGAGCCTGCTTTCAACAACCACCGACCAGCTCTTCCAAGGCGTGAACATCTACAACGTCAGCGGATACATGCCCGCGGAGATATGCAACACCTGCGTTCTCCCCGCACCATATCCATGAGGCGGTCTTTGTGCGCGATTTAAGCGGCTACAGAACTGACCTTTTGACTTGAATCAGAACTTTGCCATCTGCTTCTTCCCCCTTTCTTTTTTTGCCAGCTCGGAATCACGTCGGATTCAAGCGACGGGTCGCACAAATGAGCGCTTCATGGAGTAGCCTTTGTTTCGTATTCCCCAACTATTCAGAGCGAACAAAGGTCATACCGAAATCGTGAACCCATTTTCTCCCGTCCTCTGACTTCTCCCAGCGAGCATCGATCCTCCGACCACCGACTAGAATTTTGCCTTCGAATCGTTGGTGGAACTTGGATGCATTCCTCCAAATCTTCCAGACTCCACGAGCGAAGCTCATTCTGTAGACGCGAGAGACTCGGCGTTCATCGCCGTAAAGAACGGTTATACTCTTTGGTGTTTCCTTTATCGGCTCCGATGATCCAGTGCGCGGATCCAATCCGATAGTGAAGGAATCCACCTTCGGCTTCCTTTAGCAAGGAGATCTCCGCTTGAGTTTCAACCGCGGGCGATCCACCAACCAGTTTATGTGTGTCTTTGAACCATCGAAGCGTGACGGTCCACTTCCCGACGAGCTTGCTTAGAGAGCGAAGCTCGTGCGATAGAGTTCCCCTGCTAGGTTTTTGCACCATGGACTTGAACTTACCTTGATAGACCATATTTAGTGATAGTTTTTGTTGTTGTTCGTTTGGGTCATATAAGGTCGGTTAAATGTAAGTATAAAATTGGTTCCTCCGATGTTCGCTTGCCCAAAAATACGAGTTGGATCTTCGCGTAACGGATTTATCGCGGACTCTGGCAGTCAGGGTCGCATCCCTTGACCCGAGAGCAGAGAAGGCTTGCCGCAATCATGTACACCGACATTATTGGGTATACTTCGCTGGCACAGAAGAATGAGCCTCTCGCGTTGGCGCTCCTCAAGGATCAGGGGGAAATCGTCAGGAGAGTACTCTCGAGGCATGAAGGGAGAGAGATCAAAACTATGGGAGATGCATTTCTGATCGAATTCCCCAGCGCTCTCGAAGCCACAAGGTGTGCATACGAGATTCAAAAGGCAGTAAGAGAACACAATGCTTCGAAGTCAAGTGACGAAATAATTCACCTCCGGATTGGTTTGCACCTGGGGGACGTGGTAGACTCTGGCAACGACATCTCGGGAGACGCCGTCAATGTAGCGTCTCGTATCGAGCCACTCGCGGATGACGGCGGGATCTTCCTCACCCGCCAAGTCTATGACCAGGTTCACAACAAGTTCGAAGAACAGCTCGCGCTCGTCGGACTGAGGAAACTGAAGAACGTCACCTTGCCGGTCGAAATATACAGGGTGGTCATGCCGTGGGAGAAGGTCCGGCCCAAACCGGAGCTGAGCACGAAAAGGATCGTCGTACTCCCCTTTGTCAACATAAGCCCCGACCCTAACGACGAATATTTCTCCGACGGCCTCACGGAGGAGATAATCACAAGACTCTCTGAGATCAGGGATTTGGAGGTGATCGCGCGAACGTCGATCATGCGTTACAAGCGGACCGACAAAAGCGTGGCGCAGATAGGGGCTGAGCTCGCGGCCGGGGTTCTACTGGAGGGAAGCGTGAGGAAGGCAGGCAACCGGATCCGTGCCACGATGCAACTAATCGATGTGAGCAGTGAAGGTCATCTGTGGGGCGAAAAACTCGACGGGGAGATTGGCGACATTTTCACCGTCCAGTCGGAGATCGCAGAGAAAGTAGCCAGGGCCTTGGAGGTAAAGTTGTCGCCCGTTCACTTCAAAGATACCGATGATGTGGACGCGTACATGATGTACGTGAAGGCGACCCAATTGATCCACGCTGAAACGGAGAGAAGCTTGAGAGAGGCTGTATCGCTGCTTGACAGCGCCATTTCGAGAGACCCCAGATTCGTGCGGGCCCATGCCAGCCTCTCGTATGCGTGGATGGGGCTTTCGAACTTTGAAGAGTATCTTGTCGCCGCGAAGAAGGCTGAAGCAGCGGCGCAGAAGGCCCTCGAGTTGGGTCCGGACTGGGCGGAACCTCACGCAGCAATGTCTCAAGTCCACATCCATTTTGACAGGTTTGAGGAAGCCCTTCGGGAGGCCGCAATCGCTGTCGAACTTAATCCGAATCTCGCCGATGTCTATTATTCTCTCGGGTTGGTACGCACCGCGAGAGGTGATCTTGACCAGGCCGCCGAAGCATTCGAGAAGGCCACAAAACTCGATCCGCTATCGTTCATGCCGAGGTTCACTTTGGCGGAAGTTTACTTTCTTTCGGGAAAAGAGCAGGAAGCCCTTGCCGTCAACGAGAGACTGAGGGAACTTCACCCAAACAACCCGAGGTCCTACCTGGTTCCGTCGTACCTTTACATCTTCAGGGGGGAGTACGACAAGGCTCAAAAACTCCTTGACGAAGGGCGTCGTATAGATCCACAAGAACCACTGTTTCGTCTCAATCAGGGGGTCCTATACGCTCTCTCGGGCAGGAAGAAAGAAGCTGAGGCTACTTTGAAATTGATAGAGCAAGATAGCGCCGAGTCGACCCGACTTTTGGGCCGCCTCTACATACATGCTGCACTCGGGAACCTCGATTATGCCCTGGATGCGCTAATGCGAATGGCAGAAACGCATTCATGGGTCCCTTGGATAAAATCCGATCCCGTGTTCCGCAATCTTCGGAGCAACGAGCGATATACGGGATTCTGCAGGAAGGTTGGAATTTCACCTGGTTGATCCCCAAAATGGCTCAAGTTCAGCGCTGGAATTCGTCGGGCTTGACGGCGAGTCCCAAATAGCTACCCTTGGGTTGCCTGCTACCTATCGCGGGACGAAGATCCATGTCATACCACTCCTCGAGGAATCATACCGTTGCGTCATGGCGGTATATCCAAGCGAACCAGACGTGCTTATGCTCACGCGGTGCATTCAGCTTGGCCACGACTGCGCAGACATTTGCTCTTTGACGTTGCAGTATTTCTCAAGACAGAGCGAATTTGCTCCCTCCCCTTGCAAATCAGTGCTCCCTAATCTGCGATCCTTGCGCGCAGGAGTGTGAAAAGCATTCCCAGATGGTTCATTGCAACGAGTGTGCGCCGAGGAGTGCCGCAAAGTTTCGGGTTCTTCCAGATCAATAATGCGTTAGAATCGTGGTATCTGAATGGTAAAGTTGAGCTAAATCTACGGTACTCCACTTCAACTGCTATGATGATGGTTTCGCATCTTTAACGGGAGCAGATCTCACGATTCGAATGTGTCTCGGGCTGATTCGCTTGAACTAAATACGCCTCCTTCGACAACTGCCCTTCAGCTGCTTTTTCTAATTCTTGCGAGACTAATCTCGACGCTCGCGTAGTTGAATTTTGCAACTTTTGAAAGTCTTTCCAGAATGCGATCAACCGGTTCAATTTTGAGGAGGAAACCGCTTTCGATTATCGTGCTGAACCACCGTACCACTCTGTCGTGTGATAAATTGGATCATGGTAGCCAAGTCCTGATTCGTTGTAATCTATGTTGCAGATTAGAAATAGCAAATTCTAATCTACGGCGTATGTTTTCCAAGAAATAGTAGAGATAGGGGATGAAGGCTAGTAAATCCGGTTATGCCATAGTTAGTGCGCTTTGGATCGTTTTCCTGATCATCTTGCTATCAGTCTTTGGATTGTATATCGGGATATCACTGAGCGGCTCATCGATGGCTTGTCAAGCTGCTTTGGCATCCGATTGCAGCCTTCCACCAGAAATTGATTTGGCTCATCCATTGCTCGCCACAGTAAACCCAGAGAACAGATCGCAGATCATTGTCCCAGTGCTCACGATGGCTCCTAATTCCTCGGCAGAGATTTACGTCCTCTACAATGTAACAGTAAGCGGTCTCCTCTTGACGCAGACTCCTGAAGTCGCCCTTCCGGGCGGTGCCATGGTACTGCACGTTATTCGATTCCAAGGTGTTAAGCTACTTTGGGAAACGAGCAATCTCGAACTTATCTCCTATATGCTTGTTGCTCTCAGCAATTCATCGGGCTATTACAGCATCAGGTTCCCGTTCGGTTGTGGCAATGGATTCGCTCTAGGAGTCTTGCCCGAGGGCATCCATACGCTCGACGTGACGCAGCTACAGCCTTTCGGCTACGACGGTGTCTATTTATGTCAGGATCTAACGCTTGCATCTTCCATAGTAGGATTCAGTGGCAACATGACATTGTCACACGTACACTTGATCGCCTTCAATTCAACAAACCATTAGTTGTTATGTCGGAGGCCCAGCATCATACAGCTCCATTTGCTGTGGAGCTGAGGCGGATTTCTGGCAACATCACAAATTTTGGATTAGGGGACTTCCATATCAAGTAGGCCAGGTCGAACCTCACTTTGGTGAGAGTAGCGGCCATCATTTCCAAGTCAAACGCCTCCACACCCTGCTTGTACTGGACTCCTCCGTACTTCGGCGCTACAAA
>Ga0070737_10006797_pt1 | contig 10352 bp, 11 predicted proteins | sample Coa_R1_10_FD_66438 | JGI IMG/M metagenome (GOLD analysis project Ga0070737, IMG submission 66438) | Surface soil microbial communities from Centralia Pennsylvania, which are recovering from an underground coalmine fire - Coalmine... | ecosystem: Environmental > Terrestrial > Soil > Unclassified...
TGGGGCTGGTCCAGCGCACGATCTCCTCGATCGCGCTGCGCATCAGCGCCCGATTTTCCCGCAGCAGCCGCATCTGATCGGGATTTCTGATCAACTCCGCCACGCCCCCCGAGGTCGAGTTGCGCGTGGTCTCCAGCCCGCCGATCACGAACATGAAGCCGTTGTGTCCGATCTCCTCCTCGGTCAGCCGCCGTCCCATCACCTCGACGTTGGCGATCAGGCTGAGCAGATCGTTGCCGGGATTGCCGCGGCGCTTGAGCGCCAGGCGCAGGCAATAATCGAAGATGCCCTTGTAGCCGGTGTCCTTGGTCACCGTCGCACCGCCTTCGATCTGGTACTCGGGATCTTCGGCGGCCATCGCCATGTTGGCCCAGCGGAACATCTGCGCCCAGTCGGAGCGGGGAATCTGCATCATGTCGCAGATGATCGCCATCGGCAGTCTGGCCGCGACGTCCATCACGAAGTCGCACTGACCGCGGGGCAGCACGTCGTCGATGATTTCGGCCACCAGCTTGCGTCCGGGCTCCTCGTAGCGGGCAATCGCGCGCTGCAAAAACGGCCCGACAAAGGCCTTGCGCAGGGGAGTGTGGATGGGCGGGTTGCTGGAGACCAGCGACTTGTCGCGCGCGCCCTTTTGCGGGTCCGCGTCAAACTGCTCCATCTCCGGACTGCTGGGCAGGCCGGAGCCAGAGCGGAAGCCGACGTTGTCGCGGTAAACCGCCTGCACGTCCTCCAGCTTGGTCACCGACCAGAAGCCGCGGCTTAGGTTGCTCACCGTCCAATGCACGGGGTCCTCGCGCCGCAGCCGCTTCCAGACCGAATGCGGGTCGCCCTGCGCAAAGAACAGTTGATTGGTCAAATTCAGATCATCCTGATCCATCGCTGATACCTAGGGGGCACAACCAAGACCCGCCCGCCCTCTGTTTGATTTATTTCCGTCTCAGACCCGTCAGGCCGACCCGGCGCCGGCCGTCATTTCATTACTCTATCCAGTCCACCCGGAGTATAGACCCCGGCTTCTCTATACTGACCCGGGACGTCGGCGTCCATGGTCAGATCGTAGCCGATATCGGGCGACGCATGATTGTTCTGCCAATCCGTCGCTTCCGAAAAGGCGAACGAACGGGGCATCACCGTGCGCTCACCGCGGTAATTGATCGGCCCGATTATTCCCCAGGTAGTATGGTAGAGCTTATGGTTGCGATCGTAGTTTTCCAGGTTGCCTGCGCTGTACCAGGTCTGAGCGTCGGTATAAAAGATGCGCTCCGAGTAACAGTAGCCGCGGCCAAGCGCGGGAACGGGTTTCATGTTAATGATATAGGTCTTGCGTACCTCCCAGTGATTGTAACCGGGTTTCGGCCATCCCGGAAACGCACCGCCCGGCTTGTAATCTCCGCCTACGTAACCCCTGGCTGACGCCTCGATGTAGGCGGTCTTGTCATCGGCGAACGCCCACAGCAGTTTCTTCTCTCCATAATACTCGGGCTTGAAGAACGCCGGCTTCCAGTCCGTGTCGTCCGCCAGATAGTCGGTGCCGAGGATTGGCGTGCAGCGCGACGCGGTGGACAGCCGTAGCGAGCGGCGCAGGCTGGGCAGAAATACATACTCCTCGGTGAGCCGGGAGGGATCGTCTGAAATCAATTCCAGCGCGGTGGTATATTTAGCCTGCTCGGGCGTCAACTGGATGAAGCGATTGGCATTGATATTGCCGTCGGCATCGGGAAGGTTCATCGCGTAGGGAGGGTCGCTCAGATGCATCAGGCGGTAGAAACTGTCGTCGGTATCCTCCGGGGTGACGTTGCCGAAACTGTCGGTCTCCCAGTTATGGCTGAACTCGTGGAGCACGAAAGGTTGATAGTAACCCGCCCAGGTGTTGTACATGATCTTGGCGGCCATATTCGGTTCGGTGGGATTGGGAAAAGGAAGGCCGGCCTGGTATCCCTGCCAGGTGAATCCACCGGTGGACGGATCGGGTACCAGTTTGGTTTGCCCGGCGTACTTCTCGGTGTCCTCGCGCATCTTCTTGGGCATCGGATAGTTACCGGTGGGCCGTACCTCGATTACGTAGTCGGGTGTGTCGGCGACGTGAAAATGCATTTTGCCGCTGAAGGCGAGCTGCAGCCAGACCGGCATGAAGCGCCGATACTGAGTCCAGTTGTGCACCGTGATCCTCGTCCCCGGCGCAATCGTATCGGGCGAATTCGCATCGACCAGTTCGTTGTAGGCGTTGCGGTCAAACAGCTGCGCGCCTGCCGCTGGCGGCCACACCGCCCAAATCCCCAAAGCGATCAGAACCAGCAACCCGAAAAGCCGTTTCATGATCTTCTCCCCGTTTTTTCTTAAACGGTCAGCCCCGCTGACCGCGAGTTACGCAGTCTGGAACCGGAGACCGGCTTGCGCATGGCCGGGACATTGGCGCCGCGCGCCAGACCGGCCAGCGGCAACGGCGCGTCGACTTCGCGAATGACACGCGGCAGTTCACGCTGCAAGCGGTGATACCTGGCGAGCAATCTGGCGCGGCCGGCGCCGGCCGATACGCCCAGTAGCATCAGGGTAAAGATATACAGCAGATGGGTGCGCAGCCCCTGGTCGTCGAGCACCTCGCGCACCCACAAATCGAGCACTCCGAGAAAGCCGATTACCAGATGGCGCGCGACGAATTCGGCATCGGCGTCGGCGCGCAGCAGCCCGGCCTCGATCGCCTCTTCGATCGGGCGTTGAAACATCTTGACGCTCCCCGCCGTCAGACTGGATTCGTTGGCGCCGAGGTTGGAGCCCTTGAGCGCCTTCATCAGGATTCGAAGGACCACCGGGTCGGCCGCGAAGGTGGCGGCGCCCACCTCGGCCAGATGCAGTAGGTAGTCCAGGGGGTCCAAGGGGCGCGACTGCTCGGCCTGATTGTAGAGCGTTTCGATAATGCCCAGGCGCAGACCGTGCAGCACTCCGCCCTTGGAGCCGAACAGATTGTAGACGGTCTGCACGCTCAACTCGGCCCTCCGGGCCAAAGCGCGCATCGAAAGGCCGACGCTGCCGCTGCGGCAAATCAACTCGTGCGCCGCGGCCAGCACCCGTTGGCGGCGTTCCAGTGCTTGCTTTTCACGCAATCCCATGCGCATCTCACCCGGGAATTCCGGATCGTGTTCAATTTTCAGAACGCGTTCCAGAAACCAGCACAACGCCGCGCTGGTTGTCAAGCGCCGGGGCGGCGCGGGCGCGGACGCTCGTAATGGCCCGCCACGGCGCCGCCGTCGATTACTAGGTTGATGCCGGTGATCCATTCGGCGTCATCGCTGCACAAAAACGCCGCGATCCCCGCCACGTCCGAGGGCCGACCGATTCTGGGAATCGGTTGGGCGTTGGCGAACAGGCGCTCGGCCTCTGCCTCGCCGCCCGCCAGCCGGCTCCATACGGTGGGCGTGTTGATCACACCGGGCGAGATGCAGTTGACGCGGATCCGATCTTTGGCCAATTGGAGCGCAGCCGACGCCGTCAGATTGACCATCGCGGCCTTGACCGCGCTGTAGGCCGGACTGTTCGCTTCGGCGCGGATGGCGGCCACCGAGGCGTCGTTGAGGATCGTGCCGCCGCCCGCCTTGCGCAGGTGCGGGACAGAGTGCTTGATGCCCAGGAACACACTGCGCAGCCCCACGGCGAAGCATCGATCCCAGTCCTCCACGCGTGTCGATTCCAGCGGACCAACAGGCTCAAAAGCCGCCTCATTGTTAAACATGATGTCGAGGCGGCCGAACTCAGAGACCGCGCGCTCGACCAGCGCCTGGATCGCCGCTTCGCTGGATACGTCGGCGCGGTGGAACACCGCGCGTGCGCCACTGGCGCGCAGCCTCCTGGCCAACTCCTCACCGGGCTCCACGCGCATGTCCGAGATGACCACTGCCGCTCCTTCCCTGACGAAACGCTCCGCGCATCCGGCTCCGATACCCAGCGCCGCGCGCGTGATGATCGCAACTTTGTTCTGCAGCATTCCCATAAAAGCGTCTTCCCTTTCCGTGCTCCCGCCCCTAAGCGGGCCGGGGTGGGATCAGAGTTGAACGTACTCCTTCAAGCACAGCCGCCGAGTATTTTCATAGCGCTTTCAAGCTTGCTCCGAGTAATACATAGTAGCCGCCATGGGACCGTTATCCGGATTTAGAATAATCGAGATGGCCGGCATCGGACCGGCGCCGATGTGTGCGATGCTGCTGGCCGACATGGGCGCCGAGGTGCTGTGTATCGACCGCACCGCCGAATCCGGCCTGGGCATCCCGGTCAATGCGAAATACGACCTGCTACGCCGCGGCCGCCGCTCGGCTGCATTGGATCTGAAGCGGCCCGAGGCCGTGCAGACGGTGCTGCGCATGGTCGAACGCGCCGACGCGCTCATCGAGGGCTTTCGGCCCGGGGTGATGGAACGGCTCGGGCTGGGCCCCGACGTGTGCCTGGCGCGCAATCCACGTTTGGTCTACGGGCGGATGACGGGATGGGGCCAGGAAGGACCGTTGGCGCACGCGTCAGGCCATGACATCAACTACATAGCCCTGGCCGGCGTGCTCCACGCCATCGGGCGCAAGGGCGAGCGCCCGGTGCCGCCGCTTAACCTGGTGGGAGACTTCGGCGGCGGCGCGCTGTACCTGGCGTTGGGCGTGGTGGCCGCGCTGCTCGAGCGCGAGAGATCGGGCACGGGCCAGGTGGTCGATGCGGCGATGGTGGACGGGGCGGCGTCACTGATGACGTTGATGTACGGACTGCATGCGGCGGGGCGATGGGTAGAGCGGCGGGGCGAGAATCTGCTCGACAGCGGCGCGCCCTTTTACGACGTGTATGAAACGGCCGACCATAAGTACGTGGCCGTTGGATCGCTGGAGCCGAAGTTTTATCGCGAGTTGCTGCGTCTGACCGGACTCGAAAGGGAAAAGTTGCCCGCCCAGCACGACGCGTCGGCGTGGCCGGCGATGAAGGAGCGGCTGGCCGCCATCTTTTTAAGCAAAACGCGCGACGAATGGTGCCGCATCATGGAAGGCAGCGAGGTTTGCTTCGCCCCAGTGCTGACTATGTCTGAAGCACCGGGCCATCCGCACAACCGCCATCGCGCCACCTTCGTGGAACACGAGGGGGTCGTGCAGCCCGCCCCGGCGCCGCGCTTTTCGCGCACGCCCGGCGTCATCCAGCGCCCGCCGTCGGCGCCCGGCGCCGATACGGAGAACGCGTTGCGCGACTGGGGTTTCAGCGCCGAGGAGGTCGGGCACCTGCTCGCATCCGCAGCCGCGGGCACAGCAGCAAAGCGATGAGGCCTTAAGAACTTTTGTGCACGCCACGGGGTTTGAAGCCTGTCCGGTCAATCCGGCCTCGCCAGCGCTTCGGCGCCGGAGATCACTTCCAGGATCTCATTGGTGATTTCCTGCTGGCGAAGCAAGCGCTGCGCGCCGGACAGTTCCTCCAGCCTGGCTTCGATCGCGTGGCGGGCCGACTGTGTCAGCGCGACGCGGGCGGCGTTTTCGCTGGCGAAGCTTTCGGTGGCGCCGCGCACCAGTTGGGCGTAGAAGTATTCCCCGATCAGCCGGTCGATCAGCACCGCCGCCGCCAGATTGCTCAACGGCGCCGGTCGCGTCAGGTAGCCGCGGAACCGCCCCAGATCCAGCGGCAGCAACACTTCGCGTTCGATGGAAAAGCGCCCGTGCCCGCCGTAACGTGCGAAGGTCATTGTCACCTCCGCCATCGCGCCCCGGCTGAATCGATCGTAAAGGGCCTCGGCCACAACGTGCGCCACCGTGGTGATAGCGCCGATATTGGTGGCCATCGGCGTGTTCCACGCAACCCCAAGCCTGCGCTCCTGCGCCATCAGGGCGCCGCGGCTCCCCACGATGTAAAGTTCCGCACCTTGGAGGCTGTCGGCCACCGCTTCCAGCAACCGTTCGTTGAACGCGCCGCAAAAGCCGTGTTCGCCGCAGAACAGAATCACACCCCGCAAGGCCGGCCCTCCCGTGGCGCCATGCCTTGCATCGCGCCCAAGGCCGCTCTCGGCTTCGGCGATGGCGGCGCCAATCGTATCGCTGTAGGCGCGGATTGCGGCCAGCGAATTCTGAGCCTGCTGGACGCGGGTCGCGGCCAGCGAACGCATCACGCCGATCACGTCCTGGAGTTGAGTGAAGCTGGCAACCCGCGCTTCGATCTCAGACAGCCGTTCCATCGTGCGACTCGCAATTGGTGCTCAGGGTGGGCCCGATGGCTTGGAGTTCTCGCCGCCGGCTATCTCATCGGCGAGCAACTGCATCGCCCCGGTCAGCGCCGATCGGATGGCGTCGTCCAGCTCGCCGCTTTCAATCAGCTTTGCGATCGCGTCGCAAGCGTGGGCAACGAGCCATTGCGGCAGCCGCTCGGAAAACTCCGCGACCTGCTCAATTGCGATCCGATCCACAATCGCCTGCTCGAGCGCCAGCAGTTGCGCGACCTGTATTTCCATAGGGCGCGGCGCGTACTGCGCCTGCTGCAGGATGGCGCGCAGGCGCCGCCCGTGCTCGAGCGCGCGGCGCGTGCGCTCGTCCATAATCGTGCCGAAACGCGCGAACATCTCCAGTTCCAGGAACTGCGCGTAGGCCAGGCGCAGCGGTTCAGCCAAGCTGCGCATCGCTCCCACCTGGGTTTTGCCGCCCACCCGCGAAACGCTCTTGCCGACATCGACCGCCGGATGATGACCCGCGTAGAAGAGTTTTGAATCCAAACAGATTTGGCCGTCGGTAATCGAGATCAGATTGGTCGGAATATAAGCGCTCAGATTGCCCGACTGGGTCTGAGCGATAGGTAGCGCGGTGAGCGAGCCGCCGCCGCGGTGTTCGCTGAGTTTGGCGGCGCGCTCGAGCAGGCGCGCGTGGATATGGAAGATGTCGCCGGGATAGGCCTCGCGCCCCGGCGCCTGGCGCAACAGCAGCGCCAGTTCGCGATGCACCGCCGCATGCTTGGTCAAATCGTCAATCACAACCAGCGCGTGGCCGCCGCGGTCACGGAAATACTCGGCGACGGTCATGCCCGCGTAAGGCGCCAACCATTGCAGGCCCGGCGCGCTGTCTGCGTCGGCCACCACGAAGACGCAGCGATCCATCGCGCCGTAGGTGCGCACCGCCTCCAGCGCCTGGCGCACCGAAGAGGACCGCTGCCCGATCGCAACATAAACGCAAACCACGTCCGTACTGCGCTGGTTGATGATGGTATCGACGCCGATCGCGGTCTTGCCCGTGGACCTGTCGCCGATGATCAGCTCGCGCTGGCCGCGGCCAATGGGAAACATCGCATCGATCACGGTAAGGCCGGTGTAAAGCGGCTGCGTGACCAGATCGCGATCGATAATCGCGGGAGCGGGGCGATCGATCGGATCCATCCGCTCAGGCTCAAGCGGCGCGGCATTGTCCAGCGGATTGCCCAGCGGATCGATGGTACGGCCAAGCAGCGCATCGCCCACCGGCACGCGCACCACGGCCGCGGTGCCGCGCACCCGGCTGCCGGCTTTGACCGCCGCTTGCTCGCCCAACAGAAAACATCCGACGCGGTCGGGCGACAAATCAACCGCCAGGCCGCTGACGCCGCCGGCGAAGATCAGAATTTCATCCAGGCGCGCCTGCGGTAGGCCCGAAACCCAGGCGATGCCATCACCGACATCCTCGACGCGGCCAAAGGTTTCGACCACCGCGCCGGGAGTCAAGTCGGAAAGCCGCGCGGGCACCGCCGCCAGCCAATCGTCAAGAGTGTCGAGCAGTGTTGCCATCGCTCTTGAGCAGCGAGTTCAAGGCCTGCACCAGGCTCTGCTTCCAACTGCAATTGATCACCGCGTGCGGCAGGCGCAATTCCACCCCGGCAATCAGCGCGGGGTCCTGGGTGAACTGGATCGGAATCTGGCGCTCCAGGGCGGCCGCGATGCGTCTGCTGCAGGATCGCGACTGTTCAGCCGATAGCGGCGTGGCGCTGGCGACTACCAGGCCGTCGGCGCCGAGGTCCGCCGCCATCCGCTGACGCTCCTCGCGCGGCATTTGCTCCAGTGTCCGCAGCGCGCGCTCGGCCAGGGCCGGCGTGGCGCCGTCGGCGCAAACCGATTGGCGCAGCAACGCGCCGGCGACCTCCACGCCGAGGCGGGCGACACGTTCGCGCAACCTGCTCTCTGCCTCCTCAAGCTCGCGGGCAATGCGCTCGCGCGCGGCCTTGGTAATTTTTTCGGCGTCTGCATGCGCCCGCTCCACAATCATCTTGTGCTCGCGGGCGGATGCCTCTCTGGCTTCGTCGATCATCCTGGCGGCGGTCTTCGCGGCATCGGCGCGCATCGCTTCAAATTCCCGGCGTGCGGCATCGGCGGCGGCCTGGGCCGCGGCGGCCTTCTGATAGGCTTGCTCGATCTCGCTCTTGCGCCGCTGCATAAGGTCGCGCACGGGGCGGTAGAGGAAATGCTGGAGCAGCCACACCAGGATCAGAAAATTGATGGTCTGAAAGCCTAGCGTCCACCAGTTCATAGCGCGCTCTCTCAACGCACAAACGGATTGGCGAACAGCACCAGCAGCGCCACGACCAGACAGTAGATCGCCATCGTCTCGATCATCGCCAGGCCCACGAACAGAGTGCGCGAGATGGCGCCGGAGGCTTCGGGCTGGCGCGCTATTGCATCCATCGCCGAGGCCACCGCGCGCCCTTCGGCGAAGGCCGGCATCAGCGAGCCGACCGCCACTGCAAAGGCTGCGGCAATGATGCTGACCGTCTGAAGCGTCATCTGATTCCTCCTCATCCGGCTTCAACGGCACCAACGCCGGCGGCGATAAAAACCGCGGCCAGCACGGTGAAGATGTAGGCCTGCACGATGCCCACCACGATTTCCAGCGCGAGCAGCGGGATCGGAACGAACAGCCCGGCAAAGGCCAGCACGATCCCGATTACGAATTCGCCGCTCATGATGTTCCCGAACAAGCGCACCATCAGGGAAAATGTGCGTGTGACTTGCGCCAGCACGTTAAGCGGCAGCATCAGGATTGTCGGCCGCGCGAAACTCTTGAGATAGGCGCCCAGTCCGACACTGCGCAAGCCGTAATAGTGAACCGCGAAGAACACGATGAGCGCCAGGGCGGCCGGCGTTTGGATGAAGGCTGTGGGCGGGGTGATTCCGGGAATCTGCCCGCTGAGATTGGCCACCACCAGAAAGGCAAACAGCGTCGCCAGCAGCGGGAAGAACCGCTGCGCATCCACCCCCATCGCCTCGGAGAGCTGGCTGTGGATGGTCTCGATCACCATCTCCAACAGCGCCTGTGCGGGCCCCGGCCGAAGGCTCAGGCGCCGCGTGGCGGCAGCCGACCCCAGCACCATCACGGCAATGATACCCCAGGTCACCACGACCGGTTCGGTAACCGGGATTGAACCGACGAAAAAGGCGACCGGCGTACGGAGCGGAGAACGCATCTCACACCCCCTGCCCAACGAGCGCAAACCGGGCGCCAACAAATCCCGCCAGCATCCATACCGCCGCCGACCCGTAAAGGAGCGCAACCGGCGTGAAAATCGCCGCGGTCAGCGCCAGGCGCCCCAGCATCGCGGCGACGGCGGCCAGCGCGGAACTGCCCGCGACAAGCGCCTCGATGTTGCGGCGCAAAAGCGTGAAATGCATCGCTCCAGCACCCCAGCCGAGGACGAAAAAAAGCGCTATCGTGGCTGCTGTTTGCATCGCTCCTCCTGTTCCTCGGCAACCCGCCGCCAGGCCATCCAGCATCCGATTGCCAAGCCCCCAACCAGCAGCGCGCCGGTCCAGAACACGCCCGTCCCGAAGTTTCGATCCAGCCAGGCGCCTGCGGCGATTCCCAACAGAGCCGGAATGACAATCAGCCATCCCAGTGAGCCCATCAGGGCCAGGTTGCGCCCGATGGGCCGTTCGCCCTCGCGCTCGAAGCGCGCGCGGCGCTCGCAGCACAGCCGTGTGCGGCGCGACAGATCATTTTTGTGGGGCTGGCCGGCGGCCGCGCCGCGCGTGCCGAGCTTCGGGTCGGACGGCGCTTTCATGGCTCTTCACCACCGAAGGGATGGCGCGGGTGGCCGCCCTCGGGCGCGGTCGAGCGTGACAGCTCGCGCAGCACGCGCAGCCGCATGCGCGCGGAATGAGTCCAGGCGGCTTCCTCCTGCTCCGCGCTGCGCTTGAGCTCGGCCACCACCTGGTCCGCCAGTTGATTGAGGTCATCACCCGCAACGGCCTGGCGCGTCGCGACCGCGACCTGGCTGCCGGCAGCCACCGAAAGCACGCCGCCGCGCACCGCGCAATGTCCTTCACGCCCCGAAGCGAGGCGCCAGCTCACCACCGAAACCGTCAAGGCGGTCAGGAAATCGCTGTGATGGTCGAG
>Ga0070737_10006803_pt1 | contig 10346 bp, 8 predicted proteins | sample Coa_R1_10_FD_66438 | JGI IMG/M metagenome (GOLD analysis project Ga0070737, IMG submission 66438) | Surface soil microbial communities from Centralia Pennsylvania, which are recovering from an underground coalmine fire - Coalmine... | ecosystem: Environmental > Terrestrial > Soil > Unclassified ...
CTGCGGACCTCGCTGGCCACCCGCCCGCGCGGCTCCGCGACCACGAGGATGCCATTGCTGGTCCCGTCCTTGTTGCGCGGTAGCAACCGGCCGGCCGCGGCCAGCGCGGGGCCGTTCCCGTCGGCGGGAATGTCGATGATCTGCCGCTGCTGTATCTGCGCGCGGAGCTGGTTGAGCGGCATCGCGGCCAGGCCCTCCACCAGCTCGCTGGATTGGGCCGAGCCGTTGTTGTACGGCCGGACCACGCCCATCGGGCCCACGGTGGCCACCGCCAGGGCGGGGCTGGCCTGGAGCTGGTTCCTCGACTCGGTGAGGGCGGCCAGGACGCTGTCGTCGAACTGGTCTTCCAGGTGCTGGCTCATCACGACGGCGCTGACCGTGCCCATGATGAGCAGGAACGTGGCCGTGACGGCGATCAACCCTGCGAGCAGCCGGGCGCGCAGCGACAGTCGCAGGGATCGTTTCATCCGGTTGATTCTGAGGCACCCATGGCCGGGTGCGGGGGACGCAGCGTGTAACCGACGCCGCGCTGGGTGTGGATCATCGGCGGCCCGAGCGGGTCGAGCTTGCGCCGCAGGTAGCTGACGTAGGTCTCGACGATCTGCGACTGCCCCGCATAGTCCCAGCCCCACACGTTCTCCAGCAGCTGGGCCCGGGTCAGGACCCGGCCCTGGTGCCGCATGAGGTAGGCCAGCAGGCGGAACTCCGTCGGGGACAGCTCGACCGCCGTGCCCGCGCGGTGCACGGTCCAGCGGGATTCGTCCAGCTCCAGGTCGCCGGCGCGGAGCGTGCTGCCCTCGTCCCCGGCCTCGTCGTCCGCGGCCGGGCGGGACGTCCGCCGGAGCACCGCCCGGATCCGGGCTACCAGGGCCTCGACCGAGAACGGTTTGGTCACGTAGTCGTCACCACCGAGGGCGAGGCCCTGGACGGTGTCGGAGGAGGTGTCGCGGGCCGTCAGGAAGATGATCGGCACGTCGTCGCCGCGGGCCCGCAACCGGCGGCACACCTCGAACCCGTCGAGGTCGGGCAGCAGGACGTCCAGCACGATCAGGTCGGGATCGGCGGTCTCGGCCTCCCGGAGCGCGGCCTTGCCGCTCGACGCCGTCAGCACCGTGCAGCCGTGAAAGTTCAGCGCGACCTGTACAAGCTCGCGGATGTTCGGCTCGTCGTCGACGACGAGCACCGTCGGGATGTGCTTGGTGTCAGCCATGGCGCCTCAGCATTATCTTCTCGCATCCGCCGCGTCGCCACGGCCCTCCCCTGTATCGCGAACGGCCATGGCCCCGCGATGGTTCCGGCCACGGAGACCGGGTTTCTCGTCGTCGCGCCGTCACGTGGGTCAGCGTATGTGCCCCGCGCGCGTGCCCGGCGCCGATACCGACGCGGCCCGTGCCATGCGCTGAAGGCGGCATGGCACGGGCGGCGGCGACGTTACCCGTCCGGGAACGGGCTATCGGTGTGGTGTCAGCTGTGGCTACCTCCGTTGAAGCCTCCCGAGGTGGTGGTCCCGGTGCTGCCGACCGTCCCGGTGTTGGTGCTGACGTTCACGCTGGGCGTGGTGGACGGCGCCGTGGTCGGTGTGGTGGTCATGGTCGCGGCCTTCTCGATGAGAATGACCTGGGCGTGCAGTTCGTGCCAGGACCGGCTGCCCGCGATGAACACCAGGTCGCCGCGCTGGAGGCCGGCGGTGGTCATCATGGCCGGCTGGGTCCACCAGGTCTTGCCCTGCTGCACGGTGGCCGTGTTGGCGGTCACCTTGACCGAGACCGTGATGCCGGTACCGGCGATGTTGACCGCGACGGTCGTGGCCGTCGGGGCCAGCACCTGCTGGGCCGCGGCCATGCTGCCGGTCAGGAGGCTGGTCGCCGGGGTCATCGACCCGGCCATCGCCTGGCTGGCGGCCCAGCTGCTGCCGGTCATCGCCGTGGTGCCGGACATGCTGCTGGCCACGTTGGTGACGTGCGTGTTGCCGGACAGGAACCATACGTTGAACGTGCCGTTGGCCGCGCGGACCAGGACGAACTTCTTGGTGGCCAGGACCACGGTGCCGCGCTCGAAGGCGAGCTGGCTGCGGCCGTGCCTCATGTCGGTCTCCCGCCTCGTGTTCGTGAGGTGGGAGAACCAGTTGAACGCGCTCGTGTGCGACCGCGAGTAGACGTTAAGCGCATTGGCCAGCACGTTCGCCTGGTTGGCGTACGGCGAATAGTGGTGGTAGCTGCTGCTGTAGCCAGCGGACTGGGCCGAGGGGGTGGCGGTGTGGCTTGTGGTTGCCACCGCCACCGCGCCGATCGCGCCGCCGCCGACCACGACCGCGGTCGCAATCCCGAGGCGCGCCTTGAGGTTGCTGCCCCGGCGCCCTGCCGGACTACGCCGATCGCGGCTAATCATCGGTGCCTCCTTCCGAGGGCGCCGCGCCCGCCACGCGCGCCCCGATACGACTGCGAGAGCCAGTGGGTTTCTGGATAGCCGATGGACGGCTCGTACATATCCATGGCTATGAGAGTGCACTGATCCCGCGCCGGGTGGCATTAGATCGGAGGCCTCGTAAGGAGTCCGTTCGAGATTCCACATTCCCTGCGGCGCGATTGCCGGAGCCTGCCGACATGAATATAACTAAACCGCTCTGACCTGGGATGTTATGAGTCCGTTCGAGAATTCACAGTTTCTTATTCAGAGCTTTCGTCATAACTGCGACCGTCCCGGAAATGCGAATCCCGGCGACCGTCGCGGCCGCCGGGATTCGCATTTCTGACCTGGCTGTCTTCCTCAGTTGGCGCTCGTCACCGCCGCGGACGTCGACGAACTGGACGACGCCGATCCGGACGGCGACGGTGTGGCGTGCGGTGCCGCGGCCGGACGGACGACGACCAGCCGGGCATCGCGCGCCCCGGCGGCCACCGGTCCGGCCACGATCACGCGCTCGCCGGTCGTGAGGGCCGAGCGGGTGGACTTCGCGCCGCCCTTGCGGACAACGCTGTTGCTGGTGAGCTGCCACGTCCAGGTGGTGCCGTTGGCCGCCCTGACCACCAGGCCGGAGCCCGCGGAGCTGATGACTCCCCGCTCGAAGGCCAGCGTGCGGGTGGCGCCGGTCTTGGTCCGGTAGCTCACCTGTCCGTACATGCCGCCGAGGCGGCGCAGCCGGGCGAGGGCGCCCGGCCGGTGCCCGGACTTGCCTGCCGATGTGCTGGAGGCGGCGCTGAGCGCCGCATTGAGCGTCGCGGCCTGACCCGCGGTCGCGGCCGTGCCTCCGGATGATCCGCCCGCGAGGGCGGATCCGGCGAAGACACCGCCGATGACCAGGCCGACCGCGACCGTGATCCCGATCGCCCAGGTCAGCGCCTTACGGCGATCTCGTTCAAAGTGGTGCGCCAGTGCGTTCATGCCCCCGAGCAAATGTCCACATCCTGGGACAAGTGTCGGCAGGGGCTTGGAACCATCTGTGAACGCTAAGAAAGTTTCCAGGCCTTGCTGAGGATGGCCTGGGTGGCTCGGGCCGATCTGGGTGCGGCGCACGCCGATGGCTACATGCGCTCCGGCACGGGCACGCCGAGCAGCCCGAGCCCGGTCACCAGGACCCGGAGGGTGAGCGCGCACAGCGCCAGCCGGGAGGCCCGCACCTCGTTCTCTTCCGCCTTGAGCACCGGGCACGTCTCGTAGAAGGACGTGAACAGGCTGGCCAGCTCGAAGAGGTAGCCGCAGAGCCGGTGCGGCTCCGCCGCGTCCGCCACCGACCACACCGCCGCGCCGAACCCGAGCAGCTTCATGGCCAGCGCCCGTTCGGCCTTCTCCCGGACGAGCACGGAGGCATCCGCGGTCCACTCGGGCGCGAGTCCCGCCCGCCGGAAGATCGACCGGATCCGGGCCGTGGCGTACTGCAGGTAGGGACCGGTGTTGCCCTTGAACGAGATCATCCGGTCCCAGTCGAACACGTACTCGCTGTCCCGGGCGGTCGACAGGTCGGCGTACTTCACCGCGCCGATGCCCACCGCCTCGGCGATCGATTGCCGCGCCGCCTCGTCGAACTGGCTGCTCGCCTCCAGTTCGTTCAGGATGCCGCGGGCCCGTTCCACGCCCTCCTGGAGCAGGTCGCTCAGCTTGACCGTGTCACCGGCCCGGGTCCGGAGCAGCTTGCCGTCGGTGCCAAGCACGTGGCCGATCTGCGCGTGCTCGAAGCTGGCCGTCTCCGGGATCCAGCCCGCCTGCCGGGCCACCGCGAACACCATGCGGAAGTGCAGCGCCTGCTCGGAGCCGACCACGTAGATGGCCCGGTCGCAGCCGAGCTCGTCGATCCGGTACCGGATGGTGGCCAGGTCGGTGGTGGAGTAGTTGTAGGCGCCGTCGCTCTTGCGGACGATGACCGGCAGCGGGCTGCCGTCCCGGCCGGTGAAGCCGGGCGGGAAGACGCACAGGGCGCCCTCGCTCTCCACCGCCAGGCCGGCCGAGGTCAGGTCGGCTACCACGTCGGCCAGCATGGCGTTGTAGAAGCTCTCGCCCCGGATGTCGTCGTCGGTCAGCGTGACCTGGAGCCGCCCGTACATCCGGTGCAGGTACTCCTTGGACAGATCGACCAGTTCCTGCCACAGCCGCAGCGTCTCCGGGTCGCCGCCGTGCAGCAGGACGACCCGCCGCCGGGCGCGGTCGGCGAAGCCCGGGTCCACGTCAAACGTGGCCCGGGCCGACTGGTAGAAGGCGTTCGGGTTGGTCTCCAGCAGGCCGGCCTCGGCCGACTCCTCGCCCACGTCGAGCAGGTGCTCGATCAGCATGCCGAACGGCGTGCCCCAGTCGCCGACGTGGTTGTCCCTGATGACCCGGTGCCCGGCGAAGTCCAGCACCCGGGCGATCGCGTCGCCCACGATCGTGGTCCGCAAGTGGCCGACGTGCATTTCCTTGGCGATGTTCGGCGAGGAGTACTCGACGACGACGGTCCGCGGCGCCGTGGCCGACGGCACGCCGAGCCGCTCGTCCCCGAGCATGGCGTCCGCCTGGCCGGCGATCCAGTCGTCGCGCAACCTCAGGTTGATGAACCCCGGCCCGCTCACCTGGGGCTCGACACATATGTCCGCGAGGTCGAGGTTGCGGACCAGGTCGGCGGCGACCTCGCGGGGCGGGCGGCCGAGCTGCCTGGCGAGCGCGAGCGCCACGTTGGCCTGGAAGTCGGCGTGCTGGGACGGCCGGATGACCGGATCGGCGTCGCGGTAGGCCTCGCCGAAGGCTGCGGCGAGGCCATCCTGCACCCGCCGTGCGAGCAACTCCTGCGGATTGGCCATGCATCCAGCCTATCGGCGGCGCCGGGCGCCCCGCGAAGCCATTACGCACGGCCGGAATGGCCGGCCCCAGCCCGGCCCGCGCGTACCGGCAAGGGGACGGCGCCGGTGCCGCCCGGAGCGGGTGCCGCTGCGGCGGGTGCCGCCGGCGTCACTGGCGGCGCAGGAAGTGGCGGTCACGGCCGGGACCGAGCCGTTCCCTGATCTTGTCGACGATCTGGCCGCGGGCGAGTTCGTCGGCGAGCGCGCAGGCGGATGTGACGCCCCGCGCGGTGCTCGCGCCGTGTGCGATGACGACCGTCCCGCCCAGCCCGAGCAGCGCGGCCCCGCCGTAGGTCTCCGCGTCGAGCCGCTCCGCCATCTGCCGGAAGGGGCGGCGCTGGAGCATCGCGCCCATCCGGGCCGCCCTGGTCGCGGTGACGGCGTCGCGGATCTGTGCCGCCGCGAACCGCACCGATCCCTCCAGGGTCTTCAGGGTCACGTTGCCGGTGAAACCGTCGGTCACGATCACGTCGACCTTGCCGGCCAGCAGGTCCCCGCCCTCGATGTTCCCGGTGAAGGTCAGCGGGGACGCGCCGTGCGCGGGCTCGGCGGCCAGCAGTTCGTGCACCCGCCGGGTCAGCTTGTTGCCCTTGCCCGGCTCGGAGCCGATCGTCAGCAGGCCGACGCGCGGCGCCTGGATGCCCAGGGTGACCTGCGCATAGGCCACGCCCAGCTGGGCGAACTGGACGAGCATCTCCGGCTTCGGGTCGGCGGTGGCGCCCACGTCGATCAGCACCGTGGGACGCGGCCGGGTGGGCAGCACGGCGGCCAGCGCCGGCCGCAGGCCGCTGGCCAGGGGACGGAGCCGCAGCCGCGCGGTCGTGACGATCCCGCCGGTGGACCCGGCCGAGACCACGGCCGCGGCCTGGCCCCGGCGGACCAGCTGGCAGGCGATCGCGATGCTCGACCGGGGACGGCGGCGGATGGCCAGCGCGCCCTCGTCCATGCCGAGGACGTCCTCGGCCGGGGCGATCGGCAGCTCGCTGGCCGAGGCGCCGAGGGCGGACAGTTCCGCGGCCAGCCGCTGCGGCTGGCCGGCCAGGACGACCTGGACGCCGCGTTCGCGGTGCGCGGCCAGGGCGCCGGCCACGATCTGGGCGGGCGCGTGGTCGCCGCCCATGGCGTCGACCGCCACCACGTGGCCGGCGCCTTCGGGCGACACGTCAGGGTCCGAGGACATGCGCGCATTTTCGCAGACGGCAGCCGAACGGCCGCGGTGCCGGGCGCGCCCCGAACGAATTCTGCTTCGAGTCGGCTGCGGTACGGGGCGCGCCCCGTGCGGATTTTTGTTCCGGGGAGACAACTTTTCGGACGTTACGTACGTCTGCGAAAGTGCCGCAGGTTGAGATGTGGCACCGCCGGGAAGTAGTAGCCGGGGGAACCGCTGGGGCCCACGGGGCGTTTTACATCTTGATCATCACGAGCGGAGGGGCCTGCCGCTCGTAATGGCGCAACGGGGGGGACTGGAGAGTCATTTCGCGTACTGCCCACGCGGCGATCTGCCCGGGGCACGCAGCTCGCGCCGGAAGCCGGTCGGCCGAGGCGCGAACGGGGAAGGAGATGCGTGACTTCAGTCCAGCATGCGGTTCCGGCCGGGCCCGTTGGCCGCCGGTTCCGCGCGTACACCGCCAAGCACCTGGACGCACTTCTGGAACGGGCCGCCCTGCCGCCCAGCACGCGGCTCGCGGTCCGGGCCGTGGCCACGGTGCTCCCGTTCCGTACCAACACCTACGTGGTGGACGAGCTCATCGACTGGGACCGGGCCCCCGACGACCCGATCTACCGGCTCGTCTTCCCGCAGCCCGACATGCTGCCCACCGCCGACGTGGACCGGATCTCGGCCGCGATCGTGGCCGGCGCGCCCGACTCGGAACTGCGCGCCCTGGCCCACGAGGTCCGGATGCGGCTCAACCCGCATCCGGCCGGCCAGCTTGCGCTGAACACCCCCGAACTGGGCGACGAGCCGCTGCCCGGCCTCCAGCACAAATATCCGGAGACCGTGTTGTTCTTCCCCCGGCAGGGGCAGACCTGTCATGCCTACTGCGCCTACTGCTTCCGCTGGGCGCAGTTCGTCGACGAGCCGGACCTGAAGATGGCCACGGACGACATCGGCAAGCTCGTGGCCTATCTGCGGCAGCACCCCGAGGTGACCAGCGTCCTGATCACCGGCGGCGACCCGATGATCATGGGCGAGACGGTCCTGCGCCGCTACATCGAGCCGCTGCTCGACCCATCCCTGGACCAGCTCGAATCGATCCGGATCGGCACCAAGTCGCTGGCGTACTGGCCACAGCGGTTCGTCAGCGACCCGGACGCCGACGGGACGCTGCGGCTGTTCGAGCAGGTGTGCGCGACCGGCCGCAGCCTCGCGCTGATGGCCCACTTCTCCCATCCGCGTGAGCTGGAGCCGGCGGTGGCGGCCGAGGCGGTGCGCCGGATCAGGGACACCGGCGCGGTCATCCGCACGCAGGCCCCGCTGATCCGCGGCATCAACGACGCGGCCGAAATCTGGTCGGGCATGTGGCGGGCGCAGGCGCGGATGGGCATGATCCCCTACTACATGTTCGTGGAGCGCGACACCGGCCCGCAGGACTATTTCGCGGTGCCACTGGCCCGCGGCCACCAGATCTTCCGCGCCGCCTACAACAGCGTGTCCGGGCTGTGCCGGACCGTGCGCGGGCCGTCGATGTCGGCCACACCGGGCAAGGTCTGCGTGGACGGCGTGGCCGAGGTGGGGGGCGAGAAGGTCTTCGTGCTGCACCTGATCCAGGCGCGGCGGCCGGAACTGGTGGGCCAGCCGTTCTTCGCCCGGTTCGACCCGCTGGCCACCTGGCTGTCCGACCTTGAGCCGGCCTTCGCGCCCCGGTTTCCCTACGAGTCGGCCGAGTTGGAGGGCCGCTGGCCGGCCGGGCTGCTGCCACAGGGCACCTTACGGGCGGCCCCGGGCGGCGCTCACGTATCCTCCCGGCCATGGAACTGAACGGAACCACCGCAATCGTGTCCGGCGGTGCCAGCGGGCTCGGTGAGGCGACCGCAAGGGGCCTCGCCGCCGCTGGCGCCTTCGTCGTCGTCGCCGACCTCAGCGAGGATCGCGGCAAGGCCGTCGCGGATGACATCGGCGGCATGTTCGCCCGCACCGACGTGGCCGACGAGACGTCGGTACAGGCGGCCGTGACCGCCGCCGCGACCAGCGGCCGGCCGCTGCGGGCCGCTGTGAGCTGCGCGGGTATCGCCTGGGCCGCGCGCACCGTGGCCCGTGACGGCAGCCCGCACGACCTGGCCGCCTATCAGAAGGTCATCGCGGTCAACCTGATCGGGACGTTCAACCTGACCAGGCTGGCGGCGGCCGCGATGGCCAGGACCGAGCCGGCCGACGCGGACGGCCAGCGTGGCGTGATCATCAACACCGCGTCCGTGGCCGGGATCGAGGGCCAGACCGGCCAGATCGCCTATTCCGCGTCCAAGGGCGGCATCATCGGGATGACCGTGCCCGCCGCCCGGGACCTCGCGGCCATCGGCGTTCGCGTGAACACGATCTGCCCCGGCATCATCGACACCCCCATCTACGGTGCGGGCGAGGGCGCCGCGGACTTCAAGGCCCGGCTCAGCGCTCCCATCGTCTTCCCCAAGCGCATGGGCCGCCCCGACGAGTTCGCCAACCTCGTTCGCGCCCTGATAACCAACGACTATATGAACGCCGAAGTAATTCGCTTCGACGCTGGCGTCCGCTTCCAGCCGAAGTAGACCCGGCCGCGAGCCGGCACCATATGCCCGGGTCATACCGTAACCGCGTAAATGCGCCAGTGTTGCCGCTAGCGCGTCCCACTCCGATAACCTGAAACTCCGGGGCGAGAACTTGTAACCGCCAGGCGGGAAGCTGGTGGGCGCGGGGCCGCGCCCGTGGGCTGCACCATGGCAGGCGGCCGCGTTCGTGATCAGGCGCCTGGGCAAAACGCGAACTTGGAACGAGACACCACCAATGGAGCGCGGTCGGGTGGACGTGCGGTCGGCGAAAAAGGGGAGCGCTGTGTCGGGCAGACAGACCGGGGCCGAAGAGCCGACGCCAGGTCGTGGCCCGGCTGACAAGCCCGGCGAGACCCGGGCCGACGCTGGTACCGGCACGCTGACCGGCACCACCGGACGGGGTGCCGCCCCGGCCGCGCAGACCCCAGGAAGCCCCGCGGACCAGGCGTCCGCGGCACCGGCCGCGCCCGCCCCCAACGGGAACGGCGCGAGTCCCCGCGCGAATGGGAGGACCCGGCGGCCGGCCGCCAGCCTGCCTGCCCCGGCCACGCGCACCTCGCCGGGGCCTGCCGCGCCGGGCCGCACCACACTGGCCGCCCGGCTGGGCCTGCCCGACTGGACGGTCACCTGGGTCGTCGTCATGGCGCCCGCCATTGCCGGCCTGGTGATGGGTGGATACAAGCTGGGCTACCCGTCGCTGTGGCGGGACGAGGCCACCACGAAGATCGTGGTGGACAGGTCCGTCAGCCAGATCTTCGCGCTCCTGCACCACACCGACGCGGTGCACGGCGCCTACTACATCCTCGTGCACTTCGTGGTGGACGTGCTGGGCACCTCGGCGGCGGCGCTGCGCCTGCCGTCCCTGGTCGCCATGGCCGTGGCCTGCGCGTTCACCGCCGCGATCACCCGCCGCCTCGCCCTGATGGCGGGCGCCCCGTTCGCCGACTTCACCGGTGTGTGCGCCGGTGTGGTGTTCGCGGTGCTCCCGTTCATGATCAGGTACGCCCAGGAGGCCCGTTCCTACGCGATCGTGACCATGCTGGCCACGATCGCCACCTACATGCTGCTCAGGGCCATCTGTGACGGCCGCCGGTGGTGGGTGGCGTACGCCGTCGCGGTCGGCCTGTGCGGCCTGTTCAACATCTTCGGCCTGCTGATCCTCGTGCCGCACGGGGTGTCCCTGGCCATCGCCGGTGTCCGTGAGCGCGCGGCCGTGGCCCGCGCGGCCATGGCCTTGACCGAGGCGGACGCCGCGGCCGGCCAGAGCCGGGACGCGACGGCAAGCCGGGGTGGCAC
>Ga0070737_10006804_pt1 | contig 10345 bp, 7 predicted proteins | sample Coa_R1_10_FD_66438 | JGI IMG/M metagenome (GOLD analysis project Ga0070737, IMG submission 66438) | Surface soil microbial communities from Centralia Pennsylvania, which are recovering from an underground coalmine fire - Coalmine... | ecosystem: Environmental > Terrestrial > Soil > Unclassified ...
GCCCGTGCGCCTGCAGCGCCTGCTGCCGCCGGGCGAGGCCGCGGATGTCTCCGAGGTCGTCGAGCAGCTGGGCGTGTGGGAGCGTCCGCCGCCCGGCTCGGGACGCCCGCGCGTGCTGATGAACATGGTCAGCACGGCCGACGGCCGCGCGACCCTCGGCGGGCGCTCGGCGCCGATCAGCGCGGCCGCCGACAGGGAGCTGTTCCACGCGCTGCGCGCGCCCGTCGACGCGGTGCTCGTCGGCGCCGGCACGATCCGCACGGAGCGATACGGGCGCATGATTCCCGACGCCCACCGGCGAGCCGAGCGCGTCCGGCGCGGGCGCAGCGAGGAGCCGCTCGCGTGCATCGTCTCGGGACGGCTCGCGCTGCCGAGCGACATCCCGCTGCTCGCCGAGCCGCATGCCCGGGTGGCGATCCTCACCGCATCGCAGGCGAGCCTGCCCGACGCGGGCGCGCGCGTCGAGTACGTGCGCACCGAGCACGACGGCGTGCTCGACCTGTCCGCCGCGCTCGCGCAACTGCGCGAGCGCTTCGACGTGCGCACGCTGCTGTGCGAGGGCGGCCCGCACCTCGCCTGCCAGCTGTTCGCGCAGCGTCTCGTCGACGAGCTCTATCTCACCCTCTCACCGAAGCTCGCCGGCGGCGAGCCCGCCGGCGGCGAGGCGCTGAGGATCCTCGCGGGCGGCGAGCTAGACCCGCCTGTCGAGCTCGCGCTGCTCGGCGCGCTGCGCTGGCGCTCGCAGCTGTTCCTGCGCTACGGCGTGTGCGTGTGACGCGCTGGGGCGTGCGCGCGTGACTCGATGCGGCGCCGGCACGCGGCGCGCGGCGGCGCGTGTGTGACGCGCTACGGCGCCTGCACGTGAGAGCGCGTCTCGCGCGAGACGACCGACAGCAGTTCGCTCGCCAGGTGGCGGCCCTGCGAGGCGTTGCGCGGGGTCGCGGCTATCAGCACGACGACCTCGTCGCCGTCGAGCTCTTCGAGCGTGATGCGCGGCGCGTCGCGCAGCGGCGTCTGCAGCGACTTCTCTAGCACCTCCTGCAAATCGCCGGGCGTCATGCCGGCGCGCAGCCGCGCGCGCAGGTTCACCGCCTCGGGCTCGCGCAGCGGCAGCACCGCGACGTTCAGCACGACGCTGTTGGGCACCATGATCGCGTCCTCGCCGGTCGCGAAGGTCGTGTACAGCAGGCCGAGCGAGCTCACCGTGCCCTCGACCTGGCCGGCGAGGTTGCCGCCCTGCAGGCGCACGCGTTCGCCGACGCGGAAGGGCCGCGCGCTGAGCAGCACCATGCCGGCGACGAGGTTGCCGAAGGTCTGTTGCGCGGCGAGGCCGAAGATGACCGCGGTGAAGGCGGTGCCGAGCTCGAGCGTGCGCGCTTCGATGCCCGCGACGCGCAACGCGACCACCAGCGCGACCACCACCGTCACCAGGCGGATGAGGAACCCGACGGTGCCCGCGGTCGCGGGCTCCAGGCGGCGGAACAGCGCCGGGCCGAGGCCGCGGCCGACGTCGCGGGCGATCGCCCAGCCGAGAACCACGAGCGCTATCACCGTGATCACGCGCACGAGCGCTCCGATCGGTTCTTCGAGCGCCACGTGCGCGGGCACCATGCCGTGCGGGCCGGGTTCGGCGGGAACGTGCGTGCCGAACAGGCTCACGCGGTTGTCGTAGACGACCACGACGCCCGCGAACAGCGGCACGAGCACGAGCGCCTCCAGGCGCGCGCGCTTGACCACCCGCGGGCTGATCTGACGCAGCAGCCCGACCTCCTGCCAGGCCTGGCTGCGCGTCTCGAACATCCTCTGCGGCGTTCGCGGGAGTTTCGGGGGCGTTCGCGGAACCGGCATCGCCGTCAATGATGGTGCATCGTCGCGACGGCGAGCGGCGCCGGCGCAGATCGCGCCTACGCGCCGCTCTCGCGCACGCAGCCGCCGAGCGCCTGCGCGACGGTTTCGCACACCGGCAGCGCGCTCGGCAGCGCGACGATCGTCGCCAGGCGCTGCAGCTGCGAGTCGCCGGGGATCACCAGCAGGAGCGTCGCGCGACGCTGGCGCAGCCGCTCGCCGAGGCGAAAGAGCATGTCGATGCCGGCGCTGTCGACGTAGCGCGTCTCGCCGAGGTCGACGACGAGCTTGTCCGTGTCGACGTCAAGGCACGCGGCGAGCTGCTCGCGGACGGTGCTCGCGTTCGCGGCGTCGATGTCGCCGCGCGGCCTCGCCACGGGGATCCCGTCGAGGCGCTCGACCTCGATCTCGATCACGCCGCACCCGTCGCCAGACGCTTGGTGAGCACGACGGTCGTGCCGTCCTCGCCTCGCTCGATCTCGACCGTGTCCATCAGCGCGCGCATGATCGACAGCCCGCGGCCACGGCCGTAGGAGCGCGCGTCGCGCCAGCGGCCGCGGTCGCGAACGGCCACGCGCACGCTGTGCGCCTCGTGCTCGCAGCTGACGAGGAACGTCGCCTGCTCGGCGCGGTAGGCGTGCTCGACGGCGTTGGCCGCCGCCTCGGAGGTCGCGAGCGTGATGTCGAACAGCTCGTTCTCGGCGACCCCCTCGCTGGCGAGCCAGCGGCCGAGCGTGCTGCGCAGCCCCGCGAGCACGCCCGGCTGCGCGTCGAGCGTCAGCTGCAGGGACGGACCGAGCGGCAACGACTCGACCGCCAGCAGCGCGATGTCGTCTTCGACCGACGTTTCGTCCACGAGCCGGCGGTAGACGCGGTCGGCGAACGACGCGTCCTCCGCGGCGGCGGCGGCCTGCGCGGCCGACCCCAGGCGCGCGAGCCCCTCGTCGATCGCCTCGCCGCGACGCTCGACGAGCCCGTCCGAGTAGAGCCGCAGCGTCGCGCCGACGGGCAGCTGGTCGCGGCGGCGCTCGTAGCGAGCATGCAGGCTGATGCCGAGCGGCACCCCCGGCGGCACCTCGAGGAAGCGCGAGGAGCCGTCCGCTTCGATCACCAGCGCCGGCAGGTGCCCCGCGCTGACCGACGCCAGCTCGCCGCTCTCGAGGTCGAGCTCGATGATCGCTGCCGTCGCGCTGCGGTTGCGTCCCATCGCGACGAGCAGCTCGTTCAGCAGCGACATCGCCTGGCTGAGCTCGTGGCCCTCCATCAGGTAGGCGCGCAGCGCCGTGCGGATCTCCGCCATCACCGACGCCGCGAGCACGCCGCGCCCGACGACGTCGCCGATCACGAGGCTCAGCCGTCCGCTGGGCAGCTGGAAGACGTCGTACCAGTCGCCGCCGATCCTCACGGTCGTGCCGGCGGGCAGGTACTTCGCGCTGAAGCGCAGGCCGGGGATCTGCGGCAGCGCCTCCGGCAGCAGCGTGCGCTGCATGATCTCCGTGACGGCACGCTGCTCGACCGAGCGTGCGTTGTCGATCGCGAGCGCCGCCCTGTCGGAGGCGATCTCGAGCAGCGCGATGTCTTCCTGCACGAAGCGCCGCTGGTGCAGCGTGCCGACGTGCAGCACGCCGATCACGCGCCCTTCGACGCGCACCGGCACGCCCAGCAGCGAGCGGATGCCCTTCTGGCGCAGCAGCGGGTTCACGACGTCCGCATGGTTCAGGTCGTCGATGATCACCGGCTGTGCTTTCGCGGCCACGCGCCCGGCGAAGCCGCGCGCGAGCGGCACCTGCACGCCCTGGCGGACCTCCTCCTCCAGCCCGCGCGCGGCGCGCGCGACGAGCACCCCGCGATCCTCGTCCAGCAGCAGCAGCACCGCCGTGTCGGCGCGCAGCTCGTCGCGGATGCGCTCGAGCATCTCCGAGAGCATCTGCTCGAGCGAGAGGTAGCCGAGGCTCGGCGCCGCGACTTCGCGCATGTGCTCGAGTCGCCGCTCCGCCTGCTCGGCGCCGCTCGCCGGCGGCCCGAGCCCCGCGCCGGCCGCAGATCCGTCCTCCACCGCCTCGCGCTGCCCCTGCCCCAGGTCCGCGTCGACGTCCATCCCTTCGTTTATACCGCAGGCGCTTCACGGCTCAAACACGAGCTTTGCGGCGCGCGCCGCCCGCTAGCCGCACCCACGCGCTCGCGCGCGTGCGCTAGGTCGTCGTGTAGATGAGCATCGCCAGGCCGAAGAGCAGGCAGTAGCACGCGAAGGGGACCAGCGTCTTGGTCTTGAAGTAGCGCACGAGGAACGCGACCGTCACGACCGCGACGACCGCCGCCACCGCGCACGCGACCAGCGCCTGCCCGCGGATGCCGTCGCCGTTGTGCCCGAGCAGATCCGGCAGCTTGAACACGCCGGCCGCGAGGATCACCGGCGTGGCCAGCAGGAACGCGAAGCGCGCGGAGTCGCTGTGGTCCATCCCGCGAGCTAGCCCCGCCCCCATCGTCACGCCGTCGCGGCTGATGCCCGCGACGAGCGCGGTCGACTGCGCGAAGCCGACGACGAGCGCCTCGCGGAACTCCAGCGTCGCGAGCTCCCGCCCGCCGTCGCGCTTGGCGCCCTCGCGCACGGCGAGCTCGCGCACCTGCGCACGGCGGCGGAAGCGCTCGGCGGCGAACAGCACGCCGCCGTTGACCATCAGGAAGATCGCGGCGATCTCGGGCTTGGCGGTCAGCGTGCGCAGGTCGTGCTCGAGCGCGAGCCCGAGAATCCCCGCGGGGATGCTCGCGACCACGATCAGCCATGCCAGGCGCTCGGTGGAGGTCTCGATGCGCCGCCTGAACAGCGAGCGGAAGAACGCCGCGACGAGCGCGACCCAGTCGCGCCAGAAGTACGCGAGCAGTCCCAGCGCGCTGCCGACGTGCAGCATCACCACGAGCGCGAGCCAGAACGATTCCTGCTGAGACTGCGCGTCGACCAGCTTGTTCCAGCCGAACAGCGTCGGGAACAGCACCGTGTGCCCCAGGCTGGAGATCGGGAAGAGCTCGCTGATTCCCTGCAGAGCGCCGAGCACGATCGCCTGGAAGTAGCTCAGCGCCGCCGCGAGCGGGATCGCCAGGGTGGCCTGCATCGGCCGGAGAGCTTATTGCGTCGCCGCGACTACCTGCGCGACCGCGCGTTCTTGCACGCAGACGAGCGCACGCGCTCGCACGCCCGCGGCGCACCGCTCCGCGTGCGCGCGCGCCGGCGCGTGCGGCGAACACACGACCCAGGAGGACCCCATGAGACTCCCCAGCAAGCTCCCGCGCGCCGCCGTCCGGCGCGCAAGCAGATCCAGCGACGACGCAGCAGGCTCCGCCGGGCGCGCGGCGCGCCCGCGCCGGCGCGTCCGGCCCTCGCTCGGAGCGGGATGGAGGCGTGCTGCGCTGCTCGCGGGCCTCGCACTCGCCGCGGTCCTCGCGCCGGTCGCGCTCGCGGGAGGCTTCGCCACCGGCCAACCGGTGCGCGGAGGCATCAAGAACCCGTCGCGCGGCGGCTACTTCCAGACCACGCAGATCTGGGCCAACAACTCGACCTGGGGCACCCGCCAGTCGAACCTCGGCAGCGGCGGCGCGGCGATCTACGGCTGCCGCAGCCACGCCGGAGGCCTTCCGTGCCTCGACGCCGACAACCTCAAGGGCGGTCCCGCGTTCTCGTTCATCACCACCGGCGCCACCGGCGGCACGATCACGGTCGCCAACGCGAGCGCCGCGCCGTTCACTACCAACGGCCACGGCGTCGCGACGGGCCTGAACGCGAACTACCTGCAGGGCAAGCAGGCCAGCGAATTCCAGCTCGCCAGCCAGGCCGCGGCGAACGCCAACGAGCTCGGCGGCCAGCCGGCGAGCTCCTACGTGACGACCGGCGCGCTGCTGTTCGCCGACGTCGCCGCCGGACCGGTGATCGCGAGCACGCGCGGCGCCACCTCCGTCGGCGAGAGCGGCGAAACGTACACCGTCGTCTTCGGCACCACCAACGTGTCCAAGTGCTCCTACACCGCCTCGCCGCAGGGCGCCGCGCTCGGCTCCGGACAGCTCGGCGTCGCCGCCAGCGCCACCGACGTGAGCGCGGTCGTCGTCAGCGCCCCCGCCGGCTTCACCGGCGGCTTCGACCTGCAGGTCGTCTGCTGAGCTCGTGCGCTCGGCGCCGCTCCGCGCGACGGGGCGGCGCCTTGCGCGCATGGGCACGCGGCCGCGGCGCCTTGCGCACGGGGGCGGGCCGCTCGCGACGATCCGCGCACCGGAGACGGCCGCGGCGATCCGCGCGCGAGACGCCGCGCGATGCGCGCGGGAGACACGCGCGGCGATCTTCACAGTCGCTTCACACGATCGTTCCCGCTTGGTCACAAGAAGCCGCAATTTGCGAGCGAACGTGTATCGCGTGAACGCGAGCAGGGTCGACATGCACTGCCACTCGACCGCCTCGCAGGAGTCCAAGCTCGGCGTCCAGCGCGCCGTCGGGCTGCCGGAGTGCGCGACGCCCCCGCAGGAGGTCTACGAGCTGGCCAAGCGCCGCGGCATGGACTTCGTCACGATCACCGACCACGACACGATCGCGGGCGTGCTCGAGATCGCGGAGCGGCCCGACGTGTTCGTCTCGGAGGAGCTGACCGCGCGCTTCCGCGGCGAGCCGCAGGCGGTGCACGTGCTCTGCTACGGCATCGACGGCGGCGATCACGAGTGGCTGCAAGCGCACAGCGACGACGTCGAGCTGTGCGCGGGCTACCTGCGCGAGCGCGAGATCGCGTGCGCGCTGGCGCATCCCTATTACACGGTCGCGGCGCCGCTGAGCGCGCGTCACCGCCGTCGCCTCGCGGAGCTGTTCGGCGTGTGGGAGGTGCGCAACGGCGCGCGTGCGCGCGAGCTCAACCGGCCCGCGGCGACGTACGTGGCCACCCGCGACGGCGTCGGCATCGGCGGCAGCGACGACCACGCAGGCATCGACATCGGGCGCACGTACACCGAGACGCCCCCAGCGCGCACGCCCGCCGAGTTCCTCGCGCGCGTGCGCGCGGGCGAGGCGGCGGCGCACGGCGCGCAGGGCAGCGCCGCGAAGTGGGCGCACGCGGCGATCGCGCTGGCCGCGCGCTCGCTCGGTCGCGGCGAGCGCGCAGGACGCCCCGATCCCGCGCGCGTGATGACGATGGTGCGGCGGCTGCTGCGCGAGGGCGACGCGCGCCACGGCGCCGTCGGCGGCGACCTGACGCCGCAGGACGCACGCTGCCTGCTGCGCGCGTGGCTGAGCGCGGTCGAGCTCGACGATCTCGACGAGCGCGAGCTGATCGACTACATGCAGGCGGACGGCTTCAGTCACGCCGACCTGTTCCGCCGCGCCTGCCGCCTGCACGAGCGCAAGCTGCGCGAGGCGGTCGACGTCGCCGTCGCGGCCGTGAACGGACGCGCGCACGTGGCGGCCGCGGCCGAGGGCGTGTTCGAGGCGTGCATCGCGGCGATCCCCTACGCGCCGGCGAGCGCGTTCCTCGCGAGCGAGCAGGCGAAGCTCGCCGCGATCCCCGACTCGCTCGCGCGAGCGCACGGCGGGCGCGGCGGCGAGCGCCGGCGCGAGGACGGCGAGCGCCCGCGCGTGGCGATCCTCGTCGACGGCATCGGCTCGACGCACGGCGTCACGCGCACGATCGAGGAGATCCGCCAGCGCGGCGTGCCGGGCTTCGAGGTCGAGGTCGTCGGCACCGACCCGCAGATCGACCGGCGCCTGCCCGCCGTCGCCGAGATCGACGTCCCCTTCTACCCGGACCTGCGCATCGGCGTGCCCAGCCTGCCCGCCGCCGTGCAGGCGGTCGCCGGTCTCAGCGGCGCGGGCTACGACGCGATCCACGTGTGCTCGCCGGGGCCCGCGGGCATCGCCGGCGTGCTCGTCGCACGCGCGATGAGCCTGCCGCTGCTCGGCAGCTACCACACCGAGCTGACCGCCTACGCGGGCCTGCGCTCGGGCGATCCCCAGGTCACGGGCGCGATGGCGCTCGCGGTGTCCGCGTTCTACCGCGCGTGCGACGTGCTGCTCTCCCCCAGCGCCGCCGCCGACGACGCGCTCGCGAGCATCGGCATGGACGGCGAGCGCGTGCTGCGCTGGGACCGCGGCGTGGACACCGGGCGCTTCGATCCCGCGCTGCGCGAGCAGGCGCTGCTGCCGGGAGAGCTGAGCGTCCTCTACTGCGGGCGCCTCGCGCGCGAGAAGGGCGTCGAGCTGCTCGCCGACGCGTTCCTGCGCGCGCACGCGCGCGATCCCCGCCTGCACCTCGTGCTCGCCGGCGGCGGGCCCGAGCAGGAGCGCCTGCGCGAGCGCCTCGGTGAGCGCGCGAGCTTCCTCGGGTGGCTGGAGGGAGAGGCGCTCGCGCGCGCGTACGCGAGCGCCGACATCTTCCTGTTCCCCAGCGAGACCGACACCTTCGGCCAGGTCGTGCTCGAGGCGCAAGCCAGCGGCGTCGCCGTCGCCGCGCTAGCGCGCGGCGGTCCGCTGTCGCTGATCGAGGACCGCGTGAGCGGGCTGCTGTGCGAGCCCGACGCGCGCGAGCTCGCGGGCGCGCTGCTCGAGCTCGCCGCGAACCCGCTGCTGCGCGAGCGCCTCGCCGGGGCGGCGCTGCGGGCGGTGCGAGGGCGCACGTGGGAGCGCGCGCTGCGCCGGCTCGCCGACGGCTACGAGCTCGCGCTCAGCGGCGACGCGCGGCGGCCCGCGAGCACGGCGAGCGGCCGCGCCGCATGAGCGCCGTGACGAAGCTGATGCCCGCGACGGGGCGCAGGCGCGTCCCCGGCGCGGTCGCGCCGGCGCGTCCGCCGCGGACGCTCGCGGTCGCGCTGCACGGGATCGAGCCGGCGACGTTCGAGCGCTGCGCGCTCATCCGCGACTGGCTCGAGGACCACGGCGTGGACCGCGTCACGCTGCTCGTGATCCCCGCGCGCGACCTGCATCCCGTCGGCGAGCGCTCGCCGGAGATGGTCGCGTGGCTGCGCGAGCGTCGTGGCGAGGGCGACGCGATCGCCCAACACGGCTTCCAGCACGTGCGAGCGCGTGCCGACGGGTCGATCCGGCGCGCGCTCGCCCGCGCGCACGGCAGGCGCGCGGGCGAGTTCGTGGGCCTCGACCTCGACGAGACGCGCCGCGCCCTGCACGCCGGCTGGCGCGTGCTCAAGCTCGCGGGCATCGAGCCCGACGGCTTCGTCGCGCCCGCGTACGCCTACACCGCGGCGCTGCGACGGGCGCTCGGGCTGCGCTTCCGCTGGTGGGCGGACTCGCTGCGCGTGCACCGCGTCGAGCCGCTGCTCGCGCCCGGCGAGGCGCGCGCGGCGCGCGCCCTCGGCCCCGCGTGCGGCCTCGCGCCCGCGTGGAGCCTCGTCGCCGGCGGGCGCCTCGGGCGCGTCGTCTCGCCCACGCTCGTGCGCACCGGCGCGCTGCTGCCGACGAGCACGCTGCGAATCGACCTGCACCCCGCCGACCTGCGGTACACGCGACACATGCGCGCGCTCGAGTCCGTGCTCGCGCGCTGCGCGCCACGGCGCACCGCGATCACCTACGGCGAGATCGCCGGCGCGTGAGCGCCGCGCCGGCGCCGGCGCCGCTCAGCGCTTGGCGGTGAACATCGCCGGTTCGAACGCCTTGACGCCCGGCAGCGCGGCGTAGCCGAGCGGACCGAGGCCGAACAGCCGCTCGATCGTGCGCAGCAGCGAGAAGTCGTCGTAGGGTTCCTGGTCGGTGCTCGCGGCCTTCACGTACGGCGAGAGCAGCAGCGCGCCCACCAGGCCGCCGCCGGCCGGCGAGCCCGTCACGGTCTTCGCGGGCGCGTTCGGGAACAGCGGCTGCCCGCAGCAGGAGCTCGAGTCGGCGAACGCGCCGCCGGAGGGCGCCTCGTCGACGGTTATGACGAGCAGGCCGTTCTGCTTGAACGCCTTGGAGCCGGTTATCTCCAGGACAACCTGGCGCAGGAACGCGTCGGCGGGCGCCATTCCGGCGGGCGCGCCGGGCGTGCACGGGGTGGGGTTGCCGTCGTGGCAGCGGTCGGGCACGACGTAGGCAAAGCTCGGGGTGCGCCGCGGCTGGGCGAGGTCGCCCGCGAGGCTCGCGAGCCCGACGTCGTCCTGCGCGCAGCTCGGCGAGTCGACGATCGAGGCGAAGTACACGAAGGGGTTGCGGAACGTCGCGTACGCGCCGGTGCTCGCGGCCTGTTCGGCGGTCGGATCCGCGGCGCCGAGCGCGGGGTGCGCGCAGGCGCCCGCGCTCGCGCCGGGTTCGTCGATCCCCTGCACGTACGCGCGCCAGCTCAGGCGGCGGGACTGCAGCTGGTCGGGCAGCGTCTGCACGCTCGCCGGGTACACGCAGCCGTCGCCCAGCACCTGCGCGTCGGGACCGATGCCGGTGGGCGCGATCGCGGTGTAGTCGGGGCAGTTCGCGGCGGTTTCCGCGGTGGGGCCCTGCCCGCTGAGGAGCGCCGCCTCGTCGGCGAGCTCCTCGTGCGCGACGGCGTCGAAG
>Ga0070737_10006805_pt1 | contig 10341 bp, 11 predicted proteins | sample Coa_R1_10_FD_66438 | JGI IMG/M metagenome (GOLD analysis project Ga0070737, IMG submission 66438) | Surface soil microbial communities from Centralia Pennsylvania, which are recovering from an underground coalmine fire - Coalmine... | ecosystem: Environmental > Terrestrial > Soil > Unclassified...
CCGAAGAACGCGACCCCGTTGACGTGGATGGTCGGGGTGCCGACGTCGTCCCCCACCGCGTCCATGCCCGCATGGTGGCTCTTGCGCAGCGCCTCGTCGTACGCGTCGGTGTTAGCGGCCTGCGCCAGCTCGGCGGGCAGACCCACGTCGGCCAGCGACTGCTTGATGACGTCGTCGAGATCCTTGTTGCCCTCGTTGTGGATGCGGGTGCCCATTGCGGTGTAGAGCGGTGCGAGCACTTCGGAGCCGTGAGCCTGTTCCGCGGCAATCGCCACCCGAACCGGGCCCCACGCCTTTTGCATTCCCTCTTTGTACTTCTCCGGCAGGTCGTCGCGGCCTTCGTTGAGGATCGCCAGGCTCATCACGTGGAAGTTTGCCGCGATGTCACGGACCTTCTCCACTTCGAGGATCCAGCGCGAGGTTATCCAGGCCCACGGGCACAGCGGGTCGAACCAGAAATCGGCGACTGACTTCTCGGACATGCAAGATCCTCTCATCGACGCTGTGGACAGCCGTCCAGCACAACCGTAGCCGCCGAAGAACTGTTCCCGGTGGCGAGAACTTGATTGCCCGGCTACCCGCATCGCGCTACCCGCTCTGCATCGTCGCCGGGCTAGTTTAGACCCGTGGCACTTCCCAATTTGACCCGTGACCAAGCCCTCGAACGCGCCGCCCTGATCACCGTCGACAGGTACCGCATCAGCCTCGACCTGACCGACGGCAACGGCAGGCCGGGCGAGCGCACCTTCCGGTCGACGACGACGGTGGAGTTCGAGGCACTGCCGGGTGCTGACACCTTCATCGACATCGCCGCAGACGCTGTTCATCGCGCCACCCTCAACGGCCGCGAGCTCGACGTGTCCGGCTACGACGAGTCGACTGGGATCGCGCTGACCGGGCTGGACCGGCACAACGTCGTCGTCGTCGACGCCGACTGCCGCTACTCCAACACCGGCGAGGGCCTGCACCGTTTCGTCGACCCTGTCGACGACGAGGTGTACCTGTACTCGCAGTTCGAAACCGCCGACGCCAAGCGCATGTTCGCCTGCTTTGACCAACCCGACATCAAGGCCGCCTTCGACGTGTCGGTGCGGGCACCCGACCACTGGCACGTCATCTCCAACGCGGCTCCTCTCAGCGTCGAGGACGGTGTCCGCACGTTTGCCACTACCCCGCGGATGAGCACTTACCTGGTTGCACTGATCGCCGGACCTTACACCCGGTGGACCGACACCTACATCGACGAGCATGGCGAGATCCCGCTGGGCATCTTCTGCCGGGCCACATTGGCCGAATACATGGATGCAGAGCGACTGTTCACCCAAACAAAGCAAGGATTCGCTTTCTACCACAAGCACTTTGGTGTGCCCTATGCATTCGGCAAGTACGATCAATTGTTCGTGCCCGAATTCAACGCCGGCGCAATGGAAAACGCGGGTGCGGTGACCTTTATCGAGGACTACGTCTTCCGCAGCAAGGTCACTCGCGCGTCCTACGAGCGTCGCGCCGAGACGGTGCTGCACGAAATGGCGCACATGTGGTTCGGTGATTTAGTCACCATGCGGTGGTGGGACGACCTGTGGCTCAACGAGTCGTTCGCCACCTTCGCCTCGGTGCTATGCCAGAGCGAGGCCACCGAGTTCACCGAAGCCTGGACCTCATTCGCCAACGCCGAGAAGTCGTGGGCCTACCGGCAGGATCAGCTGCCCTCGACGCATCCGGTGGCCGCCGACATCCCCGACCTGGCCGCGGTCGAGGTCAACTTCGACGGGATCACCTACGCCAAGGGCGCCAGCGTGCTCAAACAGCTGGTGGCCTACGTGGGACGCGATAACTTCATGGCCGGGCTGCGCGATTACTTCAAAACGCACGCCTTTGGCAATGCGACGTTCGACGATCTGCTGGCGGCGCTCGAAAAGGCATCTGGCCGCGACCTTTCCGACTGGGGCCGGCAGTGGCTGAAAACCACCGGGCTGAACACCCTGCGGGCCGACTTCGACGTCAACGCCGAAGGTCGGTTCACCCGGTTCGCGATTCAGCAGAGCGGCGCAGCGCCCGGTGCCGGTGAAACGCGCGTACATCGACTGGCGGTTGGGCTATACGACGACGACGGTACCGGCAAACTCGTGCGGGTACACCGCGAAGAATTCGACGTCACTGGTCCATCGACAGAAGTGCAAGCACTGCAAGGTGTTTCGCGTGGCCAGTTGGTGCTGGTCAACGACGACGATCTGACCTATTGCTCGCTGCGGCTTGACCAGCACTCGTTGCAGACCGCGCTGGAGCGCATCGCCGATATCGCCGAGCCGCTGCCCCGTACGCTGGTGTGGTCGGCGGCCTGGGAGATGACCCGCAACGCCGAATTCAAGGCCCGCGATTTCGTGGCGCTGGTCTCGGGCGGAGTCCAGGCCGAAACCGAGATCGGGGTGGCCCAACGGCTGTTGCAACAGGCGCAGACCGCACTGGGCTCCTACGCCGAGCCGGTTTGGGCTCGCGAGCACGGTTGGCCGGCGTTCGGGGACCGGCTGCTGGAGCTGGCCCGTACCGCCGAGCCCGGATCGGATCGCCAGCTGGCCTACGTCAACGCGCTGTGCGCTTCGGTGCTATCCGAGCGGCACACCCAGGTGTTGTCGCGGTTGCTGGACACCGATCCGGCCGAGCTGGGGCTGAGAGGTCTGGCGGTGGACACCGATCTGCGGTGGCGCATTGTGGCGGCGCTGGCCGCCGCGGGCGTCGTCGACGCCGACGGGCCGGAGACCCCGTTCATCGACGCCGAGGTGCAGCGCGACCCGACGGCGGCCGGGAAGCGCAACGGCGCCAAGGCTTCAGCGGCGCGGCCGCAACTGCGTGTCAAGGAAGACGCCTGGAACAAGGTGATCGAGGACGACACGCTGCCCAACGTTGTCGGACGGTCGATCATCGCCGGGATCACCGCGCCCGGTCAGGCCGAGCTGCTCAAGCCGTTCACCCCGCGCTACTTCGCGGCCATATCCGGGGTGTGGGCACGGCGGTCCAGTGAAGTCGCACAAACGGTGGTGATCGGTCTGTATCCGTCCTGGGACATCAGCGACGACGGGCTGGCCGCCGCCGATGACTTCCTGGCCGACCCCGACGTGCCTCCGCCGTTGCGCCGACTGGTGCTGGAGGGCCGCGCGGAGGTGGAGCGCGCGCTGAACGCCCGCCGACTCGACGGCTCGGGAACGGCCTGACCCACGAGCGGGGCCGCTTGCGGCCACGCGGTCAGCTAGATCGGCGAGATCCCCGCGCTGAGCACTCGGACCGCACTGACCAGCCCGTCGATCAGGTTGCCCTCTTTGAACGCCGACGCGGCGGCCGCCACGGCCGATGGCGCCGCCGATTCGGCACCGCGGCCGCGCACCTGCGCGCCGTAGACCACCTCGATCGCATGCTGGTCAGGCGAAACGGCTACCAGTACCGCGTTGTTGGGGGTCGGAACGTTCGCCAGGATCTCGCGGGCGCGCGCTGCGGTGTCGCTGCCCAGATCGCCGATGTAGACGGCCAGCCGCGCCTTGGCTGCCCGCGACCCGTAGGTCAGCGCGTCGTCAAGCGTGACAAGGTCTTTGATCGGAAACGGGTAGTGCACCGAGACATCGCCCGGCTCGGTGACGCCGGAAATTCTTCCGCTGGCGGTGATGACCCACCCGTTCGGCAGTTGGGCGGGTGCGATTGTCGCGACTTCACCACCGGCCACTGGCCCCACCCCCCACGCTGAACTCCGAGTTGCCGTGTCCGTGGCGGCCGCCGACGTCCTCGTCGGTGGCGGCCCACAGGATCGGGGGATGCGTCCACGGCTCCGACAACTTGTACGTCGCCGGATGCGGTCCCCGTCGTGACCAGATCAGCGCGGCCAGCACGGCCACCAGCAACAGGGGGATTCCCAGGAAGTAGAGGTGGATCTCCATCACGCTCACGACGCACACGGTATCCCATCGTGGGGTTGCCCGGCTCCGCCCCGACGCGTTGCCCCGCTGAGTCGACGACGGGCTAGGCCGCGCCCTCGCCGAGGTATCGCGCCCACGCGGGGTCGAGTTCTTTGACTGTCGACAGCAGTCGCCAGTGCTGTCCCTTCGGCGGGGTCGGCGCCAGGCGCAGCGTCCAGCCGAGCTCGTCGAGCAGCTTGTCGCCCTTGCGGTGGTTGCAGGTCGAGCAGCAGGCCACGCAGTTCTCCCAGGAGTGGTCGCCGCCGCGGCTGCGCGGCACCACGTGGTCGACGGTGTCGGCCTTGGACCCGCAGTAGGCGCAACAGAACCGGTCGCGGTGCATCAGCGCGGCCCTGGTCAGCGGGATGCGAGCCCGGTACGGCACCCGGACGTACGAGCGCAGCCGGATCACCGACGGCGCGACAATCGACCTGGTCGCGGAGTGGATGACCGGCCCGGCCGGGTCATCGTGCACGACGTCGGCTTTGCCGCAGATCAGCATGATGATCGCCCGGCGCAGCGGCAACGCCGTCAGCGGTTCGTAGGTCGAGTTCAGTAACAGCACACGACGGCGCGTCCAGAAAGAGGCGCCGTCGTGGGGACTGGGCGGACGGGCGTCGACGCTGCGCAGGCATGAGCCGGCCGCTGGCCCGGTTAGCCGTGCCGCGGCCGCAGAACTGCGGTGGCTGCGGCGTTTCGTGCGCTGCGCCATAGGTCCTCCGCCGAACAGTCCACCATGATTCGCCCCCGATCGCACGCCAATTCGGGCTGTGTGCCCTGGTCAAAAGGTGAACATCAGGTGCCCGCGGGTGATCCGGCGGACACGGGGTGCCGTCGTGCCGCAGGTGATGCCCCACAATGGAAGCGATGGAACCGGTGCAACAGTCCTTCTACGACGCCGTCGGCGGCGCGGAAACGTTCCACGCGATCGTGTCGCGGTTCTACCAGCTGGTCGCCGAGGACGAGATCCTGCGCCCGGTATATCCGGAAGAGGACCTTTCGGGTGCCGAGGAGCGATTGCGGATGTTCCTCGAGCAGTACTGGGGTGGCCCGCGAACGTACTCCGAACGGCGCGGCCATCCCCGGTTACGGATGCGCCATATGCCATTTCGGATCTCCCCGCTTGAGCGCGACGCCTGGCTGCGATGCATGCACACCGCCGTCGCCTCCATCGACGCGCAGACCCTGGACGACGAGCACCGCAAGGAATTGCTCGACTATCTGGAAATGGCGGCCCACTCCCTGGTCAACTCACCGTTCTGATGGGTCGCGGTGGTGGCCGCGCGTGGTGGTCGCATGCGGTGTTTTACCAGGTGTATCCGCGATCCTTCGCCGACAGCAACGGCGACGGCGTCGGCGACCTGGACGGAGTGGTGGCCCGCCTCGAGTATTTGACCCTGCTCGGCGTCGACGCCATCTGGCTCAACCCGGTCACCGTTTCACCCATGGCCGACCACGGCTATGACGTCGCCGATCCCCGTGATGTCGACCCGCTGTTCGGCGGCATGGCCGCGCTCGAGCGGCTGATCGCCGGCGCGCACCGGCACCAGATCAAGATCACCATGGACCTGGTGCCCAACCACACCAGTTCGCAGCACCCGTGGTTTCAGGCCGCGCTGGCGGCGAAGCCTGGCAGCGCCGCGCGGAATCGCTACATCTTCCGCGACGGCCGCGGACCCGGCGGATCGATGCCGCCGAACAACTGGGAGTCGGTTTTTGGTGGACCGGCCTGGACCCGGGTTACCGAGCGGGACGGCACCCCGGGCCAGTGGTACCTGCACCTGTTCGACGCCGCTCAGCCAGATCTCAATTGGGACAACCCTGAGGTTTTCGACGACCTGGAGAAGACGCTGCGTTTCTGGCTGGAACGCGGTGTGGACGGCTTTCGCATCGACGTCGCACACGGGATGGCCAAACCCCCCGGCCTGCCGGACATGAAGGCCAAAGGCAACCGGCTGCTGCGCCACCGGGACGACGACCCGCGGTTCAACCACGCCGGCGTGCATGCGATTCACCGCCACATCCGCCGGATCGTCGATGACTATCCCGGCGCGGTCACGATCGGCGAAATCTGGGTGGATGACAACGCCCGCTGGGCCGAATACCTGCGGCCCGACGAGCTACATCTTGGTTTCAACTTCCGGTTGGCCAAGGCTGAGTTCGATGCCCACGACATCCGCGACGCGGTCGACAACACGTTGGCCGCTGCGGCGATCGAAGACGCTCCCCCGACGTGGACGCTGGCCAACCACGACGTCGGACGGGAGGTCACCCGCTACGGCGGCGGGGCAGTCGGGCTGCAGCGGGCGCGAGCCATGGCGATGGTGATGCTCGCCTTGCCGGGCACCGCGTTCCTCTACAACGGCCAGGAGCTGGGCCTGTCCGACGTGGAGTTGCCCGACGAGGTGCTGCAGGACCCGACCTGGGAGCGCTCGGGGCATACCGAACGTGGCCGCGACGGCTGCCGGGTGCCGATACCGTGGAGCGGCGATGCCCCTCCGTTCGGGTTTTCCGCTTGCTCTGACACCTGGCTGCCGATGCCGCCTGAATGGGCGGCGGTAACCGTCGAAAAACAGCTTCGCGATCCCGCCTCGACGCTGTCGTTCTTCCGGCGCGCGGTTGAATTAAGGCGCACGCGTGCTGAATTCGACGGTGACCGCATCGATTGGCTGCCCGCGCCGCGCGAGGCGCTGATTTTTCGGCGCGGTGGCGGCTTGATTTGTGCGCTGAACGCCGGCGATCGCTTGCTGACCCTGCCCGACGGCGAGCTGCTGCTTGCCAGTACGGACTTGGCCAACGGGAAACTGCCGCCGAACGCCGCAGCCTGGCTGGTGTAGTGCGCCGCGAGGCCGACCGATGCGATATCAAGTTCTTGAATCGGGCCGGCTTGGTCTCCCGCAGCACTCCCGGGGAGTCGAGGCGCTAGCGGGCCGAATGGCGGTGTTCCGATGCGACCCGATGCCGACCAACTAACGCTCACGTTCGGCGCTGGGAGACACTGACGTCGTGACCGATCTTTCCGTTTTTGCCGAGCTGTTGTCGAGAGACCGCGGGTTGTGTGTCTTTGCCACCTTGCGCAATGACGCCAGTATTCAGGCGTCGGTGGTCAACGCCGGCGTCTTGCCCCACCCACTGACGAAGGCAGACGTCGTCGGGTTGGTGGCTATCGGTGGCTCACTGAAGCTGCGCAACTTGCGCACCGATTCTCGGGCGACGATCGTCGCCCGCACCGGCTGGCAATGGGCTACCGTCGAGGGCCACGCCGAAATAATCGGTCCGGACGACCCACACGCCGATGTCGATGACGAAGCCCTGCGGATCTTGTTGCGCAACATCTTTCAAGCCGCGGGTGGCAGCCACGACGATTGGACCACCTACGACCGGGTGATGGCTGAGGAGCGGCGAGCCGCCGTACTGATCACCCCGAGCCGAATCTATACCAATCCGGACAACGGCTAGCCTTGTGTTCGGCCGCTCCTCGGGCATGCAACCACCTGATGTGGCGTGGTGGTCAACGGGTGAATTGACCGGCAAACGCGACGCTGTAGCCTTGACCCACAGTTCGGGAAAGGGTTGCGATGTATGTCAACACCGGATTGCTGCACTCGGGAGCCGACGATTCCCACCGGGCAGGCCGGCACGCGGACGACGGGGCCAATCACCTGGCCGGGACAACACCGGTGCGCGGGATGTTCGGCGACTTCGCCGCGGCATATGCGTTTTGTGTAGCGGTCACCGACGCGCACACCCATCACACGGCCAGACTGCGAGCCCACCAACAGGCCCTGACCGACATCGGCGGAAAGGCCCGCGCAGTCGCAGCTGATTTCACCGAAATGGAGAAGAACAACGCCGCAACGCTGCGAGCGGTGCAATGCAGCTCCAAAATATAAGTCTCGGCAAGCTGATCACCGCGGCCGGGGGAGATCCTTGGGCGGTCAACAACAGCATCCAAAGCGGCCGTCCGGAGCAGATTGCAGATTTGGCGCAGGCTTTTCACAATGCGGGCCGGTGCACGACCGAGTCCAGGAATGCGTTCGCCGATGCGCGCAGCCGCTTTGAGGCGTCCTGGAACCGGGAAACCGGTGAGCATCCGATCAACGACTCCGCCGAATACAGCGGGTTACATCCTCGCTGGGTGTGCAGGCGGCCCAATTACCGAGGATCGGGGCGGATCTGGAGAATGTCGCCGCCACACTGGCTGAAACGCAGCGAACGTGCGGCGTGCTTATTGCGGGCCTGGAGCGTCAACTCGAAGATATCGACAGGCAACTCGGTGAGGCCTACGCACTCGAACGCAGCGGTCAGCTGTCTGCGCACGACCTACAGGTTCTCGATCGGCACATCTCGGATCTCGAACACCTAGCGATCGATGACACCAGGGACACCCTCATCCGAATACAGTCGATCCGCAATGGCTACTCGGACTACCTGCAGAGGTCGCAAACCAACCTGCGAACGGATGGGTACGACCCCGCTGGAATCCAAGCGCTCGACGCACCGGAATCCCCAGCGAAACCCGACGACCAGAACCCACCGCATGATGACCGCCGCGACATTCAAGATGCGCTGTCTAAGCCGCTGCCGGAGGACCCCAACCAACTTCACGACTTGTGGATGGAGCTCACTCCGGAGGAGCGGGATTGGCTTTATCGGCATGACCATTTGCTCGGAAACCATGACGGGCTGCCGGCTGTGGACCGCGACCGTTACAATCGGCTGACGCTGGGCGAGGAATTGGCGCAGGCCCAAGCCGCCGCCACGCAGGCCGAAGCGTTGAAAGCCCAGCATCCGGATTGGGCGCAGGGCAAAAACGTCCCCCCACCCAATGAGCCAGGTGCGATCTTCCAAGAGCGGCTCGATTATGAAGCGTGGCAACGCCGTTACGATGCGGACCGAACCGGCGCCAAGAACCTCGCCGACCTGCAGGCGGTTGATAAAGCTGTAAAAGACAACCCTGATCGCAAGCTGCTGGTGTTGGACACCCACACCGGGCTTCAAACACATGCCGCCATCGCCGTCGGTGACCCTGACACCACCACCCACGTTTTGAATCGCCCTGGAAATGGTGGAGGCTCCAGACCTTGGAATCGAGGATGGAGTCATGCCGAAGAAACAGTCACCGCCGAGCAAGCCGACGAGTCGCCGCTACAGCGCCGAGCAGAAGGCCGGAGCGGTACGGATGGTCCGGACATTACGGGCGGAATTGGGTAGCGACCACGGCGTTGTCGCCCGGGTCGCCGATCAGCTTGGCTACGGGGTGGAGTCGGTGCGGACCTGGGTGCGCCAGGCCGACATCGATGACGGCTATCAGCCAGGGATGTCGACAACCGAAGCGCGGCGCATGAAGGAACTCGAACAGGAGAATCGAGAACTCAAGCGCGCCAACGAGATACTGAAACGAGCAGCCAGTTTCTTCGGGGCGGAGCTCGACCGCCAACACAAGAAATAGTCGAGTTCATCGACGTCAACCGAGCCGAGTTCGGGGTCGAGCCCATCTGCACCGTCCTGCGCAGCGCAGGCGTGTCGGTGGCCCCGAGCACCTACTACGCCGCCAAGAAACGCACACCGTCGAAACGAGCCTGCCGGGATGCGGTCATGGCTCCGGCGCTGGTCAAGCTCTGGGAGGACAACTACTGCGTCTACGGTGCCCGCAAGCTGCACAAAGCCGCCCGCCGGGCCGACCACGACATCGGCCGCGACCAGGTGGCGCGGCTGATGCGCGCCGAAGGTATCCGGGGGGTGCGCCGCGGCAAGAAAGTCCGCACCACCCGACCTGAAGAAGGTGCCCAACGCCACCCGGACCTGGTCAAGCGGAACTTCACCGCCGATGGGCCAAACCAGCTGTGGGTGACCGATCTGACGTTCGTGGCCACCTGGGCCGGGGTGGCCTACGTCTGTTTCATCATCGACGTGTTCAGCCGGATGATCGTCGGCTGGCGGGTGGCCTCGAACATGCGCACCACGATGGTCCTCGATGCCATTGAGATGGCCCGCTGGTCGCGCGGAACTGTGTTGGCGGGCTTGCGATGTCACTCCGATGCCGGCAGCCAGTTCACCTCGATTCGCTACACCGAGCGCCTTGCTGAGATCGGCGCGGTGCCCTCGATCGGCACGGTCGGCGACAGCTACGACAACGCTCTGGCTGAGACCGTCAACGGCTACTACAAGGCCGAGCTGATCTACGGACCCGCCCGCGAGGGTCCGTGGAAGACCGTCGAAGACGTCGAGCTGGCCACCCTGAGCTGGGTGCACTGGCACAACACGACCCGGCTGCACGGCTACCTCGGCGACCTACCGCCTGCAGAGTTCGAGGCCGCGTTCTACGCTGGCAGACGGACCGACCAACCCCTGGTCGGAATCCGATAAACCGAGCCTCCATCGAACCCAGGGCGGTTCA
>Ga0070737_10006807_pt1 | contig 10341 bp, 7 predicted proteins | sample Coa_R1_10_FD_66438 | JGI IMG/M metagenome (GOLD analysis project Ga0070737, IMG submission 66438) | Surface soil microbial communities from Centralia Pennsylvania, which are recovering from an underground coalmine fire - Coalmine... | ecosystem: Environmental > Terrestrial > Soil > Unclassified ...
ATCGCCAAGGCCTGCGCGGTCGGCGTGCGCCGCCATGGAGGCCTGGATTGCGAGCGCCAGCTCGAGCGCGGCGCGGCCCTGCTGCGCGGTGACGCGCGGCGGCCGACGCGTGCGGACGGACTCCAGAAAGGACTCGATTTCGAGGCGCAGCGGCTCGCCGGGAGTTACCGGCGGCTTTGAAAATTCGAGGCCCGGCAGCGTGGGCGTCTGGCCGGCAAATTGTCCGGCATTGGCAAGTCTGGCCGGCAGCGATGGGTCGACAGTTCCGGATGCAATGGCCGCCATGATCTCCGCGCGCAGTTGCCCGGCAGCTTTGCCGGTCAAAGAGCCGCCCACTGCGCCAATGTCACAGCCGCCTCCGGCGAGCCTCGATTCGGCGATCTTTGCTGCGTCGATGCGCGCTTCGGCAATTTTCGGCTCTTCGACGCGAATCTCCAGCACGTCGCGCCGCGCGTAGTCGATCGAGACATACTGGCGCGGCTCGAAGAAGCGCAGCTTGCGCACGCGCTCGGTGGAGACGCGCGAGGCGGTGAAGTTGGCCACGCAGCCTGACTCGAACTCCACGCGCACATTGGCGATGTCTACCTTCGGCGACAGAATGGGCAGCCCGACGGCGCGGACTTCGCGCACCGGCGAGCCGGCAAAGGCGAGCACAATATCGAGATCGTGGATCATCAGGTCGAGGACCACATCGACGTCGAGCGAGCGCGGCGTGAAGACGCTGAGCCGGTGCGCCTCAAAGAACATGGGCCGGGTGAGCCGCGGTTCGATGGCGAGCACTGCCGGGTTGAAGCGTTCAAGGTGGCCAGGCTGCAGGATGCGGCCGGCGCGAGCGGCGCGCGCGATGAGGTCGTCGGCTTCGGCAAGGCTGGCCGCCAGCGGTTTTTCTACCAGCAGGTCGAGCCCCGCGTCGAGCAGCGCAGCGGCAACGCTGTGATGGTGCACAGTGGGCGCGGCAACTATGGCTGCGTCGAGCTTCAATCCTGCCGCGAGCAACTCCTGAATAGACGGAAAAACAGGAATCCCGTACTGCGCTGCGGCCTCGGCGGCGCGGGCTGGGTCGGGCTCAACGGCAGCGGCGAGAGCAGCTCCCCGGCCGGCGGATTCAATCTCGCGCAGCACGCGCAGGTGATTGCGTCCGAAGGCGCCCGCCCCCGCAACAGCCACGCGTACACCGACCCTGCTGGCTATCGCGCGGCCTCTTTCTCAGCGGATTTGCCTTCTACTGCCTTCAGGCAGCGGCCGTAGAGATCGAGAAGCTGCGCCACCTGTTCGTCGGTTTTCACAGCGGCTGCGCCGCTGAAGCCGGCTGAGGGCGCAGCCGTCCTGCCCACGCCGGCCGTGCCGGCTACGAACTTCAGCAGATCGAGTGCGATGTCCTCATTGCGGCGAGCGCCAAGTCCTGCCCCAAGTCCTGCATTGTTCGATGCATCCATCGTGATCGGATCTCCAGGAAAAAATGCTAGCAGAAAGGGCAGGAGCCGTACTTGTGGCCGGTTGCGCCGCGCTCGTACGCTTAAGCTATGGTCACCGCTTACATCGGCCTTGGCGGCAATCTGCCCGGCCCGGCCGGGCCTCCGGCGGCTACGCTGGCCGCGGCCGTTCGCCGGCTGCGCGCGATCGGCCGCGTGACTGCGCGCTCGCGGCTCTACTCCACCGAGCCGGTGGGTTTTGCGGATCAGCCTCGGTTCGTTAATGCCGTTGTGGCTCTCGAAACGGCGCTTGGACCGCGGGAACTGCTGGATGGGCTGCTTGAGATCGAGCGCGAATTTGGCCGCGACCGTTCGGCCGGGATTGCGAACGCGCCGCGCACGCTCGATCTCGATCTTCTGCTATACGGCAATGAGGTCGTGCAGGCGCCCGGGCTTGAGATTCCCCATCCGCGGCTCGCCGAGCGCGCCTTCGTCCTGATTCCGCTGAACGAGATTGCGCCCGAGCTCCGCGATCCACGGACCGGCAAAACCGTGGCACAATGGCTTCAGCGTTTGCTCTCCGCTCCTACCCGCAGCGCCAATGCCGTTGTTCCCATTCAAGACGATTTCTGGTCCGACGGCCGTTGGCTCGATGATGCTGGCGGCAGCTCTGCCGCTCGCACCGGGACCGCGAGCTGATGCGCAGTCTGTTGCGCCGGTTGGCGTGACCGTTGAGGACGCCAGCGGCGCGGCCGTCGCCGGCGCGCTCATCGAAAGCCCGGCAGCGCGACCTCTGGCGCGCACGGATGCGGCGGGCAGCGCTGCGTTCGTCTGTACTATGCCGTGCGCGGTACGCATCACGGCGCCGGGATTCGCTGCGCAGGCGGTCACGCTGAGCGGAAAAATGACCGTTCATCTCGCGCCGGAGGCATACGCGGAGCAGGTTACGGTGAGCGCCTATCGCGCGCCGCTGGGGGAGCTTGAAAGCCCGGCGTCGACGCGTCGGCTTACGCAGGCGGCCATGCGCTCCACGGCCGCGGTTACGCTCGATGGCAAGATGCGCCAGATTCCCGGCCTCGAAACTTACCGCCGGTCCAGTTCGCTGGTTGCCAATCCCACTTCGCAGGGCGTAAGCCTGCGCGGCCTGGGATCCACTTCCGCCAGCCGCACGCTGGTTACCGAAGACGATCAGCCGCTCAACGATCCGCTGGGCGGATGGATCGAGTGGAACCAGCAGCCGGAGCTTTCGATCCGCGACGTGGAGGTGGTGCGCGGCGGCGCAAGCGATCTGTACGGATCGAGCGCCATCGGCGGCGTGATCAGCGTAATGCCGGTGCGGCCTTCGACCAGCCAGGCCGAGCTTACGTCGAGTTACGGCTCGGAAGGAACAATCGATGAAGGCGCGCTTGCGCAGACTATGCATGGGCCGTGGGGTTTGTTGGGCGCGGCCGGCGTGCTGGGAACCGACGGTTACATCCAGGAAGCGCCTGCGCAGCGCGGACCGATTGACCAGCCGAGCAATGTGCATAGCGAGAATGCCCTGATAGAGGGCGATCGTCAAAGTGGGCCGCTGCGGTTGTTTACCCGGGCCAGTGGGTTGAATGAATGGCGGCATAACGGCACGCCCTACCAGGTAAACGGCACGCGCCTGCTGCGCTACATCGCCGGCGGCGACTGGAAGACGCAGAGCGCGGCGACGCTGGGCGTGCGCGTGTACGGGGCCGACGAACGGTACCGGCAGACCTTCTCGAGCATCGTGAACGCGCCGGTTCCGGCAGATCCGGCCTGCAGTTACCGCTGCGGCGAGACGCCGACGAAGTACACGTTCGCTCCAATCAATGAGCTGGGCGCGGCGGCGCACTGGAGCCAGCCCCTCGGCGCGGGGCTGGTGGCGCTTGCCGGCGCCGATGCGCACGACGTGCGCGTATGGGATGAAGAACAGAGCTTCACCGGCGCGGCGACAACGAATCTGCATGACCATCAGCGCGATTCGGGTGTATACGGCGAGGCGATGTGGATGCACCGCGCGTGGACGCTCACGGCGGCGGGCCGGCTTGACTGGTTCCGGAATTACGATGGGCGGCAGTTTCAATGGACCGGCGCGGCGTGGACGCCGAGCGCCACCGAGCCGCCCCAGTTCGGCCAACGCCTCTTTGATCCGCGGCTCGGTGTTTCGCGCAGGCTGGGCGAGCACTGGGCTCTCACGGCATCGGGATTTCGCGCCTTTCGCGCGCCTACGCCAAGCGAACTCTACCGCGCAACGCAGGTGGGCAACGAACTGACCAGGCCCAACGCGAGCCTGCTGAGCGAGCGCGCCACCGGCTGGGAGGCAGGCGCGGCGAGCGAGCGGCGCTGGGGCACGGTGCGGGCAAGTTACTTTCTCACCCAGGTCAACCGGCCTATCACAGCAGTCACGATCAATCCGAATGCATCGCCAATTCTGCTGATGCGCGAAAATCTCGGTCAGATCGAGAGCCGCGGCGTCTCTCTCGATTTTGGACTGGAGCCGTTGAGTTGGCTGGCGGTCGACGGCGGCTATCAGTACGCGCATGCCGTTGTTTCACGCGGTGCGCAGGACCTGGGCAACTGGATTCCCGAAGTGGCGCGGAACATGGCCACGCTCAACCTGCGCGCGGCGCGCCCGCGGCTGGGCACGCTCAGTCTGCAGTCGCGGCTCAGCGGACGCATGTACGACGACGATGCCAACCAGTTCCTGCTGCACGGCTACTTTCGGCTGGATGCATACGGCGCGCACAACTTCGGCAGCCGGTTCCAGCTCTTCGCCGCCGCGGAAAATCTGACCGATCGCGCGATCGAAGTGTCAAAGACGCCGACGGCAACGCTGGCCGACGGCCGCACTGCCCGGATCGGGATTTTCGTGCGGCTTGGCGAGAGCGGCAGATAAGCTCGCGCGGGCCGATAGAATTTCTGAGTGAGCCTTAATTTCGAACTTCTGCGCGAATCCAGCGCCGGCGGACGGCGCGGCCGCATCGATCTTCCCCATCAGACGATTGAAACGCCCGTCTTCATGCCGGTGGGCACGCAGGGAACGGTGAAGGCCGTCGCGCAGGATGTGCTCGAGTCGCTCGGCGCCGAAATCATCCTTGGCAATACCTATCATCTCTACCTCCGCCCCGGGCATGAGGCGATCCGGCGCATGGGCGGCCTTCACCGTTTCATCGGCTGGCCGCGCGCCATGCTGACCGACTCGGGCGGCTTTCAGGTCTTCTCGTTGAGCGAGCTGCGCAAGGTCACCGACGATGGGGTGCACTTCCGCTCGCATCTGGACGGGAGCAGTCATTTCTTCACGCCCGAGCATTCGATGGACGTGCAGATCGCGCTGGGCGCGGATATCTGTATGAGTTTTGACGAGTGCACCGAGTATCCGGCCGAGCGCAGCCGCGCAGAAGAAAGCCTGCGGCTCACAATGGCCTGGGCGCGGCGCTCGCTCGATCGCTTTCGCGCGCATGCGAAGGAAGTTCCCTGGCGCGTGGATTTCGCCGGACGCACCCAGAGCCTGTTCGGGATTGTGCAGGGGGGCATGTACCAGGACCTGCGCCGGCAGTGCGCAGAGCGGCTCGTCGAAATGGACTTCGACGGCTACGCCATCGGCGGGCTGAGCGTGGGCGAACCGCGCGAGCTGACGATGGAGGTGATTGCCGAGGTGCTGCCGCTGCTGCCAAAAGACAAGCCGCGCTACGTGATGGGCGTGGGCTACCCGGACGAGATCGAGCAGTATGCGCGCATGGGCGTGGACATGATGGATTGTGTGCTGCCTACGCGTGCAGCGCGCCACGGCCTTCTATTTACGAGCGAAGGCCGCGTGAACATCAAGAACAGGAAGTATGCCGAAGACCAGGGACCTCCCGACCCTGCATGCAATTGCATGGTCTGCCGCCGCTACTCACGCGCCTATCTGCGTCACCTGATGCAGGCCGGAGAAGCGCTTTCAGGCGTGCTCAATTCGATCCACAATCTTGCTTACTACCTCGGCATCATGCGGCGTGTGCGGACAGATCTCGAACCGGCGGCTGCTGTTAAGCCGCTGACGCGCGAGAAAATCTGACCGGCGCAGCTCGGCAATCACGCGGGCGAATACGCCGCTCCAGTCGGCGCGCGCTTGCTGCCGGAAGAGACGCGCCGCCGGATACCAGGGGGTTGTTTCAAGGCCCTCCATCCAGCGCCAGTCGGCAATGTGCGGCAGCAGGATCCATACGGGCTTACCCATCGCGCCGGCAAGGTGAGCAATCGAGGTGTCGGTGGTGATGACGAGGTCGAGCGTGGCGATGAGGGCCGCGGTTTCGGCCAGGTCGCGGTCGCTGCTCGATCCGTCGCGGAGGCCGATCCCGGCGGGAATCCCGGCAATCTGCGCTGCAGCTTCGCCTTTTTGCAGAGAAATCCAGTCCGCCGGTACGGCTCGCAGCAGCGGCAGCATGGTCGCGAGCTTCATGGAGCGCTGGGCGTCGGCCTTGTAGCGCGGATTGCCTGCCCAGGCGATGCCGATACGCATCCCGGCGCGCAGAGAAGGTAGAGCGCACCGCCTGGCGGCAACTTCGTCTGCATCGGCGCCGAGATACGCGCCGCTTGACGAATCGGTCAGGGGAACTGTATCAACTGTCGTGCCGAAGACCGCCGGCAGGCTCATGAGCGGGCACTCGCAATCAAAGTCCACATCGCGGCCGGCGATCGCCCGGCCCAGGGAGACAACTTCGGCTGTTCCCGCACGCACTGCGGCGAGCGATCGCAGGAGCCGCTCCACAGGCTCCTGCACGGCGAGCACCGGGACGCCGCCGCGCGCAGCCACGAGAGCCGCGTACCGGCAGAACTGGATGGTGTCGCCGAGCCCCTGTTCGGCGTGGAGCAGCACGCGCTCGCCGTAAAGAGCTTCGCCCTGCCAGCGCGGAACGGCGAGGCGCCGCGGCCGGCGGTGCACCTCGCGGAAGCTCCAGCGCGCTTCGCAGGCGGCCCACCCGTTTTTCCAGTCGCCTGCGCGGAGCTGCGTAAGTGCGAGGTTGTAGCGCGCCCCGGGGCTTTCCGGTTCGCGCTCGACGGCCAGCTCGTGCGCGCGCAGCGCTTCCTGTGTCCGGCCAAGCTCGAGCAGCGAGTTGCCGCGGTTTGAGGCTGCGGCGCGATGGCCCAGCGCTTCTGCGCGCTCGAAGGCGGCGACTGCCTCCTCGAAACGTCCCTCGTGGTGCAGCAGAATGCCTTCCATATTGTGCGCCTCATCGCAGTCCGGATCGACGGCCTGCGCGCGGCGAAGCCACCGCCAGGCGCCGGGCAGGTTGCGCTCAGCGGCGCACAACTGGCAGCGCGCGATCAGAGTCTCCTTCTGTACAGGGTTGAGTTCGAAGGCGCGTTCGAGATGCTTCCGGGCGGTGTCGAGCCGGCCGCGGTCGCGCTCAACGAGCGCCAGGTTTAACCACGCAGAGACCAGTTCCGGCCGCAGCTGCGCAGCGCGGCGCAGAGCCGCCTCGGCGTCGCGGTCGCGGCCCGCCTCGCGCAGCAGCACGCCCAGATTCAGCCACGCGGCGGCGAAATCGGGGCGCAAAAAGAGCGCGCGGCGGTAGCGGGCTTCGGCTTCCCTGGTGCGCTTGAGCCGCGCCAGCACGAATCCGGCGGCAAAATGCGCTTCGGCGGAGCGTGGAGCGAGTTCACTCGCGCGTGCGCAGCTTGCCAGCGCTTCGGCGTCGCGGCCCGAACGCGCATACGCGTTGCCCAGCCCCAGATGCGCTGCCGCCCACGCCGGACGGCGCGCGAGCGCCTGCTTGAAATACGCGATTGCTTCGTTGAAGTTTTCAGGCGAATGGCCGGCGGCGGTCTTCAGCTCGCCCAGGCCGAGCAGCGCCAGAGGAGAGGCGGCGTCGATGGTGAGCGCCTGCGCGTAGGCGCGCTCTGCATCTTCGAATCGCGAGGCGGCGGTGAGCGCCTGCCCCAGGGCAGTCCAGGCCAGCGATGCATCCGGCGCTGCGCGTACGGCCGCAGCGGCCATCTCGACGGCGGCCTCGCGCTGGCCGCTGGCCATGGCCACTACGCACATACCCACCAGGGCCTGCAGGCTGTCAGGCTGTTGCGCCAGCACGCTCTGGTAGCGGAGCGCAAGCTCGCTCAGGCGGCCGCGCTGTTGCCGCAGATCCGATGGCATTGTGGTCATTTGGGCCGCACGGCAGTTCACATCGCGGGCTATGGCTGCGCCCTGTGTTTTTGAAGCTACAGCCGGCCTGCGCGCCAATCAATTGCGCCGGAGCACATGCGGCCGCAGTTGTTCCCGATTGGTCGCTCAGGTCCCGAATCGGAACCAGCAGGATCGGCTGCGGCCTGGTTTGTGCTGGCCTGCGCCGATCTGGCCTACACCCACAGGTGGAGCAGGGGATGGGAATACCGGCGGAAGGAAATTTGGAAATGCAATGGAACCGATTTACCTGCCCGCCGGCTTGGAAAAAGTCTACGCATTTTTTTAGTTAGGGTTAGCGTAGTACCCGTAGATATTGGAGTTACAGCACCCCGCAATCACATCGTAGAAATACCCATTAAAATCAACCGCTGAGGGGGATGTTCTCATGATTGAGCCGTAGTTCACCGCCGCCGGCCAATTGTAACCATCATAGGATCCCGCCATCCAGAGGTTGTCTTCGCTGTAGTAAGACTGGCCGCCGTAATACAGCGCACTGTTATGGCTTACAAACATCAGATCGCGTTTCAAAATGGTGCCAGGGGCAATTTGGGTCGTCCAGTTTTCGCCATCGGGGCTGTAAGACACGACGACTTCACCGCCGGTGGTCAGATACCCGAGGTATAAATCACCTTGTCCAAATTCATTCACCCAGTAATAGAGAGCCGGTGATTGTATCCAAGTCGATGGATTCTGAACCATCGGATATGCGGAAGCGGTGGAGACCCAATAAAAATTCTCTCCATCAGTTGACGAGGCCACCGATACCGTGCCCGTATATGAGCTCAGGTAGGCGAAATAGAGCTGATTGTCCAGTACAGCCATCCCAAATCCCTGGCTTGAATAATCGGGATATCCGTAATATTCGAGATTCATGCTCTGTTCTTGCCAGTTAATGCCGTCTGTTGAGGAAATTATTTTTATCGCATAAGGGGTATCGTAATTGAGCGGCTGCCCTACTGCGTATACCTCAGTGGGATGGCCTATGGGAGTGAAAGCAGTCACAGCGATTCGTCCTGTATTCCCCGAATTGCATGAAATGCTGGACGTGTAAATCGTAGGGCTAGATGTGACAGTCGCTTGGAAAGAGCTCTGAATATAGTTGTTGTGTCCGCACCACACAGTGAAGATTTCGTTGTTGAATGTGGCGACTCCTGGCGCGGTGCTTATATTAATTGTGCTGGGCAGTTCGCCGCCGCCATCTATCGAGAATGCTGGCGCTGCTTGACACCACGCCGTCGGCAAGGCCAAGAGCAAAGCGGAGAAGATGATTAGCGTTCGTGAAGGCAAACGGCGGGCTGAAACGGATCGCTGCTCCATGCAGCGAAGGATAGAAGTTGATACAGAAGTATTTGACATGTGATCCTCCATTCGAGATGTATTTGCACGGTTGGAGCGCAGCCTCCCACTGCCACAGGATGCGGCGGGCGGAGGCACGATCGTAAAGGCTGCCCTGCGAAAACACCAATTCAGAAATGAAAGATCGGGGATAAGGTTGGTAGGAGTTGCTGAGGAGTTAAGATCCGCCTCGAAGCTAACCGCACCCACCTTACCATTGGCCCCGATTCACGTCGAGAAACTTTGGTACCTATTCACCAGAAGACTTACTATTCCCGTCGTATGTCTATCTTCCCCGTACCCATAAAGCGATGGCGGTTTACCGTTTTACAGGGCATCGTGGGCGCACGATCGGCCTGCTATACTGTCCCTATGCAGCCCGTGAGCATTGTGGCGACGGTCCTGAATGAGAGTAGGGATATTGAGCGGTTGGTGACGAGCCTGCTTGAACAGGAACCTCCGGCTGCAGAAGTGATCATAGTGGACGGCGGATCCACCGACGGGACGTGGGAGAAGCTCCTGGCGCTGCAGGTAGAAAACGCGAGGCTGGTACCGATCCGCGACGAGACCTGCAGCCTCAAATTTTCGCCCGGTCCGGTTGCGCGGGGCCGAAACGTCGCGATCAGATCGGCAAAGTCGAGTGTGGTTGCTTGCTCAGATGCCGGCTGCCGGTATGCGCCTGATTGGCTTCGAAATCTTACGGCGCCGCTGGTGAGCGGCAATGCCGAATATGCGCTGGGCGGTTCGTGTCTTGACGCAGCGGGATGTACGATTTGGGATGTAGCGGCCGCGCCGTTCTTCGGTCTCCAGCTTGCCGCGGGCGTAGCCACCAAATCCTGCACAGCGCGGTCGATGGCATTTACCAAGAACCTGTGGGAGCAGCTCGGCGGCTTTCCAGAGCACGTACTGCTCGGCGAGGACACGCTATTCGATTTGGGTGCGCGAAGGCGGACGGCGCCAGCCTTTATCGCTAACGCAAAGGCGCTCTATGGACCGCAGTTCACGCTTGGCTTGGCCATTCATAACATGGGGCGGTATGCTTTCTGCGATGGACAGGCGCGGGTGCGCTGGGCGCGCCTGTTCCGAAATGCCACGCGATGCGTAGTGGAGATCGCAGCGCTGGCCTGTCTGCCCTGGAGCGTCCTGCCGCTGGCGATGATTCTGGCCCTGGAGGTATGGATTGCCTTTCACCGCGACTGGCTGCAACTATGCCGCTTCGGCGTAAGGGCAATTCTGGCCCGCTTCGCTTTTTCGCTCTCAGTGCCTTGGGTGGTCGCGGCGAATCACATTTGCGGACTGTTCATAACGAGGCAATTATCGAATCGCCAGAATGACCTCGGAAATGAGAGGAAACGTGATGACCTGCCCCCGGAAAACTCAGCCAGGGGAAACTGGAGTTCTCTCGTAATGTGAAGGAGAGGA
>Ga0070737_10006811_pt1 | contig 10338 bp, 6 predicted proteins | sample Coa_R1_10_FD_66438 | JGI IMG/M metagenome (GOLD analysis project Ga0070737, IMG submission 66438) | Surface soil microbial communities from Centralia Pennsylvania, which are recovering from an underground coalmine fire - Coalmine... | ecosystem: Environmental > Terrestrial > Soil > Unclassified ...
CTACAGTTCCCTACGTCCCCGATAATGCTCCTTTCACCCCCGAGCAGCGCGCCTGGCTCAACGGATTGCTCGCCGGAATATTTTCGAGCGCTCCACAGCCAGCCGCTGAAACCAGGCCTTCGCGGCGCGTCGCAGTTCTCTATGCATCGCAATCGGGAACGGCGGAGGGCATGGCGCGCAAGCTGGCCAAAGAATTGAAAGCCCAGGGGCACTCTCCGGCGCTTTCCACGCTTGCCGGCTATACGCCGGCGGCGCTGGCGGCCGAATCCTGCGCGCTGATTCTGGCAAGCACCTACGGCGACGGCGACGCGCCGGATGGGGTGCAGCCTTTCTACGAACAGCTTTGCCTTGAGCATTTCCCTCGCATGGAAAAGCTTTCGTACGCGGTCTTTGCGCTCGGCGACCGGCATTACGAGCACTTTTGTAAATTCGGCAAGGATCTCGACGCCAGGCTCGCCGCCCTGGGGGCCAATCGGCTCGCGGATCGCGTCGACTGCGACGTGGATGTGGACGAACCCTTCGCGCAGTGGAAGGCCGCGATGATCGCGCGCCTGAACGAGGAGTTTTCCGCTCCCTCGAAAAAAGCTCCGCCGGCGACAAAGGAATCGGGTGTTTTGCCGTCGGCCGCAGCCATCGCGGATGCCGCGCCGCCGGCGGCTCAGGCCTTTTCGCGCGATCATCCACTGCTTGCTCCGGTCATCGATAAGAGATCGCTTACGCACGCAACATCGACCAAGTCCACGATTCATGTTGCCCTGTCGATTGAGGGCACCGGCCTGCGCTATGAAGCCGGGGACGCATGCGGCGTCATTCCGACCAACGACCTGAATCTCGTCGCCGAAATCCTTCAGAAGCTGCGCTTCAACGGCAACGAGCGGGTGCCGAGCGCAACGGCAGGCACCACGACTCTGCACGACGCTCTGGCGCGCGAACGCCAAATCACGCGCCTCAGCCGCAGGATTGTCCAGGGATACGCCGCGCGCGGCGAGTGTGCGCCGCTTTTGGACCTGCTGCGGCCCGAGCATCAGGCGGCCTTCGAAGCCTACGTATACGATCGCGGCCTTATCGACCTGCTCGTCGAATATCCCGGCGTGATCGACGATCCCGCCGAACTGGTCGCCCTGCTCCCCAAGCTCGCGCCGAGGCTCTACTCCATCTCATCCAGTCCCGCGGCGCACGCCGGACAAATTCACACGACGGTCGCAGTCGTGCGGTTCACGGCCCACAACCGCGATCGCGGCGGCGTGTGCTCCACGTTTTTTGCCGATCGCACTTCGATTGCAGATCGGCTGCCAATCTACATTCAGCCCAACAAAAAATTCAAGCTGCCGGCAAATCCTGATGAGCCTATGATCATGATTGGCCCGGGCACCGGCATTGCGCCGTTTCGTGGCTTTCTGCACGAGCGCCGCTCCCTGGGGCACAAGGGGAAGAACTGGCTGTTTTTCGGCGAACGCAGCGCGGCTACCGACTACCTGTATCGCGATGAGCTGGAATCGATGCACGCCGACGGCCATTTAACACGCCTCGACACGGCATTCTCGCGCGACAGCAGCCGCAAGATCTACGTGCAGGACCGGATGATGGAGCAGGCTCAGCAGTTCTGGAGCTGGCTCCAGGACGGCGCAAGCGTCTACGTCTGCGGAGACGCATCGCGCATGGCGAAAGACGTTCACGGCGCATTGTGCCGAATCGTGCAGCAGCAAGGAGCGATGTCCGCAGAGGCCGCCGAGGAATACGTCGGCACTCTCAAAGAACAGCACAGATATCATCGCGACGTGTATTAATCCGGAGGAACAGCGGAGCTGAGCAGAAAGCCGTCCTGCTTCTGCGCCGCGATCTCTTCGCAGAATCCTTCCCGAGCCACGCAGCAGCCGGAAAATTCAGGCAAAACGCCTGCTGGAATCCACCGCGATTGAAGGGTGCGCCGGCCTTTTGTTATCGTGGATCGCGCAGATGGGGCGCAGCGCGCAGGCATCTCTGGCCGGATGCGCGGATTTTTGTGCTCTGGGCTGCGGCAATCGCGTAACTCCGCAAAGGCAAGGAGTCCCTGCATGAAATCCGGAATCTCCCGGCGCAAGTTTCTCGCCTCCACCGCAGCTTCGGTACTTCCGGCCGCGCTTGCAAATGCGCATCCGCGCATCTCCGGCGCGCTGGATTCCGCGCTTGATTCAATGACCGGAGCTCCGCCCGCAGCCGCTTCCTCCGATTCGTGGCGCGACGCCGGAGTCATTGATCTCCGGCACTCTCCTTACGCAAAACTCCGGTCAGTGCCCATTCGCTCCGTCCGGATCGAGGAAGGCTTCTGGTCAAAACGCCGCACGACAAATGTCGTTTCAAGCATTCCCTCCATGCAGGACGAACTTCTCGACCACGGCCGCCTGACGAATTTTCTGCGCCTCGAAGGCAAATCTTCCGCGCCGCAAATCGGGCCGGTCTACTCCGACTCCGATATTTACAAATGGGCCGAATCGGTGGGATTCGCGATGCAATCAGGCGATCAGCCGCAGCTCCGCACCTCACTCAACTCCGTGATCAGCGCGGTGGTCGCCGCACAGGAGCCAAGCGGCTATCTCAACACGTACTACCAAGACGGCCGCAAGCCGCTGCGCATGCTCTATGACACGCAGACCACCGGCCACGAGCTTTATTGCCTCGGTCACATGCTGCAGGGCGCCATCGCCATTTATCGCGCCACCGGCGATCGCACGCTGCTCGACGCCGGCATCCGCTTTGTCGACGATTTTCTGCTCCCGAATTACGGGCCTGCCCCCAATCAAAAGGGCATCGTGGCCGGCCATCCTGAAATCGAGATGGCGCTGATCGAACTCTATCGCACTACGGGCAAACGCGCTTACGTCGAGCTGGCAGGCTACATCCTGCATGGCGACGATCGCATTCCTCTGCGCCCGCAGCAGATCAGCTACATGTTCTGCGGAATTCCATTCACATCGCGCACGCATCTCGAAGGTCACGCTGTTCGCGCCATGTATGCCTGCTGCGGCGCCGCCGACTACTACCTCGAAACTGGCGACCCCGCCTATTGGAAGACGCTGAACCTGCTGTGGGATGACCTGAATCAGCATCAGCTTTACGTCACCGGCGGCGTAGGAGCGAGGGAGGCCGGCGAATCCTTCGGCGACCCCTACGAATTGCCCAATGCCCGCGCCTACGGCGAAAGCTGCGCTGCGATCGGAGTGATGATGTGGAACTGGCGCATGCTGGCGGCTTCCGGCGATGCGCGTTTTACCGATGTCCTCGAGCGCTCGCTCTATAACGGCATCAACTCCGGCATGTCGCTCGACGGGCGCACCTACTGCTATCGCAATCCGCTTGCATTCAATCCAAAAGCCAACTCCGGCGACCGGCACGCTGTGGATGGAAACATCCGCAACCCCTGGTACGACACAACCTGCTGCCCGCCTAACCTTGAGCGCACCTTCGCCTCGCTTCCGGGCTATTTTTACAGCACCAGTGACGATGGCGTGTATGTCCATCTCTACGACAACTCAATATTCAACTGGCATCTGACCGACGGAACTTCTCTCCGCATTCGTCAGCAGACGCATTACCCATGGGAGGGCACCGTCAAAATGACGGTGGACCCGGCGCAGCCCTCGGAGTTCACTTTATTCGTGCGCATTCCCGGCTGGTCCCGGAAATCTTCTGTCAAAGTCAACGGAAGCGCTGTTGGCGAAGCGCGCGCCGGCACTTACCTGCCGATTCGCCGGCGCTGGTCCAGGGGCGATGCGGTCGATCTCAATTTCGATATGACCACGTATCTGCTGAAGGCCAACCCGGCCGTGAGCGAGGATCGCGGCCGCGTTGCCTTCCAGCGCGGTCCTGTGGTGTTCTGCATGGAGCAGCTCGACCAGGCTGCGCTTTCCGAACAGGACGGTCTTGCCGGCTACACGGCACAACTCGACGGCGCAACCTCCACGCAATTCGCCCCCCAGCTGCTCGACGGCGTTCTCATGCTCGAGCATCCCGGATTCCTGGCCCGGAGTCCGCAGACTACAAGCCTCTATTTCCCGACAGAGGACGACGTGAAAATCGCACAATCGGCAGTCACTCTTCGACTGATTCCCTATTACGCGTGGGCAAATCGCGCGCCGAGCGCGATGCAGGTCTGGATCCCCTTGCAAAACAGCTAAGGAGGCGAAAACCGGCCTCCCCGCCTCGCGTAACGTGCATTGGCGTTCGGATCGCCATGGACAAAAAAGAGGAGCCCTGCAGGGCTCCTCTTTTTTTTGCGCCGCGTTCGCGCGGGCTTACTTCTGTTCGTTCTTGCGCCAGTTGATCAGGTCGCCGAGCGTTGTGGTCGAGCTGGAGACCGGGTGCTTGTGGCTCTCGGCCTTGTAGCTCTCCACCTGCGCGCGGCTGGCTTCATGGCCGACTGCGCGCAGACTCAGGCCAACCTTCTTCTCTTCCACGTTAATCTTGATGATCTTGAAGTCGTGCTCCGCGCCGGGCTCCAGCTTGGAATGGCTTCCGGCCTCGTCGCCCGCCTCGGAGATGTGGCAGAGCCCTTCGACCCCTTCGGCAATCTCGACAAACGCGCCGAACTGCGCCGTGCGCAGCACCTTGCCGTGGACCACGTCGCCCACGCGATGGGTGGCAAAGAACGTCTCCCAGACATCGGGCTGGAGCTGCTTAATCCCCAGGCTGAGACGGCGGTTCTGCGGCTCGACGCCGAGAACGACCGCCTTGACCTTCTCGCCCTTCTTCACGACTTCCGAGGGATGCTTGACGCGCTTTGTCCAGCTCAGGTTCGAGACGTGGACCAGGCCGTCAATACCGTCTTCGATCTCGACGAAGGCGCCAAAGTCGGTGAGATTGCGCACGCGGCCTTCGACGACCGTGCCGGTCGGATATTTCTCGCTCAGGTTCTCCCACGGATTCTCAAGCAGCTGCTTCATGCCCAGCGAGATGCGGCGGTCGGCCGGATTCACGCTGAGAACCACGGTGTCTACTTCGTCGCCCGGCTTGACCAGCTTGGAGGGATGCTTGAGGCGCTTGGACCAGGTCATCTCGGAGAGATGCACCAGGCCTTCAATTCCCTGCTCCAGTTCGACAAACGCGCCGTAGTCGGTGACCGAAAGAATGCGGCCGTGCACCTTGGCGCCGACAGGATAACGCTCCTGCGCATCGAGCCACGGGTCGGGCGTAAGCTGCTTGAAGCCGAGCGAAACGCGCTGCTTCTCACGGTCGAACTTGAGCACCTTCACCTGAATCTCGTCGCCGACATTGACCAGATCGCGGGGATGCGTAAGGCGCCCCCAGCTCATATCGGTGATGTGCAGCAGGCCGTCGATGCCGCCGAGATCGACGAACGCGCCGTAGTCGGTGAGGTTCTTCACCGTGCCGGTCAGCACGGCGCCCTCTTCCAGATGCTCCATAGTGGCCGCGCGCCGGGCCGCCTGTTCTTCCTCGAGCAGCTCCTTGCGGCTGACGACTACGTTGCCGCGCTTCTTGTTGAGCTTGATGATGCGGACCTCGATCTGCTGGCCGAGATAAGCGTCGAGATTGCGCACGGGGCGAATCTCAAGCTGGGAGCCGGGCAGGAAGGCCTTCATGCCGATGTCGACGGTAAGCCCGCCCTTGACGCGGCCTGCAACCGTGCCGATCACCGGGGTCTTTTCGTTGGCGGCCTTCTCGATCGAATCCCATACGCGGAGCCGCTGCGCCTTCTCGTAGCTCACCAGGTAGCCGCCCTCGGGCTCTTCGCGCTCGATCACCACATCGATCACGTCGCCGGGCTTGAATCTGGGAACACCGGCGTGATCCACAACCTGATCGAGCGGCACCAGCCCTTCGGACTTGAGGCCCACGTCGACCACCAGGTGCTTCTCGGTCTGCTTGATCACGGTGCCCGGAACAAGCTTGTCGCCGTATGCCTCTACGGCCGCCGCCTCGGCGGCCTGCTCGCGCTCGAAGGCCTCGAGCGCGGCGGAGAAGTCTTCGCTCGCCTCCGGTTGCGCGTCCTGATGCGCCTCCGGGCTCTCATGCGCGGCGCGGGCTGGCTGAGCCTGGGCTGCGGCGGGCTGGCGGGTGGTATCGGCGTCCGTGCGGGGTGCTTCGACCTGCACCGCAACCTGTGCATCGTGGGCGTGTGCGGCCTCAGGAGAAGTGGACGTGGATTCGGGCGACGGCTGCTCGTGCTCCGCCGCAGGATCGAGGGTAGGCGTTTCGATTTCGGTGTTCAGGGTTATGCTCTCGGGTTCGGAATTGAGGACGTTTGCCATTACTGCCAGCTCCGGGATTCCAAGTCCTGCAACGGTTCTGCCAGCCGCTCGGGAACCGCCGCCGGGACAATGGGAATCGCCGGGGAGGTCATGATGAACCGTGCCTTCGCGCTTGAGTCGCCGTACTCTTCCCCGGAAAACAGCTTGCCGGTCCGTGGCCGGCATCGTTCGTCGATCGGCTGGTCTCCTTGGGAAGCTACCGGCAGGCAACGGCTAGCTGGAAGGCGGCCGCAACTCACTGCTGGAATCCGCGCAGGAAGCTACGACCACAAGTTTAGCAATCACCGCAATCGCAGGTCAAACCGGTGATTATCCATCCGACTCGACTGCTGCAGAGCGGAAAATTGCAGAGAATCCGCGCGGGAAGGCTCAAAACTGAGGCTCTTTTCGTCCAGGATGCCGCGATTGGCGCGCTGCAATCGGCGAGAAAGATGCGCCCTCTCACTGCCGGGCGCAAAGAGGCCGGCTCCGCGGCGCAGCTATACTGTGGCGGCGGACCAAAGCAATGGACCACTTCTGGACACCCTGGCGTTATGCCTACGTAACCTCAGCCGACGCGGCAACCAGACCGGGCGTTCCCGGCGTCCTCGAGTCCTGGCCCGGCAACCTGGGCTGCGTCTTCTGCAACCTCATCGCCGCGGTCGATTATGCGATCGAAAACGGAATGCATCCGGACAAAGCCGAGAGCGCCGGCGGCGTGGTGCTGCGCGGCAGGCAAAACTTTGTCTGCCTCAATGCCTTCCCGTACACCTCGGGCCATGTAATGATCGTGCCCTATGCGCATCTGGACCGGCTGGCGGCCGTGCCGGCAGAGGCCGCGCAGGAGATGATGGAGCTGGCCCGGCGCACCGAACGCGCCCTTCAGAACGCGTACAATCCGCAGGGATTCAACTTCGGCCTGAATGTGGGCCACGCCGCCGGAGCAGGCGTCGCCGGCCACATCCACCTGCACGCCATGCCGCGCTGGGTGGGCGACACGAACTTTATGACAACGGTTGCCGAAACCCGCGTGCTGCCCGAGGACCTGGAAACAACCTGGAGCCGTCTCCGCAGGGCGTTCGCCGAATTGCCGCCGGAGTAGCCTCCCCTGACGCCGCCCGCACCGCGCGCCAGCCCCGCGGTTTTCCCGGAACCGCGAGGCTCTCGGCTACAATCAATATGAGGCCGAGCGCCCAATCATCTTCGCGCCACGCGCGCAAATCAGCAAGGAGTTTTCGATCCCATGGCGATTCCCGCCACGCAACTACGCCCGGGCATGATCATCAAGCACAACGACCAGCTTCACCTCGTCTTTAAGGTCGAGCACCGCACGCCCGGCAACCTGCGCGCCTTCATCCAGGCCAAACTGCGCAATCTGAAGTCCGGAGCGATGTTCGAGCACCGCTTCCGTTCCGCCGACGCCATCGAGAAAGTCGTCGTGGACGAGGTGCCGATGGAGTTCCTCTACGCCGACGGCGACGACTACTACTTCATGAACCCGGTCGATTTCGAGCAGACCGTTCTCAAGGCTGAAACGCTGGGCGACGCCATCGAGTACCTTACGGCCAACCTGCAGATCCGCGTGAGCTACTTCGACGGCAAGCCGGTCGGCATCGAGCTGCCGCAGACCGTCGACCTTACTGTGGTCGAGACCGAGCCTGGTCTGAAATCCGCAACGGCATCGAGCGTCACCAAGCCGGCAAAGCTTGAGACCGGCCTGGTCGTGCAGGTACCGCCCTTCATCAACGAGGGCGAAAAGATCCGCGTGGACACGAGCGAAGGCGCATACCTAAGCCGCGCATAGACCGCTGGAACGTACAGCTTCAACGCAACCCGTCAACCGCGCCCGATCTGCAAAGACTCCCGGACCCTGCGCCTTCAGGAATCCGCGGCCTATTGGCCGGCGGAATTGCCGGAAGGCGCATACTATTTTTGCAGGCCATGCCATTGCGCGCGCCCCGCAGACCTGCGCGGAAGAGCCGGAAGCCGCATTTATGTACGCCGTAAAAGAAATCTTCTATACGCTGCAGGGCGAGGGCGCTCAGACCGGCCGGGCGGCCGTCTTCTGCCGGTTCGCCGGCTGCAATCTATGGTCGGGCCGGGAGCAGGATCGCTCCTCGGCTATCTGCAGGTTCTGCGATACGGATTTTGCCGGCGCCGACGGACCCGGCGGCGGCAAATTCCCGACTGCCGGCGATCTTGCGGCAGCCGTGGAGAAGCAATGGCCGGCCGGAGAAGGCGGCCGGAAGTTCGTCGTCTGTACGGGCGGCGAGCCGCTGCTGCAGCTTGATGCCTGCTTGATCGACGCGCTGCATGCGCGCGGCTTCGAAATCGCCGTTGAGACCAACGGCACCTGCCCGGCCCCGCCGGGGCTGGACTGGATTTGCGTGAGCCCGAAAGCCGGGGCCGCGCTGCGGCAACTGGCCGGCGACGAGCTGAAGCTGGTCTTTCCGCAGCCGGGAGCCGAGCCGGAACGATTCGAGTCGCTGGCCTTCCGCCACTTCTTTCTGCAGCCGATGGACAATCCCGACCGCGAGCGCAATACGCAGCTCGCCCTGCGCTACTGCATGGAACATCCCCGCTGGCGGCTCAGCCTGCAGACGCACAAGTTCCTTGGCATCCCGTAGAGCGGCGCAGACGGATCAGCGCGAAGACGGGGGATCGAAGTATCGCTTTTCTGCATGCCTGGAGCGCGTTCGATGCGGCAATAACCGCCGCAAATGGACCGTCCTGCCGCCGGAAACCGGATCGCTTTTCCCCGCCTGAGCTGATTTTGTCCGAATCCGGGAACATTTCCGGGGGGAGACGGTGTCTAACTATCCAGTGGCAGGCGCATGCCTGCCAGGAGATCAATGCGCCTCAACCGCCGGCAGCTGCGCGGCAGGACAATCGCAATTGCCGGCTAAACGATCGGCCGAAAGGGTTTAGCTCTGGCCGGGACAGCCCGCCCTATCAGGCGGCTGTCCGAAAATATGCCAGACTCACCCCTTTTGCGGTATAGATGGAGGGGAATACTGTTTGCAGGCGGATCTCATCATGGGCAATATCGCCAGCGCGCTGCCGCTCCATTCCGAAGAAGCAGCTCTTGTCGAAGAGCTGCGGTCCGGCTCGGAAGAAGCGTTTGCGTGGTTGATCGCACGCTATCATCAGCCAATTTTCTCTCTGCTGGCGCGCACGCTTGGCAATCGCGCCGACGCTGCCGACCTTACGCAGGAAGTCTTCGTGAAGATCTTCCGCGGCGTGAAGAGCTTTCATGGCGAATCGTCGCTGCGGACCTGGATCTACCGGATCGCGCTGCGCGAGGCCGCAAACCAGCGGCGATGGTGGATGCGGCACAAGCAGCAGGAAGTCCCCATTGAGCAGAAACTCTGCGACAACCGCCACATGGGAGCCCCGGTGCTTCTGATTGACACTTTGGTCGATCCGGGCGAATCGCCATTCGATATGGCCGCGCATGCCGAAGATCGTTCCCGTGTTGAAGCGGCCCTGAACCAGGTTCCGGAGCCGTTCCGGACGACTCTCATCCTGCGCGATATTGAAGGCTTTGTTTACGAAGAAATCGCAGAGGTGCAGGGAGTGAATCTGGGCACGGTGAAATCGCGCCTGGCGCGCGGCCGCGCTCTTTTGAAATCCCTGCTGACTGCTTCTACCCCGGATTCGCGTTCCATGGCCCTTGCAGGATGACTTGCAGAGGGCGGTCAAGCCCCTTCGGAGAGGAGGCGGAATGAGCGGAATAAACGGCTGCAGTGAAGTGCGGGCAGTATTTACGGAATATCTGGACGGCCGGTTGAACGGACGCGAAATGCAGCAGATCGGCGCGCATCTGGATGCATGCCGCGCCTGCGCGCGGGAGTGGGATTCTCTTCGGCAGACGCAGACGTCTCTGGCCGAGCTGGGTCCGGTGCCGGCTCCGGAGGATCTGCTGCTCCGCATTCGCGTTGCCGTCAGCCAGGAGAAAGCGCGCAGCCGCCGCAATCGTCTTGAGGGCCTGGCGCTGGCCTGGAAGAACACCATCGGGCCATTTCTGCTGCAGGCTTCGGCGGGCTTTGCCAGCGCCGTACTGCTGCTGGGCGGCGTCGCCGTGCTGGTAACGATGTTTGCCCAGCCGAAAACA
>Ga0070737_10006812_pt1 | contig 10336 bp, 6 predicted proteins | sample Coa_R1_10_FD_66438 | JGI IMG/M metagenome (GOLD analysis project Ga0070737, IMG submission 66438) | Surface soil microbial communities from Centralia Pennsylvania, which are recovering from an underground coalmine fire - Coalmine... | ecosystem: Environmental > Terrestrial > Soil > Unclassified ...
TTGACGCCCTCCCAGATACCCAAGCCCGCCGCGATCACGAGCACGCCAATCAGCAAGGCCAGGCCCTGCGCAATGCCCGCCGCCAGATCGGCGCGTTTGAGCAGACCGGTGAGCGATATCGCCAGATTGCCAATGGGGCCAACCGCCAGCGGCATCAGAAAGGCCAGCGTCAGCAGCGTCGCACACGCCACCAATTGCAACGCCTCGCCCACACGGAAGAACGCCAGGTCACGCCCGCTGATCTCGCTCAACTCGCTTCCAAGTGTTTCGGGATCGGCGTCGCCCTCATGCAAGGGGGTGATATGCGCCAGTACAGGCAGCGCGCAGGCAAAGGCGACGGCGGCCAACGCCACTGCAATAGCAGTCGAGAGCGCCAACTGGCGCGCAGGCAGGAACGCGATCCCCAGGGTTTTGAGCGCCTCCGCAGCCGCCGTCAATGCAAAGACCATCGGCAAGATTGCCCCTGCCAGCAGCCGCGCGCTGCGATCCGCCGCGATGCGCGTGAACGGCGAGGGAATCGCCCATCCCAGGAAGACGCGCGCTAGTGGCAGACCAAGCAGCAATGCGCCCTCAGCCGCCAGGTCGCCAGTCAGGCCAAGTGAGGCGGCAAGGGGATTACCAGGAACAGGCAGCAAGAACAGCGCCAGCAATGGGCAGACCAGCGCCAGGGTGGTTGCCAGCGAGACGGCGATGGGGTGCACACCCAGGGAGATCACGCTCTCGCGGTCGAACATGGCGCGCCAGCCGCGTAGCTCACCCAACGGCGCAGGAGTCTGCACGCCTCGCAAGGCGCTTCGTGTCGCGCCGCGCACCCAACCGAGCGCCCACGCGGCGATGAACGCCACAAGGGCGCCTGGATAGATCAGCACAGCCACGATAAATCCCGGTATGACGTTCATACCTGGCCTCCCTTTTCATTGTCGTGTTCGTCGCCAGTCTCGTCAGCTACGTCACCCTCGTCGTCGGCTGGCGTTTCGTCGTCTTCATCGGATGGCTCGCCGCTCTCCTCCTCGCCGTCCTCTTCATCTGCGGCTACGCCCTCCTCGCTGTCTTCCGCTTCGCCGGTATCTTCATCTGTATCTTCGTCGGCTGCGTTCGCGGTGGCTTCGTCAGCGACGCTTGCCTCGCCAAGCAACAATCGCTTGGCTTCAATGATGGCGGCGAGAATGGCTTCGGGCGTGGGTGGGCAGCCAGGGAGTTCGATATTGACATCGAGGGTTTCGGCCACACTCTGCGCCAGCAGCGGACTTCCCTGGAAGACGCAGCCGTTGATAGCGCAGTCGCCAATGGCTACAAGCGCATGTGGCTCAGGCGCTGCCAACAACACGCGCAACGCTGGAATGCGCGCCGCACGGGTAAGCGCGCCACTGATGAGAATGATGTCGGCGTGGCGTGGGCTGCGCGTCATGCTGATCCCTTCGGCGCGCAATCGTCCGGCGTAGTGGGGCGCCAGCAGACCAAACACGCTTTGCGTGCAGGCGCCACAGCCGCTCGTATCAATGTGCGTGAACCAGACGATGCTGCGACTATGGCTTTCTGTGCGCGCTGCTCGGCCCTGTTGTGATGGCTGGCTTGGTTGGCTTGGTTGGCTCATGCGCGTTTTCCTCCACGCTGCGAACTGGCTTTCTTCGACTTCTGCCCTTGCCCCTGGCCTTGCCGCTGACTCTGTCCTTGCCTGGGCCGTTGTTGGCTCCCCTGAGGAGGATGTTGGCCCTGTGGCTGCCCTTGCTTTCGCGGCGAACCTTGGGGAACATGCGCGCCTGGCTGGCGTTGCGCCGCCCCTGCTTTCCCGCTGGTCTGGGGAGCGGATGCGGGCTGCTTTCCGGCGCTGCTTCCTGCTTTCGCAGGGAGAGCTGGCTGTGTGACAGACGGTTGCGCCGTCGGTTTCGGCGCCCTGGCGGTTGGGGTGACTGCCTTGCCGAGCGTGGGTGTCTTTGTTGCAGCGGGTTGTGGCTTCGTTACTGCTACGCCGCTTCCCCTGAGCGGCGCTGTCGGCTTCGTCGCCGCTGGCGATGTGGCGCCGGTGGATTGCTGCGCTTTGCCGGGGGTGGATGCTGATGGTTGAGCCGCCGGAGTCTTTGCCGCCTTCCCGGATGAAGAAGCGGATGTCGCTGGCGTCTTCGGCGAAGCTATCGTGGCGCCCGATGTGGAAACGGGTACCAGGGCTTTGGCCTTCCCTGCCTTGCTTTGGGTAGCTGATGTCTCAACCGCCTCGCCCTCAGGCTGCGCAGATTCATCCAGTTCACCTTCCTCCTCCTCGTCAGGGTTGTCTATGTCAATCCATCCCGCGCCAGGGGTGGCGAAGCCTGAGGTGAAGACGGGCAGCAACTCGCTCCAGGCTTCATGCGGCTCCGCAATGCCAATCTGGTGATCTATCGCGTCAAGGTCTTCGAGATCATCGAGATGGGCGGGGTCTTTGGCTTCCAGCAAGGCTATTTTCGCGGGATTGGTCTCAAGTTCCGCCAGTTCGGCGAAGGCGGCCAACAGCTTGTTCTGCGCCTGGCCCGCCAGATAGACCGGACGCACCGCGCGCATGCTTCTGGCGCGTAACAGCACAATCACGGCGAACACAATGACAGCCGCCCAGATGGCGACGCCTGGCAGCCATTGGCCGCCGGTGATGAAGCTGTAGCCGGTGGTGGTGGTCTGCGTCAGGCCAATTAGCGCGTCCGGCTGCGAAAGTTCACTGGCGCCCGCCACACCGCCCAGCGAGAGCAGCCACTCCGGCGCGATCCCCAGCACGATGACCAGCAGCGCCAGAATGACGCCCGGCAGGTCGTCGCCATGCAACTCCGGCAGGCCAGGAAGCTCACGGCGAGCAGGCTTGCCGGAGCGAGCAGGCGCCTCATCGAGCGTCTCTTCGTCCTCTTCTTCGTCCTCGTTCTCTGCTTCATTGTCGCCTTGAGCCGCTTGCAATTCCTTGGGTGATTGCGTGAAAGCGAGCGCCGTCGCGCGGATCAGCGCAATTGCCAGCAGAGCGTCGCCAGCCCAGGCCAGGCCAATCAGCGGGATGGCGAGTTTAGTGGAAGGCAGCGAGGCGGCAGTGATCGTTTCCTGTGCGGCAAAGCCCACCAGCAGCGGCGTTCCCAGCAGTGAGGCCACGCCGATTCCCCAGGCGAACAGCGTTGGCGCATGCAGACGCTCCCCCAGGATGCGCGGCCCGGCGCTTTCCGGCTCAACCTCCGCTGTGAGCGCGCCGCCAGCCACCAGCGCCGCTAGAATGGCGCCCAGCCCTGCAATGCTGCTTGCCAGCAGCAACATCAGTCCCAATAAGCTGATTGGCTGGCCTACGCCCAACGCGATCAACCCCCAGCCACTCTGCGCCAGCGTCAGGAAGGCGACAAGCGCCCGCCCGTCACGTCGGCCAAGCGCCAGCAGGCCGGCAAGAAAGATACTCACCGCGCCGAGCAACGTCATGGCGATGCCAGCCGTGATCGGCGGCACACCAACCGAGAAACGCGGCCAGCTATCGCTGGTGTCACGCAGGGCGCTATAGGTGCGCGCGCCTACCAACAACATTGCCGGGACGACCGCCACACTGACCGCCGCGACTCCGGCGGGCATGGCGAACGAAGCGCGCCGCCGCAGCCACGCAAGGAAGGGATACGCGCCGCCCGCGCAGGCCAGCGCCACACCTAACGCGATCACCTGGCCTAGGCCGAAGCCCCCGGAACCGGTCAGATCGAGCAAGCGCCACTGCTTCGCGGGGATTGTGACCCACAAGATGAGCACGCCCCAGGCGACCGGGCCAAGCGCCATCGCGCCCAGACCTATCCAGTCAATCGCGCGCAGTTCGCTGGAAAGCTCACCCAGGCCCCAGGCGCAGAGAATTAGCACCAGCCAGGCCAGAATGAGCCAGCCAATGTTATCGGCGAAGCAGAGCGTCAGCGCGGCGGATTCCAGCGCCAGAGTCAGCGCCAGCCCAAGCCATGCCCAACGCCTCAGCGGCTGCGCATACCAGCGAACGTGAACGGGCGCCTCTGGCTCACCGTTCGCCTGCGTTTCTGTCTCGTCTTCGGGGGCGGCGCGCCAGCTCACCCAGAGCAGTAGCGGCGCCACCAGGAAGGCGATCCCAAACGCGCAGTACATCCCAAAGGTGTCAACGCGATAGACCGGTGCGAAGGGAGCCGTGGGGGCGAGATGAGGATTCGTCAGAAACGTGAGCTGAAGCGGCAGCTCGGGGATGACATCAGGCGCGAGCGCAACCAGCCCTGCCATCGGAATCAGCGCCCCCAGGATCGCCACGATCAAAGGCGCTATCCTTGGCAGCCGCCGCGCCGCCGGAACCAGCCCCACAGCGCCTAGCAGAATGCCTGCCCCCAGTGGCGTCAGGGTGAACAGGCCAAATAAGACAACTACAGGCACACCGATCTCCTCCACTTTCCACCACAGCCTGCCAGCCTATGAGTCAGATTGCGTTGAAGCGAGAAACACACAGATACAAGGGATACATCAGGGTTTGACGGGTTCGCCGGGTCAGAGGTCAACACATTCCAGGCACAGGTCAAGGCTAGCCAGGATCACCGCCGCCTCAGCCAACGGGCGCTCCGTCAGCAGGGCAGGCGTCGCGGCAAGAGTCGCGGCGGCGGGAGTTGTCAACCGAAGATCGGTGATGACGCCCCTGGCGTCCAGCGCGAGGGCGACCGTCGCCGGGCCATGTGGCCCCTCAACCGTGACCTCAGAGGAGCCTGGGCGCAGCCGCACTGCGGCGTTTTCCCAGGTTGGCTCCTCGCCAAGTTCCTCAAAACACGCCTGCACAAGACGTACACTCAGCGCGATGTCGTCCGCTGCGCAGCGCATACGAGCGGCGACATCGCCGCGTTGGCCGTTCCCATTGCTTGCCCTGTTTGCCCTGCTTACTTTGTTGGGGCTGGTTGTGTCGTTGGTTCTGGCCGTCTGACCTATAGACGATTCGAGGCCCTCAATAGCGACATCCTGATACCCATCGTATGGGGCGTCTTTGCGCAGATCGTGTAGGGTCGCGACGCCCGCGCCGCAGGCGGCCAATCCCTGCACGCCAAGCTCGTTGGCGAGGCTTCGGCCAAGCTGCCCCAAACGCGCGCCAATCCGCCCAAGCGGGCCATCTGATCCGGTGACTACACGCCAGGTCTCAATGGTGGGCGCGAAGCGATCCAGCGCCTCGCGCAGGGGGGCCAGCGTCAGATCGGTTCGCGCGCCGCCGGGTTGGGCCACGCCCCAGAACATACGCGCGCCGGTCGTCGCCTCGAGCGCGCCAAACAGCAATTCTCGCTGTTCCATCGCCTCGTGAAAGGGCGTCTGCTCCTCGGCGGCGCGCGCGGTCTGCCCAAGCGTCCAGAGGCGCGCCAGGATGCGCTCGATCTCGACAAACAACGTGCGGGCAATGCGCGCCTGGGTGGGCGCCTCGGTTTGTGTCACAGCTTCCAGCGCCAGGCAGCCCGCCAACCGGTGGGCTTCGCCTGCCAGCGAGCACGAACGTTCGAGAATCGCCAGCGCATCGGCTGGCGTCCGATCAATACAGAGCGCAGCCGCCCCACGGCGACAGTAGCCTGTGGTTGGCGTCGAGTCGTCCGCCGGGGCGTCGGGCGCCCGCACATCAATTATCGTCTCATCGCGCATTGCCAGCGTCAGCGCGACGGGCTGGGTCAGCGCAGGATGGTAGGGGCCAAGTGGAAAGGGAAGTATACTCGTAGCAGGCTCCTTTCGGAACAGGCGAGACGCAATCAACCGCCCACTGCAATCCATAGGGAGCGGGGAGGAAGAGAACAAGCATGTGGATGATAGAAGCGCAATTCCCAGTATAGCACGCTTTCCGATCTTGCACAGCCCCCTCGAAGAGAGAAACGCCAAACTGGTATGGAATGTGCGATTAGCCAGCATGTGGCCGTTTGCCGAATGAGAAAGGATCAAGCGCGCCATCGCTACCATCTATGGAGATGCGTAGTGGCGAATCACAGAGCATATTCATATCAGGAGGTCAACGATGACAACCGATCGCGATCAAGATGGCAAAGACATGGGCGACTATGGCCGTGAGCATGAAGGCCAGGGCATGGCAGACAAGGTGGCCGGAAAGGTGCAGGAAGGCATGGGCAAGCTGACCGGCGATCGCTCGGAAGAGGCCAAGGGCAAGCTCCGTCAGGGCAAAGGCTCACTCGAAAGCACAGTGGGAAGCGCCGAGCAAAAGCTGGATGACGCCGCTAAATAGTGTTTCTCCCTTGTGGGCATATATCCCCACCGCATTATTTTTTAAAGAATAGGCGGTGGGGATTTCTATGGGGATTATCATACAATGGCAACCACCTTCGCCAGGTTGATGACCCCACTATTGGGGTAGGAGTGTTGACGCTTTTCTGCAGGATGCAGTATGCTATTCCCTGAACCTTTCGGCAGAGATAAGCGTACACAGTATATTATCCAACTTCTAGCGTCTTGGGAGTGTGGCAGGGCGTGGCGTTTCTGCCGTGTACGCCCGCGCGAATGACCACGAAAAGGAGGGCGGCCCCATGCGACCAGCCGTTTCACAGGCGACGCTTACCCCAGGAACCATCTTGAGTAAGCGGTTTCGCATCGAAGAGGTGATCGGCAGTGGAGGTTACGCCAGTGTCTATCGCGCCACCGACCTCACGTTTGGCTACGAGCGCGCCATCAAGGAAGTGACCGACCCCGACCGGGGCGTGCGCAGCCAGTTTCAGCTCGAAGCCGAGCTTCTGATCGAGACCAAGCATCCCAATATCCCACACGGCTACCGTATCTTCGAGGATATGGGACGGATGTATCTCGTGATGGAGTATGTCAAGGGCAAAGACCTTGAAGAGCTGCTCAACGATAGCCTGACGCAGAAGGGCAAGCCGCTCGATGAGGCGCAGGTCTTGCGCTGGGCCATCTCCATCTGCGACGCGCTTGCCCAGGTGCATTCCCTCAAAACGCCGATCATCCATAGGGACATCAAGCCGGCCAATATCAAGATCACTCCTGAGGGGCGGCCCGTGCTGATTGACTTCGGGCTAGCCAAGCTGCAATCGAATGGCCCGAAAAAGCTGCCAACGATGACGGCGGCGCAGGGCGTTTCGCCTGGCTTTGCTCCGCCAGAGCAATACATGGCAAGAGGTCGCACCGACGCGCGTACCGATATTTACGGCCTGGGGGCCACCATCTACGCCTGCTTGACCGGCAAAGACCCTGCGGAGGCGCCCGCACGTCTCTTGGCGCAGACAGGAACCAGCGCAACAGGCGCGGTCTTGTTACCCCTGCGGCGGCTCAACCCCAAGGTGAGCGAGACAACCGAGCGCATCGTCATGAAGGCGCTGGAACTCTCGCCCGCGCAGCGTCAACAGACCGCCATCCAACTGCGCGATGAACTCACCGAGTCGCTGCGGCGGTTGGGCGCGGCGCCTGCGCCCGCCGCAGCGACCACCGCACAGCCCGCCGTTCGCCCGCAGAAGCCCCAGGCCCATCAGGCGCCCCAGGCGGCGCCCATTGAGCTTCCGGCAAATCAACAACCGGGAAGCACGTTGATCATGGGTGTGACCTGTCCACGCTGTGGCACACAGAATACGCCCACCGCGATCCAGTGTGTGAATTGCAAGGCGCCGCTCCCACAGAGCGGCCAACCGGCGCAGAACAGCGGCGGCAAACGCGCGGGGGTCGGCCAGGGAGGCGGATTACTTGGTGGATTGTTAAGCGGATCGAGCAACAAACACGCTGTGCCTGCCGCGCAACGCGCACAGGCCACACCAGCGGCGCCCACCCCACAGATTCAGGTAGGCGCGCCACCAACGACGCTTGGGAAGGCGACCGGTCGGCAGGCTGCTGTCAAGGCGCAAAGCGCATCACCAGCCGCTCAGTCCAATCCTGCCAATCAAGGGATTCTCCGCAGTACCGGGAAGCAGGTTGCTGTCGCGCCATCTGATCCGCCAACGCTTTCCCCCCAGAATACCGCTGCTGTCGCTGCTGTCAATGCGGCTGGCCGAGGCGCGCCACGCGGCGCCAGTGGCGGCCCTGCTGCGGTGGGTGTGATGGGCGCTCCTGCTCCCGTCAGCGGGCGAAACAAAGCGCAGGCCAACGGCGCTCGTGTTTCAGGCAAACAACCTGCGGTCGCTCTTGCGGGCGCAAATGCTGCTGTGGTGGCGCAGCCGCTCCCGCGTGGGTGGATCAACCTGGGATCAACGCCGCTAGGCGCGCGCGGGAAAGGCTTTCTCGTCCTGTCGCTGATCGAGATGCTCTGGGGGCTGACAATCATTGGTCTGGGCGCGCTGGCTATCTACGAGAATGGCCGCGCGCCATCCACCACCCATCTGCTTGAATTGGGCGGTTTGTTGCTTGCTGTGATCCTTGTGTTCGGGGTGATTGGTGGTCAGGTGATCAGCCGCCCAATCTATCGCAGGGGCGTCATAGGCAAGTGGAGGCGACGTTTCCAGGGGATAGGGCTGTTCATCGTTCTGGTGGCTGCCCACGCGCTCGCCATTTGGGGCGCCACCGTCTTTGGCGTAAGCGCCGGTCAGAACACTTTCGCGTTGACAACCTATCTGATGTTCGGGCTGGTTGTGCTGGTGGCGGGCGCGCTTTCCACAGCAAATACGTTGGGATAACCGCGCAGCCGAAGCAGACGAGACCAGCGAGAGGCGCCTATTCATGCCGACGACTCCGCTCGATGGCTTCGAGCCGCTCTCAACCCTCTACGAATTGGAGCCGGTAGCCGGTGAACCGCTCCCTCCATTGCTGGCCGCCGCCTATGATGGAGGGTTGCGCTTTCCCTCAGCGCCAATACGCCGCACACGGCCCTATGTCATTGCCAACTTTGTCGAGACGATAGATGGTGTGGTCAGCTATTCGACGGCGCCTGGAGTGGCAGGTGGCGGCGCCATCAGCGGCGAGAGCGCGCCCGACCATATGCTGATGGGATTGCTCAGGGCATACGCCGATGTGGTGATCTTCGGCGCTGGGTCGCTACGTGAAGATCGCGGCCATGTGCGTATCCCCACGTTCGTCTTTCCTTCCTACGCCGACGCCTATGCTGAATTACGGCGGGCGCTTGGCAAAACCGCACCTTTACCGCTCAACCTTGTCATGAGCGCCAGCGGCGCGCTTGACTTCGATGAGCCTACGTTTCATACACCTGGCCTGCATGTGGTGATCGCCACTACCCAGGCAGGGGCTGAGCGATTGGCGGAACGCTTACTCCCTGATGGGGTGGATGTGCGGGTGATTCCCCCTGGGGTGTCGGGCGATACAACGCAGGTAGACCCACTGGCGATGCTCGATCTGCTGGCGCGGGAATATGGCGTGCGGCTGGCGCTGAACGAGGGAGGCCCGCGCACACTGGCGTCGTTTCTGGCGGCTGGCGCGCTGGATGAACTCTTCCTGACGCTTGCGCCACAGCTCGCCGGACGCAATGATGTGACACGCCGCCTCGCGCTGCTCGAAGGGCTGGCGTTTGCGCCGGGGCAGGCCCCCTGGGCAACGCTACTGAGTGTCAAGCGCGCAGGTAGCCACCTCATGCTTCGCTATCGCCTGCCTGCTCATCCCTGAAAGGAGCATACACTGTACGTCGCGAGTGAGGATAGTTTCTGCCCAGGCACAGGGAAACAGAGAAAGAGACAAGAAAGTGAGACGCCGTTGAGCGAGAGAACAGGAAAGCAGCGAACACATCGGGGGCAGCTTTATGGAGCGAACGCGGTGCGGGGACAACGCCGCGCGCCTGCATCTTCTCTGCTCATCGGGCGTCAAGAGGAACCTGTCGCAGTTCCTGAACCCTATTACCTGATTGAAGGCGGTGTTCCTCTGCATGGCGAGGTGGAGCTGAGTGGCGCAAAAAACGCCGCGACGAAGCTGATGGTGGCCACGCTGCTGACCGAAGACCTCTGCACGCTGCGCAACGCGCCGCAACGCCTGGGCGATGTGACGATCACCGAGGAGGTGATGCGCGCGCTTGGCGCCGAGATCATCTGGCAGGCGCCGCATGTCGTCAGCCTTCAGACGCGCTCCATCACCAACACTGTGATTCCAATGGGATTGGGACGCAAAAACCGGCTGGCGGTGCTGACGGTTGGCCCGCTGCTCCATCGCCTGGGGCGCGCCGTCATTCCGGCGCCGGGCGGCGACCGCATTGGCCCACGCCCAATTGACTTTCATTTGAACGGCCTGCGAAGTATGGGGACGCAGATCGAGGAGAGCGACGGCTTGTTTACTTTTCACGCCGAGAAGGGCCTAACCGGCGCGACGATCAAGCTGCCGTTTCCAAGCGTCATGGCGACCGAGACGCTGGTGATTGCTGCGACGCTGGCGAAGGGTGTGACCGTGATCGAGAACGCCGCCATCGAGCCGGAGATTATCGATCTGATCAAGTTCCTGCAAA
>Ga0070737_10006814_pt1 | contig 10334 bp, 8 predicted proteins | sample Coa_R1_10_FD_66438 | JGI IMG/M metagenome (GOLD analysis project Ga0070737, IMG submission 66438) | Surface soil microbial communities from Centralia Pennsylvania, which are recovering from an underground coalmine fire - Coalmine... | ecosystem: Environmental > Terrestrial > Soil > Unclassified ...
AAACTCCATGTACTCGGAGGGAGTGAGGGTCTCCAGCACGGCCCACTGGTCAAAGAGCTGCATCTGGATGAGCTTGACCCGGGACAGGATTTTGAAGCAGGGATCGAGCTGGTCCTGCTGCACGAAGCGGATGGCTGCGGTCAGCTCATGGATCAGCTGTTTGATCCACAGCTCAGACACCTGATGCTGGATAATAAACAGCATTTCGTCATGATGGGGCGGGTTGGACAAGGGACGCTGCTGCGCGAGCAGGGCGTCCAGGCACAGATAGCCCGCATAGTTCATGCGGTCGCGGAAATCGGTGACGATACCGGCTTCAAGGGGTCTCTGGTTTTGTTCAGCAGTGGACATAAAAAATAGCCTGACAGAACATTGTCTGCCAGGCCAGGGAGGCATACAAACACAAGAAAACCAACAAAACGCAACAGGATGCTCGTCTGAAGCAGCATTTGTCAATACTTCAGTTACAAATTTTCAAATTGCCGGACGGGTCGAACTTCCAGGAGGAACTGGCCCGGGCTACTTTGTACCGCCGCCAATCGCGCGTTCCTGCTGCACTTTTGCTGCTTCTGAGGTCCCAGATCCGGCGATGGGGGGCGCGGGGGACCTGTTCTGCGCAAACTCCTGCGCGGGGTCAAAGAGTCTGGCGTCTGCGCCGGGATGGAACCTGCCATCGGTGAGATAAGCCGCCAGAAGCCCCCCTGCAACGAGAGGGTGAAAGGCGACAATGGGCACCACGTACTTTTTGGATTTGACCAGCGATTCAAGGACCCCATCCACGGAATCGCTGCGATGGGTGGTCCCTTTTACCTGCGGGATGACAAAAGCAGTGAACTTCAGGTCAGGGTGGCGCTTGCTGTAAGCCACCAGGCTCCGTGCAGCCTGTTTGGGGGTCATCAGACCAGTGTCCGCGATGAAATTTCTGTGGATGGAATGAGGGTAGTAAAAATTGAAGACGGCTTCCGCAAAATTTGCGCAATTGTTAAAAAACAGATTGAAGTGGCTGCGGTTGGGGCGGGCATTGAAGGCGGCGATGAATCGCTCGTCTTGCGCGCGGGAGGTTTCAATCTGATAGCCGAAGATTTTTCGGTCATAGGAGGCGCCGATAAGCTGGATCCACTCTCCGCCAGGAAACTCATGCCTGGGGTCGTCGGGCGCAACGCTGAGAAGGTGCTGGCGACGATACAGATTGCGCAGGCGTGCCTCCTGCTGTGGCGTGATGGTCTCCGGCACCTCCTCCGGATCATCCACGGCGTACAGGTATGGAATCAAAGGGACCGCAAGCCAATCGTATCCGCCGATTTTGTGATAGCGACTGATGACCACGCCGGGTTCACCGGGGGCGCAGAGACGGAGCTGCGTCAGGGAGGCCGCGCAGACGTGGTCCAGATAGATGGCCGCATGTCCAGTCGGGTTCATGTTGCCAAATTCGCCGAAGGGCTCTTCCAGAAGCAGGGCCGCATCCGCGTGGGCGCGCAGGCCCCCGATAAAAATCAGAAAAGAGGCGCATATCGTATTCAGGATGGTGCGTCTCAGCTTCATCGGCCGAAAATATCTCCTCCCCGAAGATGTTTTGAAAAAATTGCAAAGTAATCCTGAATGATAGGAACCCCAATTTACGGAAAAAGATGGCGCACCTTTTGAAAAAAACAGACACAAATCCAGGCAACCCTGGCTGGAGGGCAGCCAGCGGGCACGTCCAGGCTTTGCTAATCTGAAGGAGTGGCTTTTTCTTCGACGATTGCTCCCGGCCAGACACTGCTGCTGGATGCCGATGACACGCTGTGGGAGAACAATATCTACTTTGAGCGTGCCATCGCAGACTTCATCTCCTACTTAAACCATGAACGTTATTCTGCCGAAGAGGTGCGCTCGTTTCTGAATGACGTGGAGCGGGAGACGGTCAGGGAGCGGGGCTATGGCCTGGCCAGCTTTCAGCATTCCCTGATTGTGTGCTTTGAGCGTCTGAGCAGCTCTCCGATTCCAGCGGAAAAGCATGAGCGGATCGTTGGCTTTGCACAATCGATCAGCCGGTATGAGATTCAGCTTCTGCCCGGGGTAGCAGATGTGCTGCCTTCTTTGGCGTCAAGACACCGGCTCATTCTGATGACCAAAGGGAATGAGTTTGAGCAGAAGGACAAGCTGATGCGCTCCGGACTCGCAGCCTATTTTGTTGCAGTCGAGGTGCCGAAGGAGAAGGACCCGGACGCATACCGTTTTGTGCGCAAAAAGTATGACCTGGACCATCGGTCAACATGGATGGTTGGTAACAGCCCCAAGTCAGACATTAATCCTGCCCTGGCTGCGGGCCTCCATGCTGTGTTTATTCCCCATCCGCATACTTGGATGCTGGAACACGAAGCGGTAGAGCCCGCACAGAATGGCCAGCATCTGCTGGAGCTTGAGAGCTTCACAGAGATGGGGCGGCACTTTTAGGCACGTCTGAAGGTCACCTTTACGCTCGCTTCTACGCCTGCCTGCGCAATGAAGGCGAGCTTTCCTTCCGCCGTGAACCCGAGAGAGATCTCCACCTCGTCCATCTTCATGCCCGATGTGACTTTGGCAAATGCGCCCGCCAGAATGGCATCCAGTTGAGCGGACACCTTATCGAAATCGGCCTTGACATCCTGTACGGTCCGGCCAAAGACTTTGTCCATTACACTCCCGAAAGAATGCAGCTGGACGGTCCCCGGCCTGGCGACTGGAGCAGGGCCCTGAAACAGGACGATGCCGGGATCCCCGGGATCGGCAGTGGCTGCTGACTTTGCGGACGCATTCTTTTTCTGCGGCATGGTTTCGCACTCCTTTGCGTTAAAGAAACAGATCGGCGGACATCGCCTCTTCGACCTGGCCCAGATGCTGGCAGAAGCCCTCCTGAAGATTGGCGGGGGTAGTGATTTCACCCATATAGAGACCGATGCCCTGACCGTTGCTGTCCAGCACGAGTGCTCCGGAATCGCCACTCTGGCCGGCATTGGCAAGGAAGATGCGCAGAGGGACGCTGGGATCGAGCGTGCCCCGGCCGCTGCTGACCTCGGTGACTTTTGTGGAAATGATTCCGGAAGGGGTATGCACATCCACATCGGTCCACTGGGCGACAAATTTCTGGCAGTGGAGAGTATTTGTGGAGCTGGGCCAGTGGGTTTTGGGAACCTGTACCAGGGCGGCGTCAATGCCTTCCGGAGCCAGGTCCAGCAGCGTACCGTGTCCAGCGGTCATGGAGACAGCGCTGCCGATGGGGGTGGTGTTGCCGACAACGTGCTTGGCGGTGACAATAGCAGGCTTGCTCCTGAGTCCTGGCCGACGGGAACTGGCCCAGCAGGTGGAGGTGCCCATAGAAGGGTGAATCGAGGGAGCATGGAGTCTCCAGGCCGCCGCGCGCCGGATGATGGGAAAGCTCTGGTCATCGACTGTGACCCATGCGAACTCATGCCGGTTGGGTCCGTGCAAAGAAGGACTGACATAAGCAATGACACCGAAGCCGTCTTTTTCGCTTTCCGGGTCAAAGAACCCATAGCTGGCGGCGCGGAAGCCGGCGACCTCTGCGGTGTAACCACCGGATTCAAAGGCATTCTGGATGGCGATGGTCCAGAGGACGGCGCGGACCTGGATTTCTGAGAGATTTTCAAGCAGTGCCGGGTTCTTTTCAAAAGCAAAGCCGGTGGGACCCAGGGCATGCGGAGAAGGCCAGCTCCTGGGCAACAGATCAGGACCGCTGCTCTTACTCATGCTGCTGTCGGCAAAGGAAGCTTTTGCCCGCAGGCGGGCATATTCCAGGCCTTCTGCAGGGCCTTGCTGGCGGCGGGAATCCATTTCAAATTCAAAGCCCATGGCGGGCCTCCGGCGAAGCACTCTGATGCGTCGGCAAGATGCCTCAGATCGGTGCAGCCACTGTACGATGGATGGGGTCTGTCGTCAATCCGCCATTCTTCTTTAAAAGAGAGAAGCGGGGCCATTCTGGCGCCCTCCGGCATATTCTGCGAAAATTGAAGATGGATACAGCGTGCCGGTCCTCGCCGGGAGCTTTCCCTGACTGCTCCGGAGAAGCCGAATTTTGCTGTGCGGAAAACGAATTCTATGGCTACGAAACTGGCAAGTCCCGCGCAGGCGGACATTTTGGAAGAAGTTGCGGAGTGGATTGAGGCCTTCGATCAGGTAGTGGTTGATGAAGGCCCGGAACAAGCGGCGGAACTGCTGGATGCGCTCCGGCAGCGAGCGCGGGAAGCAGGCATCAATTCTTCCAGTGAAATCCGCACCCCCTACCTCAATACCATTCCCAAACATGATGAAGTGCCATACCCGGGCGACCGCCAGATGGAACGCCGCGTTGAGGCCCTGATCCGCTGGAACGCGATGGCCATGGTCCATGCGCAGAACAAAAAAGACGCCGGTATCGGCGGACACATCTCGACCTACTCCTCGCTGGCCACGCTGCTGGAGGTGGGTTTCAACCACTTCTTCCATGCCAGCTATGGCGACCAGCCGGGAGACTTTGTCTATTTTCAGGGACATGCTTCGCCGGGCGTGTACGCACGCGCTTATCTGGAAGGGCGTCTGAATGACGACCACCTGAAGAACTTCAGGCACGAACTGAGGGAAAAGCCGGGATTGTCTTCGTATCCGCACCCGTGGCTCATGCCGGACTTCTGGAGTTTCCCCACGGTCTCCATGGGGATTGGACCGCTGAATGCCATTTATCAGGCGCGATTCATGCGCTATCTGGAAAACCGCGGTCTGATTGAAAAGACGCCGCGCAAGGTATGGGCCTTTGTTGGCGATGGCGAAACAGACGAAGTCGACACGCTGGGCGCCATCACGGTCGCATCGCGTGAAAAGCTGGACAATCTCATCTTCGTCATCAACTGCAACCTCCAGCGGCTGGACGGACCTGTGCGCGGCAACAAGCGCATTATTGATGAGCTGGAAGGCGTCTTCCGCGGCGCCGGATGGAACGTGATCAAGGTCATCTGGGGATCAGACTGGGACATTCTGTTTGAGCGCGACCACAAGGGCCTGCTGCTGAAACGCATGGAAGAGTGCGTGGACGGGGAGTATCAGGCATTCAAGGCCAAGGGTGGCGCCTATGTGCGCAAGGAGTTCTTTGGCAAATATCCTGAACTGCTGGAACTGGTCAGTGACATGACCGATGAGCAACTGGCCAGCTTGCATCGCGGCGGGCATGATCCGGTGAAGATCTACAACGCCTACAAGCGCGCTGTGGAGCACCGGGGTGGTCCGACGGTGATTCTTGCTAAAACCGTAAAGGGATATGGTCTGGGTACGACAGAGGCGCGCAATGCCGCACACCAGGAGAAAAAGCTCACCGATGAGTCGTTGACAACGTTTGTGAAGCGCTTTGATATCCCGGTGCCGGAAGAGGCGGCCAAGCACGGTACTCCGTATAAGCCTGCGGAGGACGCTCCTGAGATCCAGTACATGCATGAGCGCCGCAAGGCCCTGGGCGGATATCTGCCGAAGCGGGAAGTTCCAGCATTGCACTTCAAGGCACCGGAGCTGGACTACTTCAGCGAGTGGACGGGCGGTTCCAAAGGTCGGGCCGTCTCCACAACGATGGGCTTTGTAAGCATTTTGCGTCACCTGATGAAGGACCCGGAAATTGGCAAGCTGATGGTGCCGATTGTTCCCGATGAGGGCCGTACCTTTGGCCTGGAGTCGGCCATCCGCCAGGTAGGCATTTACACGCCGGAGGGACAGAAATACAAGCCGCATGATTTGGACATGCTGCTTTACTACCGCGAGGAGAAGGACGGCCAGATCCTGGAAGAGGGCATCACGGAGGCGGGTTCGATGGCCTCTTTCACCGCGGCAGGAACGGCCTATGCCAACTACCGCGTCCCCACGATTCCGTTCTACATGTACTACTCGATGTTCGGTTTCCAGCGGGTCGGCGACATGATCTGGGCCTTTGCCGATTCCCGTGGCAAGGGGTTCCTGATGGCAGGCACCGCCGGACGCACGACCATGCTCGGTGAGGGACTGCAACACCAGGACGGGCACAGCCATGTGCTGGCCAGTACGGTCCCGAACTGCCTGAGCTATGATCCGGCCTTTGTTTATGAAATGGCCGTCATTCTGCAGGACGGGCTGCGCCGCATGTACCAGGAAAACGAGCAGGTCTTCTATTACATCACCATGTATAACGAAGACTATGCCATGCCAGAGATGCCGCAGGGAGAGGGTATTCGTGAGGGCATTGTGCGCGGCATTTACAAGTACAAGCCGGCGATCAAGGGCAAAGCGGATGCGCAGCTTTTTGGCAGCGGTCCGATCCTGAATGAAGCCCTGCGCGCGCAGCAGATCCTGGCGGAAAAATATGGAGTGCAGACCGATGTGTGGAGCGTGACCAGCTACAATGAGCTTCGCCGCGATGCATTAGCAGTGGAGCGCTGGAACCGCCTGCATCCGGCCGAGGCGGAGAAAACGCCGTATATTCTGCAGGCCCTCAAGGGCGCGAAGGGCCCGGTGATTGCGGCCAGCGACTACATGAAGGTGGTCCCAGACCAGCTCGCTCCCTGGCTTCAAGACCGTCTGGTATCACTGGGCACAGATGGCTTTGGACGAAGTGACAACCGCGAATATCTACGCCGTCATTTCGAGGTCAATGCAGAGTCGATTGCCGCAGCCACGCTCTCCAAACTTGCGCGAGATGGAAAGTTCGACGCCAAAAAGGCACAGAAGGCGTTTGAGGAACTGGGTCTCGATACGGAAAAAGTGGACGCAGCCAAGGCGTAAGCGAAAGGGACATACAACACCGGGCACTCAGAAATCGCTGGGTGCCCGGTTTGTTTTTGCCGAGCTTTCGCAGAGACGTTGTATGGTGCGGTCCTGTCCTGGCGCGTCCTGGCTGCGAAGTCCTGCCGGCGCGACGATCGGCCTGTCCTCGAAGGTGCGGCCTACCAGGAAAAATGAAGCAGGGCGACCCCCTGGCGCGGCAGGGCCAGGCGCAGGACTGCATTCTGAAGCCGTATCTGTTCTGCCATCTGTAATTTGCCAGAACGTATCAGTTGCCGCTGCTGCGCCGCCGTCAGATGCTGCGGCCTGCCCATTGCCTGCCAGACCGCATAAGCATTGCTGTGGTCCCGGTCCATGCGAAATTCCTGGACACGTACTCCACGGGCCGGAAGCCCGGAGACAGAAACCACAATGTCTGTGGAGGGAGCAGCCACATCATCGTCGTGGTAATTCCACAGGAGCACGTTCAGCTCATGGCCATGTCGCGTAGCAACGGCATTGATGTCCGGCTGCCCACGCACGCTGTGCTCAAGGACCTCTTCGACAGGCAAAGCGCCCGTGCTTTCCACCCGCACCCAGTTTCCCGCCAGTTTGCCGTACATTCGGAAGACGTTCATCACGGCCTTATCGATGCCGTGGGTCGCCAGCTCGCGGAAGCCAGCGAAATAGGGCTGGTCTTCAAATTCAAATGCCCAGGTGACGGCTCCTTCGATGTGCAGGTTGTTTTTCCGGGCGAGTTCGTAGGTCCGGGCTATCGCCTCCGCCACGCTGACGCCGTAAAGCGGACCATTTCTGTAGCCGTTCTGACTACCTTTGCATGCAGCGCATCCTTCTGGGTCCGATTCGCCCAGGATGATGGGAGTGTTCTTCCATTGCGGGTAGGAGGCGATGACTCTCATGCCGTAATCCACCGCACGCAGTTGTTCGCCGATGTCCATCTGCACATGTCCGTTGATAAACTTCGGACTGCCCTTGGGGTGGTAGCTGATGAAATCGAGGGGCGCGCCCAGTTTTCCAGTGGCGTAGTTCCTGCCGCTGGCGCAGTGTTCGAGAAACTGCCGCAGGAAGGCTTCGGACCTTCCCGGACGGACCCCTGTTACTTCCGGCCCGCCAATTCTGGCTTGAGGCAGTACCTGGCGGATGGCGGCAGCAGTCGTGTCGTAAAGCCTGTCGTATTCTTCTGGCGTGCCGTGCCAGTAGGCAATGTCCGGCTCATTCCAGACCTCCCACAGCCAGGTATGGATGCTGTCTCCATAGCGCTGGCGCAGATGCTTCACGTAGGTGGTCACCAGCGCACTCCATTTGGCCTCGTCTTTGGGCGGATAACTCCAGCCTGTAAAGACATCGCCATGAGGGAAGTGATGGCGGTACGGCTCAGGGTGGGTAGAGAGCGCTTCCGGCATGAAGCCGATCTCAACCAGTGGACGAATGTGCGCCGTCTGGAATGCGTCGAAGATTTTATCTGTGATGGTCCAGTCATAGACGGGAGTGCCGTCGGACTTCTCCGTATACACATTGGTAGAGCCCCATTTTAGAGAGGCTTCCCCATTGCCTGTAGTAAAGAGATTGTGCGTCCGGAAGTAGACGGGCACAGGGCCCAGATGGCCCAACTCCCGGAGCAGCTTCAGGCCATTTGCAGCATAGACGTAGTTGGGCTCATCCGCGCCGAAATAGTTCCAGATGGGAGTATAAGGGCCTTCGCTCTGGTCTGCGTGGACGGTAATGGTGACGGGACGGTCCTGCGCTTTTAACAACAAAGCAAAGAAAGAAAAGAGAAGCAGAGCAGAGATTTTGCGTTTCCATCCATCCAGAGCGGCCACGTCCGAAGGGTAGCACAGCGCGGTGGCCCGCTGGGTCCGCAGCCACCGCCTGCAGATTATGCCAGCGCCAGGACGGACGCGACGCCCGCCTGGAAGCCCTGTTCGGCGGCCTCCGGTCCCCGGCTCTGGTTTTCGGCATACACCCATTCAATCGCCTTTAAGCCGATGAAGCCAAGGACAGTGCGAAGATAGGGTGCCTGCTGGTCGAGAAAATTGTAAGGAGAGCTGCCAGTATAGGCCCCTCCACGAGACATCACCACGATGACCCTTTTGTTCTCGTCCAGAAGGCCCTTGAAGCCTTCTGCTGCGAAGGCAAAGGTGCGGCCTGGGCGGACAATCTGGTCAATCCAGGTCTTCAGGTGGGCCGAGATGCCGAAATTGTGCATGGGCGCGGCAATGACAATGGTGTCGGCCGCCTCTAGCTCGTCAATCAATGTGTCAGAAAGCGCCAGTAGCTGCTGCTGCTCCGGGGTGCGGGCTTCGGCCGGAGTGTAGGCCGCTGCAATCCATGCCTCCGTAATGTGAGGCATAGGGTTGACTGCAACATTGCGACGCACCACCTTGCCATCCGGATGTTTTTGCTGCCATTTCGCGACATATTCGGCCGCCACGGCGCTGGAAACCGAAGCCGCGCGGGGACTGGATTCAATCAACAGAAGGTTCGCCATTTTTATGCTCCCTGAAAGGTTTGCTGCTGCCATAACGCCCGGCCTGATACGAGTTCGACAGGGGCAGGCTGGTTTTCTTGAGGGGTTCTCCGGGCTGGAAGATACTCCCAGGCCAGCGGGGCCAGCACCAAACAAGTGTTTGAACGAATAAATTATCCGTTCAAACGAATATGATTCAGCAGCAGAGTAGGGGGATGCAGCAAATTTCGGCGGCTAGGAGGGCCGCCGCTGTAAAAGGAATGGTTCGGCTGCCCGGAGGTCTTCTTCCGTATCGACGCCAATCGTGTCATAGGGCTGGGAGGTCACATAGATGGAGATGCCGTTATCAAGAAAGCGCAGCTGCTCCAATTTTTCCGCCTGCTCCAACCTTCTGGAAGGCAGGGTGGGAAAGCGATGGAGTGCGCTTTTCCGGTAGGCATAGAGGCCAAGGTGTTTCTGGTAAGCCACGGTCCCGGACCGGTCCCGGTCAAAGGGAATGGCGGCGCGGGAAAAGTAAAGCGCGCGGCCATCTGCAGCGGTGACGACTTTCACAGTGTTGGGGTCCTCGATCCGTTCCGGGGGACAGGGAGTGGAGATGGTGGCCACTTCGACCTCAGGCCGCGTCATGGGCTGCAATAATGCTTCCAGATGTTCTGGCCGCAGCATGGGTTCGTCGCCCTGGATATTTACATAGATGTCTGCGGGAATGGATTGGGCGACGGCATGGACGCGATCAGACCCGCTGGCGCAATCGGCGGGAGTAAAGATGGCCGGGAAGCTGCGTGAATGCGCAAATTCCATGACTTCATCCGAATCGGTGGCAATCAGGAGTTCATCCAGACGGGAGCAGGAACGGGCCGCGCGATAGACCCAGGCAAGCATCGGCTCTCCGGCAATTTCGCGCAACACCTTGCGCGGCAGGCGGGTAGAGGCAAGCCGCGCGGGAATCACGCCCAGGATGCGTTCTTTTTTCTGCAAAACAGTCTCCTTGAGAAGAGTGTAAAGGTTTGACCCGCTGCGGCATCGCCCGTATCATAGAAACTGGCTGCTGTTCAGCAGCTTCCCCAAGGAAATTGGCGGCGTAGCTCAGTTGGTTAGAGCGTAGGATTCATAA
>Ga0070737_10006816_pt1 | contig 10332 bp, 7 predicted proteins | sample Coa_R1_10_FD_66438 | JGI IMG/M metagenome (GOLD analysis project Ga0070737, IMG submission 66438) | Surface soil microbial communities from Centralia Pennsylvania, which are recovering from an underground coalmine fire - Coalmine... | ecosystem: Environmental > Terrestrial > Soil > Unclassified ...
GGGGTGCGTCGATGCAGTCCGCGAGCCCGGCGACGCGCTCGCATGCGAGGTGGCTGGTCGCTCAGTGCTGATCGTCCGCGGGCCGGATCGTCAGCTGCGCGCCTTCTACAACAGCTGCCGCCACCGGGGCACGCAGCTGCTCGAGCCGGGCGCGCACCGGCTCTCGCGCTTCATCCGCTGCCCCTACCACAGCTGGGCCTACGATCACTGCGGTCGCTGCGTGGGCACGCCGCTGTTCCAGGGCTCGGGCATCCCAGACGAGCAGCGCGGGCTCTTCGACACCGACACGGCCGAGGGCTTCGATCGCGCCGATTACGGGCTGCTGCCGGTTGCCGTCGACACGTTCGGGCCGGTTGTGCTGGTCAATCTCAGCGAGGCGCCGACGCCGCTGGAGCGGCACTTGGGCGACCTTCCCGAGCGGCTTGCCGGCTACCGGCTGGAGCAGTGGGTGACGGCGCGCACGGCCACCTACCTTGTCGCCGCGAACCACAAGCTGATCGCCGAGAACTTCATGGAGTACTACCACCTGCCGTGGGTCCATCCCGAGCTCGTCAAGGTCTCCCCGATGGCAGCTCATCACCGCTGGCAGGGCAGCGGGATGTACTGCGGTATGTGCACGAGCCCGATCGCGCCCAACACCGACGCGGGCGGCTGGCAGGGGCTGCCGGCGCTAGAGGGGCTGGAGGGCGAGGATGCGGTCAGTGCCCGATTCATCTGGCTGTTCCCAAATCTCGCGCTGAGCGTTCTCCCCAACCACCTGTTCCTGATCCAGGCGACCCCTCAGAATGCACATGAGACGCACGAGACCACGCACCTGCTCGTCCAACCCTGGGTTCGTGACGATCCCGCCTGGCAGCATGACATCGACCGGCTCGCCGGTTTCTGGGATGCTGTCAACCGCGAGGACATCGCGATCATCGAGCGCGTTCAGCGCGGACTGGAGACGACGCCGTTCCCCGGCGGCCCGATGTGCTACCGCTTCGAGGAGTCGATCCACCGCTTCCAGAACATGGTGATCGACCGGATGGTTGGGGTGGAGCGCATCCCGGAGGGCGACCCCTTGCCCGCCGCAGGCGCCTCCGCGTATTAGGCGGCTTCCGTGCAGGGCCGTTGGCCCCACCGGCGGTGGAGCACCTGCGCAGGCGCGCAGCAGCTGAGCGCACCGCGGGCGCAGGGCGCGACCGGGCGCGCAGGAGGCAAGCGGCGCGCAAGGTTTGATCGCGGTCGCGGCGCGGGCGTGCAGCATTTGACGCGCCTGATATATAAGATGCATACCAGTGTTCGGAGAGACGAGGATCGAGGTGGGCATGCCCCACCGGGGCGAGGGGAGATGGCTCGAGCAGCGAGTGGCGCGCGCTCAGCAGCGAGTGGCGCGAGCTCCGGGTGAGAGCCAAAGGCTGGTCCGATGATGCAGCTGAGAAACCGCCGGGTGCCCGGTGACCCGACTGGCGAGATGGGGGAGATGGGGACGCCGAAGCGCGCCTCGAGCGCGCCGGGCGGCGAGGTTGACCTTCCGCAGTCCGCAGGCGAGGAGCCGCAGCTTCCCCACTCCGCGCTCGAGATCCGCTTCGAACACGTCAGCAAGGTCTACGGGACCCGCTCGGGGGCGACGACCGCGCTGCGGGACCTGTCCCTGGTCGTTCCGCCAGGCGAGATCTGCTGCCTGGTCGGCCCCTCGGGGGGAGGCAAGACGACCGCGATGCGGCTCGTCAACCGTCTGATCGAGGCGAGCGAGGGCGACATCCTCGTCGGTGGGCGCAGCATCTACACGATCGACCCGGTCAAGCTGCGCCGAGACATCGGCTATGTGATCCAGGACGTCGGCTTGTTCCCGCACCTTACGATTGCGGCCAACATCGCCGTGCCGCTGCGCCTGCACCGCTGGCCGAAGGCGCGCGCGCGAGCGCGGGTGGCGGAGTTGCTGAAGCTGGTGGGTTTGGACAGCGCCGTCGCCGCGCGCTACCCGGCCATGCTCTCCGGCGGCCAACAGCAGCGCGTCGGCCTCGCCAGGGCGCTGGCGGTCGACCCCCCGATCATGCTCATGGACGAGCCCTTCGGCGCGCTCGATCCGATCACCCGCACGCGCCTTCAGGACGAGTTCCTGCGCCTTCAGCGTCGTCTGCGCAAAACCGTGATCTTCGTCACCCACGACATCGACGAAGCGCTCAAGATGGGCGACAAGGTGGCGGTGCTACGCGAGGGCGGGGTGCTTGCGCAGTACGCGTCGCCGGCGGAGCTGCTCGCTGCGCCGGCCGACGAGTTCGTGGCCAGCTTCGTCGGCGGTGACCGCGGCCTCAAACGCCTCGCGTTGCAGACGGTCGGCGAGCTGTGCACGGGCAAGTCGGCAGCGCAGCTCGACTCCTCCGCGCTGCCAGCGGTCGACGCCAAGGCCTCGCTGCGGACCGCGCTGTCGGTGCTGATCGAGCACCATGCCAAGGCGCTCGCCGTCTCGGCCGATGGGCGCGCGATCGGCATTGTCACGCTCGAGGAGGTGGTGCGCGCGCTGCCGCGCGCACAGCTGCCGGAAGCCCCGGACCGATGAGCGCATCGGTGAACCTGATCCTCGCCGCCGGGGGCGGCTCGGCGGTGATCCCGCACTTCAAGTCCTCAGGCACGTGCGTGACGAGCACGAAGGCCCTCTTCTGCTGGAGCTGGGTCAGCTCGCACTGGGGGCCGCTGCTTGAGCCTGGGCTGATCCAGCACCTCGAGCTGACCGCGATCGCGGTTGCGGTCGGGTTCGTGATCGCTCTGGTCGCGGCCCTCGTGGCCCACTACAACCACTGGTTCGCGAAGGGGTTTCTGGGTCTCTCGAGCCTCCTCTACACGATCCCGACCCTCGCGTTCTTCGAGATGGTGGCGCCGCTCACGGGGCTCGGCAAGTTGACAATCGAGCTCGGGCTCGTCGGCTACACGCTGCTGGTGCTGTTTCGTAACACGCTCACCGGGCTGCAGTCGGTCTCCCCGGCGATCATCTCCTCCGCGCGGGGGATGGGGATGACCGAGCGCCAGATCCTGCTGCGGGTGAAGCTGCGGATAGCGGTCCCTTCGATCGTCGCCGGCGTGCGGGTGGCAACCGTCACCACGGTCGGGTTGGCGACGGTTGCCGCCTACATCACCCCCCTGGGGTTGGGCCAGCTGATCTTCGATGGCATCTACAGCACGTTTAAGACCGAGCTGATCGCGGCCGGTGGCCTTGCGATCCTGCTGGCGCTGGCGTTTGATGCGGTGCTGGTCCTGGCGCAGCGGATCGTCGCGCCCTGGGCGAGCCTCACCGCGAGGTAGCGAGATGGTGCTCATCCGCGCGCTGCAGTTCATCGTCGATCACCCCCATCTGATCCTCCCCAAGGCTGGCAGCCAGCTGTTGCTGAGCGGGGCGGCGCTTGGCGTCGCGCTCGGGGTGGGCTTGCCGATCGGGATGGTCACCGGTCATCTGCGGCGCTGGTCGGCCGGGGCGTTCGCCATCTCGAGTGCGCTGCGGGCGCTACCGACGCTCGCGATCATCGCGATCGGCATCGGCCTGTACGGCCTCGGCTTCGTGAACATCATGGTGGCGCTGGCGATCCTCGGGATCCCGCCGATCCTCACCAACACATACGTGGCGGTCAGCAGCGTTCCGGCTGCGACGGTCCAGGCCGCGCGCGGCCTCGGCATGCGTCCCTGGCAGGTGCTGCTCGCGGTTGAGCTGCCGAACGCGATCCCGCTGATCCTCGGCGGCGTGCGCACCGCGTCGGTGTACATCATCGCGACGGCGTACCTGGCGAGCTTCGCCGGCACCGATGCGACGCTCGGCTCGGTGATCACCAACGAGGGTGCGTACGGGTTGGCGGGGGTGATCGGAGCCACGATCGTGATCCTGATCCTTGCCTTCGGCATCGAAGCGCTGCTGGCGCTCTGCCAGCACCTGCTGACGCCGCGCGGGCTGCGCCGTGGCGTGCGGCTTGCGCTCGAAGGAAGCGCGGCGTGAGCGACTTGGCCGAACCGTCCGGCCAGAGCCGGGACGGGGGTGCGCGTGCGCCCCCGCCAGCGGCTGCGCCGCGAGACGCGCTGCGCAAACGCAGCTTTGAAACACCGCCAACCTCGAGGAGGAGGACTTGATGCACAGCAACAGATCACCCGCCGCGCCACCCGGAGCGAGACCGCCTCGCGCGCGACGCCTGGCGGCGTTGATCACCGCGCTTGGCTGCGTGGCGCTGATCAGCGCCTGCGGTTCGAGCTCGAAGAGCAAGCCATCGACGACCGCCAAGACAACCGCGAAGACAACCGCCAAGGCCAGCGCGGCGCTGCCCGGTAAGGGCAAGCCGACGATCGTCCTCGGCGATAAGAACTTCAGCGAGGAGTTCATCCTCGGCGAGCTCTACGCACAGGCATTCAGGGCGAAGGGCTACACGGTGGTCCTCAAGCCGAACATCGGCTCAAGCGAGCTGATCAACCGCGTGCTGCAGGCCGGCCAGATCAACGCCTACCCGGAGTACCTCGGCGAGATCGCCTCGACGTTGGCGGGTTACAGCAAGCCGCTCGTCTCCGAGGCGCAGACCTACAACATCGCCGAGGCATACGAGACCAAGCACGGGTTCACGATCATGACCCCGGTGACGCCGTTCGAGGACAAGGACGAGATCGCGGTGCTCAAGTCCTTCGCGCAGAAGCACCATCTCACGACGATCGGCCAGCTGAAGGGCCTTGGGCCGCTGAAGCTTGGCGACTACTCCGCCGAGGAGACCCGCTACGAAGGGTACCTGGGGCTTAAGGAGGCCTACGGCGACACCAACCTGCAGTTCGTGCCCCTGGAAGCCGGTGGGCCCATCTATCAGGCGCTCGACAGCGGTCAGGTGCAGGTCGCCGATGTCTTCTCCACGGACCCCGAGCTGCTCTCCGGCAAGTACACGATTCTCAGCGACCCCAAGCACATCTTCGGCTTCCAGCATGTTGGGCTGGTGATCAAGAAGTCGTTGCTCAGCCAGCTCGGTCCAGCATTCTCATCGACCTATGCGGCGGTCACGAAGCTGCTCACCACACCGGTGATGCAGGCGCTGAACAAGGCGGTGGTGGTCGACAAGGTGAGCCCGGCGCAGGTCGCTCACGCGTTCCTGGCGGACAATCACCTGCTCTCCCCATGACGTGGCAGGGCCGCTCGCTCGCTTGGCGCGAGCGAGCGGCCCACCCCCCTCCCGTAGGCCAGATGAATGCGACCTCGTCACCATGATGGGCGGTGAGCTGCGCGGCACGCGGACGATGCGCGCGTTCGTGCTGATGGGGCATGGCGGTCCGGAGAAGCTCGTCTTCCAGCAGGCCTGGCCGATTCCGCAGCTGCGCCCGGGCGAGGTGCTGGTCGAGGTGAGCGCCTGCGGCGTCAACAACACCGATGTGAACACGCGCGTCGGCTGGTACGCGAGGAAGAGCAGCCACGGGTCCGGGATCGGCGAGCAGGGCGTTGCTGGCGGCTGGCGGGCGCCGCTTGAGTTCCCGCGCATCCAGGGCGCCGACGTGTGCGGACGGGTGGCAGCGGTCGCAGCGGGCGTGAGCGAGGGCCTGCTCGGCCGGCGCGTGCTCGTGGATCCATGGCTGCGGGATTGGGATGCGCCCCACGAGCTTGAGCGCTGTGGCTATCTCGGCTCCGAGCGGGACGGTGGCTTTGCCGAGTACCTCGCGGTCCCCGCGCGCAACGTGCATCCGATCAGCTCGACGCTCTCGGACGTCGAGCTAGCCTCGTTTGCGACCGCGTCGCTCACGGCGGCGAACATGCTCGATCGCGCCAACGTCGCGGAGGGCGAGCACGTGCTCGTCACCGGCGCCTCCGGCGGCGTCGGCAGCGCGCTCGTTCAGCTGGCGCGCGACAGGGGGGCGCGGCCGATTGCGCTCTGCGCTCGCGAGAAGTCCGAGCGCGTGCTGGCGCTCGGCGCCACCGCGGTGATCGCTCGCGGCGAGCAGGACCTCGCCGCGGCTTTGCGTCGGGCGATCGGACGAGGGGCGGTCGACGTCGTCCTCGACGTGATCGGCGGACGCGACTGGCCGGCGCTGGTCGAGGCGCTACGTCCCGGTGGCCGGTACTGCTGCTCGGGGGCGATTGCGGGAGCGCTGGTCGAGCTCGATCTCCGCACGCTCTACCTGAACGACCTGGTCCTCCACGGCGCCACGGTTCCACCCCCGCACCTCTTCGCCGAGCTGGTGCAGGCGATCGAGAGCGGGCGACTTGCGCCCATCGTCGCCGCCACCTTCCCGCTAAAGGAGCTGCACGCCGCGCAGGAGATGTTCATCGCCAAGCGGCATGTGGGCAAGATCGTCATCAAGGTCCGCGCTTGATGTGCGATCTTGGAGCGGTCGAGGCGAACCTGCGGGCTTGCCTATGCGCGCCAAATATCGTTTAATGGCTGATCGATGAGTCGTATATCAGCGCCCGGCAGGATGGATGGGGCGAAGCCCGAGCGCTCGCGCGAGCTGCTTGCCGATCGCGCCTACGCGGAGCTGCGCGACCGGATCGTGACCTTGCAGATCCCGCCGGGAGCGCCGATCGACGAGGACGGCGTGGGCGGCGAGCTCGGCATGGGGCGCACGCCCGTGCGCGAGGCGATCAAGCGCCTCGCCCATGAGAACCTCGTGACCGTCTTCCCGCGGCGAGGAACGTTCGCCTCGGATATCAACATCACCGATCTCGCCGCGATCTCAGATGTACGCGTCCAGCTCGAGGGACACGCCGCCTACCGCGCTGCCCAGCGAGTGACCCCGGAGCTTGCGGCGCAGGCGCGCGCGCTGCTGGATGAGCTGCGCGCAAGCAAGGAGAGCGGCGACCCCGCGACGTTGATGGCGCTCGACGCGCGCGTGCACCGCTTTGTCTACGCGGCCGCCGGCAACCCCTACCTGGAGCAGACGCTGAGTCGCTACTTCAACCTCTCGCTGCGGATCTGGTATTTGGTGCTCGAGCGCCTGCCCCACCTGCTGGCGCGGATGCGCGAGCATGAGGAGGTGCTCGAGGCGATCATCGCCGGCGATGCCGAGCGCGCCCGCACGGTGATGGCCGAGCACGTCGAGGAGTTCGAGCGCGAGATCCGCGCGGTCCTGTAACCGGCGCGGAGCGGCCTGAAGATGCGCTACGACACGATCATCGTCGGCGGCGGCTCGGCGGGGTGTGCGCTCGCCAACCGCCTGAGCGCCGATCCCGATCGGCGCGTGCTGGTGCTCGAGGCGGGGCGCCCCGACTACGCAGCGGACCCTCTCATCCACATGCCGGCAGCCCTGTCCTTCCCGATCGGCAATCGCTTCTACGACTGGCGGTATGAGTCAGAGCCCGAGCCGCACCTGCACGGCCGCCGCATCTACCACGCGCGCGGCAAGGTGCTGGGCGGCTCGAGCTCGATCAACGGCATGATCTTCCAGCGCGGCAATCCGCTCGACCTCGAGCGATGGGCGGCCGACCCGGGCATGTCCAACTGGGACTACGCGCACTGCCTGCCGTACTTCAAGCGGATGGAGACGTGCCTGGCGGGGGCTGATCTGTGGCGCGGCGGGGAGGGGCCGTTGGTTCTCGAGCGAGGGCCGGCGCGCAGCCCGCTGTTCCTGGCGTTCTTCGAGGCGGTGCAGCAGGCGGGCTACGAGCTCACAAGCGATGTCAACGGCTACCGTCAGGAGGGCTTTGCCGCCTTTGACCGCAACATCCACCGCGGGCGCCGGCTGAGCGCCGCGCGCGCCTACCTGCACCCGGTGCTGCACCGGCCGAACCTCGAGCTGCGCTGCCGGGTGCTGGTCACGCGGGTGCTGTTTGCAGGCAAGCGGGCGGTCGGCGTCGAGCTGGCGCGCGGCCGGTCGGTCGAGCGGCTCGAGGCGGACGAGGTGATCCTCTGCGGCGGCGCCATCAACACACCGCAGCTGCTGCAGCTCTCAGGCGTGGGTCGCGCCTCCGAGCTGAGCGCCCTCGGGATCGAGCCCGTGCACGAGCTGCCAGGAGTGGGCGAGAACCTCCAGGACCACCTCGAGGTCTACGTCCAGTACGCCTCAAAGCTGCCGGTGTCGGTCGCGCCGGCGCTGAAATGGCGAAACCGCCTGTGGGTGGGGCTGCAATGGCTGTTGTTCCGCTCCGGGCCGGGCGCGACCAACCACTTCGAGGCGGGCGGGTTCGTGCGCTCCAACGACGAGGTGGCCTACCCGAACCTGATGTTCCACTTCCTGCCGCTGGCGATCCGCTACGACGGCTCAGCGCCGCGAGGACACGGCTACCAGGTTCACGTCGGTCCGATGTACTCCGATGCGCGCGGCTCGGTCAAGATCGTCTCCCGTGACCCCCGGCGCAAGCCGGCGCTGCGCTTCAACTACCTCTCCACCGCGCAGGACCGGCGCGAGTGGGTCGAGGCGGTGCGCTGCGCCCGCCACATCCTCACCCAGCCCGCGTTCGACCCCTACAACGCCGGCGAGCTCTCGCCCGGCCCGGCCGTGCAGAGCGACGAGGAGATCCTCGACTGGGTCGCACGCGATGCGGAGACCGCGCTTCACCCGTCGTGCACCTGCAAGATGGGGATTGGCGAGGACGCGGTCGTCGACCCTGAGACGATGAAGGTGCACGGCCTCGAGGGGCTTAGGATCGTCGACGCATCGGTGATGCCCTACATCACCAACGGCAACATCTATGCGCCGGTGATGATGATCGCCGAGAAGGCGAGCGATCTGATCCGGGGGATCAAGCCGCTCGAGCCGCTGCGCGCGCCGTTCTACCGCCACGGCCAGGCGGCGCCGGCACAGACGTAAGTGCGCGCGGACCGCGCCCGCGTGAGCCCGTCGCCTTAGCCGGTCGTCCTCAGCCCGGTCGCAATCCCGGCGATCGTCGCCAGCAACGGCTCGCGCGCATGCTCGTCACCGGCACGCAGCCGTCGCAGTAGCTCGAGCTGCAGGAAGGAGAGCACGTCGAGCCAACCGCGCCGCCACGCGTGACGCTCGCTCGCCGCCTCGCTCGGCTCCATCAGCTGCGTGTGCCCGGTGATCGCCAGCACTCGCGCTTCGCAGCGCTCCCGCTCGGCGAGGAGCACCTCGCGCAGCCGCTCCGCCGCAGCGCGGTCCTCCGCCAGCGACAGGTAACGCGCGCCGATCAGCAGGTCGGAGGCGGCGAGGGCCGCCTCGAGCGTGGCGATGAGCGCGTGGAAGTGGGGCCAGCCCGCGTACATCTCGCGCTGCAGCTCAAGCTCGCCCGCCGCCAGTCCGCTGCCCGCTCCATACCAGGCGGGCAGGCCGATCCGCGTTTGCGTCCAGGCGAACACCCAGGGGATTGCGCGCAGCCCCTCGAGCGGGGCTCCCGCGGCGCGGCGGACCGGTCGCGAGCTGATGTTCAGCTCGCCGAGCACGTCGATCGGGGTGCACTGCGCGAACAGTTGCGCCAGCGTCTCGTCGTCGTAGACGAGCCGCTGATAGGCCTCGCGTGCAAACCGGGCGATCCTGTCGAGCTCACGCCGCCAAGCGAGGCTGGGCTGCGGCGCGGGCGCCGTGCTCGCGTACGCGACCGCGGCGAGGGTGCGCTCGAGCGAGTGCAGCGCGAGGCGGCGATCGGAGAACTTGGCGGTGATCACCTCCCCCTGCTCGGTGATCTTGATCCGCCCGTTGACCGTCCCCGGAGGCTGGGCGAGGATCGACCGGAAGGCGGGGCCGCCGCCGCGGGAGCTTGAGCCGCCGCGACCGTGGAACAGCCGCAGCTCGATCCGCCGCTCAGCGGCCTGGCGGGCGAGGCGCTCCTGTGCCTGGTAGATCGCCCACTGGCTAGCTATGTAGCCCATCTCCTTGCCCGAGTCCGAGTAGCCGAGCATCACCTCCTGGTGACGTCCGCGCGCCTCGAGCTGCTCGGCGTACGCTGCATTGCCGTACAGCTCGCCCATCACCTCCGCCGCGCGCTCGAGCGGCACGCGCCATTCGAACAGCGGCACGATATCGAGCGCCGACCGGCGTCCAGTGCCGCGTCCCGGCCCGCGCGCCGGCTCGAACAGGCCGCTGCGCCGGGCCAGCCAGAGCGCGCAGAGGACATCCGAGGCCTGGGCGGCGTTTGAGATGATGAACGTGTCCAGCGCCTGGGCGCCGTAGGTCGTCACCCCTTGCGCGATCGCGTCGAAGGCCGCGGCCGCCCGGGGCGACTGCGCTGCGTGGCGCGGGGGAAGCGGCGCGCGCAGGCAGGCATCGGTCAACAGCGCGACGCGCTCGCGCTCGCTCGCCGCGGCGGCAAAGCCGGGCAGCAGCGCCCGGCATGCCTCGTGCAGCTCCGACGCATGCGCCCGAACCTCGAGCGTCGCCAGGTGGAAGCCGAAGATCCGCACCTGCCACAGCAGCCGCTCGATGCGCCCGCTCATCACCGCGCGTGCGCCGGCG
>Ga0070737_10006817_pt1 | contig 10331 bp, 12 predicted proteins | sample Coa_R1_10_FD_66438 | JGI IMG/M metagenome (GOLD analysis project Ga0070737, IMG submission 66438) | Surface soil microbial communities from Centralia Pennsylvania, which are recovering from an underground coalmine fire - Coalmine... | ecosystem: Environmental > Terrestrial > Soil > Unclassified...
TCGCGCTCGGGCTCACCGCGCTGACCGGAGCCGGCGGGCTCAGCGACCTGCTTCCGGTGATTCCGTTCCTCGGGGTCATGCTCGTCGCGAGACGGGTACAAGCGATCCCGTTCGGCATCGGGCTCATCATCGGCACCGGGTATGGGCTCGCCGACGGCTACCTGCTCGCCCGGCCCTACTTCGGTTCGCTTGCGCCCTCGCTGCGGCCGCTCTCGCTGATCGCCGCCGGATTCGCGGCCGTCACCGCCGCCGGCATGGCCCTGACGGCCGTTCCCTGGACGCGTGCCGCGGTCCGCCGGCTCGTGCGCGCGCGCCCGCTTCGGTGGCTTCCCGAGGCAGCGGCCGCGCTGGTGCTGCTCGTCCTGGCCGGTTTCGCGATCCGCCCCTACCTGCAGACAGTCCGCGGCGAGGACAACCCGGCGGCCGTCCGCTACGTCGCCGGGCTGCAGCAGATCGCGCACCTGCCGGTCGACGGGCACAGGCAGTACTACGAGGACAGCCTGTACTGGGTAATCTGGTACATCGGCGTGCCTGCGGTGCTGCTTGCCGCGTTCGGCGCCGCCGTGTGTGCCCGGCGGGTCATGCGCGCGCTGCTCACCTGGCGCGATACCGGCGCGGCCCGGGTGTGGGCGCTGCCGCTGATGATGACCGGCTGGGTGACGGTGTCGGTCCTGTACCGCCCGGCGACCCTCCCCGACCAGCCGTGGGCCAGCCGGCGCCTCGTGCCGTTCGTCCTGCCGGGGCTGATCCTGGCAGGTGTCTGGGCGGCAGCCTGGCTGAGGCAGCGGGGATGCGCGCTCGGGGCGGGCCGGGTGGCCGCATCCGCCGTGGCGTCGTGCTGCGTGGTCGCGCTGCTCGTGCCGGCCGCCGTGACCGCATTCGGCGTTGGGCTGGCGGATGGCAGGGGCGGTGCGGGCCAGCCGCAGGGCAGGGGCGGGACAGGTCTGTCGCAGGGCAGGGGAGCGCCGCGGCGCCTGGTCGCGGACGGCCTGGCGCTGGGGCGCACGAACGCCGGCGAGTATGACGCGGCACGGGCACTGTGCGCGGCCATCGGGCCTGACGCGTCGGTGGTGATCATCGACCCGCTGACGGCGGACCGGTTCAGCCAGCTCGTCAGGGGGATGTGCGTGACGCCGACGGCACGCCTCGGCGCCCCCACGCCGGCCTCGGTCCGTGCGGTGACGTTGTCCATCGAGCAGGCTGGGCGGCGGCCCGTGCTCCTGGCCGGCACGCAGTCCCGGCTTGCCCCGTACGGCGGCGCGCCGCGCGAAGTGCTCAACCTGCTGACCAGGCAGGAGCCGCACACGCTGACCCAGCCGCCGACCGGGACATGGCCGATCCGCTACCAGGTGTGGCTGTCGCGCCCGGCGGCCGGGGCGACGGCGGGAGCGGAGGCGGCGGGCCATGAGGGTTCCCCCGCTGCCGCACGCACCTGAAAGAGGCGCCCTCCCGGTACGCTCACCTGAGAGGAGCCCTCCCGGTACGCGTACGCGAGGGTGCCGGACGGGGGCGCGCTGCGTCCCCTCACCGGCGCGTCCGGCTCACCGTAGGCATCCAGATCCTTCCAGGGCACCTGGTTTCCCCTGAGGCACCCGAGGCGGCCGCCGGGTAGCCGATGCGCTGCGCCCTGCCCAGCGCCTGGTTCAGCCACGCACGGTTCCGTCACGCACGTGGCGGCAGGCCGTCCGCCGGGCAGCGGCAGTGCGCCGGGCAGCAGTCCGTCGGAGGCAGCAGCCGGGCGGACTGTGCCGTTTGCGCTGCGGAGGGGATACCCGTATAGTTAAGACCGCGACGCGGGGTGGAGCAGTTCGGTAGCTCGCTGGGCTCATAACCCAGAGGTCGGAGGTTCAAATCCTCCCCCCGCTACCAGGTCAGAGGCCCCTTCCGATCACGGAAGGGGCCTTTCTCTTGCCGGATGCTAACGGATTTGCTAACGGAGCCCTGGTTCGCGCCACCGCCCCTGTATCCCCGGCCTTGTCATCCGCTGTGACCTCTTCCGTGACCTCGGTGGAGGTGAGTGCCCCGCCAATGATCAGTGCCGCCAGCGTGTTCGCGACCTGGCGGTCGGCCTCCAGGTCGGCCTGCACGTACTGCTTCATCGTGAACGCCACGTCCGCGTGGCCGATGCGCTGGCTGAGCGCCTTCCAGTCGATCTTCGCATCCCGGCCCGCCGTCGCATAGCTGTGCCGCACGTCGTGCAGGTCGATCTCCGGGAGCCCCGCCGAGGCGGCCAGCCGCTTGAACCGCCGCGTGATCGTGTCCGGGTGCGGGGGTTTCCCGTTCTCCCAGCAGAACAGCAGCCCGTGATCGTCATAGTCCGGGCCGAACTCGCGGCGTTCAGCCTCCGGCGTCCCGGCGTGGGCAGTGAGCACGGTGAGCGTGAACGGGTCCAGTGCCAGGACCCGCTGCGCGTTCTCCGTCTTGCCGTCGGACGCGACGACCCTGCCGTACCTTGATGCCCTCCGCCTCCGGGCTGTCGCCGGCCGCCGGGCGCAGCTGGTGAGAATCGGTCCGGACCATGTCCGCCAGCATGTGCGCGTCCCCGGCATCGCTCTTGGCCCGCGACACCCCGTGCCGCTCCCGGTAGCGAGAGGCCTGCAGCGGGTTCACCGGGAACACCAGGTACCCGGCCGCGGTCAGCGCTGCGACCCACGGGCCGCGGCCGGTCTCGATCCCGATGACCACCTCGGCGCTGTCCATATCGTCTTCGGGCACGAACTGCCCGGTCAGGCCGTGCAGCTGCGCCATCCCCGCGGCCCCCTCGGGCAGCCGCTTCCTGGCCAGCACCTTCCCGGCCTCGTCCATCACCTCCACGTCGTGATGGTCCTGCGCCCAGTCATCCCCTATGAACAGCCGCACCAGTCCTCCCGTCGCCAATGTCGAAACAAGTCGGCAGCCAGCGGGAGAACCATCAGCGACCTAATGAAACAGTGCTCACCCCACCCGGAGGGCACGACAATCCAGCAGCGATCAATCCTCCCGGTCACCGGCAGGGGCACGGTCTTTCTTCAGGGCTCAAAGCCCGGGAAGGAAAAGTGCTCACCTGCCGGCGGCCACCACACCCGGAGTCTGCCAGACGGCGGGCTCCCTGAGACTCATTAGCCCTCCCAGATGCCGGGCAGGCCGGTCTGCCCGGTCAGCTTGTCCCTGCCGAAGACGCGCTCCTTCTGGAACTGGTCGAACTCGCAGCGCAGATCCGGCGCGGACAGGGCGTCCTCTTCCCAGGGAAACTCCGGCCTCGGCCCCTGCCATCGCTGTGACGCCCCGCTCATCTGGCCCATCTTCTCGTCGCACTCATCGCCGCGCCCCTGGCGGCACGCCCGGTCGCGTCGGAGGGCAGGCCCAGCCGCGGGAAGCACGGGACTCTGCCAGCCAGGGAACTCTAACAGCTCCGGTGATCACGCGGAAGCCGCATGACAGCCAGCATGGACTGTTTTGGCCATCCTGCAACCCAGCTGTCCAGTCGATCCACGTTCGTACTTTTCATGACGGCGGCCTCAGCGGCCGGAACGTCAGAACATCGAGCAGCCTCATCCTTCCTCAGCGAGGAAGACGGCTGAGCGGATGTCCTCGGCAGCCACTGACTGCCGACAGCTGCGGACCGTCCGTCGAACTAACGACCCGGCGCGGGGATGCCCTAGCAGAACAGGGCGCCGTAGGCGCTGAGGGCGGGCTGGCCGCCGAGGTGGGCGTAGAGCACGGTGGAGTCCTTGCCGATTTCGCCGGTGCGGACTAGGTCGAGGAGCCCGGCCATGGACTTGCCCTCATAGACCTGGCCTTGATGCCGATGCCGAACCCGGCATCGGCCAGGCGGACGTCGGCGCCCATGATCCGCGAGAGCTGGATGTTGCCGACCCGGTCATAGGCCACATCCGGCCAGTCGACCCACTTCTCCTGCACCAGCACGGCCTTGAGGCCGAGCCTGGCGGCGACCGCGGCCACCTGGCGGGTGTGGTTGGACTGCACCCCGCCGATCGACACTAGCGTGTCCGCGCCGCGGGCCAGCGCATCGGGCACCAGGTACTCCAGCTTGCGGACCTTGTTGCCGCCGAAGGCAAGCCCGGCGTTGCAGTCCTCCCGCTTGGCCCAGATCGCCGCCCCGCCCAGATAGGCCGACAGCCGCTCCAGCCGGTGCACCGGGCTCGGGCCGAACATCAGCGGGTACCGCGGGAAATCACTCAACGACACGGAAGGCTCCCCACGCTGGGCCAGGTACGACGCTACGAGCACCGTCGGCCAAGGGATATGTTACGGGGCCGCGCTCCGGGCCGCGGCCTACGGCGGAGCCCGCATCCCCGCGCCGGTCAGCTCAGGAGTTCGCGGATCTGCTTACGCAGGGATGCCGTGCGCAGGGCGGTGATCCGCCACACCTCGTCCTCGTCGATGTCGGGCAGCCGGTCGTGGGCGAGCATATTCCGCAGCCGGTACAGCCGCCCCCACGGCTGCCCGGCCCGTACGGCGCGGCCGCTGAGCCGGGCATAGGCCAGCGCCTCGTTGCCCGCCGCGATCCACAGCCGGTGTATCACCCACCGGTAGTGGTCATCGGCGTCGAACCGTGCCCGGTCTCCTTCGGCCACCAGGGTTTCGATCTGTGCCAGCAGCGCGTCCAGTTCCAGCAGGACGTGCCGGTCGGGCCGGATGTCCTGGCCGCTCACAGCGGCCGGGCCGCGACCAGGTCCGGGCTGACGTTGGGCTTGCCCAGCACCCGGTCCGAATACAGCCGCACCTCGGCCTCCAGCATGTCCACCGCGGCGAGCTCGAAGTCGGCCACGTCGAAGGCGTCCCGGTCCTCGGCCAGGTGGCCGACCAGCCTGCCCGGCGAGGCGAACCGCAGGCCGGTGATCCCGTGCTCGGATGCCAGCGCGCGCAGTTCCCCGGCGTGCGCGCGCACCGCCGCCTCATCCGCCGGCGGAAGTGACGGCTCCACGGCAGGGCTGCTCATGTAACCAGGGTAACCGTCCGCCGCCGGGCAGGACGTGGCCTTCGGCGGGAGCGCCGGGCCGGTCATCACCGCCATCCCGGGTCGGGGTAGGCGGCCTGACCCAGGGGAGGGTAGCGGCTTCGGGTGGCCAGTAGGTGGCGGCCAGGCGCGCCATGATCTGCTCAGCCTGGCCGCGGGGGATCTTCTCCAGCCAGGCGTCGCACTGGCCCCAGGAGTCCTCCACCAGCATCGGGGTGTGTTCCCACCACAGCCGCCAGGTCATGACCTGCCCGGTGTCGGGGAATTCGCAGTCGCTGTGCGTGCGCTGGCGGATCACCGCGAACGGCTCCCGGCCCCCGGAGCTGGCGCTGTAGTAGCAGGCGGTGACGGTGACGCCGGGCCGCAGGTCGTCGTAGCAGTTGTCGCAGACTGCCGTGGCCCAGTCGCCGTCGATGGTGGTGATGTGCTCGTGGAAGTAGCCGCGCCACCCGCACCGGGGGCAGTCCTCGATGATCGGTTCGGCCAGGTGGTGGCGTTGCAGCTGCCCGCACGGCGGGTCACTGGCCTTGACCAGGGCGGGCAGCGCGGCGCGGCGGCGGGCATCGTCGGCGCCCTGGTCGCGGGCCAGCCTCGCGCAGCCGGGCCCATGGCCGTGCTCGACGTGGATGGGGCGGCCGGCACCAGCCCGGTCGGTGACCTGGCGCCCGCAGGTGCCGCAGTGCCAGGTGACCGGGGGATAGCGGCGGGCGGGCCGGGTGAGCTGCTCGATCGCGTAGCTGACAGACTGGTAGAAAAGCTCCGGCAGGCGATCCGGGACGAGTATGAACGGCTGGATGGCGACCGCCACGTCGTTCATGTCGCCGGGTTCTGTGATACCGCAGGCTGCCGTCATGGCGCTCCAGGTGTGCCCGGCCTCCCGGGCGGCCCGGGCCAGGCCGGTGAAATCCTCCGGCGAGGCTTTCTCCTTGCGATGGAAATAGCCGGCGAGGCGCTCAAGTGGATCACCCATGCCGGCACTGTAGCGTCCCGGTACTACACAAAGCAGGACGTCCGCGCCCGCGCAGCCTGAAGGGTCCAAGTACTCGATGCAGTGGACTGTTGGCGCTTTGGCGCGGCCCAGATCCTTCGAGACAGCCAATGGCACGAGCGCTTTGCAGATCACTTCCGCGTAAGACGCGATTGAGGCTGGCGGTTCCGTCGCCGGACCCGTGGATCGTCATCGACGGCCAACGCGTTGAACGCGCGGGGCGGGGACTGGGAGCTGACCCTCAGGCAGCCCGGTCGTACTCGTGGATGATGCCGCCGGGTATGTCGTGGCGGCAGACCTTGCCGATGCGTGGTTGGTCGTGGCGAGGCAGCGGGGTCGCGAGCTGACGGCCCCGGTGCGGGCGAGACTCGTTGCAGTGACGGACGCTCGTTGCAGTGACGGACGTAGGCACCGAGGACCAATTCGAGGTGACGTCTCGAGTAGATGAGCAGCCGGTCGAGGCACTCTTCCCGGACGGTGCGGACCCAGCGCTCGGCGAACGCGTTCGCCTGCGGTGATCGGACCGGCGTGCGAATTGCCTCGATCCCGCTGGCCCCGTATACCTCGCCGAACGATGCCGTGAACTTCGTGTCCCGGTCGCGGATGAGGAAGCGGAACCGACGTCCGGCGTCTTCGAGATCCGAGGTGAAGTTGCGCGCCACCTGGATGACCCAGGCCATGGCCGGGTTGGCCGTCACGCCGAGCAGGTGAACGACGCGGCTGTCTACCCCGATGGCGAACAAGACGCAGTAGCGCCGCAGCGTCACCGAGTCGACGTGGAAGAAGTCGGTCGCCAAGATGCCCTTGACCTGGGCGGAGAGGAACTGTGCCCAGGCCGGCCCTTCGCGGCGTGGTGCTGGGGGCAGCCCGTGTCGAGCGAGCACGGTTGCGACACTCGTCTTGGAAACCGTGATGCCGGGCTTGCGTAGCTCTCCCACGATGCGCATATAGCCCCACCGGGGGTTCTCCCGGGCGAGGCGCACGATGAGCTCGACGGTCTCTCGCTGAAGCGGTGATCGGCCGGGTCGCCGGTGCGGGTAGGTCCAGCGTCGGCGGACGAGGCGGCGGTGCCAGTCGAGGATTGTCTTCGGCGTGACGACGAATGCCATCCACCGCCGTCGTGGGATAAGACCGGCGAGCAGGGCGACCAGTGCCCGGTCCGGCCAGGTGAAGCGGGCTCGGCCGGCTTGGCGTCGAAGGACTGCCACCTGGTGGCGTAACACAAGGATCTCGGCGTCCTTCGCGAACGTGTCCCTCCCCGCCAACCCAAGGAGTCCGAAGGTGCAATGGACGAGTCGATACAGGAACGAGAGCACCACGGAGCAGCAACCTCGCCGACTCCATCCTGGCAGGTCAGGACGGTGGCTGGGAGTTTCTGGACCCTTCACCTTCACCATTCGCCCAGTTCACGGAACCACTCGGTTCCTCCTGGCTGTACCACCGCTGGCGCTACCGGTGGTACCATACATCCGTGGAGAAGACGACGCTGTATCTGCCGGAGGATCTGAAGGCGGCGGTCAAGCGGGCTGCCGCGGAGCGGGGGGTATCCGAGGCAGAAATCATCCGGGAGTCGATTCGCGTGTCGGTCGGCGGTGTTCGCCCTCGTCCTCGTGGTGGGCTGTATTCGAGCGGGCGGCCGATCGCCCGCGGCGCCGAGGAGATGCTGGCCGGCTTCGGGGAGCGCTGAAGGTGCCTCCCATAATCGTGGACACCAGTGCGCTGCTGGCATTCTTCGATGCCTCCGAGCCCGACCACGAAGCGGTGTCAGAGGTGCTTCTTGCAGCCGATGTCCTGGTCGTCTCTTCGTACGTGGTGGCCGAGCTTGACTACCTCGTTGCCACCCGACATGGGATGGACGACGAGCTGGCCGTGCTCGACGAGCTGGCCAGTGGAGCGTGGGACCTGGCAGCGTTCGACGAGGAGGGGCTTCGCCGCGCTCGTGGGATCATTGCCAGCTACCGGGACCAGCAGATCGGCGTGGCGGACGCATCGATCGTGGTCCTGGCCGAGCGGTATCGGACGCGGACGATCGCCAGCCTGGACCGTCGGCATTTCGACGTCCTCCGGTCGCTCGATGGTGGCTACTTTCAGGTGCTTCCGCGGGCGGGTTGACGGGGTGCGGACACCTCTCATCCCGACGGGATTTCCCGGGACGTTCGCTGTCCCGGTCACTGCGCTGAGTAAGGCAGCGCCCAGGCGGCTGCATAGGGCAGGCCTGAGGATGTCCCACTTGGCGTGGAACTTGGGTGACGGCCCCGAGCAGCTGAGCTATGCGGCCACCTCCTGTTCGGCAGTGTAGGCGGGGGTGTGACTGAGGCTGCGACGTGCTCGTCGGGGGCAGCCTGCAGGGCTTGCAGGTGCAGGCGGCCGTTGACGCGACGGAACTGCTTCTTCGCTTCGGCGAGACCCGCTGCGCACCGCAGCGCCATGGCGCCCGGCTCCCAGCGCTTCACGTTGGCCGAGGTGGTTCCGGCAGATCTCGATCACCGACTCCACCGCGTTGGTTGAGCGCAGCGTGCGTGCCAGCGTCGGCGGGACCCGCAGGCGAGCCACGGTGAAGGTCTCGGCCAGCCCTGGGCCGCCCCGCGTTTTCCGGACAGCCCTCGATGTCGCTGCGCGCGACGCCGTACTTGCGTGAAAATGGCGGCGGTGCCGCCCGCGACGTCGTTGTTAGAATCCGTTTCATTTGGCGTGATCACTGGTCTGGGGTCGTGACGATGGTGGAGCGTCTGATCCCGGGCGAGCTGGGAGCGTTGTTCCAGGATGTGGTTCCTGCGGCTCCGGCCCGGCCGCAGGGTGGTGGGCGGCGAAGGGCCGGGGACCGTGCAGTCCTGGCGGCGATCGTGTTCGCGGCCACGTCGGGGTGCACCTGGCGGCAGGTGCCGCCGGTCGTCGGCGCCTCCTGGCAGACGGTGTGCCGGCGGTTCGCCGGATGGAGTCGTACCCGGGTGCGGGCAAAGCTGTACCGGGTGGTTCTGGACGAGCCCGGGGTCGGCGGGGAGCTGGGCTGGTCGCGGTGTGCGATCGGCTCGGTGAGTGCCCGCGCCGCCAAAGGGGGGACCTGACAGGCCCGGATCCCGCCGATCGCGGCAAGAACGGGCCGAAGATCCACCTGATCAGCTGAGATTACAGTCCCAGGTCGCCGACTGTGCGGTGGCGGGTCGTGCCGTGTGTACCGTTTGCTCCCGTGCCTACGGAGCCGCAGGGACGGACTCCTGCCCGCGAGCCGGGATGGGCAGGCGGGCGCCTGGCGTCACCCGGGCGCACACGGTAGCGTGGGCCGCGTACGCGGGAGCTCGTACCGAGCGGGCTGAGAGGGCGGCTGGCCGGCCGCTGACCGTTGTACCTGATCCGGGTAATGCCGGCGAAGGGAGCGCGATTCCATGACGTCCGCACACGTGTCCTCGGCCGTGCGCAAGACCTACCTGCAGGGAAGCCGCGCTGACCTGCGCGTGCCCATGCGGGAGGTGCGGCTGACCACCGGGGATTCGGTGGTGCTCTACGATACCTCCGGTCCCTGCACCGACCCCGGGTTCGAGCCGGATGTACGCCGCGGGCTGCCGGGACTGCGCGCGGGCTGGATCGCTGAGCGCGGCGACACCGAGACCTATGCGGGCCGCGCCGCAGGGCTGTCTGACGACGGGCGCAGGCCCCGCGATCGGCGGGACCAGGACGCGGTTTTCACCGGCGAGAACCGGGCACCGCGGCGGGGCAGGGATGGCCGGGCCGTGACCCAGCTCTCCTATGCCCGGCGCGGTGAGATCACGCCGGAGATGGAGTTCGCCGCGCTGCGCGAGGGCGTGCCGCCGGAGGTGGTACGCGAGGAACTGGCCCGCGGCCGCGCCGTGCTGCCGGCGAACGTCAACCACCCGGAGTCTGAGCCGATGGTCATCGGGCGCGCCTTCCTGGTGAAGGTCAATGCCAACATCGGCAACTCCGCGGTGACCTCTTCCATAGAAGAAGAGGTCGACAAGATGGCGTGGGCCACCAGGTGGGGCGCGGACACGGTGATGGATCTGTCCACCGGCCGGAACATTCATGCCACCCGCGAGTGGATCTTGCGCAATTCCCCGGTGCCGGTCGGCACGGTGCCGATCTACCAGGCGCTGGAGAAGGTGGGCGGTGATCCGGCGCGGCTGTCGTGGGAGATCTACCGCGACACCGTGATCGAGCAGTGCGAGCAGGGCGTGGACTACATGACGGTGCACGCAGGGGTGCTGCTGCGGTACGTGCCGCTGACGGCGCGGCGCAAGACCGGCATCGTGTCCCGGGGCGGGTCGATCCTGGCCGCCTGGTGCCTGGCCCACCACCAGGAGAACTTCCTGTACGCGCACTTCGCTGAGCTGTGCGAGATCCTGCGCGGCTACGATGTGACGTTCTCCC
>Ga0070737_10006819_pt1 | contig 10330 bp, 8 predicted proteins | sample Coa_R1_10_FD_66438 | JGI IMG/M metagenome (GOLD analysis project Ga0070737, IMG submission 66438) | Surface soil microbial communities from Centralia Pennsylvania, which are recovering from an underground coalmine fire - Coalmine... | ecosystem: Environmental > Terrestrial > Soil > Unclassified ...
CTGCCGACAGAAGTCGCGGTGCGCCGCCGCCTGGGAGCAGCGGCCCGGCGGCCTCACCCGCCGCGCAGGAGGCTCGATGGATCGCGCCGCACTCGCTGCGGCCCTGCGCGCGCTGCTCTCGCCCGCGCAGGTGATCGACCACCCGGCGGAGCTGCGAGCGTTCGCCCACGACGCCTCGTTCTTCGCCCAGGTCTCCCCCCAATACGTCCCCGATGTCGTCGTGATGCCGAATAACGCCGAGGAGGTGGCGCGCGTCGTCCGCTTCGCCGTGGAGCACCGCGTTCCCATCACCCCGCGCGGCACGGCCACCGGCCAGACCGGCGGCGCGGTGCCGCTGTACGGCGGCATCGTGGTCACGCTGCACCACTTGCGGCGCGTGCTGGAGCTCGACGCGCCGAACCTGCAGGTCGTGGTCGAGCCCGGGATCGTGCACGCCGACCTGAACGCCTACCTCAAGCCACACGGGCTGGTCTTCCCGCCCGACCCGGGCAGTAGCCGCATGTGCTCGGTGGGCGGTATGGCCGCCAACAACGCCCACGGCATGCGCGCCATGAAGTACGGGGGCACGGGCCACTGGGTGCTGGGGCTGGAGGTGGTGCTGCCCACCGGCGAGATCATCACCACCGGCTCGGTCGGCTCGCGCTCGCTGCAATCGTCGGCGGGCTACGAGCTGACCAAGCTGTTCGTGGGCGCCGAGGGCACGCTGGGCATCATCACCCAGCTGCGGCTGAAACTGCTGCCCATCCCGCCGGCGCGGGCGCTGGTGCTGGCGCTGTTCGACCAGCTCGAGCGCGCCGGCGAGGCAGTGAACGCCACGTTTGCCGCGGGCATCCTACCGGCGGCGATCGAGATTCTCGACCGCGGCGCGATCCAGGCGGTGAACCTCTACCGGCCGGCGCTCAAGCTGCCGTCAGCCGAGGCGCTGCTGCTGTTCGAGGTCGATGGCAACCCGCCGGGGGTGCGCTACGATGCCGAGCGGATCACCACGGCAATCGCGGGGTGGGCGACGCACGCCGAGTGGGCCGACGACCCGGCGCGCATCGCGGCGCTGTGGGAGGCGCGCAGCGTGGTGGGCGCGGCGGCGAGCATGGTGCGGCCGGGCGCGGTGCGCGCCTACTGTGGCGAGGACATCTGCGTGCCGCTGGCGCAGGTGCCGGCCGCGCTGCGCGGCATCGCGCGCCTGTCGGAGCAGTACGGCATCCCGGCAGTCACCTACGGGCACATCGGCGGCGGGGGGCTGCACGCCGGCCTGCTGATCGAGCCGGCCAACCCCGAGGAGATCGCGCGGGTGCAGGCGCTGGCTGACGCGATCCACCAGCTGGCACTCGACCTGGGCGGCACGGTGACCGGCGAGCATGGCGTGGGCGTGGTGCGGGCGGCGTACATGCCGCGCGAGCACGGCGCGGCGCTGGCCACGATGTGGGCGATCAAGCGGGCGCTGGACCCGCACGGCATCATGAACCCGGGCAAGCTGTTCCCCGCCGAGTGGTACGCGGGCACCGCGGGCCCCCAGGCAGCGAGGATGGAGAGGGCGGCGGATGGGGCCGCGCCGCTAGCAGCCCCGGGGCTGCTAGCGCCCCACAGCCACTAAGCGCGACGACTCATGGAGGCAATCCCCAACCTCGTCGCCGTGCTGCTGCTGGTGCTGGCGAACGGGTTCTTCGTGGCCAGCGAGTTCGCGCTGGTCAGCGTGCGTCGCAGCCGCATCGAGCAGCTCGTGGCCGAGGGCCACCCCCTGGCCCCAGCAGTACAGCGGGCGCTCCAGCGGCTCAACCTGTACATCGCTGCCACCCAGCTCGGCATTACCATGGCCAGCCTCGGCCTCGGCTGGGCCGGCGAGCCGGCGCTGGCGCAGCTGATCGAGCCGTGGGTGGCACGCCTGCCGTTCCTGCCGCCCGAGAGCCGCGCGGTGGCCACGCACACCGCCGCCGCGACCATCGCCTTCGCCGCTATCACGACCCTGCACATCGTGCTCGGCGAGCTGGCGCCCAAGTCGCTGGCCCTCCAACGCGCCGAGGCGATGGCGCTGTTCGTCGTACGCCCGCTGACCTTGTTCCTGTTCGTCTTTCGGCTGCCCATCTACCTGCTCAGCAGCCTGGGCACTCTCGTGGTGCGCGCGCTGGGCCTGCACCCCGCCACGGGCGAGGAGCTGGTGCACAGCGCCGATGAGCTGCGCCTGCTGGTAATCGGCAGCCGCGAGGCGGGCGTGCTGGACGAGACCGAGGCGGAGATCGTCAGCCGCGTGCTGGGGTTCGCCGAGCTGACAGTGCGCGAGGTGATGGTGCCCCGCACGGAGATCCAGGCGCTGCCGGCGACCGCCACGTGGCGCGAGGTGCTACATCTGGCGGCCACCAGCGGGCACTCGCGCTTCCCCGTGTACGACGGCGACCTCGACCAGCTCGTGGGGGTGCTGCACGTCAAGGACCTGTTCAAGCTGCTGGAGCAGTGCAACCCGCCCGAGCCGTTCGACCTGCGCCGACTGGTGCGCAGCGTGCCGATCGTGCCCGACAGCCTGCCGGTCGACTCGCTACTGGTGCAGCTCCAGCGCGAGCAGCGCAGCATCGCCATGGTCGTCGACGAGTTCGGCGGCATCGCGGGCCTGGTCACCCTGCAGGACGTGCTCCAGCGCATCGTCGGCCAGCTCGGCGATGAGTTCGAGCCGGCGCAGCCGAAGATCGTGCCACAGCCCGACGGCAGCCTGCTCGTGGACGGCCTGGCGCGCATCGAGGACGTGGCGCACCAATGCGGCCTGCGTGTGCCGCCGGAGGATACCGAGGAGGTGGAGACGATGGGCGGGCTGGTGATGCTGCACCTCGGGCGCTTGCCGGCGGTGGGCGACGAGGTGGAGGTGGGCGGGCGGCGGCTGCGCGTGGAGCAGATGGACGGGCGGCGCGTGGCGCGCATCCGCCTGCTGCCGGCGGCGAACCAGATGCAGCCCGCGGCCCGCCCGTGAACGGCTCGCCGCCCAGGGCCGGTCTCGACTGACTGGCCCTGCCGCTCTCGCCCTAGGGGCCGGGCTGGCGCCCCCGGCTGGCCCAGGCTCACCCAGCGCGGCGACGCCCCCATCCCCCGTGCCCACCGCGCTACTCGCGCCCCAGCACCGCCACCGCGTAGTCCACGAAGCTCGGATCGATCACGCGGTCGAGGTCCGGCCGCGGCCCGGCCAGATAGCCGTTCGCCGCGTACCAGTCCAGGTCGGCCGCGATCGCCTCGCGGTTCACCGCGCCGTTGCGGTCGACGCGGTGGGGAATGAGCATGTCGTACAGCGCTGGATCGCGTACGACGGTGTTGCGCGCCAGCACGTCCACCACCGCCGCGCGGCCGATGCCGCGCGCGAACGCGTCGTCGAACTCGCGTAGGCCCTTGAGGTAGGCGACCATGAAGCGGCGGGCCACGTCGGGCTGCTCGGCAAAGTGCGGCGCGTACAGCAGCACGGCGATCTGCTGATCCGGGTAGTAGTCGCCGGCGTAGCGGAACACCTCGAACACCCCGCGCGCCTGGCCGAGCGCGAGGAACGGCTCGATAGTGATCGCCAAGTCGAGCGAGCGGTTGGCTAGCGCCGTCGTCATATCCGGGAACGGCACCTCGCGCAGGTCGATGTCCGCCAGCGTGAGGCCGCCCAGGGCCAGCGCCCGCGCGAGCTGGACCTCGGTGCCCGTGCCGCGCGCGTTGATGGCGATGACGCGGCCGCGCAGGTCAGCGTAGTCGCGCACGGCGCCCCCGCTCAGCAGGTCCGGCCGCGCCACCAGCGCCAGGTGACTGCGCCCGGGCGCCACGCGGGCGTTGTCGGCCACGATGCGCAGCGGCAGCCCGCGACCGATGGCGTTGAACAGGCTGGCGGCCGGCGTGCCGGCGCCCGCGTCGAGCTGGCCGGCGCCCAAGGGCGCGACCATCTGCGCGGCGGTGTCGAAGCGCTCCACGCTGGGCGCGAGCCCCTGCTCGGCGAAGTAGCCATGCTCGACGGCGAGGTAGATCGGCGCGTCGGGGATGATGCCGAGCGTGCCGATGCGCACGGAGGTGGCGCTTTGGGCAGCCAGCGAGGATGCCTGCAGCCCCCCAAGCGCCGCCACGACCAGCAGCGCGCCCGCACCGAGCGCGAGGTGGATAGCCAGTCGGGTACGGTGTAGCATGGCGTTCCCCCAAGGCGAGCGTCGGCTCCCAGCAGCACCGCGAGCCGCAGGAATGCCCCACTATACCGGACCACATCCGGGCGTGCGCGCCGCGAGGGCCGCAGCGGCCAGCTGCCCGAACGGCCCGCCGAGCGCGCGGGCGGCGATGAGGACCGCGCGCGGGGCAAGCGCGGCCAGACAGTCGCAGGCGGCCAGCAACGCCCCGGGCTCGCGCGGGCAGGCGCAGGGCTGGCGAATCACCGCCACTCGGGGCCCGCGCGGCGCCCACAGCGCGGGATCGGTAGGGCCAAAGAGGGCCACTACGGGCGTGCCCACCGCGGCAGCCAGATGGGTGACGCCCGAGTCGGCGCCCAGGTAGCCGACGCAGTGCGCCAACAGCGCGGCCAGCTGGTCGAGTGACCAGTCCTGCACCAGCACGGGCCGCAGCGAGCCGAGCGCCGCCCACGCGTCGGGCAGCTGCGCGGCCTCGGCCGGGCCGGCGAGCAGCAGCAGGCGCGCGCCGGCGGCGTGGAGCGCGGCAGCCAGAGCCTGCCAGCGCGCCAGCGGCCAGTTCTTGCGCGGGCTGCCGCTGCCGACGTGCAAGGCGATCCAAGACGCCTCCGGCGAGCCGTGAGCGGCGAGGAACGCTGCGGCCTCCGCCGCGGCCTGCGCCGCCGGCCGCACGCGGACCACCGGGACGGGCGCGGCGGGCACGCCCAGCGGGGCGAGAGTGGCGCACAGGTACGCGGCCACGGGCTGGCGGCAGGCGGGCGGCGGGCGGCCCGGCGCGTGGACGACGGCGGCGCTCCAGGCACGCAGGGCGGCGGCCAGCGGCGCGGCGCGCGCCCCGGCCCACAGTACCGCCGCATCCGGGCGCGGCAGGCCGGCAGGAGGCTCCGCGGGCGGTGTGCTGGCAAACAGCGCGGTGAGGCGCGGGTCGTCGCTGGCCAGGACGGCATCGGCCAGGCCGCTCGCGCGGGCCAGCGGCAGCGCTGGCGCGGGGCCGATCACTGCGAGGTGTGCCGCGGGATAGGCGGCGCGCAGGGCGGCGAGCGCCGGCAGGGCCAGCAGGAAGTCGCCGAGCGCGCCGGGCCGGTAGACGAGCAGCGTCGTGGGGGCGGCAGAGGGGGCGCAGAATCCCATGGTCGCTGCCGCCCCCGGCGCGCGCTACGCGGCGAGGTGTTGGCGGAAGAACTGGAGCGTCTTGGCCCAGGCGTCGGCGGCGGCCTCGGCGTTGTAGTGCGCTGGGCGGTGGTCGCAGAAGAAGCCGTGGCCGGCCTGCGGGTAGGTGTGCAGTTCGTACTGCTTGCCCAGCTGCTTGAGCGTCGCGTCGATCTGGCGCACCTGCTCCATGGGGATCGACTGGTCCTGCTCGCCGAAGAACAGGATCAGCGGCGCGCGGATGTTGGCGCTGAAGTGGATCGGCGCGTTGGGATCGTCGGCGACGATGCGGCCGCCGTAGTACGACGCCACGGCCTTCAGGTTCGGGTTGCGCGTGGCGGCCAAGTACGCCACGCGGCCGCCGTAGCAGTAGCCGACGATGCCGATCTGCCCCTGGCGCACCTGCGGGTCGCGGTTGAGCAGCTCGTAGGTGGCGTCGACGTCCATCATCACCTGGTCGTCAGTGAGCTGGCTACGCAGGCCGAAGGCCGTCTGCAGGTCCTCGTAGGGCGCCTCCTTCTGGGGCAAGCGGTGGTACACCTCCGGCGCCGCGGCCACGAACCCCTCGGCCGCGAAGCGTCGGGTCACGTCCTGGATGTGGTCGTTGACGCCGAAGATCTCCTGGATCACGATGAGGCCCGGGAAAGGCCCCGCGCCCTCCGGCCGTGCCACATAGACGCGCATCTCCCCGTCGGGAGTCTGCGTGGTCACCCATTCCGCCTGTACCGCCATCACGTCCTCCGTGCCGCTCGATGTATGGGGCAAGCTCCGCCACCGGTCGCTCGCGCTCACAGCGCTGCTGCTCGGTCCCCCGCGCAGGGAACGGGAACGCCCGCGGGAGGGGAAGACCGCTGGCATTTTGGCACAGGCTCCCCTGCGCGGCAAACACCCCGGGCGGCGCCTCGGCCGGGGCCGCCGAGGCACGTGGGCGCCCGCCGGCGTACACTTATACCTGCACAGTGGCCTGAGCAGCGTGGAGCGAGGTACAGCCGGATGGCAGGCGAGGTGTGGGAGCCGGCGCGCCGCACGCCGGTGATCCGCGAGGCGGAGGTCGTGGTGCTCGGCGGCGGGCCGGCGGGGATCGCCGCCGCGGTGGCCGCCGCCCGCGAGGGCGCCCGCACGCTGCTCGTCGAGCGCTACGGCTTCCTGGGCGGCATGGGCACCGCGGCGATGGTCACCAACTTCTGCGGCCTCTACGCCACGGTGTACGGCGAGTCGCGCCGCGTGGTGCGCGGCATCGTCGATGAGCTGCTGGAGCGCCTGGCCGCCCTCGACGGGCTCAACCAGCCGCAGACGATGGGCGTGCCGGTGGCCGTGCAGAGCTACGACGTGGCGGCCTACAAGTGCGCCGCCGACGACCTGGTCCTCGGCGCCGGGGTGGACCTGCTGTTCCACACCCTGGCCGTGGGGGCAGTGATGGACGGCCGACGCATCGAGGCGCTACTTGTCGAGAGCAAGTCGGGCCGCGCGGCGGTGCGTGGGCAGCTATTCATCGACTGCTCCGGCGATGCCGACCTGGCGGCGTGGGCCGGCGCGCCGTGGGCCAAGGGCAACGCCCATGGCTTCCTGCAGCTGCCCACGCTGATGTTCCGTCTGGGGGGCGTCGACACGGCGCGAGCCCTGGCCGAGGGCCTGCCCACGCTACGCGAGCGCATGGCCGCGGCGCATGCCCGCGGCGACTACCAGTTCCCCCGCCTGTACCCGATCCTGCGGCCGCAGGCGCACCCGGGCGAGTGGCGCGCCAACATGACGCAGGTGAGTCGCCACGGCGCGCCGATCGACGGCACCAACGTCGAGGACCTCACCTTCGCCGAGATCGAGGGCCGCCGCCAAGTGCGCCTGTACCACCGCTACCTGCGCGCCGAGGTGCCCGGCTTCGAGCAGGCGTACATCCAGGAGATCGCCACCCAAATCGGCATCCGCGAGACGCGCCGCATCCAGGGCCTCTACGAGCTGACGCGCGACGACGTGCTCGGCGCCCGCGACTTCCCGGACGCTATCGGCGTCAACGGCTGGCCGGTGGAGGTCCATCTGCCCGGCACGGTGCGCTTCGAGCCGATCCCTGGCCGCGGCTACCACGGCCTGCCGTACCGCTGCCTGGTGCCGCGCGCGGTGGACAACCTGCTGGTGGCCGGCCGCTGCTTGTCGGCCACGCCCGAGGCGCAGGCGTCGGCGCGCGTGTCGGGGCCGTGCTTCGCCATGGGCCAGGCGGCCGGCACGGCGGCGGTGCTGGCCCTGCGCGGCGGCCAGCGCCCCGCGGAGATCGATGTGGCCGCCCTCCAGGCGCGCCTGCGGGCGCAGGGGGCGTATCTCGGCGAGGAGCCCCCCGCATCCGTGCCAGGCGGCGGCGCCTGCGGGGCCAGCTCGGCCCCCTGATCGGCGGCCTGCAGGAACGCGCACTGCACCTCGTCACCACCAGGACCTGTATCTACAGCCCGCGCCCGGCCTGCCCACGGGGGCCCACGGCCACTACCGCGGCCACGAGGGAACGGCCCTCGCCGTGTTGAGCCTCACAGCCCTGCCGTCCGCGCCTGCCGGCCCGCCCTACCAGGTCTGGGCGCTACGTGACGGGGAGTGGCGCTCGCTCGGCACGACCGTGGTCGACACGCGCGGCAACGCCCTGCGCCTCGTAGAAGGCCCCGAGCAGGCGCGACTCCCCGCCGCCGTGCGGGTGACGCTGGCAGCCAGCGGCGGCAGCGCCGGCCCGAGCGGCCCTGTCGTCCTTTACTGGCCAGCCCCCTGAGGGGACGCAGGCACCTCCCTGGCGCCCGTGGCGGCCCCCGACCGGCGGCGCACGGCGAAGCCAAGCGGAGCCCCACGGCGGTGGTGGATGCAGCACCTGAGATACGCTCGTATGCCGCAGGCGTAGCCACGGAACGGCGAGCGTACAGTAAGCTGCCGGCCGGGCGCATGGGCGCCCTACCCTGCCTGTCTGGAGTCGCTCTGTGGCCGAGAGCCCTCGCCTCCTGTACCTCGATCCCGCCGCGCTGGCGCCCGATCCGGACAACGTGCGCCGCGCCGATGCCGACGACCTCGATGCGCTGGCCGCCAGCATCCGCACGCACGGGCTGCTCCAGCCGCTGGGAGTGGCGCGCGAGGGCGCGGGCTACCGCGTGGTGTACGGCAACCGGCGGCGGGCGGCCGCGGTGCGCGCCGGGCTGCGCCGCGTGCCCTGCCTGCTGGTCGAGGCGTCGCCGGCCGAGCGGCTGGTCCAGCAGCTCGTGGAGAACCTCCAACGCCGCGAGCTGAACCCGCTCGACCAGGCCGCCGCCCTAGCCCGCCTGCGCGCCACGCTCCAGCAGCGCGAGCCCGCGCTCGCCGGTCGCGCGCTGGACGAGGCCGTGGGCCGCGCGGTGGGACTGTCGGCCGCCACCGTGCGCCGCTACCTGGGCCTGTTGGCCCTCGTACCGGCGGTGCAGGAGCGCATCCGCGCCGGCGAGCTGACCGTCACGCAGGCGCAGCACCTGGTGGCGATCGAGGACCCGCTGCGCCAGGAGGCGCTGGCCCAGCTGGCGGTAGAGCGCGACCTATCGGCCGCCGCAGTCGCCCGCGCCGCACGGGCGGTGCAGGCGCGCCCCAACCTGGCGGTGGCCGACGCCGTGGCGCTGGCCGAGCAGGGCGCGGAGGTCGGTCCGCAGGTGCGCGAGCGGCCGGTCGCCCCGTCGCGCCTGCCGCCCCGGCCGGCAGCGACCGCTCAGGAGGAAGCGGACGAGCGGGCCGAGCCAGACGCCCCCCCCAGCAGCGAGGAGGCTACGGCGGGCCCCGCCGGACCGCGCACCGCCGACGGCCACCGCCGCTTCCGTCTCCGCAGCGTCAGCGCCTTCTGCGACGAGGTAGATCGACTGGCCCGCTGCCTCCAGGAGGGCGACCTCGCTCGGGCGAGCCTGCACGAGGCCGACGCGGCCGTGCAGCTGCGCCTGGCCGCCCGCCAGCTGGCCTACGTCGTCCGCGCACTGGGCCAGCTGCTAGAGGAACGCGGCTGGGCGGAGCCGCCCGGCGACACCGCCCGCTCAGCCTAAGGCGCGCTCAGCGGCGAAAGGCGTCCACGCCTGCCTGCGCCACCTCCTCGTCGAGGTGGGGCGGCGCGCCGCTGACGCCGATGGCGCCCACCACGGCGTCGCCGTCGCGCAGCAGCAGGCTGCCCTGCTGGGGCACGAAGCGGCCGCCCGTGCGCACGGCCATGGCCACTACCATCGGCAGCCCCGGCGGCCACTGCTCACCCATCTCGCGGCCCGAGCGCTTGAACGCGGCGGCGGCGAACGCCTTGCCGTAGGCGATGTCGGGGGTGAGCGCGCCGGCCTGGTCCATGCGCGCCGCACACACCGGCAGGCCGCTGGCATCCACGACGGCGATCGAGACGTTGACGTTTAGAGCCCGCGCCTTGTCCAGGCACACTTGCAGGAGCCGAAGGCCCTCGTCCAGAGTCAGGGGAGCGCCCATCGCCACCTCCTCGACATAACAGTACTCATCGCGGCCGCGGGGCGAGCGTCCTATGATACCGCGCGCGCTGCGGCGGAGGCGGCCGGCGCGGGGCCGCGTGTACCATTCCCCCAGGTGCCCGCCATGGCGCGGGCCGCGATACTCCACGCGGGAGGAGGCCGATGAGCGAGCGGGACTGGCGCGCGCGGCTGGCCGCCCTGGACACCGGGATCGTCTCCGACGCCCTCGATCGCCTGCAACTGCGCGGCGCGACGATCGGCATCCGGCCGGTGTGGCCGTGCGGCAAGATCGTGGGGCGCGCCACGACCGTGAAGACCATGCCCGCCGGCCGGCTGGTGGCGCGCCACCACCTGGGCGTGCGCGCCATCAGCGAGGCGGAGCCCGGCGGGGTGATCGTGATCGACAGCGGCGGCCGCACCGATGTGTCGAGCTGGGGCGACCTGCTGGCCACCGCGGCGAAGCAGCGCGGGCTGAGCGGGGTGGTGATCGACGGCGCCTGCCGCGACGTGGACGGCTGCCAGGCGGCGGGCTTCCCCGTGTACGCGCGGGCCGTGGTGCCCTGCACGGCCCGCGGGCGCATCGTGGAGGCCAGCACCAACGAGCCGGTGCAGTGCGGCGGG
>Ga0070737_10006820_pt1 | contig 10329 bp, 8 predicted proteins | sample Coa_R1_10_FD_66438 | JGI IMG/M metagenome (GOLD analysis project Ga0070737, IMG submission 66438) | Surface soil microbial communities from Centralia Pennsylvania, which are recovering from an underground coalmine fire - Coalmine... | ecosystem: Environmental > Terrestrial > Soil > Unclassified ...
CCTCCCCCACCGTCCCGGATCCGGCCGCGGCCATCGCCGCCGGCCTCGTCCGCGTCGACGGCCTGCCCGTCACCAATCCCCGCGCCCTCGTCCGGCGCGCCGCCACCGTCACCGTCGGATCGACCGATCGCCCGCTGCGGGGCGCAGCCAAGCTGCGGGCCGCCCTCACCGCCTTCGGGTGCGCGGTCGACGGGCGGGTGGCGCTCGACGCCGGCGCCTCCACCGGCGGGTTCACCTCTGTCCTGCTGGCCGCCGGCGCCCGGCGGGTCTACGCCGTCGACGCCGGCTTCGGCCAGCTGCTCGGCTCGTTGCGCGCCGATCCGAGGGTCGTCAACCTGGAGCGCACCAACATTGGAGCCCTTTCCCCTGAGCTGGTGCCGGAGCCGGTGCAGCTGCTCACCGTCGACCTTTCCTACCTCGCCCTGGCCGACGCCGCGCCGCAGTTGGAGGCGGTGCATGTGGCGGCCGACGCCGAGGCGGTGGCGGTGGTGAAGCCCATGTTCGAGCTCGGGCTGCCGGCCCCACCCGCCGATCCCTCCGAGCGGGTCAAGGCGGTGGAGCTGGCTGCGGCGGCCTTCGAGGCACAGGGATGGGAGGCGGCGGGCGCGGTCGAGAGCCCGGTCACCGGGCGGCGCGGCGCGGTGGAGCACCTGCTCCACCTGCGCCGGCGGGCCGGGTAGGGGCTACCGGTCGACCCGGGCCGCCTGGTAGGGCTCCATGTCCATCTGCGGGTAGCGGGCCCCGACGCCGGCGATGGTGACGTCGTCCCAGTACGGATCCCCGACCGGCGGGAAGCCGACCAGCTCCCGCTGGCGGGGCGTGGCCCACTGCAGGAAATGGTCCATCTCCGGACGGCCGCCTTCGTGCTGGAAGGTCACCTGGCCGGCCCAGGGCATGTCGGCTCGGGTGAAGGTCACGTGGTGCGAGTAGCGGTGCCCGGCCGTGGCCTTCATGGCCGAGCCCCGGTGGAACGTGTTCATCGAGTAGATGAGGGTCGAGCCGGCCGACAGCGTCATCGGCCGCTCGTGGCGGTACAGCTCCGGGTCGTCCTCCCGCCCGTACCGGGCCGGCACCAGCGTGCGCTCCCGGGTGTGCTCCTGCGGCACCAGGTAGGTCGGCCCCAGGTCGACGGTCACGTCGGTGTAGTAGGTGATCACCGGCAGGTCGAAGATCTGGGTGTCGGGCCGCGGGTAGGCCAGCGTGTTGTTCATGTAATCGGTGTGGAGCTGCTGCTCGTAGTCGAGCGTCCCGGCGTACTTCGCGATCAGGATCGAGTGGCCGAGGATGATCCGCTGCGTCTCGAGCACCCGCTCGGCGAAGGCCAGCAGTTTGGGGTGCATGGCCACGTGGTTGAGGGCGTCGTCCACGAAAGGAAAGGCCCGCCGGACGGTCAGATTGTCGTAGCGCCAACGGTCGTGGTCGAACTCGTCCCACGACGGGAAATAGCGGTGAACATTGTCCAGCGCGGATTCCAGCTCCTTGTCGTCCAGAACCCGGACGATGACATATCCGTGCTCGCGCCAGTGCTGGTAGTCCGCCTCGGTGATCTCGTACATGGGTGGCCTCCTAGTCCGCGAGCGAACGATTGCGTTAGCCTCATCTTGCTCAACCACAGGAGGGGGGAACAAGGTGGGAGCTAATCGAGAGGTGGCCCGCGGACGGCCGACGGTGCAGGTGTCGTTGGATTTTTCGACCCTCGACGACGCCATGGTCGCGGCCCGGGCCGCCGTGTCCGCCGGCGTCGATTGGCTGGAGGCCGGGACGCCGTTGGTGGTCTCCGAGGGCCTCGCCGCGGTGCGGACCATGCGGGCCGAGTTTCCCGACACGCCCATCGTCGTCGACCTGAAGACGATGGACGGCGGGTACGGGGCGGCCATGCGCACGGCCGACGCCGGCGGCTCGTGGGTGGTGATCATGGCCCGCAGCCACCCGGCGACGGTCGAAGGCGCGGTCAGGGCCGGCAAGGAGTCCGGGATCGGGGTGATGGTCGACCTGATGATGGTCGAGGACAAGCCGGCGGCGGCCCGGCGCCTGGAGGAGATGGGCGTCGACCTGATCGTGCTGCACCACGGTGTCGACGCCCGCACGGCCGACGGCGGCACCGTCCTCGACGACGTCGCCGCCGTCCGCCCGGCCGTCAGTGTCCCCCTCCAGGCCGTCGGCGGGCTCAGCCGCGACGAGCTGCTCCGGCTGCCTTCCCTCGGCGTCGAGTCGGTCGTCGTCGGCCAGCCGCTGCTCAGCTACGCCCACGCCGACCCGGCCGCCATCGCCGACGTCATCGGCGGGGTGGTCCGCGACGTGCGGCAGGCCTCGGCCGGCTGATCCGAAAGCGACGACCCGGGCGACTCCTCCGCCGGCCGCTCAGGCCACCACCGGGCCGACGGTCCCGGAGAGGGCCAGCACGGCCGCGCCCACGGCGGCCGACAACGACCCGAGGGTGGCCGGCCGGACGTCGATGTTGTGGGCGGCCGGGTTGATCGGACGGGTGCGGACCGCCTGACGAACGGCGTCCAGGAACCGCTCCTGCTGGGGCCAGAAGCCCCGCCCGCCCAGGATCATGGCGTCGAGGTCGAGCAAATTGGCCATCGAGACCATGGCCGTACCGAGGGCGTCGGCGGCATCGGCGAAAATGGCCCCGGCCCGCTCGTCGCCTCCGTCGGCCGCCGCCGCCAGCAGCCGGTAATCCTCGTCGATCCGCTGGTCGCCCGCCGACAGGCCTAGGCGGCTGCGCCAGCGGGCCGGCAGCTCGGCCGCCACCTCGAGCATGCCGCCCTGCGACGCCACCGTCTCCAGACACCCGCGCGCCCCGCAGGCGCAGACCCGGCCGCCGCGGTCCACGATGACGTGCCCCAGACTGCCGGCCCCACCCGAAATCCCGCGGTAGAGGCGCCGATCGAGGACCAGACCGGCCCCGACGCCCGTGCCCAGGTACACGAACAGGAAGTCGGCGAAACCACCCGCACCCCCGGCCCACTGCTCGCCGAGGGCGGCCGCGTTGGCGTCCCGCTCGATGGTGATCGGGCCGAGGTCACCCAGCGACGAGCCAAGAATCGCCCCGAGCGGGACGTTGCGCCAGCCGGGAAGGTTGGGCGGGTTGACGAGCACGTCCCGAGCCGTCGTGAGCGGACCCGGGCAGGACACCCCGACCCCGGCCAGGTGACGTCCCGGGCCCGCGGCGGCGGTCGCTGCTTGCCTGATGTGCTCGGCGACGACGGCCAGAAAGGCCTCCGGGGACGAGGCCGGCTCGACCGCCGTTTCTGACCACAGGATGGTGCCGGCCAGGTCGACCACGGCCACCGCGATCTCCTCCCGGTCCAGGTGAGCGCCCACGGCGAAGCGCGCCCCGGGCCGGAGCCACAGGCGGGCGCCGGGCTTGCCTCCGCTCGACAGCGTCTGGCCCGCCTCCTCGACCAGGCCCTCGCGACGGAGCGCCTGGACGATGTTGGACACCGCGGCGGGGGTCAGTCCGAGCTGGTCGGCGACCTCCCGACGACTCACCCCCGGGACGGCCCTGATCGCCGCGATCACCAGGTCCCGGTTGTGCCGCCCGACGGCCACCGCGTTGGCGCCCGTGCCGCTCGGGCCTCTCGGCGTCACCTTGTCCAAGGTCGTCGTCGCACTCCCTCTCCGGAGCGGCCCCTCGCGCCGCGGTCCGGCCATGATGCCCGGTCCGACCATTCCGGGTTTGGCATTGACTTTGGAAGAGTACTTGACGAACGTGTTAAGACGGTCGTAGGTTTCTTCCCTAGCAATTCGATCGCTTTGCCGGGCAAGAGCGTTGCCCGGTGCGACCCCGCCCTGACCTCCAGGAGCCCTCCCATGACACGCGCCTCCCGCCCTCCTCGCCCCTTCTCGCGCCGGCTCCGCCGGCGGGCCGTCGTCGCCGCGTCCGCGGCCGGCCTGGCCGTCGCCGGTCTGGCCGGTTGCGGACCGACGGCCCAGTCGAGCCCGGCAGGCGGAGCCGGCGGAGCCGGCGGGGGCTCACCGTCCTCGACCTACCCCATGGGGGATGTGATCCTGCCGTCGCAGATGGCCAACATCAATCCCTTCCAGCTGACCGGCAACTGGTCGACGCTGTTCAGCTATCTCTACAGCCCGCTGTACTACTTCGACCCGGTCGACGGCTCGCTGGTGCCCGACCTGGCCAAATCCGGCCAGATGAATGCCTCCGGCACCACCTACACGGTCACCCTCAACAACCGGGCGCACTGGCAGAACGGCCCGGCCGTCACCGCCGCCGACGTTGTCTACACCTACGACGTGCTGCACAAATACCCGGCAGCTGACCCCGACGGGATCTGGTCCCACCTGTCGGGGGTCACGGCATCGGGCGACACGGTCACGTTCCGCATGAGCAAGCCCTATCCGACGCTTCCGTACCTGCTGTCCCAGGTCTACATCGTCCCCAAGGCGATCTGGGGAAAGTACTCCAACCCGCTGCAGGCGGCCAACATGCACCCGGTCGGCTCGGGACCGTGGGAGCTGGCCAGCTACCAGTCCGGCGTCGCCATCAACCTCAAGCGCAACCCCAACTATTTCCTCGGGGCGCCCAAGCTCGACCGGCTGAGCATCTCCATGTACAGCGACTCGACGTCGCTGACCCTCGATCTGGAAAAGGGGGCGATCGACACCACCGCGGGCACGCTGGCCATGCCGTCGTTGCCGACGCTGCTCAAGACCAAGACCAACAAGTTCCAGAAGTACCCCGGCACCGACGTCTTCCAGGTGCTCGAAAACGATGACGTCCGTGGGCTCGACAACGTCGACGTCCGCCGGGCGATCCAAGCCGCCATCAACCAGAAGGCGCTTATCCAGGAGGGAGAGCTGGGTGGGGTTGTCCGCCAGAACCCCGGATGGGTGCCGCCGATCTTCAAGACCTACCTCGATGCTCAGACCTACGACGGCTCGGCGTCGCAGTACTCGCCGAGCCGGGCCAAGGCCCTGCTCGAAAAAGCGGGCTATTCGCCCGGCGCCCACGGTCAGATGGAGAAAGACGGCAAGCCGCTGTCGTTCACCTATTACGAGCAGTCATCGGCGCCGGCGCAGGACAAAGAAGGCCAGATGATCGAGGGCTGGCTGAACGCGGTGGGGATCGGCACCAAGACCCGCCTGGTCAGTGGTCCTGAGCTCACCAGCCTGGCCAGCACCGGCAACTACCAGCTGATGCAGATGGGCGTCGGCATCCCGCCCGACCCCGTCGGCAGCGTCATCTCCTTCCTCGGCAGCGCCAGCACCGCTCCGGTCGGCAAAGCCGTCCCGGGCCTCAATTACAGCCGGTTCAAGAGCCCGGCCCTGGACAAGCTGCTCAGCCAGGCGTCCGCCGCGACCACCACGGCGAAGCGTCGGCAGCTGCTCGACCAGGCCCAGCAGCTGATCGCATCCCAGGCCCCCGTGGCTGTCATGTATGACGCCGGGGGGCACACCGTGTACCGCACGGACAAGTTCACCGGCTACGACCCGGCCTACCCCGTCTCGAGCCCCTGGTCGCTCGACCATGTCACCGCGATCAAGTAGGCGGCGGCCACGCTCGAGCCGGTACTCGGTCCGGTATCTCGCCTACCGGGTGGTCGCGGTGGTGGTCACAGTCTGGATCGCCACCACGCTGGATTTTATCCTGCCCCGGATCGCCGGCGGCGACCCGGCCCAGTATTTGGCGTCGACGACCTCCATCGGATCCCCGGCGGTGGTCGCCGCCCTCCGCCGAGAATTCGGCTTGCAGGGCGGCGGCCTCCTCACCCAGTACGTCGACTACCTGCGCCAGCTGCTGCAGGGCAATCTCGGCGTCTCCTACGAGTACTACCCCGAACCCGTCGCCCACGTGCTGATAAGAGCCCTGCCCTACACCGTTGCTCTCGTGCTCTCCGCCGTCGTGCTCTCGTACGCCGTCGGCTGGGCCCTCGGGGTGGCAACGGCATGGCGCCACCGCTCCCTGTTCGACGAGGTCTCCGTCGGCGTGTCGTTTTTTTTCTACGGGGTCCCTTACTTCTGGGTGGCGCTACTGCTGATCTTCGTCTTCTCGTTTTTGCTCGGCTGGTTCCCATCCGGTCACGCCTTTTCGGTGACCTATCAGAGTCGAAGCTTCGTCGCCGCCGCCCTCGACGCCGTCTACCACGGCCTCCTCCCGGTGGCGTCGCTCGTCGTCACCTCGATCGCCGGGCACCTCCTCGTGATGCGCAACAACATGTTGGCCGTCCTCCAGGAGGACTACGTAGCCCTGGCCCGAGCCAAAGGGCTGGCCGGCCGGACGCTCGTCTTCAAGTACGTGGCCCGCACCGCGCTGCTGCCGTCGTTCACCGGTCTGATGCTCGCGCTCGGATCGGTCGTGAGCGGGGCCATCGTCACCGAGGAGGTGTACTCCTATCCAGGTCTGGGATTCACGGTGTACAACGCCATCCTCCAGCACGACTACCCCCTTATCCAGGGAGGATTTTTGCTCATCGCCGTCGTGGTCATCGTGCTCAATTTTGCCGCCGACCTCGTCTACCCGCTGCTCGACCCTCGGGTCAGCGTCTCGTGACCGCGGTCCGCCAGGTGGTGCCGAGCAGGCGGGCGGCCATCGGCGTGGCGCTCATCGCCTTGTTTATCGTGATCGCCGTGGCCGGGCCGGCGCTGGCGCCTTACAGCGTCAAGACCTCGTTTGCCAGCTGGCTGCCGCCGACCGCGGCCCATCCGCTCGGCACCGACGACTACGGCACCGACATACTGAGCGCCCTCCTCGTCGGGACCCGGGTGTCGGTCGAGGTCGGCATCTTGTCGGGGCTGCTCGGATCGGCCATCGGGACCGTCGTCGGTCTGGCCAGCGGTTACTACCAAGGCGTGATCGGCGAGCTGCTCATGCGCTTCGTCGACCTGATGCTCGTCATCCCCTCGCTGGCTCTCGTCGTGGTGATCGCCGCCTTCGTGCCTTCCATCAGCAACGGTGTGGAAATACTGATTATCGGCGGCCTCTCCTGGCTCTGGATCGCCCGGGCGGTGCGCTCCCAGGTGCTCACCGAAAAACGGAGGCTCTACGTCGATGTCGCCCGCGTCGTCGGCCGGCACCACTTCGCCATCATGACGAGGGAGATCCTTCCTTGCATCACCCCAGTAGTGTTCGCCAACACGGTGATGGTCACCACCGCCGCCATCCTCACCCAGGCCGGCCTCGCTTTTCTCGGGATCGGCAACCCGGACAGCACCAGCTGGGGCTCCATGCTCTCGCTGGCGTACGCCGACGGGGCCGTCCTGCACGGTGCCTGGACCTGGATCGTGGCCCCCGGCCTGTGCATCGCCCTGCTCTGCTACGGATTCGTCCTGTACGGCAACTCGATGATCGAGACCAGGTACCGCTGATGGCGCGCACCCAACGGGTCGACGACGGGCTCGGCACCCCGCTGGTGGCCGAGGAGGGCGGACCGGCGGTCGAGGCCGAGGGGCTGCGCGTCACCTACAACGGCCGCGGCACCCCGGTCCACGCCGTGCGGGGCATCGACCTGCAAATCGGTCCGGGCGAGTTGGTTGGCCTGGTCGGCGAGTCCGGCTGCGGCAAGTCCTCTGTCGCCATGGCCCTCCTCGGGCTGCTGCCCCGGGAGACGGCCAGCGTCAGCGGGTCGCTCCGGGTCGCCGGCCGTCGGGTGCTCGGAGCTTCCGAAGCCCAGCTGCGCGACGTCCGGTGGCAGCGGGCGGCCCTCGTCCCGCAGAGCGCCATGAACGCCCTCTCCCCCGTCCTCCGGGTCGGTGAGCAGATCGTCGACGTGATCCGGGCCCACGAGCGGATCTCGAAGCCCAAGGCACTGGCGCGGGCCGTCGAATCCCTCCGACGCGTCGGCCTCGAAGCCCGTCACGGCGCCTCGTACCCGCATGAGCTGTCCGGGGGAATGCGGCAGCGGGCGGTCATCGCCATGGCCACCGCCCTGCACCCCGACCTGCTGGTCATGGACGAGCCGACCACCGCCCTCGACGTCGTCACCCAGCAACTCGTCCTCGACCAGGTCCAAGCCCTCAGCGCCGACCTCGGCTTCGCCGTGCTGCTCATCACCCACGACCTTCCCCTGCTGCTCGGATGGGCCCAGCGCATCGTCGTCATGTACGCCGGCTCGATCGTCGAGTCCGGGCCGGCGACCGAGCTGGCCGCTCACCCCCAACACCCCTATACCGAAATGCTGCTCCGATCCTTTCCCCCGCTCACCGGGCCGCGCCGCGAGCTCGCCGTCATCCCCGGCCAACCCTGGGACCTCAGGGAAGAGGCCGACCAGTGCCTGTTTGCCGACCGCTGTCCGTCGGTGATGGACGCCTGTCGCACCCATGCGCCCCGCCTCACCGCCCACGGCCAGCGCTCGGTGGCCTGCTTCCTCCGGGACCCGCAGTCGTGATCGTCCAACTCGAGAGCGTCACCAAGGAGTTCCGCTCCTCGGGGCACCGGGTCACCGCCCTCGACGGGGTGGACCTCCAGCTGTCCGAGGACCAGAGCGTCGCCCTCGTCGGCGAGTCCGGCAGCGGCAAGACCACGCTCGGGCAGCTCCTCGTCGGACTCGAGCAGGCCACGACCGGGGAGATCAGCGTCGACGGGTCGCCGGTCCGGCGACCGACCGACATCGCCGGTCGGGTCCAGATGGTCTTCCAGGACCCGTTTGCCAGCTTCAACCCGCGACACACCATCGGCCAGAGCATCAGCAAGGCGCTCAGCATCCAACTCCGCTGCTCGGCCGCCGAGGCCGGGCGGGAAGCGGTGGAGGCCCTGGAGGCGGTGGGGCTGTACCCCGGCGCCGACTTCATGGCCCGGATGCCCAACGAGCTCTCCGGCGGCCAACGGCAGCGGGCGAGCATCGCCCGGGCGGTGGGCGGCGGGGCCCGGCTCATCGTCGCCGACGAGCCGACCTCCATGCTGGACGTCTCGGTCGCCAGCCAGATGCTGCGGCTGTTTCGGGCCCTCGCCGGCCGGGGCGTGAGCTACCTCTTCATCACCCACAACCTGGCCGTCGCCCGCTATATCGCCGACCGCATCGTGGTCCTCTACCGGGGAGTCATCGTCGAGGACGGCCCCGTCGACGCCGTGATCGGTCACCCCAGCCACCCCTACACCCGGCTACTACTCGACTCGACCCCGGACCCCGAGCGCGGCCACCGAGCCCGACCCCCCGTCCCTGAGGAGACCACCGAGATGGCACTCGACGATCTGTCCGACCGGCGGCGCTGGTGCGTCTTCGCCGCCCGCTGCCCCCACCGGAGCCCGGCGTGCGCGGCGCCCGTCGCCCTCCGGCCCCGCGCCGGGGGCGGCCAGGTCCGATGTGTGCTGCCCGAGGCGGCCGGTACCGCCGGCGGCGACGATGTCTGACCCCCAGGGAGTGGCGCGGCCCAACGTCGTCGTGATCGTCGCCGACGACCTCGGCTACGGCGACCTGTCGTGCATGGGCTCCGACTTCCGGACCCCGAACCTCGACCGGCTGGCCGCGTCGGGCATCCGTTTTACCGACTGGTACAGCGCGTCACCGGTCTGCTCGCCGTCACGGGCGGCTCTGCTGAGCGGGCTGTATCCGCACCGGACGGGCGTGACCCAGGTGCTGGCCAGCCTCCGGGGCAAAGTGCCCGGCATGCGGCCTGGGATCCCCACGCTGGCCGAGGCCCTACGCGACCTCGGGTACCGGACGGCCATGGTCGGCAAATGGCACCTCGGCACGACCCGCGAGAGCCAACCGGACCGGCACGGGTTCGACCAATGGTTCGGGTTCCTGGCCGGTTGCCTCGACTACTACTCCCATCTCTACTATTTCGACCAGCGCACCAACCCGGTACACGACCTCTGGCGGGACGGGCGGGAGGAATACCACAACGGCCGCTACCTCACCGAGCTTTTCACCGAGGAGGCCGTCGACCGGGTCCGTCGCTGGACGGAAGCCTCACGAGAGCCATTTTTCCTCTACCTCGCTTACAACGCGCCGCATTACCCGATGCACGCGCCGAGTGAATACGTGGACCGCTTTCGCCACCTGCCCGCCGACCGGCGCATCCAAGCTGCGATGATCAGCGCCCTCGACGACGGCGTCGGGTCGGTGCTCGACGAGCTGGAACGGCGAGAAGTACTCGACGACACGATCGTGTTTTTCATGTCCGATAACGGACCCTCCCCGGAGACGAGAAACTGGCTGGACGGCCAGGAGGTCCCGTGGGAAGGGGGAAGCACGGCCGGTCTGCGGGGCCGTAAATTCAGCCTCTGGGAAGGAGGCGTGCGGGTGCCGGCCATGCTGAGCTGGCCCGCCCGGGTGGCCGCCGGGCAGATCGTCTCGACCCCCTTTGTCGCCCTCGATGTCTTCCCGACGCTGCTGCGGGCCGGCGGCGGATCGCCCGAGGACT
>Ga0070737_10006822_pt1 | contig 10325 bp, 6 predicted proteins | sample Coa_R1_10_FD_66438 | JGI IMG/M metagenome (GOLD analysis project Ga0070737, IMG submission 66438) | Surface soil microbial communities from Centralia Pennsylvania, which are recovering from an underground coalmine fire - Coalmine... | ecosystem: Environmental > Terrestrial > Soil > Unclassified ...
CGTTTGCTGACGGAGAAAGGCGCCGGCGACGTCGCCGTTTTCGGCGGCGGCATCATCCCCGACGAAGACGCCGAAAAGCTCAGGGAGCTGGGCGTGAAGGCCGTTTTCACTCCCGGCGCCTCGACCGAAGATATCGTCAAATGGGTGCGGGAGAACGTGCGCCCGCGCGAGTGAGCGGCCGGCGATGGATTTTGAACTGACCGAGGAGCATCGCCAGATCCGCGACACGCTGGCGGGTTTCGCCGAGCGCGAAATCAAGCCGCATGCGGGCCAGTGGGACCGGGAAGGAATTTTCCCGCGCGACGTTATCGAACGGATCGGCGCGCTCGGCTTCCTCGGCGTTTCGTTTCCCGAGAAATTCGGCGGAGGCGGCGCCGACACGCTCTCGCAAACGCTCGTGGTCGAGGGAATCTCGCGCTACGACGCCGGCGTTGGGCTTGCCTGCGCCGCGCACATGTCGCTTTCGTCAGGCCATATCAATCTATTCGCCTCCGACGCGCAGCGCGCGGCGTATCTGCCGGAGATGATCTCGGCGAAGAAGCTCGGCGCATGGTGCCTGACCGAGCCGAACTCCGGCTCCGACGCCGCGGCGATGAAGACGCGCGCGGTGCGCGACGGCGACGGGTTTCGTATCGACGGCTCCAAGATGTTCATCACCAACGGCTCGGCCGCCGACGTTTACGTCGTGATGGCGGTGACGGATGGCGGCGCGGGGCGATCGGGCGTCTCGGCGTTTATCGTCGAGCGCGGAACCAGCGGTCTTGGCAACGGCCGCAAAATCGAGAAACTCGGCCTGCATTCTTCCGACACCGCCGAAGTCATATTCGACAACGTCCGCGTGCCGGCCGACCATTTAATCGGCGATCTCGGGATGGGCTACCGGCAGACGCTGAAGGTGCTGGAGGGCGGACGGATCGGGATCGCGGGCTTCGCGATCGGAATCGCGCGCGGCGCGATGGAAGACGCGCGCGCCTATGCGCTCGAACGCCGGCAGTTTGGCCAGCCGATCGCCGACTTTCAGGCGATTCAATGGATGTTCGCCGATATGGCGACGCGGATCGACGCGGCGTGGGTGTTGACGATGCGTGCGGCGGCGCTCAAGGACGCTGGCCGTCCCTTCGGACGGGAGGCCGCGATGGCCAAGCTGTTCGCCTCGGAAACCGCGATGTGGACGACGACGAAAGCCGTCCAGATTCACGGCGGTTACGGCTATATCAGCGAATTTCCGGTCGAACGCTACATGCGCGATGCCAAGCTCACCGAGATTGGCGAAGGCACCAGCGAAGTCCAGCGCATGATTATCGCGAAATCGCTGCTGCGCGACGGCTACGCGCCAGCCTGACGCAGCCGCTCCCATCGCGCGGATTCCATCCGTCCTGATGCGGCGAATGCAAGACGGTTATTCGAGCAGATCCTCGCGGATTGCCTCTATATCGGCCGGTTCGATGCCGATAACTTCATGCATGAAGCCGCCGATTCCGCCGTGGCTGTCAATCAGTTCGAAGATCGGATCGAGCTGCGCGCGTTTCAGCGGCATCTGCGGGAACGTCGTGTTGCTGGCAAGAAAATCGGCGACGATCTGATCGCGATCGACCCCCAGCATCTCGAGCAGCATCGCCGCGCCCACGCCCGTGCGGTCGCGGCCGGCGGAGCAATGAAAGAGCAGAGGATAGACGTCGCGCTCGGCGAGGATGCGGAAAAATGCCTGCCAGTCTTCGAGAAATTCGGTGAGGATCACCAGATGCTCGTGGCCGGGGCGGGTGTCGATCTTGTAAAAGCCGTCTTCGCGGAACCAGGGATCGCCGATTGGAATATGCTCCCAGCGCACCCCGGATTCGAGAAACTCCGCGCGCGGCGGTCCCAGATGGCGCACTTCGAGCCGGCTTTGCAGCGTCACCAGAGTGCGCAGCGGAAGTTCGCGCAGCGGATGCCGATCGGGAACTTCAGCGAGATGGGCGGAGCGATAAACCCTGCCGGTGCGCACGCGGCGTCCGTTGGCGGCCACGTGGCCGCCCAGATCGCGGAAATTGCGTCCGCCGATGCGGCGCAGCAGGTCGAAGTCAACGACGACGCGCGGTTTGTCGCCCTTCGTACGGAGTTTGAAATCTTTTTCGCTGGACAAAAACGCCATCCAATGCGCCCGCCGGGGCGCGTCTTGTTCGGGGTCTTTTGATTCAATTTTAATCCTGCCGCGGTTGGCGCGGAAGCGACGCGCCCGCGTCGGCGGCGAATTTCGCATTGCGCAGCGATTAATTCTTTGCGAAACTCGCCGGCTCGGCGAATTTCGCAACGCCATCAATGCGACGCGGCGCGCCGGCGTTCGGCCGCTTCGCGCCGCGCCGCTATTTCGCTGGCGGCCGCTTCGCGCCGCGCCGGAGGGCGTTCCGCCTTCAACGCTTTAATCTTTTGCAGCAGCGCGTCCATGTAAGTATAGACGACCGGCGTGATGTAGAGCGTCAGGAATTGCGAAAACAAGAGGCCGCCGACCACCGCGATTCCCAACGGACGGCGCGCGTCGGCGCCCGCGCCCGTGCCGATCGCGATCGGCAACGTGCCCATCAAGGCCGCCATCGTGGTCATCATGATCGGCCGGAAGCGGATGATGCAGCCTTCGAAGATCGCGTCGGCGGCGCTTTCGCCTTTGGCGCGCTGCGCGTCGAGCGCGAAGTCGATCATCATGATGGCGTTTTTCTTCACCAATCCGACCAGCATGATGATGCCGACGAAGGCGAGCAGGTCGAGTTCCATGTGGAACGCGAGCAGCGTCATCAGCGCGCCGAAGCCGGCGGCGGGCAATCCCGAAAGTATGGTGATCGGATGGATGAAGCTTTCGTAGAGGATGCCGAGGACGAGATAAATCACGAGGATCGCCATCGCGAGCAACATGCCGAGGTTGCCCAGGGAGTTCTCGAACGCCTGCGCGGCGCCGGAATAGGCGGCGGTGATCGAGGACGGCAGGGTGTCTTCTGTGATGCGCTTGACCTCGCCGAGAGCCTTGCCCAGCGAAACTCCGGTGGCGACGTCGAACGAAATCGTGACCGACGGAATCTGTCCCGAATGGTTGATCGAGAGCGGCCCGAGCGTGCGCACCAGCTTCGCGACCGTGTTGAGCGGCACGAGCTGGCCCGTCGATGACCGCACGTAAAGCAGATTTAGCGACGCCGGGTCCGACTGGAAGCGCGGTTCAAGCTCCATCTCGACCCAATATTCGTTGTTGGGAGCGTAGATGGTCGAAATCTGGCGCGAGCCGTAAGCGTCGGCGAGCGCGTCTTCGATCGCTTGCGCGGTCAGGCCGAAGGCATGCGCGCGGTCGCGATTGATTTCGACGTTGATCTGCGGGTTGCGGATTTGCAGGTCGCTGCTTACGTCGCGCAAATCCGGAAGCGCGCGCAGCTTGTCTTCCAGCAGCGTCGCGTACTTGTAGAGATCGCGGGTGTTCGGACTTTGCAACGTGAGCTGGTAGGTGCTCTTGGTGAAGCGCGCGCCAATCTGAATCGGCGGCGGATTTTGGATGAACGTCAGCAGGCCGGGAATCTGCGAGAATTCCGCGCGCCAGCGGCTGATCACCTGATCGATCGATTCGCGTCCGACGCGCTGGTCGCGCGGAACCAGATGCGCGAACAGGATTCCGGAATTGAGCGTGCCGCTTGGGCCTGACGCGCCGACGCTGGAAAAGAACGCCAGCACATCCGGATCGCGCGCGACCAGATGGTTGAGCGCCTGCTGATGCGCAACCATCGCGTCGTATGAGATGCCCTGCGCGGCCTCGGTGAAAATCAGCACCTCGCTGGCGTCCTCTTCAGGCAGAAAGCCTTTCGGAATCACCTCGAATCCCCAGACCGTGCCCGCGATCGTCAGCGCCAGCACCGCCATCGTGAGCCGCCGATGGCGCATCACCCAGCCGAGGCTCGCGCGATAGGCGTCCAGCGCGGCGTCGAAGGCGCGCTCAGTGACGTCGTAAAAACGGCCGTGGCGCTCCTCCGCCGGAGGCCGCAGGAAGCGGCTGCACAGCATCGGGGTGAGCGTGAGCGAAACGAAGCCGGAAACAAGAATCGCAACGCCGATCGTGACCGCGAATTCGTGCAGGAGCCGGCCCAGGATGCCGCCCATGAACAGCACGGGAATAAAGACCGCCGCCAGCGACAGCGTCATCGACAGGATCGTGAAAGCGATTTCGCCGGAACCGTCGAGCGCCGCCTGCATCACGCCCTTGCCCATCTCCAGATGGCGCACGACGTTTTCGAGCATCACGATCGCGTCATCGACGACGAATCCCACCGACAAGGTGATCGCGAGCAGCGAAAGATTGTCGAGGCTATAGCCAAGCATCGCCATCACGCCGAACGTCGCGACGATCGACATCGGCAGCGCGAGGCTCGGAATAATCGTCGCCGAGAGATTGCGCAGAAACAGGAAGATGACCATCACGACCAGGAAGACGGTCAGGAGCAGGGTGAACTGCACGTCGTTGACCGATTCGCGGATGCTCACCGAACGGTCGTAGAGGATGGTCAGGTTGATCGCGGCGGGCAGTTCCGCGCGAAACGATGGCAGAATTCTCCGGATATTGTCGACGACGTCGACGGTATTGGTGCCGGGCTGGCGCTCGATCGCGAGCACCACGGCGCGCTGTCCGCCGACCCATCCGGCGACCTTGTCGTCCTGCACGCTGTCGAGCACGCGGCCGAGGTCTTCGAGCCGCACGGGAGCGCCGTTGCGATAGGCGACGATCAGCGGCCGGTACGCCGCCGCGTCGGTCAATTGGCCATTGGCCTGGACCGTGAACGCCTGATTGGCGCCGTACAGCGTACCGGTCGGCAAATCGACGTTGGCGTTGGCGATCGCGTCGGCGACCTCGTTGATGCCAATCCCGCGCGCGGCGAGTTTCTCAGGATTAAGCTGCACGCGTACGGCGTACTTCTCAGATCCGTAAACCTGCACCTGCGCGACGCCGCTGATCATCGAGATCCGTTCGGCGAGATAGGTTTCGGCGTATTCATCGACTTCGGAAAGCGGCAGCGTCGATGAACTCATCCCGATATAAAGAATCGCCTTGTCCGCCGGATTGACCTTCTGATACGAGGGCGGCGACGGCATCCCCTGCGGCAGTTCCGATTGCGCGGCGGCGATCTTCGATTGCACGTCCTGTGCGGCCGCGTCGATATTGCGTGAAAGGTCGAACTGCAGGGTGATGTTGGTCTGGCCCTGGGTGTTGGCCGAGGTCATCTCCGCCAAGCCGGCGATTGTCGAAAACTCCCGTTCGAGCGGCGTCGCCACCGACGACGCCATCGTCTCCGGACTGGCGCCCGGCAGCGAGGCGCTCACCAGAATCGTCGGATAATCGACGTTGGGGAGATCGCTGACCGGCAGCGTGCGGTAGGCGGCGAGTCCGAAGATGACGATCGCCAGCGACACCAGCGTCGTCATCACCGGACGCCGGATGAAAAGTTCGGCGAGATTCATTGCGCCTTGCCGCTTGCGTCCAGCGATTGCTTGATTCTGACCTTCGCTCCGGGCATCAGCCGAATCTGGCCGTCGGTCACGACCGTTTCGCCGCCCTCCAGTCCGTGTTCTATCACGGTCTCGTCGCCAATCTGAGGGCCGGCGACGACGGGCCGCGGCGACGCTTTCAGGTCCGGGCCGACCACATAAACGAAAACGCCGTGCTGTCCCGTCTGCAGAGCGGCCGTCGGCGCCAATACGGCGTCGTTCAATTCGCGCAGCACCAGCGTCGCGTTGACGAATTCGCCCGGCCACAAACTGCGGTTGTCGTTCTGAAACAGACCCTTCAGCGCGATCGTGCCGGTGGTTTTGTCCACCGAATTATCGATAAACGCCAGCACTCCTCGTTCCGGCGCATCGTGGGCGCCAGGAATCTCGGCCTCCACCACCAGTTGCCGCATCTCCATCGCCGCCCGCACTTCCGCGAGATCGCTCTCGGGAATCGAAAAATCCACGTAGATTGGTTGCACCTGATCGATCGTGACCATCGGCGTGTCGGCGTCCGCTTTGATCAGGTCGCCGACGTGATTTTGCAGGCTGCCGGTACGTCCGTCGATCGGCGAACGGATATCGGTGTATTCGAGATTGAGCCGCGCGCTTTGCACCGCCGCCTCGTCGGCGGCGACAGCGGCCGCCAGACTCGCCGAGGTGGCGTACGCCTGATCGAACTGCTGGCGCGAGCCGACCTCTTCCTGCAATAGGAACTTATAGCGTTCCTCGTCGGCGTGCGCCTGCGTTGCCTTGGCGCGATCGGCGGCCAGATTCGCCTCGGCTTGTTTAAGCGCCGCCTGGTAGGGGCGGGGATCGATCGTGAAGAGCGGCTGCCCCTTGCGGACGTAATCGCCTTCCTTGAAATGAATCGCAACGAGGTTGCCTTCGACGCGGGCCTTGACGGCGATCGAAGCGTAAGCCTCGACCGTTCCAATCTCCTTGATCACCACCGGCACCGTCTGACGCACCGTTTTGGCGACCAGCACGGGCGCCGGCGGCATCTCAGCGGGACCCTGAGCGCCATTTCCGCCGCATCCCGCAAGCGCGATTGCGAGCGCCATGAACGCGATAAGCCGCGCGCGCCGCGCGGCGCAACCAACCGGCGAAAGCTTGTGCTCGACCAACGGACCGATGGCGCGCGATTTCGGCGCGATTAAGGCGATTCGTCTAATTAATCCCAAAGCTCGTCACGCCAAACTATTTTCCCGACGCGCGCCATGTTTCGCCAGCGTATCGAGGATTATCATAAACAAGTATAACATCTCGCATGTCGTTTCCGCTACGGGCGCGTCCACCCCGGAATTACCTGTAACCATAGCACGCTATGGGACAACGGTTGTCAGCGGTGCGCGAACGCTTCGGTTGGCGAATACCGCACGGATTCGGCCTGAAACTCTCGCGTCATCGCGATATTCTGAGTAGCGATCTGACGGCGGCAGCCGGGGGAGCGAATGGGCGAGACGTTATCGATTACGGCGGCCGATGGCCACAATTTCAAGGGCTATCTTGCGGTTCCGGAGGATTCGCGCGGCCCGAGCGTGCTCATTCTGTAGGAAATCTTTGGCGTGAATCGCCATACTCGCGCGGTCTGCGATCGGTTCGCTGAAGAGGATTATTTCGCGCTGGCGTCGAAGGCGCGAAAAAACTCATCGACGAAAAGTTGCCGACCAACGAATGGATATCGCGATTGAAACGGTAGGGTGACGCAAGTTGCCCTTGGCGTCGAGACCGTGACGAGTAATCGGCGCCGTTTTTTTGGCGCCCGTTCCGGCCGATCAGCGTCGCGGCGAGTATCGACCAAGGATGGTCGGCGCGCGTCACGCGCGCGACGTAGTTTCATGAATGTAACATCACGCGACATTGCCTCGCGAACAGGTCGCAAACCCGTCCCGCGATGCGTCACCTGAGATAACCAGGGCTGCCAAATCGTTACGATCAAGCGGTCCAAACGAACCGGCGCGCGATCGGCATGACGTATCTTATCAGCCTGACCCCAATAGTCGATCGATCCGGCCCGCAACAAAGAAACTGGTACTGCCTTTGCAACCCCTTGTGATGCGAGCGGCGCGAGATGCGCTACGGCCGAGCGCGAAACGCTCGCCTTTGGAAGGAAGATTGAACATTGCATCCGTTGGCGCAGGTCGAGTTGGCGAAAGGCGCGCCCGCCGAACTGACCAGGCTGTTGCTCGCAGTCGGAGTCGTGCCGTGCGGTCCCGGAGCGGCCGGCGCGCCGCCGGCGAAATTCGACAGTTCAACCGCGGCGCCCGCGCTGCGCGCTGAATTCGCCCACTCCCGCGATTCGGTCCGCGCACGGCGTGAATTCCTGATCACGATCGCCGATCGTTGCGGCCGCGCGGCCGAGGCGGTAATCGTCGCCGGCGATTTGCGCGCCGCCGCCTGCCATATCCTGTCGCGCGCGCTGCGTCTGCCGTTCGCATTCATCACGACCGACCCGGACGTCTTTGAGACGATCGCCACGGCGACATCTATCGCGCGCAGCCGTCGCGGCGTGATCGTCGAAGGCGAAACCGGAACCGGCAAAAGATCGCTGGTTCGGTTGATCCACGCCGCGAGCGGCGCATCCGGGCCGATGCGCGAAATCGATTGCGCCGCCTTTGACGACGTTTCGATCGCCGGCGAGTTCGCCGCGGCCGCCAGCGCTTCTGTGCCGCGTCCGGACGCGATTTTTCTCGACCAAATCGACGAGCTTTCCACATCGGCGCAAGCGCGCCTGCTTGAGGCCTTGCATGTTTCTGGATTGGCCGGCCCGGTCGACGCCGCCCCGATCCGGTTGTTCGCGGCATCCTCGCGCCCGTCGGACGACGCGGTGACGCGGGGCGAATTGTCGCGCGCGCTCCGGGAGTCGTTCGGCGTCGCGCTGAAGTTGCCGCCGCTGCGCGATCGTCCCGCCGATCTGTCGCTGCTGGCGCGCGAGTTCCTGCGCCGGATCGACACGCGCGCGGCGTTCGCGCCGGCCGCCCTCAAGGCGCTCGCCGATTATCGTTTTCCGGGCAACGTTCGCGAATTGAACAACCTCGTCACGCGCCTTGCGATCGCTCGATCCCAGGCGCGCGGCAAAGTGATTGGACGCGGCGAAGTGGTCGAGCAGTTCGCGGCGGTCGCCGTTCCCAACGGCATGCTCTCGCTCTGGCGTTTGACGCGTCCGGCTGATCGCCGGGCGCTGGCATTGGACATGCTCGCCGCCAGCGGCGGCGATTCCGGCGCCACCGCCCGCAATCTCGGCCTGACCGACGCCGCGCTGTTACGTTTGATCAGGCCGGCCCCTCCGCGCCGTTCGCCCGCGCGCAGCGTCGGCCAGCTTCGCTAAACCGCAGCGGCGGGCAGTCGCCGCTCGACAATCCGCGCGCGAAAACGCTAAGCCTGTGTTCGGCATCCGGTACGGAAGCGAAGGAGGTATCGAACGATGGCGCGCAAGATCACGATCGGCGTCAACTGGCAGGGCAAAATCGATTACAAGGCGCTGATCGAACGCGCGCGGATCGCGGATCAAGCCGGCGTCCACTCGATCTGGATCGCCGAAGCCTGGGGCCGCGACGCCTTCACGCCGCTCACGCTGCTCGCGGAACATACCGCGCGCGTCCAGCTCGCCACCTCTATCGTGAACGTATATTCCCGCACTCCCGCTGCGCTGGCGCAGCATTTCGCCACGCTCGACGAGCTGAGCGGAGGCCGCATGATCGCCGGCCTCGGCACCAGCGGCCCCAACGTGATCGAGCATTTTCATGGCGTTCCGTTCATGCCGGCGCTCACCCGGATGCGCGAGTGCGTCGAGATATTCAACCTGCTGATGGCCGGCGCGCCGCTCAATTACAATGGCAAAATTTTCAAGCTGGCGCGCGGCTTCACGCTTCGTTTCGAGCCGGTGCGCAAGCATATTCCCGTGTTTATCGCTTCGTTGAATCGCAAAAGCGTCGAATTCACCGCACGCGCCGCCGACGGCTGGATGCCGGTGATGATTCCGCTGAGCGCGCTTAAATCCTCGATCGACGATTTTCGCGGGTTGGTCCGCAATGCCGGCCGCGACGAGCGGGCGGTCACGGTCAAAGCGCCCGGATGGGTTCACGTCACCGCGGACGTGGAACGCGGCCGCGCCGCCCACGCCGGCACGCTCGCTTTCTATGCGGCCCGGATGGGCACTTTCTACGCCGAACAACTAACCCGTTTTGGCTTCGGGGCGGAAGTCGCCGCGATCAAAGAAGCGTGGGCCTCCGGCGGGGCCAAAGCCGGAACCGACGCGGTCGCGCCGCGCCTGCTCAATGAAATCGGCTACATCGGCGATTTGAATGGCGCGGTCGAGCGGCTCAAGGCGCAGGAGGCGGCCGGCGCCGATCTGCATCCGGTGGAAGTTGACGCCGGCGGCGATCTCGGCAAATTCGCGCGCACCCTTGAGGCGCTGATCGGCTAGCGAATGTCGTCCGCCTGTCCTCGAGAAGCCGCGGCAATTCCTTGTGTTCAGTCTGGCGATTGCCGAAGACGCCACGGCGGCGCTATATGAAGGTCAGGATGGCAAGCGGCCCTGGGGGGCTCGATTGAGCCGGCGCCGCGCTGTCGGACAAACGCTAACGAGGAGATTCAGTTCATGAGAGCAGCAGTGATGGAGGCGGTGCGCAAACCGCTGGTTGTCAAGGACGTTCCCGATCCAAGCTGTCCGGCCAACGGCGTTATCCTGCGCACCGCGGCCGAGGGCGTATGCCGTTCGGATTGGCACGCATGGTCGGGCGACTGGACCTGGATCGGCCTGGTGCCGCCGATGCCGCTGGTGATGGGGCACGAATTCTGCGGCGTGGTCGAAGAAGTCGGCAAAGAGACCC
>Ga0070737_10006825_pt1 | contig 10316 bp, 13 predicted proteins | sample Coa_R1_10_FD_66438 | JGI IMG/M metagenome (GOLD analysis project Ga0070737, IMG submission 66438) | Surface soil microbial communities from Centralia Pennsylvania, which are recovering from an underground coalmine fire - Coalmine... | ecosystem: Environmental > Terrestrial > Soil > Unclassified...
AGCGGCAGCTTCTCGCGCTCGCTCGTGCTGCCCGAGGGCGTCGACCCGCAGCAGATTCGCGCGCGCATCGAGCACGGCGTGCTCGAGGTCAGCGTGCCCAAGCCCGCCGAGCGCAAGCCGCACCGCGTCGCGATCGACGTCGCCGGCAGCGCCACGCAGGTCGGCGCCGGCCAGCAGGACGGCGACCGCGCCGCCGCTGCTCAGCCCGAGCAATCGGAGCAGTCGCAGCAGCGCGCGCAGGCCACCGCCTGAGCGCTGGCAACGCCGCGCCTCGCGCCTCGCGCCTCGCGCCTCGTCCCGCCGCGCCTCGCCTCCCGCGCGCGCGGAGGCGAGGCGCGAGCGCGAGACCGGCCGACGCCGCACACGCCGCGCGCCGTGCGCCTCTGTGCCGCGTGGACCGGGCGTGTCAGCGAGCGCGCTCCTCGGCGTCCTCGTCGTCCGCGCGCGTGCCGCTCGTGCGCGGACGCGCTGGCGCGCTCGTCTGCTCGCCCGCGCCCGCGGACTGCGCGCCCGCGGGCGGCGCGGGTTGGTGCGCACCGTGCGCCGCGGGCTTCTCGCCCGCGCGGCGCGCGTGGCGGCGGTGGAGCACGAGCAGGCTGACGAGCGCGAGCAGCAGCGCGACGAGCCCGTAGACGCCGAACGCTTCGATCGCGCCGCCCGCGGAGTGGCCGAGGAAGTACGCGGCGAGGCCGATCGCGCTCGCCCAGCACGCGCCGCCGAGCGCGTTCCACACGAAGAACGACTCCCAGCGCATGCGCGTGGCGCCCGCGAGCCACGACGCCCACACGCGCAGGCCGAGCACGAAGCGTCCGAAGAACACCGCCTTCGGCCCGTGCGCCTCGAAGAACGGCTCGCCCACGCGCAGCACCTCCTGGCGCTGGCGGCGGAACGCGCCGGGGCGCTCGAGCAGCCAGCGCCCGCCCTTGCGCCCGATCACGTAGCCGATGTTGTCGCCGACGATCGCGCCGAGCACCGCGATCGGCACGACCAGCTCGATTTTCAGTTTGCCCTGGCTGGCGAGCACCGCCGCGGCGATCAGCGAGGTCTCGCCGGGGATCGGCACGCCGCCCGCCTCCGCCATCACGAGCAGGAACAGCAGCGGGTAGCCGAAGACTTCGACGAGGTGGTTCACGTCGAGGATCGAGGCCGGCATCGGCGGCATCCGCGCGCGGCCTAGCGCGTGTTCTTTTCGACGAGCTGCTTGAGCGCGGCGGAGGCCTGGTTGACGTCGGAGTAGACGACCTGGCGCAGCGACACGCGCGTCGGCGCCGGCGCGGTCGCGACGATCACCGCGACCACCGCTAGCGCGAGCGCGAGCAGCGCGAGCAGCACGAGCAGCATGCGCCCGCCGCGGCGGCGTTCGCGTTCGCGCGCTCGCGCGGGCGCGCGCTGCGCGCGCGCGGCGGCGGCGGCGGCCCCGGCGCGTCCCCGCCGCGGGCTGCGAGCGGCCACCGCGGGAGCGGGCGAGCGCCCGCGCGGCGCGCCCGCGAGCACGCTCGTCGCTTCCGTCGCCGGTGCGCCGCGGCCGCCGCGCGCCGCGCGCGTCACCCGCGTCACGCCGCTCGCCGGCGCATGCGCGACCGGCGAGATGCCGCGCGCGCCGTCGCTCAGCGCGTGGCGCATCTCCAGCGCCGTCTGGTAGCGGTCGCGCGGGTCGAGCGCGAGCGCGATCGCGACGGCCTGCGCGAGCTCGGGCCGCACGGCGGCGACGAGCGTGTCGAGCGTCGCGGGCTGCTCCTGCTGCTGCTTGAGCGCGAGCTCCGTCAGCGACGTCGCCTCGTACGGCAGCCGCCCGGAGATCAGCTGGTAGGCGACGACGCCGAGCGCGTACAGGTCCGCGCTCGGACCCGCCTCCTCGCCGCGCGCCTGCTCCGGCGCGAGGTACGCGGCGGTGCCGAGCACCGAGCCGATCTGCGTGATGCTCGACTGCTCGGTCGCCTTCGCGATGCCGAAGTCCGCGAGCTTCACCTCGCCTTCGCGCGCGCGCAGCAGGTTGCCGGGCTTGACGTCGCGGTGCACCACGCCGTGGCGGTGCGCGTAGTGCAGGCCCTCGCACGCCTGTTCGATGATCGACAGCGCCTCGTCGACCTCCACCCACCCCTGGTCGCGCAGGATCTCCGCGCACGACTGGCCCTCGATGTACTCCATCACGATGAAGTACTGGCCGGTGCGCTCGTCGCGGCCGGAGTCGAAGACCTGCACGACGTTCGGGTGCACGAGCTTCGCCGCCGCCTGCGCCTCGCGCTGGAAGCGCGACACGAACGCGGGTTCGTCGGCGAGGTGCTCGGCGAGCAGCTTCACCGCGACCGCGCGCTCGAGGCGCAGGTCGAGCGCGAGGTGCACGGTCGACATGCCGCCGTAGCCGAGCCGGCCTTCCAGTCGGTAGCGACCCGCGATCTCAGTGTCCGGCGAGCGGCGTTCGCTCATGCGCTCATTCCTGACGCCCCGGCCCGCCGGCGCCCGGCGTCGCGCCCGCCGGCGGCGTCGCGCCGGCGGCTCCTTCGCCCGCGCCTTCTTCGGCTTCGCCCGCGCCCGTGCCGCCGGCGCCAGAGCCGCTCGCCGGTTCTTCGGGCACCGTCACGCCGCCGCCGCTGCCGGCGCCCGGCGCGGGCGTGCTCGGCGTCGGCGCCGGCGTGCTCGTCGTCGGCTGCGTTTCCCCGCTCGTGCTCGTGCTCGTCGTCGTCGGCGTCGTCTTCGCCGGCTGCGTCTTCGTCGTCTGCGTCTTGCTCTGCGTGCTCGAGCTCGTCTTCGCGGCGCGCTGAGCGCACCTGCCCATCGCATCCTGGCGCAGCTTGGTGATGCCTTCGCGCAGCCGGTCGCGCAGGCCCGCGTCGACGCTCGCGGGCAGCGCCGCGAAGTCCTGTTCGGTTTTCTGCAGCGCGCGTTCGGTCGGCGCGCAGTCGCCTTCGGCGCTTTCCGCCGTCTGCGCGACGGTTTCGAAGTCGTTCTGCAGCGAGCTCGCGTCCGCCACCGGTATCAGCTTCGCGCTTGAGCCGCCGCACGCGCTCACGAGCAGCGCGACCGCCACGCCGAGCGCCGCCGCGAGCGCCGTCGCACGCGCCGCGCGAGCGCTCACTGCCCGAACTCCAGGCGCTCGGCGAGCGAGTCCGGCAGCCGCGCCGCGCGGATCGCCGCGGCGGCGCCGCCGACGTCGTACTCCGCGCGGTGGAAGGACGCCGCCATCGCGTCGAGGTCGAGCAGCAGCCACGACGCGCGCGGATCCCCGTCGCGCGGCTGTCCCACGCTGCCGGGGTTCAGCAGCCACTCGCCCCGCTCGAGGTCCAGTAGCGCGGCCTCGCGCCGTGGCTCACCGGTCGCGAGCTCGCCCGGCAGGCGCACGAACGACAGCGCGACGTGCGAATGGCCGATCAGGCAGATGCGGTGCGGCTGCGCGTCCATGCACAGCTCCGCGAGCAGCGCCGAGAGCACGTACTCCCACACCGGGTCGCGCGGGCTCGCGTGGTACAGGCCCACGCTGCCCTCCCTGCCCTGCGGGCGCAGCGTGCGCAGGAACTCGAGGTTCTCGGGGTCGATCACCTCGCGCGTCCACTGCACCGCGAGGCTCGCGCCGCGCGAGAACTCCTCCAGCGGCAGCTCGCCGGTGACCGCGAGGTCGTGGTTGCCCGCGAGGCACACCGCCGCGTGCTCGCGCGCGAGCTCCACGCACGCGTCGGGCTCCGCGCCGTAGCCGACGAGATCGCCCAGGCACCACAGCTCGGCCGCCTCGCTCGCCGCGACCGCCTCGAGCGTGGCCTCGAACGCGTGGCGGTTGGCGTGTATGTCGGAGATGACCGCGACCTTCACCCTTGCAGGGTACGAACACCGTCGGCGCGCGGGCGTTTCCGCGAGCGCCGCAGCTGCAACGCCGCGCTCAGGCTAGTCGCCCTCCGAGCCGGCCTCGCCGCCCCCGTACTCGGGCAGGTTCTTGATGCCCTCGCGAGTGCGCCACTTCGAGTAGTTGTCCTCCATCGCGTCGATCAGCTCGCGCATGAAGCGCGGCGAGAGGTTCACGCGCGAGACCACCACGCCGGGCACCTCGTCGGACTCGACCTCGTGGTCGACGCGCGCGAACGTCACCGTGAACTCGTAGTCGGAGTGGCTGACGTTCGCGAAGTTCGCGTATACGCCCCCCATGATCTCGGGGGAGAGATGTATGTTGATGTGGCGCTCGGCGCCTGGGTCTTGGTCGGTCACGCAGCTAGTATCGCAAGCCCGAGCGCCCAGCCATGACCGAGCCCGCATCCGCGTACGACCAAGCCCCTCCGCCGGACGCGTCCTCGCCCTCCCCGTCCTCCACGCGCGCCACCGCCGCCACCGGCGCCGCGGACGCGCCGCTCGAGCGCCTGCGCGAGACCGTGCTCGACGCCGCCGCGCAGCTGCTCGCCGCCTCGCGCGCGCCCGACGGCGACGCCGAGCTCGCGCGCCCGAGCGCCGCGATCTCGCTCGAGCGCCCGCGGCGCGCTCAGTTCGGCGACTACTCGACGAACGCGGCGCTCGTGATCGCTCCCGCCGCCGGCGTCGCGCCGCGCGAGCTCGCCGAGCGCCTCGGCGAGAGCCTGCGCGAGCGGCTCGGCGAGACCCTCGAGCGCTACGAGGTCGCCGGCCCCGGCTTCCTCAACCTGTTCGTCGCCGACGCGTGGCTCACCGGCGCGCTCGCGCACGCGCTCGACGCCGGCGAGGCCTTCGGCGCGGGCAGCGGCGCCGCGCTCGCGCGCGAGCGCGTGCTCGTCGAGTTCGTCTCCGCGAACCCCACCGGGCCGATGCACGTCGGGCACGCGCGCAACGCCGCCTACGGCGACGCGCTCGCGCGCATGCTCGCGCTGCAGGGCCACACGGTCGCGCGCGAGTTCTACGTCAACGACGCGGGCTCGCAGATCCGCAAGCTCGGAGAGTCGATCCGCGCGCTCGCGCGCGGCGAGCCGGTGCCCGCGGACGGCTACAGGGGCGAGTACGTCGCAGAGCTCGTCGCGCAGCTGCCCCGCGCCCGCGACACGGACGCCGAGGAGCTCGGCCGCGCGGCCGTCGCGATCGTGATCGACGGCATCCGCGCGTCGCTCGCCGCCTTCGGCGTCGCCGACTTCGACCGCTGGTTCTTCGAGAGCACGCTGCACGAGGGCGACCCCAGCACCGTCGCGCACACGCTCGCGCTGCTGCAAGCGCAGGGTCACACCTACGAGCGCGACGGCGCGCTGTGGCTGCGCACGACCGAGTTCGGCGACGACAAGGACCGCGTGCTCGTGCGCTCCGGCGGCGAGCACACGTACTTCGCCTCCGACATCGCCTACCACCAGGACAAGCGCGAGCGCGGCTTCCAGCGCCAGCTCGACGTCTGGGGCGCCGACCACCACGGCTACGTCGCGCGCATGAAGGCCGCCTACGCCGCGCTCGGCGGCGATCCCGACGAGCTCGAGCTGCTCATCATGCAGCTCGTGCACCTCGTCAGCTCGGGCGAGCGCGCGCAGATGTCCAAGCGCGCCGGCGAGTTCGTCACGCTCGACGAGCTCATCTCCGACATCGGCGTCGACGCCGCGCGCTGGTACCTGCTCGCACGCTCGCACGACACCACCGTCGAGCTCGACCTCGACCTCGCGCGCGAGCAGTCCAGCGAGAACGACGTCTACTACGTGCAGTACGCGCACGCGCGCATCGCCTCCATGCTCGCCAAGGCCGGCCCCCAGCGCGTCGCGCTCGCGCTCGCCGCGATCGGCGCCGCCGCGGGCGACGCGTCGGCCGGCGCCGGGGACGTAGGGCGCGGCGAGGGCGGCGATGCCGGCGGGGCCGGGGGGGAGGCCGGCGGGGCCGGCGCGGTCGCGGAGGCCGGCGCGGTCGCGGAGCCCGGTGCGGTCGCGGAGGCCGGCGCCGTCACGGAGGCCGGCGCGCCCGGCGAGCCGGAGGGCGAGGCCGCCGCCGCGCCGCTGCACGCGACCGAGCGCGCGCTCGTCGCGCAGATCCTCGCGTTCCCCGGCGAGCTCTCCGAGGCCGCGCAGCGGCGCGCGCCCCATCGCATCGCCGCCTACGCGCTCGCGCTCGCGCAGGCCTTCACCGCGTTCTACCGCGACTGCAAGGTGCTCGGCGCGCAGCCGCACGGCGTCGAGTCGCTGCGCATCGCGCTCAGCGTCGCGAGCATGCGCACGATCGCGCGCTGCCTGCACCTGCTCGGCGTCAGCGCGCCCGAGCGGATGTAGGGCTCGGCGGGCGCGCGGCCGCGGCGAAGCGAACGACCACGGCGGACGACGAAACGAGGGGCGCCTTCGTCGCCATGCGCGCCCGCGGCGCTGCGCTGCGCGGCGCGGCGGGGGCGCTCAGTCGAAGCGCGCGAGGTCGGACTCGAGCCTGGCCGCATCCGCAGCGCTCAGCGGCGCGGCCAGCGCGGGCGCGCCGGCGCGTTCGCGCGCGCGCCGGCGCCATCGCGGCAGCAGCAGCGCGAGCGCCGCGAGCAGCGCGACGACGACCGCTGCGGGCACGAGGTAGACGGTGAGGTCGAAGCCGTGCGCGGCGGGCAGCGCGAGCACCGTCGGGCCGAACTGCGCGACCAGCGCGCGCTTGATCTGCGCTTCGTCCTCGCCCTTCGCGATCAGTTCCTTGATGTAGCCGCGCTCGACGTTCGCCTGCGGCGAGGTCGACTCGTTCAGCGCGACCTTGCACGTCACGCACATCGCCTCGCGTTCGATCGCCGGCAGCGACGCGCGGGCGTGCGCCCGCGCGAGCGCGGGAGCGGGCGCGCCGGCGGCCAGCGCGCACACGGCCGCGAAGACGAGGACGCACAGGCGGCGCACCGTCACGTGCTCTCCGCGAGCCGCAGCGCGCGCGCGACGAAGCGCTTTTCGATCTCGCCGCGTTCGATCTGCACGATCCGCCCCTGCCGGTCGATGACGAAGCTCTCCGGCACCTGGCGCGTGCCGAACGAGTGCGCGAATTCGCCGCTCACGTCGCGCACGCTCGGGTACGTGAGGTGGTAGCTGCGCACGAACTTCTCCGATTCGGGCGTGTCGTCCTGGTAGGTGACGCCGAGCACCGTGCCGCCGTGGCGTTCGAGCATGCCCTGCGCATGCTCGAGCAGCGAGGCCTCTTCCTGGCAGGGCGTGCACCACGAAGCCCAGAAGTTCAGCACCACGACCTTCCCGCGCAGCGACGCCAGCGTGCGCGTGCCGCTCGCGCCGAGCATCGGCAGCGCGACGGACGCGTCCGGAGCCCGCGGGTACTGCCTGCGCGCGACCAGTTCGTCGAGCGTGCGGCTCGCCGACTCGTGCGAGACGCCGTACACCAGCAGCGCGATCAGCGCCGCGCCCACGAGCGTCACGACCATCGGCAGCACGCGGCCTCTCATAGCCGACAAGGTTAGACGCGCCCAGCGCGCGGCGAGCCGCGGACGCCGGCTCGATCCCACGCGACGCCGGGCCCCACGCCCTAGAATCCGGGCCAGCGCGGCGATAGCTCAGTTGGTAGAGCGCAAGCTTCCCAAGCTTGAGGTCGCGGGTTCGAGACCCGTTCGCCGCTTACGAGGAACAGAGCCATATCTGGCTCCGGCAAGCGGATTCGGGCATCCAGGGCGCCATGTGTCGCTGTATCGTGCGGTCATGGGCGCGGCAGTGGCTCGGTGGCGGCCTCACCAGGTGGGTGCCTGCGTTTGCGCCCTTTGCGTCTTGGCCGCGTTCGGTGTTCTCGCCGCAGCGAGCAACGGCAACGTGAGCAACGGCAACGAGTCAAGGACGGCCCTATCCGTCGCGAGCGCCGCGGTTGCGCCGTATGGGAACTTTGCGCAAAAGGACGCGAAGGGCCTCTGCGAAGACTTCGTTCCCGCGGTGGCCGTCAAGCTGGTCAGGTCGGTGAGTCCCGGGAAGGACTGTACGGAAGCGGCTGTCGAAGCGTTTGCCCGATACGAACCGTTGGTTCTCGAATCCGAGCCGACCGCGGTCGTGCGCACCGTCTACGCGCGCCTTGGCCGCGCGTGGGTGGACCTGCGCTTCCCACGAGGACAGACGTTGGGGGTCGGGCTGAGGCGTGTGGCCGGTCGTTGGCGTGTGAGTTCCTCGGCGTTCGTCTCGCTGGTCACGTGTCCGGCGATCTTGGCTCTCAGATGCGTCGTCGGGTCGAAAGTGCTCGTGCTGGCGACGATCGAATCGACAGAAATCGGGTTCATCCCCAGCGGGGTGCGTCATGGCGGAGCACGGACGCTGCGCGAATACGAAGCCGGGAGCAGGGTCGTCGCCCAATCCGGCTGCCTGGCGTGCCATCGGATCGGTGAAGACGGCCATGCGGGGCCAGGACCGGACCTCACTCATGTGGGAGCGCGGCTTGACGAACAGCAGCTAGTTCACGCGCTGATCGACCCGCGCGCGCCGATGCCGTCGTTCAAGCGTCTGCCGAGGGCCAAGCTCGCCGCGCTGACTCGCTTCCTCGCGCTTCTCCGCTGAGGCTCACAGCCGGGCCGTCCTGGCGAGCAGAGGCGACCGGCCCCACCGGAAACGTCGCGCGATCAACGCCGCCTTGGCGGTCGCTTCACACAGCCCATCGTCGCTGAGACCAGCTCCAGCGAGCTCCGACCTCAGATGCGCGACTGGCGTTGCCGCTATCTTCCAAGAGGGTGCGCATCGATACGCAGGGAAGCGCGAGTCTCGAGGTCAGCTATCCGGCGAGCGCCGCGTCGCTGGCGAAGGCGCGCGCGGCTGTGGCGTCACTGGCGGGCGAGCGCGGCGCGAGCGCGGACGATCTCGACCGCATCCGCCTCGTCGTCTCGGAGGCAGTGGCGAACGCGGTCATGCACGCATACGCCGGCGAGGGCGCCGGCGCCGTGCACCTCACGGCGGCGGTGATCGACGGCGAGCTCACCGTGATCGTCGCCGACGACGGCTGCGGTCTGGGCGCGGCGACGCAGAGCCCGGGGCTCGGCCACGGGCTGCGCGTCATCGCCGAGGGTTGCGAATCGCTTTCGATCCTCGCGCGCGCGGACGGCGGCACCCAGCTGGAAATGCGCTTTGCGTTGCACGGGCAGCCGTCGGCGAGGCGGCCGCGCACGCAGGCGCTCGCCGAGCGCGTCAGCTGCGAGGATCGGTAGCCCGCGCGATCTGGCCCGCGAGGCCGTGCTTCTCCACCAGCAGGTAGCCGGAGCGCGTCTCGACGACCGCCTCGACGTCCGGCTCCTGGTGCCCGGGCAGGACCGCGAAGCGGCGCGGGTGATCGCGCAGCTGCTCGTACTCCTCGTGCGTGAGCTCGAGCATGCCCGTACAGCCCGGCCGCGCGCACTCGCAGCGGAACGACATCGCGTCGTTCTCTCCGGGCCAGCGGCCGCGCTCGATTGCCTCGTTGATCCGGCGATGCACGGACTCGTTGGCGGCCACCAGCGTTTCGCCACCCACGTTGTTCATCGTCTCCCCCTTCTCACGCTGCTTGCCGCGAAAGCTAGCGGACGGAGCCGCGCCGCGACTCCAGCAGCGCGCGCTCGGCTTCGACCTGCCGCGCGAGGTCGGTGAGCTTGACGTCGAGCGCGCGTGCGATGTCGAGGATCGTCGACCAGCCGCCGCCCGCGTGCGCGAGCTCGATGCGCCCGAGCGTGTTCGCGGTCACGCCCGCGTGATGGCCGACGTTTTCCAGCGATTCGCCGCGTTGCTCGCGCAGCCGTCGCAACACGGCGCCGAGCGCGGGATCGGGCTTGTGCTTGGGCACACGCCGACCATGCCACGCCGCATATCGGCAAGTCCAGGAACTTTACCACCCATGCTTTACGATCCATCGTAAACCGCAGCAACCGGCCGTCCGCGCCGGTGCGCTGAGGCGGCCCGTCCGCGATCCGTCGGTGTCCACGACGCACCGGCGCCCTGACGGGCGGCGAGAGGGGGCGGCATTGGACGGCGCCGGCGGCGTGTGCGAACATACGTTCGATGGGCAACCCACCGTTTCGGCCGCTGCGCGAGATCGAACACGAGGCGAAGCGCGGCGACCTGCGCATGGCGGTGTCGCTGAGCCGCGACTACGCGCGCGAGCAGGGGCATCCGATCCCGTTGCCGGTCGCGTTGTGGCTGCTGCCGATGATCGCGCGCGAGAGCCCCGTGGAGTACGACGCGTGGGCGCTGCGCTGGCTGGCGCGCTGGATCGCGGAGACGCCCGCGGCGACGATCGCGCGCGCGGTCGAGGCGGCGGCGTCGCTCGCCGACCTGCCCGGCGATCCCGACGCCTTCGAGACGCTTCGGGATCTCGGCCGCCTGAGCCCGTGAGCGGCGAGGACGACGTGAGGACCCGGCTCGACTAGCTCCGGGTCCTCACGCACAGTGCACGCGGGGGACTGCACCACCTACTCATGGGAAACCCGCGCGTTGTGG
>Ga0070737_10006827_pt1 | contig 10313 bp, 6 predicted proteins | sample Coa_R1_10_FD_66438 | JGI IMG/M metagenome (GOLD analysis project Ga0070737, IMG submission 66438) | Surface soil microbial communities from Centralia Pennsylvania, which are recovering from an underground coalmine fire - Coalmine... | ecosystem: Environmental > Terrestrial > Soil > Unclassified ...
CGCTGGGTCAGAAGGGCGCGCGTATCACTTCGCACGTGGCGCTCCCAGGACGCTACGTGGTGTTTATGCCGAGTGTAAATCATTTAGGCGTGTCGCGTAAGATCGCCAGCGACGAAGAGCGTCACCGGCTGAAACGCATCCTACAAGCGCACCGGCCTGGCACGACGGGCGGGTTTATTGTCCGGACAGCGGGAGAAGGCATTCCGGAGCAAGACATCGCGGCGGACATGAATTTCCTTTACAATCTTTGGCTGGACATCCGGCAGAAAGCGGAGAAGAAGCCGGCGCCGGCATTGCTGCACTACGATCTGGACATTGTGCAACGCGTGCTTCGAGACCAGGTGACGGATGAATTCAAGGCGATTTGGGTGGACAACGAGGAGATGTATGAAAACGTAGTTACGTTCATGCAGCGCTTCCAGCCGCAGCTTGTTCATCGAGTGAAGATGTTCACGCGCTCAACGCCTATCTTCGATGCTTTCAATATTACTCAAGAATTAGAAAAAGCACTACGGCCCAAAGTTTGGCTTAAGAGCGGCGGGTATATCGTGATTAATCAGACCGAAGCGTTAGTGGCAATCGACATTAATACAGGTAAGTATGTAGGTAAGTCGAATCGGCTGGAAGATACGATTGTCAAAACTAATTCAGAAGCGGTGAAGGAGATTGTGCGGCAGATCCGGCTGCGGGATCTGGGCGGAATCATTGTGGTGGATTTCATCGACATGGATGAACGCAAGAACCGCCAGAAAGTGATGCAGGCGTTAGAGGAGGCGATGCGAGCCGACAAAGCGCCCTATAAAATTCTGCAGTTCAATGATTTCGGGCTGGTCGCGATTACTCGAAAGCGGGTGAAGCAAAGCCTGGAGCGCACGTTGTGCTCGCCGTGTCCGTATTGCGAAGGCGCCGGATATGTGAAGAGCGTGCAGACAGTGATCGGCGAGATTCTGGTGGAGGCGCAGAAGATCGCGGGCGCAATTGAAGGCAAAGATGTCATGCTGCGGGTGCATCCGGATATTGCAAAGGTGTTGAAGGCGCGCGATAACCAGTATCTCGAGGAGTTAGAAGAGGTTTTGAAGAGGCCGGTGCTGGTAAGAGGAGATCCGGCCCTGAATCATGAAAAGTTTGACCTAGGTTAATCGCGCGGCGATGTTAGACTAAAGGCGGCATCGCGCGGGCTGCGCGAAACCCGCGACCCGGAAAAATCATTGGAGAGATGGCCGAGTGGTTGAAGGCGCACGCTTGGAAAGCGTGTATAGGGGAAACTCTATCGTGGGTTCGAATCCCACTCTCTCCGCCAGTATCGAATTGTCCGGACCGGACACATAGGTAACACTTTTGGCCCAAAGGGATTTCCAGGGGCTGCAAGTTTTCTCCTTCAGGTCGACGTAACCGAGATCGCACTGTATGAAACTGACGAGCCAGATGCCGTCATCGACTTCCTTGATTCCGACCGCCTGACCAGCCAGGCAGGTGCTTGAGTTGGCGGCGTTTGAAAGAGTTGCTGCGCCAGGCTGCGAAAACAGATGCCTAGGCGGATGCGCGCTGGGGCAAGGCAAACCGGCCGAAGCTTTACCGGACGAACTGTGCGGCGGGGCAGCGATATGTGCCAAATCTCCCCCGATATGTCCGCTAGGTAAATGTCGTCAGCCGTGCGCTTGTGCACTATATTGCATGGGCAGCACCGCGCCGACAGTTCGTTTCGGCTTTCATAGAATGGTTTGATTGGCGGCTATAGATTTTAGGATCATTGCGGGAATAATTCTACTCGCCTTCAGACCGGTGACGAGACCCCTTTTCGGGTCTCGACTCAGTGCAAAAATTTTGAAGCATCGCAACAGTAAGTGGGCGTCTGCGGGACTTGCGACGTAAGGCGGTAGCATGACCGCTCCTCGTCTCCAGAGTTTCCAACGCTTCGCAGTGTTCCTCTCTCATCCTGATTCTTGTGTCATTTCACCACCCATAAGCGCTCACGATTCGGATGTCTGCTCTGGTTGGAAGGAGAATCCGTCCGGTGAAGGGCTGCGATACGCAGTGATCCACATAATTCCTCTAGAAGGACGTGATTATGCAAACTGATTTGTCAAAGCCTCTTCTAAGAACCGCTCAAACTCATTCTTCATTGAAGGCGCAGGCGCGTCCGGAGCAGTTGCCGTTGTCGTACGCGCAGCAGCGGCTGTGGTTCATCGACCGGCTTCAGGGGAGCAGCGCGGAGTACAACATTCCGGAGGCACTGCGGGTGCGCGGGCAACTGGATATAGAAGCGCTGAAGCGGACGATGAACGCGATCGTAGAGCGGCACGAGAGTTTGCGGACGCATTTTGAGGAAGTGGACGGGATGCCGGTGCAGGTGATCGAGCCGGAGTTGCGGATCGCAGCGCCGGTGGAAGACCTGAGTGGTCTGGGAGCAGAGGAGCAGCAGGCACGAGTGCGGGAAGCAGTGAGGCGGGAGGCAGCGGAGCCGTTTGATTTATCGCGCGGCCCGGTGCTGCGGATGCGGCTGCTGAAGTTGGGAGAGCGGGAGCACGTACTGCTGCGGACGATGCACCACATCGTATCGGACGGGTGGTCGCAGGGGGTATTCAACCGCGAGTTCATGGTGCTGTATGAGGCGTTTCAGCAGGGGAAGGAAAATCCACTGAGACCGCTGGCGGTGCAGTATGCGGATTTTGCGTTGTGGCAGCGGCGGGAGTTGGAAGGCGAGGCGCTGGAAGAGGGGCTGAGGTACTGGAAGGAGCAGTTGGCGGGGATACCGGAGCGATTAGAACTGCCGACCGACCGGGCGCGGCCGGCAGTGCAGACGTTCGAGGCGGAGGCAGTGTATGTGAGCTTGGGCGCCGAACAGGTGGCGCGGCTGAAGCGGCTGAGCCGGGAGAACCAGGCGACGCTGTACATGAGCATGCTGGCGGCGTTTGGGGTTTTGCTGTCGCGCTACAGCGGACAGCAAGACATTGTGGTGGGGTCGCCGATCGCGAACCGGCAGGAAGCGCAACTGGAGGAGATGATCGGTTTTTTTGTGAACTCGTTGGTGATGCGGATGCAAGTGAAGCCGCAGATGAGCTTCCGGGAGTTGTTGCAGCAGGTGAGGCAGACGGCGCTGGGCGCATATCAGCATCAGGATGTGCCGTTTGAACGATTGGTGGAGCAGCTTTCGCCACAGCGCAGCTTAAATCAGACCCCCCTATTCCAGGTGTCGTTTTCATTTCAAAATGCACCTTCGGAATCGCAGAGACTAAGAGGTCTCGAGATTCGGCCAGTTCACCGACACGATCTTCACGTCCACTTTGATCTGGAGGTGCACATCTGGGAGCGAGAGGGTGGGTTAGAAATCACGTGGCTGTACAACCAGGATCTGTTCGACCGTTGGCGGATACAACAGATGGCGGACCATTACACAACCTTCGTGAGCCGCGCAATGGTGAGTGCTGATGATGAGATTAGACGGATACCGCTATTGAGAGCAGATGAGCGCCGTCAGGTTCTTGAGGACTGGAATGGCGGCACTCGTCCAATTATTCCAGCAACGGTACCGGAGTTGTTTGAGGTCCAAGCGGACCGCCGCCCGAATGCGCTCGCGATCATCCACGGAGACAGGCAATTGAGTTATCGAGCGGTGAATGAACAGGCAAACCAATTAGCACATCGCTTAAGGATCGAGAATGTCGGGCCCGAAACGCTCGTTGGCATTGCGCTGCCACGATCTATGGAAATGATTTTCGCAGTTCTGGGGGTGCTTAAGGCTGGCGCCGCTTATCTCCCCTTGGATCCTACCTGGCCGACAGAGCGGCTAAAGTTCATAATCAGAGATGCCCAGCCGAAGCTCGTGATTACAACAACTCAATTGCTCTCCTTGCTGCCCCAAGACCTACGTTGTCTGGTATTAGATGCGGGAGAAATCGTCGAGCAGCTGTCCAGAGAGTCCGGTAACAATCTTTCAGGTATTCAGCGCAACCCCCAAAACCTTGCGTACGTGATCTTTACATCCGGTTCCACAGGCGCACCCAAGGGAGTGCTCAGTACTGCTAGTGGAATCTCATCGCTAGTCGCGGCCCAGAGAGAACGGTTTCGGCTGGCAGCTAATTCCAGAGTGCTGTCGTTTGCGAGCTTGAGTTTCGATGCATCTGTATCGGAAATCTTCGTGACACTCTGTAGCGGTGCGACGTTGGTTGTGATAAATGCTGAAGAACGAAGCGGAGAGGCGCTCCGGAGTGCAATTATACGCCAGCAAGTTACACATGCAACTTTGCCACCAGCAAGCTTGAGTAGTCTTGAAACAAGCAAGGATTTCCCATTAGCTAATCTCATCGTGGCGGGAGAGAGCATTTCCGCCGATCTAGTTAGACGCTGGTCCGCAGATAGGCGCCTGATTAATGCGTACGGTCCGACAGAAAGTACCGTTTGTGCAACTATAAGTGACGATCTCGTTGGAGACATGACTCCGATTGGGCGGCCCATTGGCAACACGCACATCTACGTGCTTGACGCAAGCCTCGAGCTGGTGCCGGTGGGGGTAGCAGGAGAGCTATATATCGCGGGGGTGGCGCTGGCGCGCGGTTATCTGAACCGGCCAGGGGTGACGGCGGAGCGTTTCGTCGCGGATCCGTATGGCCGGGCGGGAACGCGGATGTACCGGACGGGTGATCTGGTGAGATGGCTGCCAGATGGAAATCTAGAATTTTTAGGGCGTGTGGACCAGCAGGTGAAGATACGTGGGTTCCGGGTTGAGTTAGGGGAAATCGAAGCTGCACTGTTGGAAGAAGAGGAAGTCAAGCAAGCTCTTGTTGTAATGCGGAAGGAGACGACGGGGGAGAAGCGGCTAGTGGGATATGTTGTAGCGCGAAGTGGCAGGAATGTGAGGCCGCAAGTTTTGCGTGCGCAGTTGGAGCAACGATTGCCGGAGTACATGGTGCCTGCAGCGATCGTGGTATTGGATAAGTTCCCCTTGACAGCCAACGGCAAGCTGGACCGCAACGCCCTGCCAGCCCCGGACTTTGTTGCCAAGAGCGCATATCGGGCGCCGCAAACTTCCGAGGCAGAAATCCTGTGCGCGCTGTTTGCAGAAGTGCTGGGGGTTGAGCGGGTGGGACTGGACGATAATTTCTTTGATCTGGGTGGACACTCGCTGATGGCTGTTAGCCTGGCGAGCCGAGTACGTGCAGTGCTCGGATCTGAGTTGCCGATCGATGTGCTGTTCGAGTTCCCGAACGTTGGACAACTCAGTTTGTGGTTTGTGGAAGAACGACATCGAGAGGGGGAGCAGAGTTCGATCTTGCGGCGGTACCGCTGTTGCGGATGAGATTGCAGAAAGCTGGGCCATTTGATTATTGTGCCTTCCAAAAAGCTGTTCGGAATCACTTCCGACAAAGTCCAGTCTTAATGAAGCAATGCGTCCTGATGAACCACGATTGCGATCTTGGGTAACAGCAAGAATCGTCCACTGCAAAGAACATCTTAACCTCATAAGCCAAGCTTTTGCTCAAGAACTCGCAAAGCCCATCATGAAACGACAACGTGCCTACTTGACTTTCCTGGACAAGGAGCGCTCGGTCTATACCTTCGCGTTGAAAGAGCTTGAAGCTGTCTTGTCGTTCATGAGCGATGATGAACATGAGTAAGATACACATAATCGCGAGGGGCGGTATTGGAGATGTAATTCTCTTAACTCCAACGCTGCGCGAAATAAAGAAGCGATTTCCGGATTCAAAGCTGATTGTCCACACAATGCACAGAAAGCATTATGAGGTTCTTCTTAATAACCCTCGAGTTGATTTATTGCTACTCGAATCGAAGCCTTGGATATTCTGCATGAAGCTTCTCCGTAATGCGGGATACCTGCCCGCAAAATATCGAGTCGTCAACTATGGCGATTATGCACCTAGCATCTGGTTCCCGCAACAATCTGCAACCGAGATTATCGGGGAGCTCATGGGCGTTCAACTATCTGAGCCCACACCGGAGCTCTTTCTGACGCCAGATGAAGACGACTTCGGTCGTAACATCGTCAGCCGGACTAAAGTTCCCATTGCTATACATACAACAGCGTTCAGTGAGAATAAGAATTGGCCAGTGAGAAAATGGAAGGACCTAGTATCTCGGAACGCACAGTACGATTTCTTCGAATTAGGCAGATGTGGAACGCCAATATTAAACACACCGATAGACAAGTGTGGGGGCTCGGACTTACGCCGCGATTTCGCACTCTTAAAGCACTGCAAAGCATTCATCGGAGTTGAGTCATGTTTCGCTCACGCCGCCGCCGCATTTGGAGTTCCAGGAGTCGTATTGTTTGGATCGACGAGTACGATGACGTGGGGTCATGCGAGTAACATAAATATCTCAAGTACAAAGCGATGTTCTCCGTGCATAGATCTCATTGCATATAATAAATGTCCATACGGCGTAGCTTGTATGGAGATGATAACCGTGGAAGAAGTTGAGGCAGCACTAAGAAGTCAATTGCTGACAGCAGCAAAGCAGGTCTAGTGTACTGAGCCGCTGCCCTGGATGTGTATTAAAAATTGATACGTGAGCAGCCCGCATTGTCCTATCTTATAGCTCTTTATGTGGCTGGTTAGCAGCCGCTTCTCTAGCTTCCTTCATAAAGTGAAAGTTGTGAATCAATGATGGCTCCAATCCTGGAGCCCCCGCAGTAATATTGCTAATCCAAGAAAAGCAGTCAAGTAGACGACCAGTATCGTGCCAGTTTATGAGTTCTTGATTCGGACACGCCAAATCCACGTCTTGGCAAAACTCGCGGAACAGCCAAGCCGACATCCTTCTACTTCGCCAGTGCTCATCGGGGCTTGGTACCGGCGGTAATTGTGGCAAGTACTCTCCAAGGTTAGAGTGATGCACGAACGCGCTACCATGATCTTTCAAGATTCGTCGAAATTGTCGAACATACGACGAAATAACTTCCGGTTCCGCGTGGACCAAGGAGTCAAAGCTAAAGACAAAATCTACCGATTTGCTATCAACCGCATCTAAAGAAATACCGTCATTAACGATGAAGCTTATGTGTTCAATATTATTAAAGCGTTGCTGACACGCCTCGATGCAGTTTGGACAGACATCCACAACGGTCAGGCGAGCGCAGTTGGCGAGCAGGAATTGCGTCCACCTACCATGCCCAGGGCCAATTTCTAATATTGTGGTTGTTGGAAGCACATGCTTTACTCGAGGAAAGATCGTAAACTTCCACTCGGCTTCTGGGCTGCCCCACGGACCAGACCACTCATCTCCCAGTTTCGGCCATCTATACTTGTTGTTCCAAACGTCGACGTTTTCTTTAATACTTGGCATACTCAATATACCCGTCAAAAGAAAATTGTACTTTCAAAAAGCGGACCCCGAATAGCCCCACAATGATGCGATATCGGATGAAGGTGAGTTTGCGAGAGTGGAATAGCCTAATAAAGTAATACTTTAGCAAATCGAGACATGTCTCGACCGCCCGAACCACAGGCGCTTCAAACCGGGTGCGAACCGCAACTTCGACATCCAATGTCCGAACGGATGCGGATGATCAGCGCATTGCTCACAGCAAATGCCCACCGAGATCGAAGAAGCTGTCTCCTCAAATTGTTACGGGTCGGTCGAATCCCTTCAAGCAGGCATGCCTCTTAAAGCGTCACTGGCATTCCCTGCGCAAGCATTTCTCGAGTTTGGGCTTTTACGCATCGTGGATGATCGACAGCCAACTGTGCGCTACGGACAAAGCTGGATGCAATCGTTTTCCCGAAGTTGATTGCTGATGGAGGGTGCGAAAATAGACAGTAGCAGCCCCGGTCAGGCGGGACGCTACAATAACCAGTCATGCACTCGGCCATATAAAAGTCTTAAGGAGTTAAGGTGATTGAAAAGATTTCTTTACAGGAACTAATCATTGAGATATGGTCGGAGCTACTGGATCTCGATTCTGTTGGGCCTGATGATGAATTCTTGGCTTTAGACGGTAACTCTATCCAGGCGATCCAGTTCATATCTCGTGTTCGGGAAGGCTGCGGTATCGACATTCCGCTGAAGATGATCTTTGAACACGGGTCTCCTTCGAGCATCGCCTCAGCTTTCGTCGAACCTACATCGTTGTAATGTACTGTGCGGACGTAGATATGACAAGAGCTCTCATGCAGGATCATGTAATTTTCAGTAAATCCCGGCAACGTTGGAACCATCGCTAGAGCCTTCACAGGATGTATTTGCGCCAGAATCGGTTGCGAATACAACAGCGCTAGCCAGAATCAGTTTGGAGTCGAAGTACAAAGGTTTTTCAAAGTAAGTGCACTATCTTGGTGGCAAGGAGTTATTCTCTGAGATGTTGTCAGTAATTATCACCACATTTCAGCAACCCCATAGTCTTGCTGCGTTATTATGCTGCCTGCGTGCGCAAGATGTAGACGTTCCTTTTGAAGTCATAATTTGTGACGATGGATCGTCTCTTGCCACACTGAAAGCCGTAAAGAACGACGCTTTTTCCCGAATGGACATACGGTATATTTGGCAGCCAAACCACCGTAATCGAGCTGCACGATCGAAGAACAATGGTATACGTTGCGCACGAGGAGATATTTTGGTTTTCGTTGATGGGGACATCGTCATGGATAGTGACTTTCTAAGAAAGCACCTGGAGGCGCACGATTCGCAGAATCTCATCGTCTGTAATTCACGCCGATGGGTCATTGATGCAGCCACTTCAAAGTTCCGCAAGCAATCAGGGTCAAAACCACCTCCAGATTCCCTCATTGGGTCAGCTGATGAAATTTCTTCCCCCTTCAAACAGATGCTTCAAGACAGCATTGAGGTCGACCGCGACTATCAAATCCGGATGTACAAGACGGATCCTTGGTTGAGTTGCATCGGATTCAGTTTCAGTGTCGAAAGGCATCCAGCAGTCTACTTTGACGAAGCTTTCGAAGGCTGGGGTCCAGAGGACAGGGAGCTGGCATTTAGGCTGGTAAAGCGCCATGGCTTCAGCGTGTCATATCGCAATGACATCGAGGTGGTCCATCTGGAAACATGTTCAACTGGAAGAACTCCATTTACATTGCTCCCAAGAAAGCATTCTCAAATAACTTCTTACATGAGGAACATGATTTATCTTCGCAATCTTTATCCGGATGAAGACCTTTCTGTACTACTGAAGCCTCTACTTGCATATCGCCTGAACCCAGCTACACAGCATTGGGAACTAGGAAGTCACACTTATTCACTCGGAGACACTCAGGGCGCCAACGTTCGAACTTCGTCATTACCTGACCAGCTGTTACCCGAGATGCTCGATTCTATCGAGCAGTGGCTGAAGGCGCATCCGACATGTAACGGTCAATAGCCTAGAGCGACACCTGAGGTTCTAAGGTGAGTTCGTACTCAATGCCGACATTGCCAGTGGGTCGGTGTTCTCATGAGCCAAAGGCCGCGTGCTTGCGATGCGCGTTCCAGTCTCGTACCTCGCCGCGATCGCTGCGACCAAATTTTCGTCTGGTTGACAAACTCAGTTGCCTCCCGATTCTGTTTCGCTTCAATGGCGGGTACATCTTCACCGCGGCAAGAAAAATGCGCGATTATCTGAGCTTCCCCAAAGATGAACCATACCGCAGTGCCGCTTGAAGAAACTTCTTAGCGATTGCAAACGACACACTGATGGCGTAAATTGGAAGCAATAGCTCCCGTCGAAGCTGTTAGGGGGCGCGCCATCGAAGCCGGATATGGGCACGCAGTTTTCATTGTGTAAAGTCATCGACGTTCTTGCAATCCTCGGCAGGGTCCATATTTATGCTGCCCCGTTTTGACACAAAGTCGATTGTGATTTCTGACGAGGTTGGCGCCGGCTGCAAAGCCGGAGCCGTAAACTGTTGTATGATCGCGTGTGTGAAAAGCGGAAGAGGCCAAACTAAACAAAGAGCACGAACATGCTAGTTTATGACTTCTTTCAAGATGCCGTTCATTCTCATGCCCATAAGATTGCACTTATTTCCGGTGGAGGACGGTGGAGTTATTTCGCAATTGAGCAGAATGTCGACATCTTGGCAACGATACTACTGAGAGAGGGTATCCAGCAAGGCGACAGGGTTTCAATATTGCTCAGTAATTCGGCGGCTGCTGTGGTTGCGATTCTTGCCGTGCTGAAAGTAGGAGCTATTTTTGTTCCCCTAACACCAGGAACAAGCGAGATTGCTGCAAACCTGCTTTTAACAGATAGTGAACCAGTTACACTAATCACGGATGGGACAGAATACCAGCGGCTTGTACGCACCATCGACAGTATAAACTCGCTTAGTTCCGTGTTGATCCTCTCTTCTCGTGCCGATTCCATG
>Ga0070737_10006830_pt1 | contig 10310 bp, 5 predicted proteins | sample Coa_R1_10_FD_66438 | JGI IMG/M metagenome (GOLD analysis project Ga0070737, IMG submission 66438) | Surface soil microbial communities from Centralia Pennsylvania, which are recovering from an underground coalmine fire - Coalmine... | ecosystem: Environmental > Terrestrial > Soil > Unclassified ...
GTGAACCGCCGGTCGTTCGAGACCCGGACCGGCAACCGGGTGGAACTCCTGTCCGCCGAGGGGGAGACGGGCGTCCGGCTGACCACCGGCAACGACGAGCTCAGCGTGTTCCTGGACGAGACGAACGGCATGATCAGCGTGGTCAACGCCGCCCCGGACGGGGTGGTGGAGGTCAGCACCAAGGGCCTGGTCACGGTGGACAGTGGCCTGGGCGGGGTGCAGGTGAGGTCCAAGGGCCCGGTGAACGTGTCCTCCGCCGCCGCGGTCAGCGTGACCGCCGCGACCGAGGTGAGCGTGTCGTCCGGGGCCGCGGTGACCGTGAACGCGGGCGGCGCGGTGAACGTGTCCGCGGAAGGCGCCGTGTCGGTGGAGGCGATCGGGGCGCTGAACCTGGACGCCCTCGAGGTCAACGTGACCGCCGCGACCTTCACGATCGAAGGGATGCTGGCGGTCACCGGGGACATCACCATGGACGGCCAGCAAGTGCTGGCGGTGTGAGATGGGCGAGCGATTCGTCGGCTCCGGCTGGGCCTTCCCCATGCGCGTCAGCCCCGCCGGGAGCTTCACGATGGTCACCGGGGAGCGGGAGATCGAAGAGGCGATGCGCCTCGTGCTGGCCACCGCGCCGGGCGAGCGCCCGATGCGCCCCGAGTTCGGCTGCGCCATCCACGATCTCGTCTTCGCCCCGGTCAACGACCGCACCATCGGCCGCATCCGGTACGAGGTGCGGACCTGCCTGGACCGCTGGGAGCCCCGGATCGAGGTGGGGTCGGTGGACGTGACGGTCGAGCCGTCCGACGCCTCGATCCTCTACATCGACGTGAGCTATTCCATCCGCGGCACGAACAACCCGCGGTCGCTGGTCTTCCCGTTCTACGTCATCCCGTCCCACGAATCCGCCGACGACCAGGACTAGGAGGACTGACCCATGGCTCTGCCCGCACCGAACCTGGACGATCGCCGGTTCCAGCAGTTCGTGGACGACGCCAAGCGCTACGTTCAGCAGCGCTGCCCGGAATGGACCGACCACAACGTCTCCGACCCCGGGGTGACGCTGATCGAGACGGTGGCCTACATGGTCGACCAGCTCGTGTACCGGCTGAACCGGGTGCCGGACAAGAACTACCTGGCCTTCCTGGACCTGCTGGGCGTCACGCTGTTCCCGCCCGGCGCGGCCAGGGCGCCGATCACGTTCTGGCTGTCGGCCGCCCAGCAGCAGACGGTCACCGTGCCCGGCGGCACCGAGATCGCGACCGAGCGCCCGGACGCCGAGCAGGCGACGGTGTTCACCACGCTCGCCGACCTCGCGATCGTGTCCTGCGAGCTGATCGCGGTGCTGTCCCGGCCGGCGGGCGAGTCGCCGGTCAACCGGACCACGGACCTGGAGGAGCGCAAGGACGTCCGGTGCTTCGCCGAGATACCGAGCCCGGGAGACACCACGCTGTTCGGGCTGAGCCGGGCGGTACCGTCCTGCGCGGTCACGCTGCGGCTGGACAGCCGGGTGGACGGCGTCGGCGTCGACCCGCGGCAGCCCCCGCTGGTCTGGGAGGCCTGGACGCCGGACGGCTGGCAGGAGTGCGAAGTGGAGCGGGACACCACCGGTGCGCTCAACCGGGCCGGTGAGATCGTGCTGCACGTGCCCAGCCGGCACGTGATGTCCCGGCTGGCCCGGACCGAGGCCGGCTGGCTGCGCTGCCGGGTACTGGAGCCGCTGCCCAGCCAGCCGTTCTATTCGACCTCCCCGACGATCCGCACCGCATCGGCTGCCACGTCCGGCGGCACCACGGCGGCCTCGCACGCCACGACCATCGTCCAGGAGCCGCTCGGCGAGTCCACCGGGGTGCCCGGCCAGCGGGTCCTGCTGGCCAGGGCGCCGGTCGTCGCGGCCCCCGGGGAGACCCTGGTGGAAAGCTCCGAAGGCGACGGCTGGCATCCCTGGGAGACGGTCGATTCGTTCGCCGCGTCCGGGCCGGACGACCGGCACGTGCACCTGGACGCCGCCACCGGCGAGATCTCCTTCGGGCCGGCCGTCCGGCTCGCGGACGGCACCACCCGCCAGTACGGCGCCGTGCCGATCAAGGGCACAGTGCTGCGGGCTCGCAGCTACCAGACCGGCGGCGGCCGGGCCGGGAACGTGGCCCGGCGCACGCTCACCGTGCTGCGCAGCTCGGTCCCGTACGTAACCCGGGTGGAGAACCGCGAGGCCGCCCTGGGCGGCGTCGACGGCGAGACCATCGAGGAAGCCAAGGTACGGGCGCCGATCAGCCTGCGTGCCCAGGAGCGGGCGGTCACGCCGCGCGACTACGAGGAACTGGCCCGCCAGGCGGCGCCGGAGACCGCCCGGATCCGCTGCCTGGCCGTGGACAGCGCCGAGGACGGCGCCGGCGCGGTACGGGTGCTGGTCGTACCGCACGCCACCGTGGACGAAGGCGGGCTGCTCCGCTTCGAGCAGCTCGTGCCCAGCGACGAACTGCTGGCCCGCATCACCGGCTACCTGGACGAGCGGCGGCCGGTCGGCACCCGGCTGGCGCTGGGGCCGCCCTACTACCAGGGCATCACCGCGGCCGTGAAGCTGCACGCCTTCCGCAACGCCGACCCCGACCACGTGCACGCCGCGGCGATGCAGGCGCTGTACGCCTACCTCGACCCGATCACCGGCGGCCCGATGGGCACCGGGTGGCCGTTCGGCCGGCCGGTGCAGTCGGGCGAGCTGTTCGCGGTCCTGCAGCGGGTCCCGGGGGTGGCGGTGGTCGATGAGGTGCGGCTCTACCCGGCCGACCCGATCACCGGCAAGCGCGGCGACGTGGCCGAGCGGATCGACCTGGACCAGGCGTCGCTGGCCTTCCCCTACGACAACCGGGTCACGGTGATCGGAGGATGAGAGGCGCCGACGACCATCTGGTCAGCCCGTTCCCGCTGGGTGAGCAGATGCCCAGCGTCTACAGCGAGGACGAGATGGCGCAGCGGTTCACCGCGGCGCTGGACGACCTGCTCGCGCCGCTGCTGGCCACCCTGGACTGCCTGCCGTCCTACTTCGACCCCGCCCTGGCCCCGCCGGACTTCGTGGCCTGGCTCGCGGGCTGGGTCGGCGCGGAAATCACCGGCGAGGAGTCGGAGGCGGCGCTGCGGACCATCGTCGGCGGCAGCGCCGTCGCGCACCGGCTGCGCGGCACGGCCCGCGGGATCAGCGAAGTGGTCCGGCTGGCCTTCGGCGTGGTGCCGGAAATCGAGGAGAGCGGCGGGGCCTTCTGGTCAGCCCGGCCGCGCGGGCCCTTCCCCGGTGATCCGGTGCCGGGCCTGACCGTGCGGCTGCGGGTCCCCGAGCCGAACCGCCTGGACCGGGACCGGCTGGAGCGGCTGGTCGCCTCGGTCCGGCCCGCCCACCTGCCCTGCACCGTCGAGATCCTGCCCACCGAGGGGAGTCAGTGATGCCCACCCAGAACCGGGTCGTCTGCAGCGTCTGCGGCGCGACCGCCCAGGACGAGCCGTTCTGTGAGGACTGCGGCGCGCTGCTGCCGGTCACTCCCCCGGCGGACGGAGCCCAGCCGCAGCCAGCCGGTGATCCGGGAACGAAGGCCGGCGCGGGCACAGAACCCGTGGTGCAGGCGGGCACCGGCCAGGGCGCGAGCCCGGCCGGTGCGGTGTGGGCCGGCGCCCCGGGCACGGTGACGGCAGGCTCGGCTGACGCCGGGGACCAGCCCGCGCCCACCTCAGAACCGGGCCGGCCCGCCCCCGGGGCCGGGCCGGCAGCGGCTGATACCGCCCCGGCAGGTGCCCAGCCGGACGCTGCGGCGGACCCGGCCGCAACCCAGGCCGACCCGCAGGAGCGGGCCCGGCCGCTGCTGATCCCGGTGGCGGACCCGGTGAACGTCGTCCGGCCCGAACGGGCCGCCCCGGTGCTGCCCGGCAGGCCCGAACCGGCCCGGCCTGACGTGCGCGGGCCGGACGTGGACGAGGTGACGACGGGCATACCGTGCCCGTGGTGCTCCGTGCTCAACCCGTCCGACCGGCACTACTGCCGTAAGTGCGCGATGTCCCTGGCGCACGGCCCCACCCCCACGCACCGGCCGTGGTGGCGCCGGCTGCTCGACCTGCGCCACCGCCCGATCCCGTTCGCCGGCCAGCGGCCCCGGCTGCGGACCGGCCCGTGGCGGCTGGTGCGCTGGCTGGCCCTGGCCGTCGTGGTGGGCCTGGTCATCTTCGCCGTCGAAACCTGGGGCGGCCCGGGCACGACGAACGTCCGCGACCACTTCGACCACGCGCACCAGATCGTCGTCAGCAGCGTCACCGCAACCAGCTCGGACCCCAGGCATCCGGCCAGCAAGCTGCACGACAGTTACAACAACACCTGGTGGGGCACGGGCATCACCGGCAACGGGGCAGGGGTGTCCATCACGGCCACCTTCCAGCAGCCGATCAACCTGCTGGACGTGATCATCACCTCGGGTGCCGGCGTCGACGAGAACACGTTCTCCTCCGAGTCCCGGCCGCACCAGATCAAGGTCACCCTGATCCCGACGGACGGGCACAGCAGCAGCACGGTGATCTCGCTGGCCGACTCGACCGGCCCGCAGACCTTCGCCATCCACGGCGACGACATCCTGCACGTCCGGTTCACCATCGAGAACGACTACGAGGCACCGTCCGCGAACGCCGAGGTGGCCGTAGCCGAGCTGGAGTTCTTCGCCCGCAACTGACCAGACGGACCCGGATTGGCCGCCCGGGCCGGCCCAGCGCGGTTGCTACGGTATTTCCGTGGCGGAGCGTCGGGATCCCTGGGTGGCCGACCGGGAAAAGGAACTGGCGCTGCTGACCGGGGCGGTCGCGGACGTGCGGGCCGGGCGGGGCCGCGCGGTGCTGATCGAGGGCGAGGCGGGCGTCGGCAAGTCCGCCCTGCTGGCCGTGCTTCTCGGGCCGGGAAGCATAAACCCGCCGGTGGATGCAGGGGCCGGCCGCTGCCGGGTGATCCAGGCCGTCTGCGACGAGCTGGCCCAGCGGTTCCCGCTGTCGGCGGTTACGCAGGCGCTGAGCCTGAGCGGGCTGGATGTGGGTGGTGGCGCAGGGCGGTCCGCGGCGGCGGAGGTGAGCTGGGGCACGGGGGATCCGGTGCTGGGGGCGGTGGAGGAGCTGCTGGGGTTCGTGCACCGGCTGTGTGCGGAGCGGCCGCTGATCCTGGCGCTGGAGGACATGCACTGGGCGGATGAGGCCAGCGTGCTGCTGTGGCGGCGGCTGTGCCGGGTCACCACCCAGCTGCCGCTGCTGCTGATCGGCACCCGCCGCCCGCTGCCGCGGGGTGCGCCGCTGGAGCGGGACGTGGCCAGCCGGGGTGGCATCGTGATCACCCTGGCCGGGCTGACCGCTACGGGGGTGGCGCAGATGGCCGCCGATCTCACCGGCGGCACCCCAGGCCCCCGCCTGCTGCACTGGCTGGAACCCGCCGCCGGCAACCCGTTCTACGTCCGCGAACTCCTCGACGCCGCACTCCGCTCCGGCGCGGTCCAGGAGATCAGCGGCCAGGCCGAGCTGACCGAAGCCGCCGGCGCGGCGAACGGGCTGAGCAGCCGGGTGACTTCACTGCAGCAGGCCATCGCCGGCCGCCTCGACTTCCTGTCCCCCACCGTCCTGCACATCCTGCGCATCGCCGCCCTGCTCGGCCCCGACTTCCCCGTCACCGACCTCGCCGCCGTCACCGGCCACACCGCCACCACCCTCCTCCCGCACGTCGAAGACGCCATCGCCGCCGGGCTCCTCGAAGAAACCGGCCCCCGCCTCCGCTTCCGCCACGGACTCCTCCAGCAAGCCCTCTACGAGGGCATGCCCACCCCCGTCCGGGCCGGCCTCCACCGCCAGGCCGCCCAGACCCTCATCACCCTCACCGCCCCCGCCGAGCGCATCACCCGCCACCTCCTCGCCCTCCCCGACCTGGGCGAAGACTGGGAAACCGACTGGCTCACCCACAACGCCGCCAACCTGGCCGGCCGGGTACCCGAAGTAGCCTCCACCCTGCTGGAACAGATCCTCGGTCAGCTCAGCCCGCACGATCCCCGCCAGGCCACGCTGGCCGACCGCCGTACCGACGCGCTGTTCACGCTGGGACGATTCGAGCAGGTCGCGCAGCTCACCGCCGCGCTCGGTCCGGGCGCCGCCGACCCGGACCGGTACGGCCACCTGACCTGGACCCGCGCCTACGCCCTGCTGAGCCTCCGCCGGCCCTTCGAGGCCGTCGCGGTGCTGCGCGACGCGATGGAGCACCCCGGGACGAGCGCGGTCTGGCAGGCTCGTTTCCTGGCCCTGCAGGCCATCCTGCTGACCACCACCGGGCCGGCCGGCGAAGCCGACCGGGTGGCCGACGCGGCGCTGGCCACCGCTACCCGCCTGGGGGACCCGGCCGCCCTGGCGTACGCCCGGCACGCCCGCTCCACCCGGCACTTCTTCGCCCAGGAGTTCACCGCGGCGCTCGACCTCATCGACCAGGCCCTGCCGCTGACCGCCAGCGACCCGCAGCTCACCGACCTGCGGCTGCTGCTGATCTACAACCGGGTGGACCTGACCGGGGAACTCGGCCGGTTCGACGAGGCGCTGACGCTGGCCCGGCAGACCCTGACCGCCTACGAGCTGTCCGGATCGCCCCGGCTCAGCGTCATGCGGGCCGCCGCGGCCGGGCTCGCCTACGAGACCGGCCGCTGGGACGACGTCGTCGCCGAGCTCGAAGCCGTGACCGAAACGGAGGACCGCAGCGGTGAACTCCACGGCCTCCAGGCGCTGATCGCCGGGCACCGGGAGGACTGGGCCGGCGCCGAGGAACATCTGGACACGCTGCGGCGACAGGCCCGTCAGGACGCGGCCGTCGTGCGGAGCCGGGCGGCCCCCAAGGCGACCGTCGAGATGGCCCTGGCCCTGGCGGGCGAAGCCGCCGGCGACGTGACCGGGGCGGTGCGGGCGCTGGCGGCCTGGCTGGACCCGGAGCGGGGGAGCAAGCTGCCGTTCCGCTACAAGCTGCTGCCCACCCTAACCCGGCTGGCCCTGGAGGCCGGCGACGAGACGACCGCCCGGGCGGCGGCCCAGGCCGCCAGGGCGGAGACCGATCAGGAGCCCCGGGTCTGGCGGCAGGCCGCCGTGCGCTGGTGCGACGGGCTGGTGACCGCCGACCCGGCCGCCGTGCGGGCCGCCGCCCAGGCCCTCCGGGAGCTGGGCCTGCCGCTGTACGCCGGGAACGCGCTGGAGGACGCCGCGGTGGGTTTCGCCCAGGCCGGGGACACCAGTACCGGCCGGGCCGTGCTGGACGAAGCGCTGGCCAGCTACGCCCCGCTCGGCGCGACCTGGGACGCCCGGCGGGCGGCCGCCCGGATCCGGCCGCACGGCGTCCGCCCCGGGGTACGGAGCCTGCGGCGCCGTCCGCAGACCGGCTGGCAGTCGCTGACCAGCACCGAGACCCAGGTGGCCCAGCTGCTCGCGGAGGGCCGGTCCAACCCGGACATCGCCACCCAGCTGTTCATCTCCCGCCGCACCGTGGAGAGCCACGTCTCCCACATCCTGGCCAAACTCCAGCTCACCTCCCGCTGGGAAGTCAGAGCCGCCGCCGAGTAGGGCCACCGGGCAGCAACCAGGCGGGCGGCAGGGCGGAACGGTCAGCCGGGTGCGCCGGGCGGGTTGCTACGGTGTTGCCGTGGTCGAGCGTCCAGGGAACCGGGTCACCGGACGGGAAGCCGAGCTGGCGCTGCTGACCGGGGTGGTGGCCAGCCTGCGGGCCGGCCGGGGCCGGGCGGTGCTGATCGAGGGCGAGGCAGGCATCGGCAAGTCCACCCTGCTGGCGGCAGCACTGGCGGAGCTGGACACCAGCCGGTGTGAGGTCGTCCGGGCCACGTGCGATGAGCTGACCGAACGGTTCCCGTTGTCGGCCGTGACGCAGGCGCTGGACCGCAGCGCCCTGGCCAGCAGCGAGCGGCAGGCCCAGTCGGCCCAGCCGCTGGCCGGCCCGGTGACGGGGCTGGGCCTGGCCCCCGGCGACCCGGTGCTGGGAGCGGTCGAGGAACTGCTCGGATTAATTCACCGCATGTGCGCCGAGCGGCCCCTGGTGCTGGCGGTGGAGGACATGCACTGGGCGGATGAGGCCAGCGTGCTGCTGTGGCGGCGGCTGTGCCGGGTCACCACCCAGCTCCCGCTGCTGCTCATCGGCACCCGGCGCCCTCTCCCCCGCGGCGCGCCACTGGAGCGGGACGTCCGGGCCAGCGGCGGCATCGTGCTCGCACTGACCGGCCTGACGGTGGGCGACATCGCCCGGATGGCGGCGGAACTGGCCGGCGGCACCCCAGGGCCGCGGCTGCTGGGCTGGCTGGAATCGGCCGCGGGCAATCCGTTCTACGTCCGCGAACTGCTCGACGCCGCGCTGCGGTCCGGCGCGGTGCGTGAAACCGGCGGGCAGCTGGAACTGACCCAGCCGGCGGACGGGACCAGCGGGCTGGGCGGGCAGGTCACCTCGCTGCGGCAGGCGGTCGCCAGCCGGCTGGACTTCCTGTCCCCCGAGGAGCTGCGGGTGCTGCGGATCGCCTCGCTGCTCGGCCCGGACTTCCCGGTCACCGAACTGGCCGTGGTGACCGGGCAGACGCCCGCCGCCCTGCTCCCGGTGGTGGAGGACGCCATCGCCGCCGGGATCCTGGAACCGGCCGGCGACCAGCTGCGCTTCCGGCACGGGCTGCTCCAGCAGGCCCTCTACGAAGGCATGTCCACGCCCATCCGGGCCGGCCTGCACGGTCAGGCCGCCCAGTCCCTCATCGAGCTGCACGCCCCGGCCGAGCGCATCGCCCGCCAGCTCCTGGCCGCTCCCGGCCTCGGCGGCGACCAGGAGCTGGCCTGGCTGGCCAGCCAGGCCGCCGACCTCGCCGGGCGGGTCCCCGAGGTCGCCGTCGCCCTGCTGGAACAGGCGCTGCCCCGGCTCGCCCGGGCCGACTCCCGGCGTGCCCACCTGACCGACCAGCTCATCGACGCCCTGTTCACGCTGGGCCGCTACGAGCAGGTCGGGCAGCTTATCGGCGGCACCCTCCCTGACGTGGCCGACCCGGACCGGTACGGCCACCTGACCTGGATCCGCGCCTACTCGCTGACCCGGGCCGGCCGGCCGGACGAGGCGGTGGCCGTGCTGGACGCGGCGGCCGGCCGCCCGGGCCTGTCCCGGGTCTGGCTGGCCCGCTTCCTGGCCATCCGCGCGATGATGCTCTACGACAGCGGGCCGGCCAAGACCCGGGCGACCGAGGCCGCCCTGGCCGCCGCCCGCGAGCTGGACGACCCGGCCGCTCAGGCCTACGCTCTGCACGCCCGGGCCAGCCAGCATTTCGTCGACCACGAGTTCACCGAGACGCTCGACCTCGTCAGCCGGGCGCTGCCGCTGACGGCGGGCGTTCCACAGCTCACCGACCTGCGGCTGCTGATGGTCCGCAACTGGGTGGGCCTGGCTGGGGACCTGGGACGCTTCGACGAGGCGCGGACGCTGGCCCGGCAGACCCTGGCCGACTACGAGCTGTCCGGCTCCCCCCGGCTGGGGCCACTGCGGACGAACGCGGCCGGTCTCGCCTACGTCACCGGCCGCTGGGACGAGGCCCTCGCCGAGCTCGACGCCATGACCGAGACGGAGGACAGGGCCAGCGAGACCTACGGGGTCCGGGCCCTGATCGCCGGGCACCGCGACGACTGGATGCAGGCCGCCCACCATCTGGCGGACGCGCAGCGCACCGGCGAGGAGTACCCGCACCGGCGGCTGGGCCGGCGGTCCTACACGGTCAACGTCGAGCTGGCCATCGCCCTGGCCCGGGAGGCGGCCGGCGAGATGCCCCAGGCGGTGCGGTGGCTGGCCGACTGGCTGGACCCGGGCGAGGGTTACCAGGTGCCGTTCTGGTACCAGCTCATGCCGGCCCTGACCCGGCTGGCCCTGGCGGCCGGGGACGAGGCGACCGCACGGGCCGCCGCAGCGGCCGCCAGGAAGGAGAGCGACTCCGAGCCCCGCGCGCACCGGCAGGCCGTTGTGGCCTGGTGCGCCGGGCTGGCCGAGGCCCGCCCGGCCGCCGTGCGGGACGCCGCGCAGACGCTGCGCGCTCTGGTGCTGCCGCTGGACGCGGCCAACGCGCTGGAGGACGCGGCGGTGGGTTTCGCGGCGGCTGGGGAAGGCGCCGCCGCGCGCTCGGCCCTGGACGAGGCGCTGGCCGGCTACGAGCAGCTCGGCGCGAGCTGGGACGCCCGCCGGGCCGTCGCCCGGATCCGCCCGCACGGCGTCCGCCCCGGCGTCCGTGGCCTGCGCCGCCGCCCGCAGACCGGCTGGC
>Ga0070737_10006832_pt1 | contig 10307 bp, 4 predicted proteins | sample Coa_R1_10_FD_66438 | JGI IMG/M metagenome (GOLD analysis project Ga0070737, IMG submission 66438) | Surface soil microbial communities from Centralia Pennsylvania, which are recovering from an underground coalmine fire - Coalmine... | ecosystem: Environmental > Terrestrial > Soil > Unclassified ...
GGCACCTTTACTGAAATTGGCAGGCAAGCCGGGTTGCCGCAAACGCCGGAATGGCACACCGGCAGTGCATTCGGCGACTTCGATAACGACGGCAAACTCGACCTCTTCATTACCGGATACATTGATATTCGTGCTATGTCGTTCGACGAGCCCGCGCCGGTCTGCGATTACTTCGGGCAGCGAACCTTTTGCGGCCCCATCGGCTTGCCGGGGACTAAGTCGCATATCTATAGGAACAATGGCAACGGGACATTCACCGATATGACCCGGAGTTCAGGCATTGCATCTGCCCCGGCCGCACACGGATTTACCGCAGTCACCGGCGACTTTGACGGCGATGGCAAGCTGGATATCTTCGTCGCCGACGATTCCGACCCCAATCGCCTGTTTCTCAATCAGGGCAACTTTATCTTCAAGGACGCGGCGCTGGATCGGGGCTTGGCGTACAACGCCGATGGCCGCGTTCAATCGAATATGGGAGTCGCGGTGGGCCAATATGGCAAGACCGCCCGCCTCGACTTAGTTACTACCACCTTTAATAAGGATTACTTTCCGCTGTTTCGACAAAGTAACACAGGCGATTTCGACGAGGTTGCCTCTAGCACCGGCCTCGCGACGGTTACCTCCAGGTTTCTCGGCTGGGCTTGCGGTCTGACGGACTTTTCTAATTCCGGTACCCGGCATTTCTGGAGCGCCAACGGACACGTCTACCCGACAGATAAAGATTACTTTGAACCTATAACTATTTTCGGGAGCCTTGAAGATCACACGTCTTTGGTCTACACGTTTCCGGATGCCCCGGCTCAGTCTTATCGAGGAGGAGCAGTGGCCGACTTCAATAACGATGGACGAATCGATTTGGCCGTACTGCCCATTTCCGGAAATCCCGTCCTGCTAAGAAACGACACCAGCGGTCAGAATACCTGGCTAGGGCTGACGCTTCGCGGCACGCGCAGCAACCGCGACGCCATCGGCGCCAAAGTAAGTCTCAAAGCTTGTGGCCAGGAACAGTTCGAAGAGCAGCGCAGCGGAGGGAGTTACCTATCGCGTAACGATCCACGTCTACACTTCGGCTTGGGCTCGTGTCCCATAGTGGACCGTCTCGGCATTCGTTGGCCGAGCGGCTCCGTTCAGGTGATAAATTCGTTGCCGGTTAACAGGTATATCGTGGTCGAGGAAGCAAAAACCCCTTGAAGCCGCTGGCTGCCATTGTTCTGATTGCGCTCGGAGGCGTCGGCATGCAGAGCTTCGACTCCACTCCGCAATTTAAAGACATTACCGCCCAATCCGGCATTCATTTCCAGGGCATCGCCTGCTATACGTCGAAAAAATACCTGCTCGAGACGATGGGGTCCGGCGTGGCGCTGCTCGATTACGACAATGATGGTCGTCTGGATATCTTTGCCGTGAACGGCACAACGCTCGCTGATCCAACGCCCAAGAAAACAGTGCCGCAAAAAGACGGACCGATCTCCTGGAACCGGCTATATCGTCAAAAATCGGATGGGACGTTTGAAGACGTGACCGAGCGGGCAGGATTGCAAGGCGCCGGTTATGGAATGGGAGTCGCGGTAGGCGATTACGACAACGACGGCTACGAAGACATCTATGTTACGGCCTATGGCGGCAACAAGCTCTATCATAATAACGGTAATGGCACGTTTACTGATGTGACAAACCAGGCGGGAGTAGGCGGCAGCGGCTGGTCTACCAGCGCCGCGTGGGTAGATCTGGATAATGACGGTAAGTTGGACTTAGTGGTTCTTCGATACCTGCAGTGGGACTTTGACGATATTTATTGCGGCGAGCATACCGACCACGGGCGATCTTACTGCCATCCCGATACATTTCCAGCGGTAAAGCCGCTGGTCTTTCATAACGACGGCAACGGGCATTTCACTGAAATTGCAGATCGAATTGGAATATCGAAACCGGGTAAAGGTCTCGGCATCACCATTGCAGATTATGACCGCGACGGCCGCATCGATTTCTTTGTTGCGAATGACTCGATGCTCGAATTCCTCTACCACAACAAAGGAGATGGGACGTTCGAAGAAGCAGGACTAACTAGTGAAGTCGCCGCGGACGAGAATGGCCAAACTTACGCCGGCATGGGCACGGATTTCGCCGACTATGACAATGACGGTTATCCGGATCTCGCCGTAGACGATCTCGCGAACCAGAAATATGCGCTGTATAAGAACAACCGCGATCAAACGTTCACGTACGTGAGCCAGGCGTCAGGGCTGGCCCGCATTTCGCTGCTTCATTCGGGCTGGGGGCTGCGGTTTTTCGATTATGATAACGACGGCTGGAAAGATCTGGTGATTGCCCAGGGGCACGATCTCGACAACATCCAAAAGAGCTTCCCCCAGCTTCGCTATCGAGAACCGATGCTGCTGTTGCACAACAATGGCGGGATATTTGAGGATATGTCGTCACGCGCGGGCGCCGCGTTTCAGCAGCCTTGGGTCGGGCGCGGTTTGGCGACCGGCGATATAGATAACGACGGCCGCATCGATGTTGTGGTGACCACAAACGGAGGCCCGCTACATCTGCTCCATAATGACACCGTGTCGCTCAATCATTGGCTGATGCTGCACCTGGTGGGACACACGAGCAATCGGGATGCGATTGGCGCGGTCGTGAAAGTGACCGGCGCGCAAGGCGCTCAGTACGCGACCGTGACGACCGCCAGCAGTTATTTATCCGCCAGCGATAAACGGCTGCACTTCGGTTTGGGCGCCAGCGCGTCCCTAGGGCCGGTCGAAATTCTCTGGCCCAGCGGAAGGCGCCAAACGATACACAACCTAAAGGCCGATCAGATTGTGAAGATCGACGAACCCGATTAAGTGACGGCATGTTTTACGCGCCTGGCGTTCTTCTCGCGGTGGCTCTCGCGCCGGTCTTCGGCGCCGCGCAGGACTTGCCCGCCGTATCCTCCGAACCTCAGTTAGTGCGGGCCAGAGATCTGCTTGGGGCCGGAAATCTACAGGAAGCGGAACGAGCCGTTCGGGAGTTTCTTGCGTCCCATCAAACCTCGGCAGATGGCCACGGATTACTCGCGTATATCTTATTCAAAGAGAATAATCCGAAATCTTCACTGGACGAGTACACCTCGGCTGCGCAGTACCGCCCGCTCGGTCCCACGGAGTTCGAAGTGATCGGCTGTGATTACTTTCTGCTCGAGGATTACGTCTCCGCCGATAAATGGCTGACAAAGTCTATCGAATCGAGTAATAAGAATGCGCTGGCACTGTATCTGCTTGGCCGAACAAAATACAATCAGAGACGATTCCAGGAAGCTGCTTCTCTCTTCGAGCAATCTCTCGCACTAGATCCCCAGAACCTTAAATCGCAGACGAACCTTGGAATGGCGTACGAGAAACTCAATCGTACAGACGATGCTGCGGCTATCTATAAGGCCGCTGTGGCGCTGGACAATGGGCCCGTCCCGCCGGATCCGGACCCGAACCTGTTACTCGGCACGCTGCTTGTCGAAAACAATCAAGCTGCGCAAGCGCTGCCCTATCTGCTCAAAGCTGCGCAGCGTTCCCCGGACCTGTCTCAGACGCATCGCCAACTTGGGAAGGCATATCTTGCGCTCAAGCAGACAAGCGCTGCCCGTGAAGAACTCGAGCGAGCCGTTCGTCTCGACCCGCAAAACGCCCCGGCGCACTTTCTCCTCGCGCAGGCCTATCAGAAGCTGGGCCTCACGGCGCAGGCCGCGCGCGAGCAGGACCGCTATCGCCAATTGAGCGGCAGCCATTCGGCTCCCGATGATCCTTTATCGGAAGCGCGCGCGCTGGTCGAGTCCGGTCAGGTTTCCGCGGCGGAACAGGTAACCAGACGTTATCTGGACGTGCACAAGAATTCAGCCGATGGCCACTATCTGCTCGGCTATATCTTGTTTAAGAAAGTCGATGCTAAGGGTTCGCTGGCCGAATATACAGAAGGCGCAAAGTACCGCCGTCCCACGGCGCACGACTTAGAAGTAGTCGCAGGCGACTATGTTCTTTTGCGGGATTATGCAGATGCCGATAAGTGGTTTACCCAGTCCGTCGAGTGGGACCCCGAAAACTGGCAGGCGCTCTATTATCTCGGCCGCACGAAATACAATGAAAACCGGTTCGACGAGGCCGTCGCTATCTTCCTGCGCTGCCTGCAGTCCAGACCCCACGATGTAAAGGCGGAAGATAACCTCGGGCTGGCGCTCGAAGCCTTGGGCCGCGTGGAGGAAGCAATTGCCGCCTATCGCAATGCCATCGAATGGCAGAGCGGCCACAAAAAGCAGGAGTCCGGGCCTTTTCTCGACCTCGGTTCCATTCTGGTGGCGAACGACCGCAGCTCGGAAGGCCTTCCCTATCTGCAACAGGCGCTTGCCATTTCGCCCGAAGACGTGCGTATTCATCGCGAGTTAGGTAAGGCCTTTCTGCATCTGAACCGGCTGGAGCAGGCGGAAGCGGAACTGGAGAAAAGCATTCAACTCGCACCCGACAGCGCTCCCACTCATTTCATGCTGGCCCAGCTTTACCGCAAACGCGGGCTCGAAGAAAAAGCCAGAGCTGAGATCGAGCGCTATACCGCTCTGACGGCTGCGCATTCGACAGACGCCCCGCAGTAGTCGGCTGCGGAGCAGCTCCGCAGCCCGTCACCGCTCGTCCTACCAGTTGATTCCCAGGAATGCTTGACCTTGTCGCGGATTATTGCCTTGTTCGTTGACCACCTTTCCAAAGGCCGGGTCGTCCAGGTTATAGAAGCTGGAGGTAAAGCTGCCTATATTCCCAATGCCGTTTCCGAAGACCACCCGATTCAATACATTGAAGTATTCAATCTCCAGTTTCAATTTGACTTTTTCGCCCAGCGGAAAGTATTTCGCCAGCGCGATATTCTCGTTGTAATTGAAAGGTCCGCGCAGTTGGCCGATGACACGCGGCGCATTGCCAAGCACCCACGGGCCCGGATCGCTGAAATCTGCCGCATTGATGACTGGCAGGCCTTTGTACACGTTGCTATAGGAAAACTGCATGTTGTTATAGGAAACAACATTCGCGCGGTTGCATGGGTTGCACTCGTTGCCGAGCGGGTCGCCGGTGACGTACACGGATCCCCCCGAGTTGCCGTTTGAGTTCCACAGCGGCGCTCCGCTCGCATAAGTGAGCAGCGGGCTGATTTGCCAGCCCCCCAAGATGGCGTTCAGCACGCCGCCCTTATTCATGAATTGTCGGCCTTTGCCGAATGGAAGCTCGTAAGTCGCCGCGATGTTGATCATGTTTGTCTGATCGTTATTGTCGATGGACCACTCCGCTTTCTGATTGTCTTTATTCAGCGCAAGCGCCGCAAAGCTAGTAAAACCGGAATTGGTGTCCGACATCATTCGCGAAAGATTGTAGGAGACAAGAAAACTCAGGCCGTTGGTATAGCGCTTTTCAAGTGAAACCTGCATGGCGTTGTACAAAGACGAGCCGGTATCGTCGAAGTTATTGAAAATGCCTCCATAACTACCCTGGAACTGCGGATATGGCCGTAAAGCCTGAAGAACGGTGGCATTCGGTTCGACAGTAAGGAAATTCGGGAACGGCAAAGGAATACCCAAAGCGACGCCAGTCGTGGCGTAGGGCTGTCCAAGCGCGCTTCCGTAGGCGAGGAATTGCGGCGGAAGCTGGTTAATAGGATTAAGCTGCGAAGGGAGGCGATTCGCGCGGTTGCCTGTGTAGGCTGCCGAAAGGAACATGCTGCCGGGCAGCTCACGCTGAATGCCGATGTTCCATACGACATCGTATGGCGCCCAGCCATCCACGGCCGGATTGAAGGCATTGATGAACGTCCCAGTGCCCAAACCATTACTAAATGGAACAGGGGATGGGAACGGAAGAAGGTTGGTATCCCAGGAGCCGAAACCTGGATTGGTCGAATTGGTAGACGGCGCCGAGTAAGAACCAAGAAGGAGATTGCCGTAATTGACAGCAACTTTGGCCGTCCCATATTCATAGGCGCCGCCATCCAGGTAGTTCATCGAGAATCCGCCTTGCAGCACGGTCTTGCTGTTCAGCTCATAAGAATAGCCGAGACGCGGACTAACATGGCCCCAATGAATGGCTGCTCGTGTAATATCCGCGCAGCCGGCGCAGTCGCCAAATTTAGTAGCAGCTCCGAGCCTGCCGCCCGCGGCCGGATCGGGAATCGTGGAATCGAAGTAAACGATTGGGTTACCGACGGCAGTGAACGGTACCATGATGTCCCAGCGCACGCCTACGTTGAAAGTCAGGCGCGGACTCCATTTGATATCGTCCTGCACATAGAACGAGAAATCTTTGTTGCGAAGCCTTTCTTCCTGGGAGCCGATGCGCGACGCGCTATCTACGCTGCCGAGTAAGAAGCTGGCAAACGCGTTGCCGGTATTACTGATGTTATTGGGATTCGCCGTTTCGGCATTCGTAAAGTTGAAGCTGCCGGCGCATTGCTGGCATTCGTTATCGTCCTGGTAAGTCCTACGTATCTCGCCGCCTATATTGAAGGTCTGTTTGCCTCTTACCCATTGCCAATTGTTTTCCACTACAATGCCGAGCTTGCGGTTAATGGATTCGATCCACGGCGAGCCGACATAGGTAGGACTGTCGGGGCCGTTAAAGGTGATCGCCGGGACCTGCGGCGCGCCTGGAGCGGCCGGCACGGATATGTTGTTGGGACGTTGACTGATCTGATCGTTTAATTCGCCCAGCCAGCTTGCGCCGGCAGTCATCACTAGGTGGGGCGTGATGGCATAAGCGTAATTTAGAATAAAGACCGATCCGAGGTCCGGGTTGTAAGTGACGCTGGTGAGCGGGTTAGTTAGCGGCAAGGCATTGGCGTTATTCTCAGTGCCATATGAGCTCCATGGGTCCCGCCACTCGGTCCAGTGGATGGATTGCTTGTCATTGATGTTGTGGTCGATCGTAACGCCCCAGGGACTTTGCCGCGTAGGAAAGACGCCAAGCAGCGTTTGCGAATTGTTGACCACGCCCGGCAAAGTCGGATTGGGGAAATATTGCAGCAGGCCGGCAGATAGCGGGCTGAAGCACACGGCCGGAATGACGTTCCCGCGGAAGGCAGTTCCCGGCGTATTTCCGTTGGCGTTACAACCGCTGTTGGCCGGATTCCAGATCGTAGTGCCCACCCCGCTGAAATCACCGGCCTTCTCCGCCGCAGTAGGCAATGATACGAAGTTAGTCTGTGTGAGGTTTTCCCGATACCATTCAAACGCTACGGTGAAAAACGTGCGGTTCTTACCGTTGTAAACCTTGGGTATCCAGATAGGTCCCGTCAACGTGAAACCGTAATTGTTCTCCTTGTCAATCGGTACGGTCGGATTGTAGGCGCCCTTGGCATCAAAGTAATTGTTGCGAATAATCTCAAACCCGTCGCCATGGAAGGTGTTTGATCCGGATACCGTGTTGTAAGTAACTACGCCTTGTGCGAGCCCGTACTGTGCCGAGAAGGACGAACGGAGTACATCGAACTGATTGACCAGCTCAAAGGGAGGGTTCCAGATGGTCTGAAAGCCTTGCGTTTCCGATTGAGCCATCGGAATACCGTTGAAGACTACCTCACTTTCAAAATCCACGCCTCCATTGATGCGGTGGCTGAACGTGCCGCCCGTTACGCCAGGAGCAAGAAAAATGAATTGGTCGATCTGACGGCCGCGCTGGTTGCCCTGGGCCCCCACCTCATTCGGCAACTCCTGAACCACCTTGTTCTCCAGCGTGGTGCCCAGTTCCGGTTGCGTGGTGTCGATGGCGATGACATTCTCGGTGACGTTGACGGTTTGCTCGGTTCTGCCGGGCTGCAGGATGGCGTTCACCGTGGCAATTCTGGCGACCGAGACGCCAACCCCGCTATGCACGGAACGTTCAAAGCCCTGTGCTTCCACTTTGACCGTATAGGTGCCGGGAATGAGGTCGTTGAATTGATAGGTTCCGGCCGAACTGGTGACCAGCGTTTTGGAGACGCCCGTGGCATCGTTGGTTGCGGTGACCGTGGCATTGGGAACCACCGCCCCGGAGGCGTCGCTGATAGTCCCGCTGATCCCCTGCAGCGCTTGACCGTGGGCAGCGCCAACGAGCATTGTCATGCACAGAGCCGCCAGGCACATCGCAAGCGACAAAGTGCGATTGTTTCCGGACCATAGCCGGAGCTGAGAGCAATTAATCATTTTTCCCCTTCGAGCTGAGGCGCGAAGGAGCTGCTTCTTCGCGCGTGCGAAAAGCTACTTGGCAGTAGTATATGCCTCGCAGTGTGCTGGCTACAAGAAAAATTCGATATGTTCTGCGAGAAGGTTTGTTAGGCTCTGGGGTTGCGGCAATTGGCGGCACTGTTGCTGTTGTTCTATCCCGCGCGCGCAGTGTGCACCACCTGCGCGGTGTGTCATCCGAAGGAAGCCGAGGGCTTCGCGAAGACGCCCATGGCGCATTCCCTCGCGCTGGCCGGTCCACAGCGCGAGGACACGTTCGATCACCCCTTCTCGCGCACCCGTTTCCGCATTCAAAACAGCAAAGCTGGCGTAGTTCAGACACTCGAACGCGAGGCGGAATCCGAGTCGCTCCCTTTTCAATACGTGGTCGGTTCCGGGGAGCATGCATTCGGCTATCTCACGCAAGTGGAAGGCCATCTTTTTCAGTCGCCCGTTTCTTATTACTCAAAGCGGCAACAGTGGGACGTGGCGCCCGGCTACGAGCAGGATTCCTCACCCGCGTTTACGCGCCCGGTCACGGCGGAGTGCGTGAGCTGTCACTCCGGCGAGCCGCGGCCCGCGACGGAAACGCTGAATACCTATTTGATCCCGCCGTTCCGAGCCATGGGAATCACCTGTGAGAGATGCCATGGAAACGCCGAGCTGCACGTCAACAATCCGGTTCCCGGCAGCATCCTCAATCCGGCGAAGCTGCCCGAAGCGGCGCGCGACAGCATCTGCGAGCAGTGCCATCTGGCCGGCGAGGTTCGGATACCCAATCCAGGCAAGGCCGTTCCCGATTTTCGACCCGGCCAAACGTTGGAGCAGAGCTATACGGTGTACGTTGCGCCGCACGCGCCAGAGGACACGGTGAAGGTCATCAGCCAGGCCGAGCAACTCGCCTTAAGCATGTGCAAACGCAGCAGCGGAGCGAAGCTGTGGTGCGGCACGTGCCACAATCCGCACGAGCAACCCGCCGAGCCGATCGAATACTTCCGCCAGCGCTGCCTGAGGTGTCACGGCGAGACACTAGCGAGGCAGCATGCCAGCCTGGCGAATTGCATCGGGTGCCACATGCCGCAGCGGCCCGCCAAGGACGGTGGCCATACGGCGTTTACCGACCATCGCATCAGCCGACATCCCGAGCCGGCGCAGGCGCGGGCTGCAAGCGGTGAGCTGGTTGCCTGGCGCGAGCCCGCCCCGGAACTGCGCGACCGCAACAGGGCGCTTGCGCTGGTCACGGCGGGTATGCAGAACCACGACCCGGCGCAGGTGATTCGCGGCTATCGCATGCTCAATCGGCTGCCCAAACTGATGCAGGACGATCCGGCGGTTTTGACCGTGCTCGGGGGGATTCTGCTGACCGGGAAAGAGTCCGCCGAGGCGAGCAAACGATTCCAACAGGCCCTTTCGATGCGGCCGCGGTATGCGCCGTATGAGGTAAACCTTGCCGCAGCGCTACTCAACAGCGGGCAGCCCAGGGAAGCGATTCAGCATCTGGAACACGCGCTGCAGCTGGACCCGCTGCTCGAGAACGCGGTTCTGCTGTTGAGCAGCGCGTATGAGAGCCAAGGCGAGGCGGCCAAAGCGGCCGAGATCGTGGCGCGCTATCGCGCCGCCATGGGCATCACGCGGACGGATCGAGCGAGGCCTGGCGGCAGATGAGGCCGCGTTTCGAAGCTTCAGATCGCCGCTCCAGAAAAACCGCCGTCAGATAGGGAGCGTGAAGTGGAACTGCGATCCTTTTCCCGGTTCGGACTCCACCCAGATGCGCCCACCATTTCGCTCGATGATGCGCTGACACAAGGCCAACCCGATGCCTGTGCCTGAGTACGTCTCATTGGTATGCAGACGTTTGAACAGTCCAAAGATGCGTTCTTTATATTCCGGCTCAATCCCGATGCCATTATCGGTAACGGTGAAGCGCCAATATCCGTTCTCGCTCCGTGCTGAAATTTGAATGACGGGAGCGACCTCGCGCCGCCGGTATTTCATGGCGTTCCCAATCAAGTTTTGGAACACCTGTTGCAGGTGCGTGCAATGAATATTGACGGAGGGCAAGGGATCTGAACAGATCTTTGCACCGCTTTCGCCGATC
>Ga0070737_10006834_pt1 | contig 10303 bp, 10 predicted proteins | sample Coa_R1_10_FD_66438 | JGI IMG/M metagenome (GOLD analysis project Ga0070737, IMG submission 66438) | Surface soil microbial communities from Centralia Pennsylvania, which are recovering from an underground coalmine fire - Coalmine... | ecosystem: Environmental > Terrestrial > Soil > Unclassified...
CAGGTAGCGGAACCGGGCGGCCGCCCCCGCCAGCAGGAAGTACAGCGCTCGCATGCCCAGCAGGGCGAACACGTTAGAGGTATAGACCACGAACGTGTCGGTCGTGATGGCGAGCACCGCGGGGATCGAGTCGATGGCGAAGGTCACGTCGGCGGCCTCGACCGCGATCAGCGCCACCAGCAGCGGGGTTGCCAGCAGGCGGCCGTCCTGGCGGACCAGGAACCGCTGGCCGTGCAGCCGGCCGGCGGCGGGCAGGACGCGCGTCAGGGCGCGCAGTACCCGCCCGTCACCCGGCTCGCGGCGGCTTCCGCCGCGAGCCATCGTGACCGCGGCGTAGAGCAGCACGGCGCCGAACAGGTAGCTGACCTGGTGGACGCCGTCCAGGAGCGCGGCGCCCGCCAGGATGAACGCGGCCCGCATGAGCAGGGCGCCGATGATCCCGAGCATGAGCACGCGATGCTGGTAGCGCAGCGGGATCGCGAACGCGGAGAAGATGACGGCGAAGACGAACACGTTGTCCAGCGACAGGCTCTTCTCGACCAGGTATCCGGCCAGATAAGCCTGGGCGGTGGCGCCGCCCTGCCAGGCCCACAGCAGGCCGCCGAAGCCCAGGGCCGCCGCCACCCAGACGGCGCTCCAGGCGCCGGCTTCCCTCAGCGGCACCTCGCGGGCCCGGCGGTGCAGCACCAGCAGGTCCAGTGCCAGCACGGCGGCCACGAACCCGGCGAACGCCGCCCACGCCCAGACGGGAACCGTCACCGCTCCTGCCTCCTGCCCGTGTCGGCGACCTTGCCGTCCACAGGGAACCCGGGCGGTCTGCAATCGCGGTGCCGCCCGGGTGGAGACGATGTGGAACCCGGGCACCGCGCTCTCCATCTGACCGCCACAGGCGGCACATCCGCCTTCCAGCCGGGAAGGCTTGCATGGGGTTCATGAGCAGTTCGATAGTCCTGGCGCCGGCCGGCCATGCCGCCGGGCCCAGCCCCGCATGGCGCGGCTTGCTCGAGGCACGCTGGCGGCAGCGGCTGACCGCTGTCACCGAGCTATCCCTGGCTTACCACGACGCCGCGGAGCGTTCCGGCGGCGGCCGCGGCCCGGGCGGTACCCGGCAGGTCCGGCGGCTGCTGCGGGAGGCCACCGCCGCCCGGCGTGCCCTGTTCGACACCGAGGAAGCCCTGGCGCGGCTCTCCGATGGCAGGTACGGCCGGTGCGAGCAATGCTCCGCGCCGATCCCGACGGCCGCCCTGCTGGCGGAACCGGAGACCCGGTACTGCGCGGGGTGCGTCCGGCGCGTCACGCGGCAGGCAGGGTGAGCGTCATCGTGGTGCCCCGGCCTTCGGTGCTCTCCGCGGTCAGCCGGCCGCCGTGCGCCCGGGCGATCTCAGCGGCGATCGCGAGGCCGATGCCGCTGCCGGAGGTCTGCGCGGCGTCCCGTCCCCGCCAGAACCGGTCGAAGATGCGCGGCAGGTCGGCGGCCGGGATGCCGGCCCCGGTATCCGACACGTCAAGCACGGCATCTGTTCCGTTCTGCCCGGTGCGGACGGTGACCCGGCCGCCGGAGGGGGTGAACTTGAGCGCGTTGGTGAGCAGGTTGGTGACCACCTGATGCAGCCAGCGCGGGTCGGCGAGGACCGGAGCGCCGGACAGCCGCCGGACCAGCTCGATGCCGGCCGCCTCGAACCTGCGGGCGAGGCTGCCGGCCGCGGCGTCGGCGATGGCCGCCAGATCGCAGCGCTGCCGCGCCAGGTGCAGGGCGGCGGCGTCGGCGGCGGCCAGTGTCTGCAAGTCGTCCACCATCCGCGCAAGGCGCAGCACCTCATCGCGCAGCGAGGAAAGCTCGCCGGCGGTGGGCTCGGCGACCCCGTCGAGCAGGGCCTCGTGGGCGGCCTGGAGCACCGCGATCGGCGTGCGCAGCTCATGCGCGACATCGGCCACCATGTCGCGGCGGATCTGGTCTTCCCGGTCCAGCGCGTCGGCCATCTGGTCGAAGGCCGCCGCCAGGTCGCGCAGTTCCCCGGGCGCCCGCACATCACCGGCCCGTGAGGCGCGGTCACCGCCGGCCATGGCCCTGGTCACCGCGATGAGCCGGGCGATCGGGCGGGTGATCCGCCGCGCCACGGCGAGGCCGGCCAGCAGGGCCACCAGCGCCGCCAGGCCGGCCGCCCCGGCGATGGCCCGCAGCAGCGCGGCCCGCAGGGCACTGTCGGCGCCGCCGATCCCCGATCCGGTGAACCGGACCAGGGCCACGCCACGGCGCTGACCCCGGACCACCACGGCCGCGCTGGCCCGAGGCCCCGTCGCGGCGGCGTAAGCGGGCGTGGCCGCCACGGTGCGGCCGGCGGCATCGCGTATCTGGAGCTCCACGCCGGCGCGCTGCGCCAGGCCGAAGACCGGGGACAGGTCGGCGGAGGCCCAGTTGCCCCCTCGGTCCCACGCCGCGCCCGCGGTCACGGAGATCGCGCTGGCGAGATCCTCCCGCTGCCGGTCGGCCAGGGACGACACGTCCGCGGCGGCGAAGACGGCGACGAGCCCGGCGAGCAGCGCGATCGCCGTGAGCGCCACGCCCAGGAACGCCAGCGCGAGCCGCAGCCTGAGCGTGTCGCCCCGGGCCGCGGCGGAGGCGCCCCGCCGCGGGCGGACGTCAGTCATCGCGGGCCAGGCCCAGCCGGTAACCGCCGCCCAGGACGGTCTGGATGATGCGCGGGCTGCCCGGATCGGCCTCGACCTTGCGGCGCAGGTTCTTCACATGCGAGTCGATGGTGCGCTCATAGCCCTCGAACTCGTATCCGCGTACCCGGTTGATCAGCTCGAACCGCGAGTACACCCGGCCCGGGACCGTCGCCAGCGCGACCAGGACACCCCACTCGGTCGGGGTGAGGTCGGCGGGGGTGCCGCGGACCGTCACGGTGCGCCGCGGCTCGTCGATGACCAGCTCGCCCCCGCCGTAACTGACGGCTTCCCGGGCGTCGGCCGCGCCGCCCCGGCGCAGGATCGCCTGCACCCGCAAGACCAGCTCCCTGGGGCTGAACGGCTTGGTGACGTAATCGTCGGCGCCGAGTTCCAGCCCGCGGACCCGGTCTTCCTCGCCGGCCTTCGCGGTCAGCATCAGGATGCGCGTCGCCGCCGTGGCGCGAAGCTCGCGGGCGACCGTCTCGCCCGGCACGTCCGGCAGCCCGAGGTCGAGGACCACCAGGTCCGGGGCGGCGGAGGCCGCCATCGTGATCGCCTCGGCCCCGGACCCGGTGGACAGCACGGTGAACCCGGCCCTCTCCAGGTAGGACCTGATGAAATCCCGCAGCTTCCGCTCGTCCTCTACCACCAGCACTGTCGCGGCCATCGCGCCGTTCACCCGCCTTTCCGAGCCTCCATACCGTCACCATGACATCTCCACCGGGCAGGCATTCTCACCGGGTGTACTGACTGCGGGTGACACCGGACGGCAGCGGCAGCATAGGACAGCGCGGATGAGCGGAAGCGACCTGATCGTGGCGGCACCGTGGATCGCCTTCGGCATCGGGGTGCTGGTCGTCTGCGTCCGGCTGTTCCGCCACGGCCGCCCTGGCCGCGCCGCCTCGCGCCGTCCCGCGCGCTCTCGCCGCGCCGGCGCGTCACCGCGCCGCCCGGTCAGGAAATGACGAGCCATCCGGGAACAGGAGGCATGCACTGATGGGCGCTCTCGCCAGCCTCCGCGTGGACTCGGTGCTCTCGTATCTCATCGCCGTCATCATCCCCGCGCTGGACGCGGTCTTCCCGGTCCTGCCCAGCGAGACCGCTGTGATCGCCCTGGGCGTCGCGACCGCGGGAAGCACGGACCCGCGCATCGCGCTGCTGGTAGCCGCTGCCGCCGCCGGCGCCTTCCTCGGTGACAACCTGTCGTATCTCATCGGCCGCCGGTTCGGGCCCGCGACGCAGCGCCGGTTCTTCTCGACGCCGAGGGGGCAGGCGGCCCGGACATGGGCGGAAAGGTCGCTGCGGCGATTCGGGACGCAGCTCATCATCGTCTGCCGCTTCATTCCCGGCGGCCGCACCGCTGTCACCCTCACCTGCGGGCTCACCGGCTATCCGCGCGGGCGGTTCGCCGCCGGGACCGCCGCCGCGGCCGTCATCTGGGCCCTGTACGCGTTCTTCATCGGCCGCCTCGGCGGCAAGGCGTTCGCGGACGCGCCCTGGGCCGGCTTCCTCATGGCGGCCGGCGCCGCGGTCATCATCAGCGCCCTCATCGAAGCCGCCCGCCGGATCCGGGCCCGGCGGACCCGCCGGGCCGGGGACCGGCGGCCCCCAGGGCGGCGGCCGTCACGGGGTCACGCCGGACAGGCTCCGTCACGGGGTCACGCCGGACAGGTTGAGGCCGACGACCCCGGCGAGCACGAGGCCGATCGACACGAGCTTCGCGGCCGATACCGAGTCGCCGAGCCAGATCATCCCGACGGTGGCCGCCCCCGCGGCGCCGATCCCGGTCCAGACCGCGTAGGCGGGCCCGACCTCCAGCTCACGCAGCGCGACCGTTAGCAGGCCGAAGCTGAGCAGCGCCGAGACCGCGAACCCGGCCGTCGGCCATGGCCGTGACAGCCCGTCGCTGAGCTTCAGGAGCACGGCGAAGGCCGTCTCGAACAAGCCGGCGGCGACAAGAGCCACCCACGCCATGACGACACCCGCCTTCCGCGCGTACGGAGCCTTCTGTGTAGCGCGGCGGCGAGGAGCCGCTGTGTGCGGGTTGTGAAGCGCCGATGGAGGCAGCGACCGCTGCGCCCGCGTCCGCCGGCGCGGCCTGCCGTTCCGCGTCAGGAGCGCGCGGGGCGCAGCAGGCGCCGGGCCCGCGCGGCATAGCCGGCCGCGCCGGCGGCCGCCGTCAAGGCGCCGCTCAGGTAGGCGCCGGGGCCGGCCGGCGCGCCGAGCGGGCCGCCGGTGAAGGCGCACACCGCGAGCGCGAGCGCGCCGGCCGCGAAGACGGCCGCCGCGGCCAGCGGGAAGAACCCCCGGGGCAGGACCTGGCGGACGCCGGGCCGCCAGTACAGCAGCGCCAGCAGGTACACGCCCAGCAGGGCCAGCCCGCCGATGCCGCCGCCGACCACCCGCAGCGACACCGCGTCGCTGCTCGACTCGAGCATCGCAGCCTGGGCGCAGCTGTGCGCGCCGTGCCAGATCGACAGCCAGTGCTGGCACTGCGCGGGCGCGAACCTGGTCCCGGCGGCCGCCCCGCCGACGAAGCTCCGCCCGAACAGACGGTTCATCGCCAGCGCGACGAACCCGCTCGCGGCGACGGCGAACATCCCGGTCCAGCCGAGCTTGAGGGCCGCCAGCATCAGGCCGGCCCCCGCCCGGACGCCACGGAAGGCGTGCGCCCGCACCACGGCCCGCACCGGCCCGAACGCCGAGATCGCCGCCTCCTGCGCTTCCCGCTCGCTCATCCCGATCGCGAGCCCCGCCGCGGCCGATTCCCGCAGATGGTCCTCCGCCTCGGCGAGGACAAGCTCCGCGTCCGGGGTCCGCAGCTTCGCCCGCAGTTCGCCCAGGTACGCCTCGATGAGATCCTGCCGGTCATCCCGCATGAGGAACCCTCTTCCCGGTATCACGTTGACGAAGGAGTATCCGCGCCATCTGGGCGGCATGGCCGATGGCCACCGCCGCGGCACCGGAAACCGCCGCGAATGGCACGCCGGGGGCCGATGTGAAGGACTCACCGGGAAACCGGACGGCGCCCAGCAGCGGCATCACGAGCAGCACGACGACGAGCATGCAGAGGACCGCCGCCAGCGGGAAATAACCGCCGAGCAGCGCCCCTGAGCCCACGCCGCCCGGCCGGCGGGCGCCCCGGGGCCGCCGGCGCTCCGCTGCCCGGTATCCGCCGGGCAGCGCCAGGCCGGCGATCGCCGCGGCCGCGAGCACGCTGATCGTGCGTGAGTAGCCGAGGCCCGCGGAGACGACCGCCATGCCGGGCAGGGCGACGGCGTGCACCACCGCTTCCCGGAGGACGAGCACGGACAGCCCGGCCCCGGACGCCGCCAGCAGGTAGCTGGCGGCCAGCCGCATCGCGGCCATGCCGGCCTCGGCGAGGGCAAGGCTCGCCGGCCGCCGGTGCGCGCGCACGACCACGCGGGCCTGGCCGAAGGCCGCTATCGCCGCCGCGAGGATATGCCCGCTCCGCTCCGGCGGGGTGCGCAGGCCGGCCCGCAGCCGCGCCAGGTGCCGGGCGATCAGGTCCCCGGTCACGCCGACCACCCCAGCACCGCCTGCACGCCGCCGGCGAACCGCTTCCACTCGGTCCGCTCGGCCGCGAGCGCGGCCTCGCCCTTGCCGGTCAGCGCGTAGACGCGGCGCCTGCGCCCGTCCGCCTCCGCCCACGAGCTGGCCAGCAGGCCCGCGTCCTCAAGCCGGTGCAGCGCCGGGTAGACGGTGCCCTCCGGCAGGTCGAACGCGCCCCCGCTGCGCGCGCGCAGCGCCGTGATGATCGCGTACCCGTGAGCCGGCCCCGCCGCCAGGACGGACAGCAGCAGGAGATCCAGGTGGCCCTTCAGCCGCTCCCTGTTCATGCCAAGCAAAGCTATGCCTCGGATTACTAGGTGTCAAGCGGCGCCCCCGTCCGGCCCGGCAGCCGGGCTCCTCCGCCGCCAGGCCGCCCGCGGTTACCGCGCGAGGAGGCCGGGGTTGTCGAGGACGGGCTGCCAGGCGAGTTCGGCGGCGCCGATCAGGCCGCCGTGGTCCAGGGCGCACGGGTGGATCGGGACGGCGGCGCCGCGGCCCCACGGGCTGCGCAGCGCGACGGTCTCGCGCAGCTGGCCGGGGGCGGCCTGGAGCAGGTACTTGTGCAGGCCGCCGAGCAGCACCCGGTCCGGGTTCACCACGTTGATCAGGCCGGCCAGCCCCAGCCCGAGCCGCTGGACGAGGAGGGCGACGGCCTCGGCGACCCGCGGGTCGGACCGGTGCTCGGCGCTGAGGATGGCCGTGGCCTGGTCCAGCACGGGGCTGTCCGGCCGCGGGACCCGCCCCGCCGCCGCCATGAAGCGCGCGGCGTCCGTCTCCACGTTGAGGCAGCCCCGGTTGCCGCAGGGGCAGGGCCGCCCGCCGGGGTCCACGCTCACGTGGCCGGCCTCCATGCTCAGCCCGCTGCTGCCGGTGTACAGCGCGCCGTGCAGCACCAGCGCGCCGCCGACGCCGCGGTGCTCGGCGGAGACGACCAGCAGGTACTCGGCGTTGCGGCCCGCCCCGTGCCGGTGCTCGGCCAGCGCGACCGCGTTGACGTCGTTGACCACCCGGGACGGCACGCTGATCTGGCGGTCGGCCAGCAGGCCCGCGAAGGTGTCCCGGATCTTCGCCCCGGTCGGCCAGCCCACGTAGAGCGGGCTGACCGCCGCGCCCTCGGGCTCGGTGACGGCGCTCGGCACGGCGCAGGCCGCGCCCACGCACCGGCGGCCCGAGCGCCGCAGCAGTTCCGCCGCCGCCCCGGCGACCGGGGCGAGCGCCTGCGCCGGGTCGTCCGGGACGGGCGCCGCCCAGCTCGTCCGCGCCACCACCTGTCCGCCGAGGCCGACCAGCGCGACCGCGAAGCCGTCCGGGTGGACCTGCCCCGCGAGCGCCACTGGCCCCTCCGGATCGATCACCAGGCGGTGCGACGGGCGGCCCTGGGCGCCGCCGCGACTGCCCGCGCCCACCTGGATCAGCCCCAGGTCGCGGAGGTCGGCTATGACGGCGCCGGCCGTGGCCCGGGTGACGCCCAGGGCCGCGGTGAGCGCGGACCGGGTGGGCGCCCGCCCGGTGTGGATCAGCGTGAGCGCGGCACCGAGCAGTCCGCTGCCACGCTCAGCCATGGTGATACCCCTGCCTGGCGACAGCAGAGACCGTCATCCCCAGCCTGTTGTCCGCATCCCGGTCCTCCCCCTTATCCTGACTTTGTGCAGCCGCTAAACAAAATAGCGCTCCCGGGCACCGTGAGTCACCATATGACCCGCGTCCGTGCCGCCACCACTGCATTCTTCGCTGTCGATGGGTTTATCTTCGCCAGCTGGGCGGTGCGGATCCCGGCGGTCAAGGAGGCGACGCACGCGTCGCCGGCCGCCCTGGGGCTGGCCCTGCTCGGCGCGTCTGGCGGGGCCGTCGCCACCATGACGATCTCCGGCGCGCTCTGCCGCCGGCTCGGCAGCAACCGGGTGGTCGTGGCGGCCGGGGCGGCGCTGTCCGCCGCCCTGCTGCTGCCGCCGCTGGCCCGGTCGGCGCTGTGGCTGGGGCTGGCGCTCGTGGCGTTCGGCGTCGGGTACGGGGCCATGAACGTCTCGATGAACAGCCTGGCCGTCGACCTGGTCGCCCGCCTGCGCCGCCCGGTGATGCCCTCCTTCCACGCGGCGTGGAGCCTCGGCGGGCTCGCCGGGGCGGGCCTCGGCGGCCTGCTCGCGCCGCACCTGGCGCCGCTGCCGCACCTGGGGCTGGTGGCGCTGGGCGGCCTCGCCGTCACGGCGGCCTGCGGGCGGACGCTGCTGGCGCACCCGGTTCCCCCGGCCGGGACGGGGGCGGGCGGCGGCGCGGCGCGGGCACGCGGCAGCGGGAACCCGCCTGGCGCGCGCGGGCACGCGCGCGCGGCCGCATGGCGGGCGGTGCTGCTGTTCGGGCTGATCGCGATGTGCTCGGCCTACGGCGAGGGGGCGATCGGCGACTGGGGAGCGCTGCACCTGCGGCAGGACCTGGGCGCGGACCCCGGGCTGGCCGCCGCGGGCTACGCGGCGTTCGCGCTGGCCGAGGCCTGCGGACGGCTGGCCGGAAGCTGGCTGCTCGCCCATCTCGGGCAGACGTGGGTGCTCGCGGGCGGCGGGCTCACCGCGTGCGCGGGGATGCTCGGCGCCGCGCTGGCGCCCGCGATCGCCGTCGCGCTGGCCGGCTTCGCGCTGACCGGGCTCGGCGTGGCCAACATGTTCCCGGCCGCCATGACGCGCGCGGGCCTGCTCGCCGGGCCGAACGGCGTCGCGCTCGCCTCCACGCTCGGCTACGCCGGCTTCCTGCTCGGGCCGCCCGCGATCGGGTTCCTGGCCAGCTCGGCGAGCCTGGGCACGGGCCTGACCACGGTCTCCGCTCTTTCCCTGGCCGCGGCAATCCTCGCCTTCGCAACGGATTCGGAGCTTGCGGTTCCCCGTCATCGCGGAAGCCGGCGCCGGGCGTTACATCTTCAACATCGTTACGGTTTCAATCGCGCGCCGCGGCAGGCCGGGGCCGCCGTGCCGGGCGGCCGCCGACGGCGAATCCCGCCGACGGCCGGCCCGCGGGCCTGGTGCTCCGCGCGCTTCCGGCTGGCCGCGGTACTCTCCGGCTGCGCCGGGCGCGGGCGCTACGTCAGCGGCTGAGCCGGGCGCGGAGCAGCCTGGGCAGCGCGGCGGGCCCGGTTACCGGCCGGAACCGGGCCGCGGCGTCCCGCAGCGCCCGCCACTCGTCGTCGGTCAGGTCGATCTCGGCCGCGGCGACGTTGCTCTCCAGCTGCGCGACGCTGGACGCGCCGGGGATCGCCGCGACGGCCGGGCTCCTGATGGCCCACGCGAGCGCTGTCTGCGCGGGAGTGACCTCGTGCGCGTCGGCGACCTCGCGCAGCACCCGGAACAGGCCGCCGGCCCGCTCCAGGTTGACCGGCAGGAACAGCGCGCTTCCCGCGCGGACCGGGTTCTTCGGCCTGTTCGACGCGTCGTACCGGCCGGACAGGAACCCCCGGGCCAGCGGGCTGTGCGCGATCACCACCCGGCCGCCGCGCTCGGCGTACGGGATCAGGTCATCCGCCGGCCGGTCCGCCACCAGGCTGTAGCGGACCTGGTTGCTCAGCACCCGGCCGCCGAGCGCGTCCTCGGCCGCCTTCCACCGGTCCAGCGGGTAGTTGCTCACGCCCACCTCGCCGACCAGGCCGATCCGCTGCAACGACCGCATGCCGCGCATGATGACGGAGTCCTTGACGAAGGGATTCGGCTGGTGCACCTGATAGAGGTCGAGCCGGCTGACGCCAAGGCGTCTCGCGCTGGCGACGGCCCGCTGCTCCACGACCGGGGGCAGCGGCGCGAGCGGGAAGACCTTCGTCGCCAGGAAGATCTCGTCGCGGTGCCCGCCGATCGCCTGGCCGAGGATCCGCTCGCTGCGCCCGAACCCGTAGATCTCGGCGGTGTCGAAGAGGGTCACGCCCAGCTCGATCGCGCGGCGCACGATGGCCCGCGCCTCCCGCTCGGCGTACGGCCTGCCGTATCCCCATTCGCTGGACCCGAACTGCCAGGTGCCCAGCCCGATCTTGGAGATCGGTGTGGCGGTGTCGATGTTCAGGTATCGCACCATCCCAGTATCCGCC
>Ga0070737_10006835_pt1 | contig 10303 bp, 13 predicted proteins | sample Coa_R1_10_FD_66438 | JGI IMG/M metagenome (GOLD analysis project Ga0070737, IMG submission 66438) | Surface soil microbial communities from Centralia Pennsylvania, which are recovering from an underground coalmine fire - Coalmine... | ecosystem: Environmental > Terrestrial > Soil > Unclassified...
CGTGACCATAAAGTTAATTAGATTAAGTGACTTCAGTCCCATTCCAAATTCTACCGTCATCTTGCTAGCAGACAACGTCCCGATATCCTATTCATTGACAGACAATCAAGGTTATGCAAGATTGGCGATACAAGCAAACTTCCAATATAATATGCTAGAAATAAAAGTTGTGCTAAATAGTACAAATGAGATCCTCATAACAGGTGATTATTCAAACATAATCCTATACTACAACAGCTGGCCATGAACATATCATTAACACTCATTAAGATCTTAAGCGTAGTTTCAATACTGATCATATCTTCCTTCATGATCTTAAGTTTCCTTAATGCACACCAATATGATTACTCGAGTAGGGTTGCAAGCATAGATCCTGAAACAGCTTCGAAAATGCTGAAGGAAACATTGAATGATATTTATTTTACGAATGAACAGAATTACATCAAGATTCTGAATCTTGGAGGATTGAGTATAAACATCCAGAAAACTGCTTTTAATTTCTCTATAGGCTTGCCCAACGAAACGCTTAGTTGGATCTTGAACTTGTATATGCTTTGTCTCTCCAATATATGTGAATACAGCCAAAATGATCTCTATTCTATAAATTCCCAGCCCATTAGGGAAATAAACACAACTATCATTGCTACATTGAATATAGAAGTAAACAAAACTGGGCTAGAAAACATAACAATCTATAATTTCTATGTATCTATACTCAATTTCAATTTTACAGGAAAAATAACAGGTGAAAATTCGATCAGAATAGAATCACAAAAGAATGCTGTTACGCTTACGAGGATATTTCAACTAGGATTCATGCTGAGCTTCTATATCAATGGATCTACAATTTATTCCTTGAAAATAAATGATAGATCGATAATCAACTTCTATTTAATAGGTATTAAGGTGAACTTGATCCAGCAGGCTGTATAATGGATAGAGCTATAATCGAGATCCTCAATACTGTTGCTTTGCTTTGCATTTCAGCATTGCTGATTTCTTTATCTTCGAATATTTACTTCTTCTATTATTATAGTGATCATAGTCTTGAATTTAATTTAATATATTATAAAATAAAAAACATATTGCAAAAAATATATTATGATGGACAGAAATATAATAAAAATGAGAACATAACATTAATTTTAAATAAATATGTTTATCTTAGAGGCAATGGGACTAATATCCTTATTATATCTTATTACGGAATCAATGAAACAATGCCTTCACCTTTGAACGTTTATGGAACTGTGAGTTCAAACATAGTAGTTTTCCAATACGTAAATGGAATTGTCTACATAACAAAACCATCACCTCTTTATATACCCCCTAATATAGTGAGATGAGGAAACTAATTAAGAACAAGAGAGGAGATATCTCTGCACCGATAATAACAATACTTCTAGTAATAGCATCGATAAGCATAGCTGCACTGGTAATTTCTTGGCTTTACGGATTAGGTATTTCTACGAGTAAGCAAGCAAATATTATCGTTGTAGGAACACCTACCTTGCAAGTACAAGGTAGCAATGTTGTTTTGTACATTACATTAAAGAATGTAGGTAATCTACAAGCTAACATAACAGGAATATATATTCAGACTATAACAGGAAGTACCACAAGTACTGCATCGTCTAATAATTGTTCTGTAAGTTTTGTAACAACCACAACAAATGCTGGGACAACTACTACTACAACAACAACTAAACAATGCTCCAGTATAAACCCAGGTGAAACTCAAACCATTACCGCTACCTTTAATAATGTTTCCATTGGATCGCTAACGCAAGTCAATGGCGTAATACAAACAACAGCAGGCACTATACCTTTCATAGCAGTAGTTCAAAGGTGAATATGTTTACAAATTCTTTTTTCTCAAATTATTCACTTTTCAAAATCAATCGTGTATCACTCTCTAATGAAACGATTATTGATGAATATAGAATTGGTTTATCTCATATTTTCATAACAGCTAATGGAAAATACTTGGTTGAGGACCCTCCCATAAGTGATGCAGAACTTAATTCTTTAAGAGAAACACTTGAATATTTGCTCTTTAAAGTACGCGCTGTAAACATCAACGACGATTCCAACTTCGAAAAAGAGCTTAGAAGACTTGGTATTAAAAATGAAAGATCAATCTATTTCCTTAAAAGAGAAATTTTTGGATTTGGAGCTCTTGATCCATTGGTTAAAGACCCTAAGGTTGAAGATGTACAAGTTCCTAGCCCAGATGTACCTGCAAGAGTGGTGCACTCGGATTATGATAAACTAGTAACGAATGTTGTTTTGGATGAAAAAGAAATTAACCTCTATGCAGAGAAGTTCGCATATAGGAGTGGCAAAAGTATAAGCGCTTTTAAACCTTTGTTATCGATAAGGACCTCTGATACGACAAGGGTCACGCTTACATACAAAAAGGAAGTTGGTCTTAAAGGTTCAAGCATAACGATAAGAAAGTTTCCAGAAAGACCTTGGAGTATGACTAGATTACTGGTGAATAATACAATAGACCCTTGGATCGCTGCATGGTCGATGCTACTCATAGAACACAAGAAAGCAATTTTAGTATATGGAGGCATGGGATGCGGGAAGACCAGTTTGATCAATGCACTGGCAAACTGTATAAACGAGAGAGCAACTATCATAACAGTAGAAGATACTCCAGAAATTAGGCTAGCTCATCCTTACTGGATCCCCTTGATAACGAGAGAGAGTTTGACTATTGATGAAAAGGGCAATATAGACATGTTCATGCTTGTAAAGCATGCATTAAGAATGAGTGGTGATTATCTAGTAGTAGGAGAAGTAAGGGGTGAAGAAGGAAAAATATGGGCTCAGGCAATAATGACTGGACATGGTGGCTTAACGACCTTCCATGCAGAATCTCACACAACAGCGATAGAGAGGTTATTATCAGAGCCTATAAAAGTTGATATAGGAAGCCTTTCAGCCCTACACGCGCTAGTTGGTGTGAAAAAATATGTCATGATAAAAGAAGATGAAAGAGGTGTTCCAAGAAAGGTATTCCTAAGAAGGGTCTCCGATTTCTTCGACTTTGAAATATCATTGGAGAGAAAAAGAGCTAGATTTCATAGCGTAGCTAAGTTCAATAGTCAAGATGATAGCTTCAAAAGAATAGACGAAGAAGGATTGCTTAAACTACCTACAAGTAAAATAATAATGGAGGAAAGAGGATGGGATGAAAAGAAATTACTAACAGAGATTGAATTGAGGTATAAATTCTTCTCTAGGTTGAAAAAAGAAGCTGAAACGAACGAAGACCTCCTAGATTATAGAACAGTAACACAGCTTATATGGAAATTTTACGAAAATCCTAAGTCCTTTGAAACAGGCAATGAGGAACATCAAGAGGGGCTAACTGAAAGACTGGGAGAAGAAGAAGTAGGCATAGAAATTGGTGAAATAAATGAGTGAGGAGATCGTTTTAATTGAAGAAGAGAACAAAAAGGGTAAAATTTTGAAGCTTATTCTTAAAAAAGAAAGGCTTGGTATAAAATTTGTTATAAAGCTTCCAGTTGTTATTTATTCTTTATTTATTTTTATATTTTCATCAAATTTATTTGTATTATTGTATGGGATATTTTCATACTTACTTATTACAATCTTATCGAACTTATTTACTCTCTTTTTCTTTACCAAAATATATAAAAAGGAGAACGATAAAAATTATGGCCGGCTTTATTACACGGAGCTAGGATACACTCCGGCGGAATATAACGAGCTGATATTGAGCGTGCTATTCACTTCGATAATGACCTTTATATTGAATTTCGTATTGTTTTCCATATTTTTGAACGATATCGGAAGCAATTTAGCAAATCTACTCATTTTATTGATCATATCCATCATCCCTTTCCTTTTACTGGGCTACTTATTGATACTACCTGCGATAAAGGAAGGAGAGTTCACTTCTAAAATAAGCAGAGAATTGCCTGTAGCGAGTATGTTCATCACTGCTTTTTCTGCAGCGAACATACATCCTTATTCAGCTATAAACACGCTTGGAAAGTTGAGATTGTTCCCTAGCTTCAACAGGATCTATAGGCAAATTGAGAGACTTAAGACTTTCCTAGCTATAGGTCCCATAGATGCAATATCGCTTTATGCAAAAATTGTAAGAGATGAATCCGTCAAAAAATTACTTCAGGCAATTTCTGCGATAAGCTTAGGCTCAGGGATCTATACGATTATGAAAGAATACATGAAGGAAACCTTCAAAGTTTTTGAAAAAAAGATCGAGGAGTTCATAGATAGATTCAATGTGCTTTTGGCAGCTCAACTCATCGTCTTCATTTTGCTCCCCATCGCTTCAATGATGACACTTCTCTTCATGCAAGGCAATACTTTTTCCATGCTTTTCGCAACGCTATTTTTAATTCCATCGGTTTTCTTCATTCTCTTCTTTTTTATGATACAAGGTTACGCATTGCCCTTTCTGAGGATGGGATTGAAGCATGATAGTAGAGTATACTTGCTTTTACTTCCTCCAATTGTTTTTTTCATACTCAATTTCATGGGCTTTCTTAATCTTAGCATGACTTTCTTTTCAAGCGCAATGTTTTTGCTTATAGGATACTATTTATTGCATAGAAAAAGCTCAATTGAGAATGAAAGATTATTGAATGAGCTACCGAATATAGTGAGAGACTTAGCTGAAGAAGTTAAAAAAGGCAATAGTCTTTACCAAGCCATTGATAAGATACATGAGAGATATGAATATGCAGGAGACTTCCTAAGGAAAATTAGCTTACTTAGAATGCTGGGCATATCAGTGGAGGAAATACTGGAAAAAGAAAAGCTACCAAGTTTCTTTAAACAGGTATTCATAGCATTAGAGGAATGCGATAAGGTTGCCCTAGATTCTGCTACAATGGAAGAATTTGCTGATTTTGTGTACAGGCTTGATAGCATAAGAAAGATTTACAAGATGAGGACGAAATTCTTCAGATTTTCTAGCTATATGATTACAGCTCTACTGGGCTTTTCATTGGGAATTTCGCTAGCTGTGCTGGGTAGCCTCGTATCAACGTTTAATATTATCGCTCAAGCAAGCACAATGGTTTATTCTTTTAATTTATTGAATCTCAACATCCCATTTTCAAGCATAAAAGAACTTGTTTCGGTTGCAGGATATCTCAACTCTATTTTTTTAGGGTTTCTAGGAGGATATGCTGAAGGAAATAGTGTAGAAGGTGCGAAGAACGCAATCCTATGCGGTATGATCTGCTTTATCTCGCTCAGCATAACTAACATGATGAGTATTTTCCAAGTTCCATAATGGAGAGCTCGATAGAAACTATCCTTGGTATAGCATTGTTTTTATTGGTGCTTAGCTGGTCATTATTCAGCATCAACATCTATCTTTCAGCAAACGATGAAGATAAGATTGGATCTATCTTGTTGGAATATGCAATTGCGATAAGAGATAACATAATTTCAACGAAGCACCTAAATGATAGCGTAGCAACACCTTCATTCTACAAAATAAATGCCAAGATATTCATAATGATAAGATACTGGATATATATCTACGAACAAAGTGTGTATTTGTTGAAGAACGGTACTTATCCTAAAAATTCAAGCTTGCCTAGCTTCATAGGCGAAGCAAAGGCTTTGGGAGCATTCATGAATTCCAGCTACACCCTCGTAGTAATAGAGGTAAATGTATATGGCCAGCCATAGAGCAATCTCAAGAGTTATTGAAGCGCTACTAGCTTGTTTGCTTTTAACTATGACGATGTTCTTCATAAACCCATATCTCGCAAGTAATGCAATGATTAGAAGCAAAACGGAAAAAAAGGATCTTGCTGAAAAGACTCTAGCTTATTTGCTCTATACGGGAATTCTTAGAGAAGTATTCAAAGGCAACTATTTCTTGATAGTTAACGCAACCGAAGCTATCATCCCTGTAGAATATGGTTTTAGAATCTCTCTTTATAACTCGAGCTGGTATTTGATGTGGAGTTATCAAAGAAGTTATTTCGATGACGCAGATTCAGAGTCCTCTTATATAGCAGTGAACGGAAACAGTCCTTCAAACATTTTAATCATTGTCTTAGCGATTAGTTGAAATGAGAGGCCAAGCACTTATATTAACTTCTTTCGTGATATCGTTAATAATTATAGCGCTCGCTTTCACCAACTTAAGGCTACAAGTATATGTCATAGATGATGAGGAGGAAACGAAAACTTCAACGATATTCTCATTTTATACCTCTGCGCTATCATATGCAACGAATAAAACATTTCATGATCTCTTAAATGGTAATATAGACTGCGCTTTGGCTTCCCAGAAAGCTACCAATGATGCCAAAACATACTGGAACCAAGCAACGAGCAATCTAAAAGTCATATTCAAAAATAGCAGTTTCGGGACAATGCCAAACCTTGATTTCGAAATAACGTCTAATTGCCTAAAGGGAAAAGGCGCTTCGTTCAGAGCTAAAGTTCAAGAAAACAACACAATTCTTGCAAACATAACTAGCTATGTCTTCGATGCAAGCCTAAGGGCTTCAAATACAAGTATAGGGGTTTACTACTACATTACAATCTTTATCTCAAGTGTTTATATCATAAGCGAAGATTTGAAAATTAAGGATTCCAGCTATAATATAACTGCCTATTCACAAGGAAGCGTTGTAGATTTTGTTGCCCAAAGAAGCGGAGATTTCTTTACCCTGATCTTTGATGGTACATACAAAGATAAGTTACTTATTGAAATTAAGAATCAAGAGAACATAGTTCTTTGGCTCTTTGCATAATGGCAGCCAATTTTTCTGATTACCTTGTCATATTCACGCTCTTAGCAATCATTTCGTTAGCGTTCATAAACAGCCTCCCACTTATATACTTAGACAAAAACTATTTCGAAGATCAAGCGTTGCTAAGGGCTGTTCAAGAAATAAATAATGCAATTCAATTCGTATACAGTCAGCCTCTGAGCTCGCTTACAATAAAGATTTATTTGCCTCAAGGCGCCTGGATTTACATCACAAAAAATTATATTGGGTTAAGCAAGAAGATCTTCCTAGAGCTCAATGACCCTAATCATATTATAAAAAATTTTAATGGAAGTTATATCTTTTATAATTTTAACTTTTCTAATACACTAATTATTAATAATAATATAAATTATATTAGAATTCTCTGTATTTCTCTTGGAGTAATATCCGTAGCAGAGCTCTAGTTGCTTTTATACCTTTTTTCAAGTATCATACGATGGATACTATTTACTTTAAAGCTATGCTTTACAAATCACTGCTGGAGCTTGGAAAGGCTACCGCTGAGGATATCACCGCTTATCTATTAGCTAAAGGCATAGAAACTACTCCTCAGAAAGTTAGCCAGCATCTAATCAAAATGCCAGGAGTAAAGTACAAGAAGCTCTCATACAGAACGATATATTTCATCAAGGAATGAGCGCTTGTGAAGAATGTGGAGGAAAGCTAGTAAAAGCTGACCAATCAGAATTCTTAGTATGCTCAGAATGTGGACTGCTAAGCGAAATAAGGATATATTCCTTCTCTGAGTCAAGAAGCGAAGCAAAGAAGAGAAAGATGAAAAAAGAAATAACATATACAAAAATCCTAAAGAAGGCTAAGCTGCCTAAGAAGTATAGCAAGAAATTAACAGATGGAATGCTTGCAAGGTTAAAACTAACAGCTATGGAACAGAATAATAGCAAGGAGCTGAGGATGAGAATTTATGAGATGATCAGAACTCAACACAAAGAATTGATGAATGACGAATTCTTGAGGATTGGCAAAGCATATAAGAATGTAGCAAAGGTCTTCTTGAACGGTAACGGAGCAGAGCCAATTTTCGAAGCGATTGCCCTTATGTATTACCTTAGAAAAAACAACATAAACATGAGTTTTGATAAAGTAGCGAAGATGTTTAACCTTGCAAAAAACAATCTTTTCAGAAGATATAAAGAATTCGAAGAAAGAATCAAGATTTATGAGAGGCAAGGATTGAAGAGGCTTGTTGTCATGAAAATGCTTGGCCAAGCAAGACTTAAGTATTTAACACTGAAGGAAATTGCCTTAATTGCTGGAGTTAGACATGATAGCGCAAGAGTTGTTCAGATGAAAATAAAGAGGATGAACATTGTTGATGAAAAAGGCTTGATGCGCATTCTAGTAGGTCCATAAAAAGGGTTTCTTTGAGGTTTTCATGCAGGGGGTGGGATTTGAACCCACGATGGCCTTTAGCCACGGGATCTTGAGTCCCGCCCCTTGGACCTAGCTCGGGCACCCCTGCACTATTTATAGTATATTAAGGTTCCAATATTTTCATTTTTAATAGCTCTAATAATATTTTCAACATTGAGCCCATTGAAAACACGAACAGGTATTTTAGACCTCTTCATTATATCCAAAGCATGCTGATCGAAAAGTTTATACTGCCCAGCCCTCATGTCTTGAGTATCTCTTAATACTTTGATAAGGTCTTCGATTTCTATTTCTTTGAAAAGTTTTGCATCCGCATGTTTCTTGGGATCTTTGTCATAAACTCCTTCTACATCTGTGGCATACAATAACATTGCATTTGTAGCCTCGGCCATCAAACACGCTACAGTTGTGGTAGAAATTGAAGGGAGAAGACCGCCTGAAATTAAAGCGTAATCAGAACCAGCAAGCTCTATGAATTCCTCCCAGCTTGTAACGAACTTAACTCGATGATTCCTTATAAGATAAGAGTAAATCAAAAAGGCATTCACATGACTTATCATGATTCCTAGCTGATCGAGATATGCTTCACTGAGATTCAATTCTCTTCCCAATTTAATGTAATCCCTAGCCTTCTGACCGCCACCGACTACAATGAAAAGGTTTTTGAAATCTGCAAGCACTTTATCAAGCACTATTACATAATCTTTGAAGGAATCAGGCTTTGAAAAAAGCAAATGACCTCCCAATTTCAGCACAATTTTCCTCATGTTTGCCTAAGAATCCCTACAATGCCTCCGAATGTTTTAGCTAAAGAATAGCTCTCATTCAATGATTTACTAATGTATATGACCTCGCCCCCGCTTTCAAACACTTTTTCTATTATATTATCTGTCTCATCACTCTCAGCTACTATCTTAATGTTTTGAGAGCCACATCTGCTACATTTCAATGATTGCTTAAACGAAAACATGTCCTCCGTTGCTTCAGTAACCGTTTCGCTATTTCCACAGTTCGTGCAGGTATAACTAACAGTCAGAATTGTAACATCTTCAAGCATGAGCAATTTTTCCAACGACCCTTTAGCCACTGCCCCCATGACTTCTTTTATGCCTATAACAAGACCCTTTGGATTATCTTTAAGAAGATTTAGGAAATTGTTGAATTCCTCTTTTTGCTTTATGTATTCGACTTTTTGCAAGAGTTCCTTGCTGCGCTCTAAGAGCTCATATATACCCTCTTCTCCTGAATAACCCAAATCTAATACCCCAAGGATCTTCTTCTTCAAATCAGCAGGAATATAGTCCTTGTCGAGGAAGTCATACTTAGTAGGCCCAGGGCCTCCTACAACAATCCCATCGATTTTTCTTTCAGCCATATAGTACTTTACCATCCTTTCACCGATTCGCTTAAAAAACTCATGCACCATGATATCGATAATTCGCTCAAATCTCCTAGCAGATTGACCTCCTGCCCTATGCTTCCCTGGAACACCTGAAGTTATTGTTTCCAAGATATCCAATTGAGATCCCTCAAGAATGGCGAATGATGATTCCTCTCTATCTATGGTCACAAGTCCATAAGCATTACCTACCTTAATCATTTCTTCAAGTATCTCTGTATGAAAACGAGAATCGCACCTGTAAAGATATGTAGATATTGGCTTTGGAGGTTCTAGAAGATAGATCTCCATCTTCTCATCGCCCAAAACTTCACCTGCTACATAACCAGCGAAGACGATCAAACCTTTATCAGGTGCCTTATTGAATAGCTTCAGCCGTTGCATAATGCTCGTTAGCGCCTCCTGAACATGATGCCTTGTATTGCGATCCTTGATATTACCGGCTTGAGAATATTCTTCTCTGAGCAAATTTGCTACTTCGCCGATTTGTCTTCCTGCTGGTATATATAACGATATCAATTCAGTACCCCTTCCCTCTTTGCTTTTCAGAATCCTAACTAGCCTTCTCAATCGAATGAGCTCTTTTTCGCTGATATTATCAGACACAATACTGAGACTATTTTTCTACAAGCTTTATATGCGTTATGGACCGGGAGGGATTTGAACCCTCGACCTTCCGCATGCGAAACGGACATTCTACCGCTGA
>Ga0070737_10006836_pt1 | contig 10302 bp, 11 predicted proteins | sample Coa_R1_10_FD_66438 | JGI IMG/M metagenome (GOLD analysis project Ga0070737, IMG submission 66438) | Surface soil microbial communities from Centralia Pennsylvania, which are recovering from an underground coalmine fire - Coalmine... | ecosystem: Environmental > Terrestrial > Soil > Unclassified...
CCCCCAGGTACGTACAACGCATCAATCACTCCAAGATACAGTTACAATTTGACCGCCGTGCAGGATCTGATGCTCTCCGCGATGGAACACCCTCTCACGTCATTTACGTTCAAGAACGGAACCGCTGCCCCGGTGGGGTACTTTAACAACACATTTGGCTGTCCTGTGCTCGCGCCGTCCGGCACCTGCGCTCATCCGGTGCCCCAATCGATCACGATCGCCTACCCCGCCGGTCAGACCGTGGACGAGCAGGTGATGACCGAGATAGCCACGGCGATAAATAACGTGAGCACCACGTACAACATGGGACTCACCGTCTCGGTCGTTCCGATCCCCCTGGGGCAACAGACCGTGGACGGATTCTCGGGCTATCTCTACATGTGGAGCTCCAGCGCCAACGCGGATTATCCTTGGGCCATCGATTTTCTAGGTCCGCTCTACGATCCGAACAACATCTTCACCGGGCCGGCTGGCTGGAACATTACGATCATGAGCAATCTGTTCAACCAAGCGGTGAAGGCAACGTCCAACGGGAACATCTCCGGGGTCGTAGCCGCTAGCGACCTGATGAACCAGATCTCGAACGAGGAGGTGCAATACCTCTGGACGATTTACCCGGAGTTCATCCAGCCGATCACCTCGAACGTGCGCGGCCTCACCTACAATCCAGCGATCTACGGAACGATAGAGTACTTCGCCTACATTTCTTAAAGTGCAGCCACGCACTGGAGGCCGGGTGAATCGCTCAACACGCCCTAACGATACGGGGATGGGATCGAAAAGTGCACTCGATCAATTCATCACACTGGTACCTCGATAGAAGGTCGTTACCTCCCGACGTTACACGGAGCATCTGTTCGAGCCGTGCGGCCTGTCAGTGAGGATACGTCGACCTTCTAGATCCTCGCGTGAGCACAGGGACTACGAAGGACCATTGCATGAAGGGCGTTTTGGGATCTTCAGATTGTCCACGAAACTAGCACGCCCTAATAGGAGCAAGTGATCTTCCTTTCTCTTGATCCCCAAAGACCCTTTTTCTTCGCTACTCCTTCTGATATTTTCTTGGAATGGCTTTCGCTCAAAGGAGCGAATCTCGTTGCTTAAGAATGCATCACATCGATTTTGAGGGGGATTACGGGGCCCATCCCCGATCTCAGAGCCTATTGGCGAGTCTCGAGTATATTTCGAGCATCTCCAACCCTTTTCTTATGCCCATGCTCGCCTCATCACATGAGTTCTTTTCAAAGTACTCCTTCACGCTTTGCTCCCGCCCCAACCCTGCGAACGGGAGCGTGTCTTGGAGTATCGAAGCAAGGATGTATGTGCCGGTGAAGGTCTCCTTTATCTTGTTGATGTTGGACTCTACCCACCTCCAGACCACCTCTCCGTTTTCGGGGATCGAGCCGGAGGTGATTATCGTGGAGATCGCATCCGCCCGGTTGAATTCGCCGCTCAGCGATAGGTCGAGAGCCTTCCTTACCAAGCTCTCATGCTTGAATGCAACGAGCCCCTGAAAGAGTTTGATCGTGTCGGCCTCATTTCTCATCTTCTTTATGGTGGATACGAGTTTTTGAAAGGCCTCCGTTGGTGATCCATTCGTTCTCGCGTAGGCAACGGCGACCGCGGCTCGTATGTTTGGATCCACGTTATGATACTCTTCGAACTTTTGGGCAATCTCCCTCGCGAACTCGTCATCGTTTATGGCAAGACTGAAAGCTATTCGTCCCCTGAGGATTCTGTCGGTGTCCGGCTCGCCCTCCTTCGTATCCACACCGAGGCGCGAGATCTGGGCTCTGTTGAAGGAATGATACGCACTTGCAACCTCAGAGCTATCCTTGGCCACTCGCTTCAGGAGCTTCAACTGATCGGTCAGCGCGTCCACCACGATATAGTCTGATTCGCCGTAGTCGCGCACGAGCTCGACGAACTCCAGGTAGGTCTTCTTGTCCACAAGCCCAGCCACGAGAAACGCGAAGAGATCGGTGACCACACCCCACTTGTCGAACGATGACATTGAGCGGAAATCCTTCTTGACGAGCGAGTACAGCTCTTCATCATACAGCACTCTGTAGAACCCCGTCTGACCGGCGTTGAGCTTTATGCTCGTCACACTTCCCACTGTGATTTCATCTTCGCTGTGATTGAATACCACCCTCCTTTGCTCTCCGTTTATCATTGCGACCAACGGGATCGGCCACGGCGCTTCTTGTGGCGAAGACCTTGCTCCGCTGAGCAGAAATCGATCCTGTTTTAGGTGCAGTTTGTTTCCTTTGAGCGAAACTCGGACTAGGGGGTACCCCGGCTTTTTCACCCATGCCTCCATCAGTTCTTCGACCGGCTGCTTTGAGGCCTCGGCTATGCTCTTCCACAGGTTCCTCCCCTCCGCGTTCCCATAGCTGAAATTTTTCAGGTACTTCGCGACCCCGCGTCGGAAGGCCTCGGCACCCACGTATGCTTCGATCATCCTGAGCGTGCTCGCCCCCTTGCCGTAGGAGATCTCGTCGAAGATCTGACTCACCTCCTCCGGAGACCTCACCTCTACCTCGATGGGATGAGTCCCCGATAGCGCATCGCCGTTTTGCGCGTCTGCTGTGAGCTGAAGAAGAAAATCGCTCCAGATGTTCCACTCTGGGTACAACTCGTCGGTCATCTTGTGCTCCATGAATGTTGCGAAACTCTCGTTCAGCCAGAGGTCGTTCCACCACTTCATAGTCACAAGATCCCCGAACCACATGTGGGCAATCTCGTGGCCTATCACTTCGACGACTCGCCTCCTGCTAGCAACGCTCGTATTCTGATCAACGAGCAGGGCGACCTCCCTGAAGGTGATAGCACCCCAGTTCTCCATCGCCCCCGAGGGGTATTCTGGGATAGCTATCAGGTGCAGTTTCTCGAGCGGGTATTTGATCGAAAAGTACTCCTCGTATGCGCTAAGAAACTTGACGGCGTTCTCCAGGGCGAACTTGCCCTTGTGAGCCTGCCCGGGAGAGCTAGCCACGATGAAATCAACACGTCCCTCACCATCAGCTGCTCTGAGGGAGATTTCCTCAAACGCCCCAACCCCCAAGTAAAACAAGTAGGTGGACATCTTCGGGGTGGGTTCAAAGGTCAAGTTTACCTTCCCGTTACCCAAATCTTCTCTCTTCGCAACTCGAGTGTTGAACAGAACCTTGAGATTCTTGTCAGCTTTCACCTGCACGTTGAAAACGGCCTTCGAGCTCGGATCGTCTACGCAGGGAAAAACCCTCCTCGCACCTATGGGTTCTAAATCGGTCGTGAGCAAGTATTCTGATCCGTAGCTTGATTTGTAGAGACCGTGAAGCGATTCTTGCGATGCTTTGCCGGAAAACCTGATCTTGATCTCCCTTGCATCTTTCCCCACGTTCTCTATGTTCAGCTTTGCGTTCGCTTCATCTACTGAGAAGGGTACGTCGCGTCCACCTACGCTAACGCTCTTCACAGACAAGCCCAGGCAGTCAAGGATGACTTTCTCTCCATCGCCTGGACTCTCAAGATGAAGCAGCTCGCTTACCTCATAGCTCATCGAGCGAAAATCGATATCAAAAGCAAGGTTGTAGGATTTGATGTTCAACAGACTTCTTTCTCACGTTCTCCTCTCTTCTTTTCTTCCCTATTGCGGCTCGAAGAAAAAAGCCGACTTTACTCGGAATAAGTATTTTGCTTTTATCTTCCTCCTCATCCCCCCGAGAAAGTGGCTGGATACACTTTATACTACTACGCCGGATGAAACCCAACCCGGCAGCGAAGAGGATAGGTTAGGTAAGAAGCAAAGATGGAATACGTTCGCTTTGGACAAACGGGAATCCGAGTTTCAAGGCTCTGCCTTGGGGGCATGTCCTTTGGCAACGGTCAAGAGTGGATGCTTGAGCTTGACCAAGCAAGGCCGATCATAAATCGTTCTTTGGATCTCGGGATCAACTTTTTCGATACCGCAAACATATACTCGAAGGGTCGCTCGGAGCAGATCCTGGGAGAGGTCCTGGACGGGCGGAGGAACGATGTGGTCCTCGCGAGCAAGGTGAACGGGAGAATGTCCGACGCCCCAAATGATCAGGGTCTCTCGAGGCTACACATAATGTATCAGATCAGAGGAACCCTGGAGCGCCTAAGAACTGATCGCTTGGACTTGTACCAGATTCACAGATGGGACTATAGCACGAGCATCGAAGAGACGTTATCGGTTTTAGGCGATCTTGTCCGAGGCGGAAGAGTGAATTACATTGGAGCATCCAGCATGTTCGCCTGGCAGTTTGCGAAGGCTCTCTTCACGAGCGATAAGTTGGGGTTACCACGCTTTGTGAGCATGCAGAATCACTACAACCTCTGCTACAGGGAGGAGGAAAGGGAGATGATCCCCCTTTGCAAAGATCAGGGCATTGCTCTAATACCGTGGAGCCCTCTCGCGGGCGGATTTTTGAGCGGAAAGTACAGGCGAGGTGCCAAACCCGACTCTCCCCGCTACCGGACGAGCAGGTTGCTATCAAGGAGATACTTCAGACCGGAAGATTTTGACGTTCTTGAAGCGGTCGAGGCGCTCGCAAAGGAGAAGGACGTCAAGCCGTCGCAGATATCCCTGGCGTGGTTGTTACACAAAGGCGTGACCGCTCCGATAATTGGGGCGACCAAGGTTGAACACGTTGAGCAAGCCGTCGAGTCATTGAGCATCAAACTTGATGATGACGATGTATTGAGGATCGAATCGCCATATAGGCCAAGACAGATCGAGGGTCATGAGTGATGGGGAAAAGAAGACTTACCACACTCCCAAGCGTGGAATGCGACCTACCAAAAAAAGAAGAGCAATCCCGACCTTCCGTTCAAAGCTCTTCCGAAAATTCGAGATCAGTCCCTCATGTTGGAAAAGACAACTATTCGTTTTAACCCAATAAAGAATCTAGGCTTGATAAATATCCCCTGAACCATCAGTTGATACCATCATTTTCTTTTCTTATTTGGAAAAAAGGATGTGCGTGGTGTCGAGCCAAAGTGGTTCTGAAGAATAGAAGTCGCGTTGAGATACTCTACGATATCGTTGCAGCCGCAAAGCCGTACGGCAAGAAGACTCACCTGATGTACAAGGGCAACTTGTCCTATCAGCAACTTGACCTGTACCTGGATTTCATCTTGAAGAATGGGCTATTGGAGGAGAGGTTGGTCGAAGATATCAAGCTCTACTACATTACCCAGAAGGGGCTAGAATTCATGAGGTTGTTTGAGGATATGCACCGCCTTCTCGTATCCAAGAAGGAGGGTCTCGGCATCTATTCAAGGGAAGATATGGAAAAGCCCGGGATGGGCAGTGAAAATGAACAGGAAAAGCCGCTCGAAAAGCAGCAAGAAGATAGAGGAGCAGAAGAGATAAGAGCTTTCCAGCGACACCGATTCAACTTCTGAGCAAACGGAAGTCAGGTAAAGAATAGTAATAGCGAAGGAAGCTAGGTAAGCAACTTTTTTTCTTGCAAAAATCGAAATCATAATAAAACTTGGATTGTTCTTGGAAGAGAAGGTGTGGGATAGAGCGCGCACACGCAGGAACCGTTCGTGGTCACCATCGACAAAAGTAAAGGAAGTGGAGTCAGGTATAACGAGGTGTTCAAAAATGTCGCTTCCCAGATTTGGAGGGCTACAATGAAGAATTGGCTCCCGGTGTAACGCGCAGCGAACTGCGAAAGGTTCGCGCCATAGTGACGCTGATCGGCGAGGAGAACCTCTCATCTCTGACGAGCAGGGAGTATCAATGCATCAATGGGCTGCACATTTATTCTGTGAAGAACGAGGACAACGAATTGGCTTTGAGCATCTGGAACGAGCCAAAGGAGAATGAAAGCTCACGCTGTCTGTTCGCGGATCGGATCAACATCAACGCGTTTATCGCTGCGGTGGCGTATTGGCGTCCGAGATATCCGCAGCCTCCCTCAACATCTACAACGTTCAACTGAGAAGATTTTTTTCTGTCCTGTTTTCCTTCCTGGATGGAAATCCATGAAGCCCGGGAAGAAGAAAGAGAAGAAAAGCGAACGTGGAGTAGCCAGCGCAAAATCTCATCGACGCAGCCCCCGCAAGCTTAAACTGCTGAACAGGAGCGATAGGGCCCTCCTGAAGGATCTCGGCTTTAGGAAGAACCAGTCTCTTACCAAGAGGAAGAAACTCGCGTCGGAGCTCAACATGAGGCAGCTCGACAGACTGAAGATGATGCTCAGAAGGGTTGAGCGGAGAAGCTCAGAAATCATCCCCGAGAAAGCAAGGAGCGGGATCGACTCAAACGATACCGATGCGTTCGCGTTAGCCGTGCAATCGATCATGAGAACGAAGGAAAAAAAGAGGCGCGGGAGAGGTTAGCGCGGGGAGCTCGTCAATTTCACAAAAATTATTAACTTGGATTAAGACGAAAGCGTTTTGTTAATTAGCATGCGCAACTTCTACGACTTGAGTGCCAATACGGACGAAATTTGGAGCCAGTGATACACCAGAAAGATGCCAAGAGCAATAGTACTTGTCAACGCGGATGTTGGGAAGGAAACCGAGGTTTACACTTCGATCAAGCAGATCCCAGAGGTTACCGAGGTCCACACGAGCTACGGTACATACGACATTATAGCTATAATAGACGCCGATACGAACGAGAGGCTAAAGGGGATCATAACGACTAGAATCAGATCCATCCCCTCCATCCGTTCCACGCTCAGCATGCCGGTCGTGGACTAGTCGATAGAGCGGAGAGGTACGCTTTAGACTGAGCCTGACGTCGAAGTTGATTTCTCTATCTTGCTGTAAGCCGTAATGTCTCCAACGAGCTCCTCCTTTGTTGACTTGAGCGTTATCACATCGGCGATACCTTGGATGTGTGAAACCTCTATGGGGAGATGGTTGTGCGAAATTATGCCGCTCGGCATGCCTAACTCGGCCTCTATCGTGCCGTTGAGCTCAACGTCGATGTGAGTAATTTTCCAAGTGTCACGGTCGAACACGACCTCCCTTGACTTTCCTATCTTGTAGCCGTTGAGGCCCACGACCTCTTTCCCCGTGATATCTTTTGTGTACAATTTTCCTTCTTTTCCTGTACCTTGAGGTAAGGAAAGGCGCTAGCATCCGATTAATGCCTTGTAGTGTTTCTCTTCTCTAGCAATGCTCCCAAGCTAGGCAAGTTCGTTGACTATCTTCGCAGTTTCTTTCAGGTTCTCAATCTCCTTCACGACCCGTCCCCTCGGTGCCCTATATCCAACCGGCAGGTGATCGTGAATCTGTGGGGCATCCCTGCTCACCACATACCTATTCCACAATCCGGTATAGAGGGCCGCGTTCATGCCGTAGTCTGCGGCACCAACGATGTCAGCGCGAAAGAGGTCCCCCACGTGCAGGGCCTCGGAGGGCATGACATCCAGACGGGCCAATGCTGCCTTGAAGATTTCTTTTCTAGGCTTGAGATAGCCCACCTCGCAGGAGATCACGAGTTCATCAAAGTACTTCGCAAGTCCGAATGATCTCAGCATGCGCCCGTACGTCGCGGAGGATCGAGCCGCGTTTGATACAAGTCCGATCTTAATCTCAGGGTGCTCCTCTTTTAGAGCTCTCAGCGTGGGTTCTGCCTCCGGGTTCACGTTCGGGTATCTCTTGTAATAGCCAGAGTTCGAGAGTATCTTACCCGCTCCTTCGTAAATCTGCGCGCACTCTTCTCTTGGCACCCTGATCTTCAGAAACTCGAACAACATCTTTCCTCTATCGCTGGGATGCACATCGATCCCCCGTTCGTAAAGGTCTTTTACCTTGAGTTGCACCTGCTCAAGCGCGAGCCTGACCTCGTTGAACCCGAAGCTCCCGCCGTTCTCGAGGAAATTGTTGTACTTTTTCGCGTAGCGGTGAAAATTGACCAGTCTTCGGAGCTTCCTGTACTCCTCGAGTTCTTCATTGTCCCAGATCAATGTGAACCAAAGGTCGAAAGTTACTGCTTTAATTGTCAAATTCCTAACGCCGCCTCTTTCTGCTCTTCTTACGCTATCGGCTTATGCTAATTGTGAACCGGGGTAAAAATATGAAGTTATGGCGAAAACGCTATTTGATCAGGGAATTCACCATTTCATGGCGGCAATTCGCTCGGATTGAACTTTATGCACTCCATCGAGAAGCTTTTTAATTCGCGACTCTTTCAATTTTTCCTGTAGATTTATCACGAGAAAAACCTGTTCCGGAAGGTAGCAGCAGGCCAAAAAGAAAAAGCAAAGGGTGCGGTGAAGAGTAAATCCAGTTGGCGATAAGAGTGAGACGTTCCGTATTCGAGACGAGACTAGACATACTTGACGCCGTGTACATTCTCGGGGACGAGGCCATCTGCTCGAGGATCGCATCTCAAGCGTCCGTGAGCCAGAGGACCTTGCAGGCCCACCTTGCTTTCTTGCAACTAAAGGATCTCGTCACCGTCGCAGATCACACGGTCGAGGATAGACACAACCTCCCGAAGAGGGGAATGAGCAGCGTCTTTCGCGTCACCCCCGAGGGGAGGAAGCTCCTATCGATTCTACTTCCCATCAGGGACGATCTTACGAGCGACAAGCATCGCGATTGGATGGAATCGTTGAAAAAGGGGGCAAGAGCAAGCAACGCCATCCTGACGGTTTGATAATGAGATCACAAGCTGACTCTTCTTTTGTGGTCCTGATCGCTCTACTTCGTTGTCTCCCAGCGTGAATGATATACTCTCTCTTGGCAGGACAGAACAAGAAATCCACCAAAAGCGGAAAGAATCAGCCCAAGATCTGGGATCGGGCATACATGATCGATATTGATGGAGTGATCTGCTGTCACGTGGACAATGAATTTCCCGAGAAGATGAAGACCGTCGAGGAGCTTGACGGCGCAAGAGAGTGGGTGAACTCAAAGTACGAGGAAGGGAATTACATCTGTTTCTTCACGGCTCGGCTCGAATCCCACAGGAAGATTACCGAGACCTGGCTTAGAGAGCACGGCTTTCGCTACCACCAGATAATCTTCTGCAAACCTCGCGGCGGGAACTATCACTACATTGATCACGTGAGAGTGCACGCCACCACGTTCAAGGGCAAGTTCACCCCGATGGTGAAGCTAACCCACGGCATAGAGGTCTTTGATGAAGTAGAGGAAGAAAGGCAAACCGGAAACACTGGAGCAGAATAAATAAAGAAGACCAAGAGACGGGGGGCCGAATAACGGTGGTCTTTCCGAACCCAGCGATGCCGAGTGCGAATCTGGCTAAGAATTCTCTCTGTGAGAAAGGGACGCTCGCCACTCATAAAGTCAAGAACTTTCTTACTCGAGGATTTAATAGCTGACCCCGCGCAGCTTTATCATTTATCCATCGAGAGGTCAGAGCCCAACATGCGAAGAATCGCGATCGTAGGAAGCAAATCGCTTCTGGGCAATGAAAGGGTCTACAAGATCATAGACGATGCGATAACCAACGAAATGAGAATCGATCCCCGCCTGATCATCGTAAACGGAGGAGAGGAAGGAGTGGACGAGATGGCTGGCGAAGTTGCGATTTCACATGGCTTGGGCTACGAGGTGGTACCTTTGGAAAAGTGCACAATGGGATGCTCAAGGGAGTACTGCTTTGAGCACTCCTACAAACCCAGGAGCTTTGCGATCGCCGATCAGTCAGACAAGATCTATCGGATCTACGATGAATCCTGCGGTACTTCGACCTGCGAGGTCACAGCAAAGTTCGGCGACACGCTCGGAAAGAGCGTCGTGAGAATCCCAATCGACCTATTGTTCGCCTCATGATTCTTTAGAGCAGTATCAGTGTGCCCTTCACAGGACCCTTTCCTCTTTGAAGGTATTCTGCTGCAGAGGCGATGTTCCTGTAGCCCGCTACCATCGCCCTGAATCCTCGCGGCATGCCGAGCAATATCCTGCAGGTTGGGGCATCGAGCACGTGTGCTCCTTTCCAATCTCCTTTCAGTAGGTGTTTCAGGTATTGTCTGCCCACGCTCGCAAGGCGCTCGTTGCCCCTCTCCTCCGACATGGCCGGATCCTTTTCAAAGATCGCTCCCGTGGTGGAAACTATGATCAATGGAGATCCGAGTTCCTTTGCGATGAGCGCCGCTGAAGCGTCCGAGGTCAGACCGGGCTTTACCCCGCCAAAAACCCCGACGCACTGATGAATTTGATCCAGAGCTTCGTTGACGCTTGAAAGCACGGTGGGGATCACCTTCACGTCTGCTTCTCTCAGGGAGGCAATCAACAGCGTCGCGTTGATTCGAGTAGCCTGTATTCTTAGCTCGTCGAGCGCCTTATCGTCTCCCTTGA
>Ga0070737_10006837_pt1 | contig 10300 bp, 9 predicted proteins | sample Coa_R1_10_FD_66438 | JGI IMG/M metagenome (GOLD analysis project Ga0070737, IMG submission 66438) | Surface soil microbial communities from Centralia Pennsylvania, which are recovering from an underground coalmine fire - Coalmine... | ecosystem: Environmental > Terrestrial > Soil > Unclassified ...
GGCGGCTGGTTGGTGACCTCGTGGGTGGGCGGCATCGCCGTCACCGCCCGGTCAGGTGGCCGGCCATCCAGTCGGCCATGCGGGAGCGCGACTCATAGGCCCGGTTGGTCACCCCGTGGCTGCCGTCCGCGTAGAGCAGGAGCTCGGCCCCGGGCGCCTCCTCCGCGAGGCGCTCCTGGTGGTAGGCGGGCACGATCCTGTCCCTGGCGCCGCCCACGACGAGCAGCGGCATGGTGATGCGGCTCGCGGCCTCCTCAAGGGTGAGCTCGCCGGCCTTGGCGCGCGCCTCGTCGTCGCTGGCCGCGCGGGAGCGGACCCTGAAAGTGCTCCGCGTCTGCACGGGCAGTTCGTCCCAGTCCAGGTCGAAGCGGTAGGGGCCGGCCAGCGCGACGGCGGCCCGGAGCCGGGGTTCGTACGCGGCGGCGCGGGCGGCGTAGTACCCGCCGAGGCTCACGCCGAACAGGCCTATCTTCGCCGCGTCGATGTCGTCGCGGGTTCGCAGGTAGTCCACCACCGCGGCGGCCACCTTCTCGTAGGCGGGCTCGATCGGCAGCTCGTACTCCGACTCGCCCTGGCCCGGGCCGTCGACCGCGATCGTGGCCAGGCCGCGGGCCAGGTAGTACTCGGCGGTGGCCTGGAGCTCCTCCTTGGTGGAGTCGAGGCCGGGCACCATGATCACGGCCGGCGGCTTCGCCGCGGCCGGTCCGCTCCCGCCCGCGGCCGGTCCGCTCCCGCCCGCGGCCGGCACGCGCAGGTAGGCGGCCAGCCTCGTGCCCTCGTAGGGGATGTGCACAAGCTCGGCCGGCGGGCTCAGCGCGGCGGCGCCGTTGCGGTAACAGGCGACGGCGCGCTCGTGCGCGGCGCGCTGCTCGTCCGGGTGGTCGACGAAGACGAACTTGCCCCAGTGCCAGGCCAGGGCGGCGCGCCGCCAGGCGCCGGCGGCCGTCTCGGTATGGCCGGCGTCTTCGGCGCTCTCGGCGAGCTGCTCGTAGTGCGCGGCGGTGTTCCCCCACTCCCGGCACCAGTCGTCCCAGCGGGTGATCCTGCTCAGGGTCGCGGTGAAGTCGCCGTAGTCGGTGCCGTTCGAGGTGAACCGGAAGCCCCAGTGCGCGGCCGCGTCGGCGACGCGGGAGTCTGGTTGATCTTGTGCCATGCAGCGATCCTAGGCGGCGATCCTAGGCGGTGGCCTGCCGGGCGAGAAGGCCGAGGATCTCGTAGGCGACGCCGGCCGCGGCCAGCGCGGTCAGCTCCGCGTGGTCGTAGGCCGGCGCGACCTCCACCACGTCCGCGCCCGCGAGGTTCAGCCCGGTGAGGCCGCGCAGGATGAGCTGCAGCTCGCGCGTGGTGAGCCCGCCGGGCTCCGGCGTGCCGGTGCCCGGCGCGTGCGCCGGGTCGAGCACGTCGATGTCCACGCTCACGTACACCGGGTGGCCGCCGACCCGCTCGCGGATCCGGTCGATCGCCTCGTCGACGCCGCGCCGTGCGACGTCGGCGGCTGACACGGTGGCGAACCCGAGCCGCTTGTCCTCGGCGAGGTCGGCGGCATCGTACAGCGGCCCGCGGATCCCCACGTGCGCGCTCGCCTCCAGCGCGAGGAGCCCTTCCTCCACCGCCCGGCGGAACGGCGTGCCGTGCGTGTAGGGAGCGCCGAAGTAGGTGTCCCAGGTGTCCAGGTGCGCGTCGAAGTGGACCAGCGCGACCGGGCCGTGCCTTGCCGCGGTCGCTCGCAGCAGCGGCAGCGCGATCGTGTGGTCGCCGCCGATCGCGACCAGGTGGTCGGCCTGCCCGAGCAGAGCGCGGGCCGCCCGGTCGACGGCGGCGATGGCCTCGCGGATGTCAAAGGGGTTGACCGCGATGTCGCCGGCGTCCGCGACCTGGTGAACGTGCATCGGATGGGTTTGCAGGCCCGGGTGGTAGGGACGGAGCAGCTTCGAGCCGTTCCGCACCGCGGTGGGGCCGAACCGTGCTCCCGGGCGGTAAGAGACGCCCGAGTCGAACGGGATGCCCGCGATCGCGACGGCCGCCCGCCGCCCGCCGAGGTCCTCCAGGCGCGGCAGGCGGGCGAACGTGTCCGGGCCGGCAAACCGCGGCACCTGCCGGCCGTCCGGCGGCCCGGTCACGCCGGTGTCGTCGCTGAGATCGCTAGTCATTCGTCTGCCCTTCGTCACTTCGGTCAGCGCCTCTACTGGCATACCTCACGGGGCACGATGAGGCACTCATCCCCCCGCAGGGGAGAATTGTCCCATGACCGAGCCCCAGACCGACCCGCGGCGAGTCAGCGAGGCCGGCCCGCCCGGCGAGACCGGCCCGCCCGGCGAGACCAGCGAGGCCGGCGAGGCCGGCGAGATCAGCGAGACCGGCGAGGCCGGCGAGACCGGACGGCAGGCCGGCCGGACCTTGTGGTCGCCGCTGCGCAAGACGCCGCTGCGCCAGTTCCTGCGGACCGAGACCGGCAGCGCCGCCATCCTCGCCGGGGCCGTGCTCGCCGCCCTCGTCTGGGCGAACGTGAGCGGCGGCACCTATCAGCAGGCCTGGGGCACCGAACTGGCCGTCCGCGTCGGCGGCCACGGCATGGCGATGAACCTGCGGACATTCGTCAACTCCGGCCTGATGACCTTGTTCTTCCTCGTCGTCGGGCTCGAGGCGCGCCGCGAGTTCGACATGGGCGAACTGCGCATCCGCAGCCGGCTGACGCTGCCGTTCCTCGCCGGGCTCGGCGGCATGCTCGTCCCGATCGTGATCTTCCTCGCCATCAACGCGGGCCGGCCCAGCGCGCACGGCTGGGGCGCCTCGATGTCCACCGACACCGCGTTCGCGCTCGGCGCGCTCGCGCTCGCCGGCGGCAGCCGCCTGCCGGACCGGGTGCGCACCTACCTGCTGACGTTCTCGGTCGTCGACGACCTGGCCGGGATCGCGGTCATCGCGATCTTCTACAGCAGCCACGTGACATGGGTGCCGCTGCTCATCGGCGCCGTGCTCCTGGCGGTCAGCGGGGTCCTCAGGCGCCGCGGCGTGCGCAACGGACCGCTCTTCCTGCTCCTCGGGCTGGCCGCGTGGGGGGCGTTCTTCAACTCCGGCATCGACCCGATCGTCACCGGGCTGGTCATCGGCCTGCTGACGTGCGCGTACCCGGCCGGGCGCGCGGAACTCGAACAGGCTACCGAAACGTTCCGGCTGTTCCGCGAACAGCCCACCGCGCGGCTGGCGGCCGAAGCCCGCGAGGTGGTGCGCACCGCGATCTCGCCCAACGACCGGCTCCAGGAGCTGTTCCACCCGTGGGCCAGCTACGTGATCGTCCCGCTGTTCGCGCTGGCCAACGGCGGCATCACGATCAGCGGCTCGTTCCTGGCCGCGGCATACACCTCCCCGGCCACGCTCGGCATCATGATCGGGTACCTGGCGGGCAAGCCGGCCGGCACCGCGGGCACCGCGTGGCTGTGCAGCAAGCTGACCCGGACCAGGGTCGCTCCCCCGGTCGGCTGGGGCGCCGTCACCGGCGTCGGCGCGGTCGCCGGCATCGGGTTCACGGTCTCGCTGCTGATCGCGTCGCTCGCATTCACCGGCACCGAGCTGGCGCAGGCCAAGCTCGGTATCCTCTCCGGCGCCATCTTGTCGGCCATCCTCGGCTGGGCCATCTTCCGCGGGCTCAGCCTGCTGCCGCCGCTAGCCAGGCTCCGGGCGCTGCTCGGCACGACGTCGGCGGTCACCGACCTGGCGGTGCCCGTGGACCCGGACCGTGACCACATCCGGGGGCCAAGGGAAGACGCCCTCGTCACGCTGGTGGAGTACGGCGACTTCGAGTGCCCGTACTGCGGGCAGGCCGAACCCGCCCTGCGGGAGCTGATCAGGGAATACGGCGAGCTGCGGTTCGTCTTCCGCCACTTGCCGCTCACCGACGTGCACCCGCACGCGCAGCTGGCCGCCGAAGCCGCCGAGGCCGCCAGCTCGCAGGGCAAGTTCTGGGAGATGCACGACATGCTCATGGACCACCAGGGCGCGCTCGGCACCGCCGACCTGCTCCGCTACGCCGGCGAGATCGGCCTCGACACCGCCAGGTTCGCCGCTGACCTGCGCAGGCACGCCGGCGCCCCCCGGGTCGCCGAGGACGTGGACTCCGCGGACCTGGCGACCGTCTCCGGCACCCCGACGTTCTTCGTCAACGGCATCCGGCACTACGGCGCGTACGACCTGGCCACGCTGAAGGAGGCGGTGCGCACCGCCAAGGGCCGCGCGGTCATCGGCGCGGCGTGAATACACGTGAATACATTGGGGCGATCAAGTTCATACCGAAGGGTCAGGTGGTGGCGTGGCCGGCAGCAGCATCGCGATCACGGGCGGCTATGTGGTTCCCATCGAGGGCGATCCCGTCGAGAACGGAACGGTCCTGCTGACAGACGGCAAGATCGCGGCTGTAGCGGACTCCAGCTTCAAGCCGCCGCCCGGCACGGAGATCGTCGACGCGGCCGGCAAGTGGGTGCTGCCCGGCTTCATCGACGCGCACGCCCACCTCGGCGCGTACGAGGAGGGCACCGGCTGGGCGGGCTCGGACACCAACGAGCTCACCGGCCCGGTGCAGGCCCAGGTCCGGGCACTGGACGCGATCAACCCGGCGGACCAGGGGTTCCGCGACGCGATCGCCGGCGGCGTGCTGGCGGTGAACGTCAACCCGGGGTCGGGCAACCCGATCGGCGGGCAGACGGTGGCCATCCGCTGCTGGGGGCGCACCGTCGACGACATGGTGCTGCGCGAGCCCGCCGGCCTGAAGTCGGCGCTCGGCGAGAACCCCAAGCGCGTCTACGGCGAGAGGAAGGAAGCTCCCTCCACCCGGCTCGGCACGGCGGCCGTGATCAGGTCGGCCTTTGTCGAGGCGAGCAACTATCTCGCCAGGCAGCGGTCTGCGGATCAGCCTTCCGAACGTACCGAGCCGACTCCCCGCGACCTGAAGCTCGAAGCGCTGGCCCGCGTGCTGCGCCGGGAGATCCCCTGGCGGCAGCACTGCCACCGTGCCGACGACATAGCGACGGCGATGCGGATCGCCGCGGAGTTCGGGTATGACCTGGTGATCGACCACGGCACCGAGGCATACCTGATCGCCGACAAGATCGCCGCCGCCGGCATCCCGGTCGTCATCGGCCCGCTGCTCACGTCGCGGTCCAAGGTGGAACTGCGGAACCGGTCGCTGGCCAGCCCCGGGCGGCTGGCCGCGGCCGGCGTCACGATCGCGATCACGACCGACCACCCGGTGGTGCCGGTCCACTTCCTGATCCACCAGGTGACGCTGGCGGTCAAGGAGGGCCTCGACCGCCAGACGGCGCTGCGCTCGGTGACGATCAACCCCGCGCGGATCATCGGCGTGGCGGACCGCCTCGGCTCGCTGACCGAGGGCAAGGACGCGGACCTGGTCATCTGGTCAGGCGACCCGCTGGACGTGATGTCACGCGCCGAGGTCGCGTTCATCGGCGGCCGCGAGGTCTACCGGTACGACTATGCGCTGCGCGAGGGCGTCCACGTGACCCCATGAGGGTCTCAGCCGGGAGCCTCCAGTCCGCCAACGGCGCCAACGGCCCGGCAAAAAGCCCGGCAAGAACATGCCGATGGCGCCATCGGCCCGGCAAGAACATGCCGATGGCGCCATCGGCAGACAGCCCCCGGGGGCTATGCGGGCTGCGGCCAGGTGTGGACCGGTTCGTTCGTGTGCATGTGGTCGATGTAGCGCAAGGTCATCTGGCGGAGGGCCTCTCCGCGGCCCAGGCCGCTTTCTTCGAGGCGCTTGACGGCGGCGATCTGCCATGCCGCGCCGTTCTGGCCGGTCAGGGCACGTTGCCCGATGATGCCCAGCAGACGGTCGGCATGCGGCTGGCTGACGCCCCAGCGGGACAGGCCCTCGCGGGCCAGCGGCAGCAGGCGGCGCAGCACGAGCTCTGCGGGCGGCACCTCGCCGACGCCGGGCCAGTACAAGCGCGCGTCCAAGCCGCGGCGCGCCGCCTCCTGAAGGTTCTCCGCGGCCGCGGTGAACGACATCTGGCTCCAGATCGGGCGCCGCGCCTCGGCGAGGACGCGGACCAGCCCGTAGTAGAAGGCCGCGTTGGCCAGGGTGTCGGCGACCGTCGGCCCGGCCGGCAGCACCCTGTTCTCCACCCGCAGGTGCGGGACGCCGTCGGCCACGGCGTAGACGGGGCGGTTCCAGCGGTAGATGGTGCCGTTGTGCAGGCACATCTCGGCCAGCTGCGGGATCCCCCCGCTGCCGAGGACCGCGACGGGATCCTCCTGCTCACAGACCGGAAGCAGCGCGGGGAAGTACCTGATGTTCTCTTCGAACAGGTCGAACACCGAGGTGATCCAGCGCTCGCCGAACCAGACCCGTGGCCGCACACCCTGTTCCTTGAGTTCCTCCGGCCGGGTGTCCGTAGCCTGCTCGAACAGGGTGAGCCTGGTTTCGTGCCATAGCTGCCTCTGGAACAGGAACGGGGAGTTGGCGGCCAGCGCGACCTGCACCGCCGCTATCGCCTGGGCGGCGTTCCAGTAGTTCGCGAAGTCCCCGGGAGTGACCTGCAGGTGAAGCTGCGCGCTGGTGCAGGCGGCCTCGGGCGTGATGCTGTCGCAGTAGGTCAGGACCTCCTCGGCGCCGCGGATGGCGATCCGCATGTCTTCGCCGCGCACCGCGAAGACCTGCTCGTTGAGCACCCGGTAGCGCTCGTTGGCCGACATGAAGATGCCGTCCACGTCCTGCTCGCGCAGCGTCGGCAGGATGCCGGTCATGACCAGGCGGCTGCCGACGGTCCTGGCCCGCGCGTCCGCCGCGTTCAGGCTCGCCCGGATCTCCCGTTCGAGGCAGGCCAGGCCGTCGCCGTCCAGCCGCCGCGGCGGCACGTTGATCTCGAGGTTGAACTGACCAAGCTCGGTTGCCCAGGCAGGGCTGGCGATCGCCTTCAGCACGTCGGCGTTGCGCATGGAGGGCGTACCGCGGGAGTCGACGAGGTTCAGCTCGATCTCCAGGCCGGCCTGCGACGGACTGGCGTCGAACATGCCCTGGCGCAGCATGCAGGCGAACGCGCCCAGCGAGCGGCGCACCTTGTCCCGGTACGTGCGCCGGTCCTCGCGGCTGACGCTGATCGCGCGGATGTCACGGCCCATGGCCGCGTTGTGCCCCTGCCTGGCGCCATTACACGTCGGCGGTGAAGGAGCCAGGGCCATGTCCCATGCCGGCGCGGGCGTATCGCCCATGCCGGCGCGGGCGTATCGCCCGCGGCGGGGATGGCGCCCCGGCGATCTTCGGCCGCTGGGCTGTGGACGCTCGGGGCGGGTTTTCACGCGACGGGCGGCTGCCGTACCGGGTGAGGGGGCCGGATCCCTGACACGGCTATCGATGTCACTTGCCCGGGCTGGGCAGGGGCACGGAAACTGGGCGGTGAGCACGGCGCCCGGCCTCGCATCCCCGGACGGGCCGGGGAGATCGGCCGCCGCAGCACGCCACCGGAGGACTAGATGCCGCAGGAGACAGCGCGGTTCCCGACCGGCGCGTGGAGAGTCAAGACGGCGGGCCGCCGCCGCCGGTGCCGGAAAGACTGGCGCCATCACAGGATCGAGAAAGGCCAGTTGCTCCTGGAAGTCACCAACTCGGGCACGGGGGCGGCATGGGTCTACTGCCGGCCATGCGCGGTCGCGCTGCTCGAGCGGGCAGCGGCGGGCATCGGAGAGCTTCGCAGTCAGCTGGATGCCCAGCCCCCGGGCCAGGCGGGCGCAGGGGCATGACGCCAGATCGTCCCCAGGGTGCTCGCCGGGCCCGCACGCCCGGCCGGGCGTGCGGGCCCGGCGGCGGGTACTGCGCCCGGTCAGTCCCCCGGCACGGGCATGGGCTCAGGCCGCGATGCCCGCGGCCGCCCGGAGCTCGCCGAACGCCGCCACGATGCGGGGCAGGGGCCACGACGCGTTGAGGCCGCTGGGGTTCGGGAGGACCCACAGGCGCGCGGTGCCGAGCCTCTCGTCCTGCGGGCCGATGGCCGCGCGGGGGCGGCCGAACGCGGTGCGGTACGCGGTCACGCCGGCCACCGCGACGAAGCGCGGGCGGCGGCTGCCGGCCAGCGCCTGGAGCCGGACGGCACCGTCGCGGAGTTCGTCATCGGTGAGTTCGGCGGCTTGCGCGGTGGCTCGCGGCGCGATGTTGGTGATGCCCATGCCGTAGCGTGCCAGCTCCGCCTGCTCGCCGGGGGCTAGCCGGCGCGGGGTGAACCCGGACAGGTGCAGGGCCGGCCAGAACCGGTTGCCCGGCCGCGCGAAGTGCCAGCCGGTCGCCGCCGAGTACAGGCCCGGGTTGATCCCGCAGAACAGCACGTGAAACGGCTCCCCCTCGGCCGGCAGGACGTCAGGGATCGTGCGGTGCCGCGCCGCGGCCAGGTCCAGCTTCATGGACCGATATTCTCGCCGGCCCGGCCATTTAGGAACGAATCTGACCGCTATAGCCGCTAGCGTGGCTCGTGAACCGGTAGCCGGATGAGGAGATGGCCGACCATGACCGACGAGACTATGGGTACCGAGCGGGCCGACCTGCTCACCGAGCTGGCCGGACGCCGGCACTTCCTGCGGTTCACCATCCGCGGCCTGACCGACGACCAGGCCCGGATGCGCACCACCGCCAGCGAACTGTGCCTGGGCGGGCTGATCAAGCATGTCACGCTCGTCGAGCGGAACTGGGCCAGCTTCATCACGGAGGGCCCGACGGCGCTGGGCGACTACGGCACCATGACCGAGAGCGACTTCGCGGCGTGGGCCGAGCAGTTCCGGCTGCTGCCCGGCGAGACGCTGGACGGCGTGCTGTGCGAGTACGCGCGGGTAGCGGAACGGACCGACGAGCTGGTCCGCACCCTGCCCGACCTGAACGTGACGCAGCCGCTGCCGAACGCCCCGTGGTTCAAGGCCGGGGAGCGGTGGTCGGCCCGGCGCGTGCTCTTGCACATCATCTCCGAGACCGCGCAGCACGCCGGGCACGCCGACATCATCCGGGAATCGCTCGACGGCGCCACGTCCATGGGCTGAGCCGGGCGTCCGGTCAGCCGGCGGCTGCCGCCTCCGCCATCCGGCGGACGATCTCGGCGAGGATGGGCCGCGGCGTCGCGAAGTTCAGCCGGACGTGGCCGCGGCCCGCCTCGCCGCAGGCCGCGCCGTCGGTCAGCAGTACCCGGGCCTTGGCCAGGAAGAACTCGGCAGGGCTGTCATCGAGGCCGAGGTCACGGCAGTCGAGCCAGGCCAGGTAGGTGCCTTCGGGCGGCTGGTACCTGACGGCGGGCAGCTGGCGGGCAAGCCACTGCGCCAGGAGCCTGCGGCTGCCGTCGAGGTAGCCGACGACGTCGGCGAGCCAGGCACCGCCGTCGCGGTACGCGGCCGCGGTGACCCAGACCCCGGGGGTGCTCGCGCCGTGCTCGAACATGAACCCGTGCTCGGCCCAGGCGGCCGCGTCGGCGTCGCTGGTCAAGATGAGCTGCGCGCACTTGAGGCCGGGCAGGTTCCATCCCTTGGACGCGGCCGTCGCCGTCACCGCGTGCGCCGCCGCCTGCTCCGAGACGGAGGCGTACGGGACATGCGTGCCGCCCGGGTAGACCAGCGGCGCGTGGATCTCGTCGGCGAACACCCGGCCGCCGTTGCGGTCCACGACCTCCGCCACCGCGGCCAGCTCCGCTGCGGTGTAGACCCGGCCGACAGGGTTGCACGGGTTGCAGAGGACCAGCAGGTGGCCGCCTTGCCTGAAAGCGCTTTCGATCCCGTCCAGGTCGAGGACGAACCGGCCGCCGTCGGCGGCCATCGGGACCTGGATGATCTGGCGGCCGAGCCACGGCGGCACGGTGAGGAACGGCATGTACGCGGGGGTCGGCAGGATCACCGGGCTGCCTGGCCGGGAGAACACGGTGATCGCCGCCTCCAGGCCCTTGAGCACGTCGGGCAGCGGGCGGATCCGCGCCGGGTCCACCGTCCACCCGTATCGTTCTTGCTGCCAGGCCCCGCACGCCTGCGCCATCTCGGCCACCGCGTGCTCGCTGAGGTAGCCGAAGTCGCTGCGCGCGATCACCTCGCGCAGCGCCGCCTCGACCGCGGGCGCGGCACCGAAGTCCATCTCCGCTACGAACGCGCCGATGACGTCCGGGGCGCCGCGCGTCCACTTCACGCTCCCCCGGCGGCGCAGTTCCGCCATGGTGATCTGGTCGGCCATCTCGGCGAACGTGGGCATGACACCTGCAATGTGCTGTTGTGGTCGGGCGGCTTCGCTTCCACTGTAACGGGCCGGCGCGCTCGTGATCAGATGGTGCGC
>Ga0070737_10006839_pt1 | contig 10296 bp, 7 predicted proteins | sample Coa_R1_10_FD_66438 | JGI IMG/M metagenome (GOLD analysis project Ga0070737, IMG submission 66438) | Surface soil microbial communities from Centralia Pennsylvania, which are recovering from an underground coalmine fire - Coalmine... | ecosystem: Environmental > Terrestrial > Soil > Unclassified ...
GGAGGGAACACCAGAGGAATCGGGGGAAGAGGAATAGAGAAACGCGACATCCGCCGCAGGGCGCTCAGACACGCCGCCTGCCGCCACATCCGCTGACTTCTCGCTCATGGCCACGCCTCGTTTCGGATACCTCGCCGCTGGGCGCCGTTTGTTTGGCGGTTGGGGTCTCTCCGCCACATCTTTCTAGTATACACTGTTCCCCTTTCATGCTGACGGATAGCGGCAGTGAGATAGGAGATCAGGGTGACGAAGAGAGCCAAATGCTCATGCTGGCGCCCTACCTGCGAGTTTTGTCACATTTCCTGCGGTGGCGTATACTCAGTAGTGGAACCCAAGACAATTCACATCAGTCCACGCAAAGCAGCATATGGAGGACGATAACGATGGCAAAGAGTCGTTTGCATGCAGTGTATGAGTTAGGGCAGAGTGTCTGGTATGACGGCATTCAGCGCAGCCTGATCACCTCAGGTGGACTGCAACGGCTGATTGATGATGACGCCGTGGTGGGCGTCACCTCGAACCCAACCATTTTTGATAAAGCGATCACAGGCAGCGGTGATTATGACGAGCAGATCCGCCAGCTTGTCGGCCAGGGAACCACCGACCCCACGGCGATATTCTGGAAGTTGGCGATTACCGACATCCAATCGGCAGCTGATGTCTTGCGGCCCATCTACGACCGCACAGAGCATGAGGACGGCTATATCAGCCTGGAGGTCTCGCCGCTGCTGGCGAACGATACGCAGGGCACCATCGCCGAGGTACGCCGTCTCTTTGGCGCGGTGGATCGTCCCAACGTGATGATCAAGATTCCCGCCACCGCCGAAGGCATCCCCGCAATCGAGCAGATGATCTATGAGGGCGTCAACATCAACATCACGCTGATCTTCGCGCTGGATGTCTACAAACAGGTGACGGAAGCCTACATTCGCGGACTTGAGCGCCGCCGCGCCGAGGGTAAGCCCGTCAAAGGGATCGCCTCGGTGGCGAGCTTCTTCGTCAGCCGGGTGGATACGCTGACGGATAAGCAACTGGACGAGCTTGCCAGCAAGACGGTTGACGCCGACCGCAAGGCGCAGATCGAGGCGTTGAAAGGCAAGGCGGCCATCGCCAACGCGCGGCTGGCCTACCAGCTCTATGAGCAAATCTTCCACGGCGAACGTTTCGCCGCGTTGCGTGAGGCGGGAGCAGGGCTACAGCGGTGTCTGTGGGCCAGCACCAGCACAAAGAATCCGGCGTACCGCGATGTGCTCTATGTCGAAGAGTTGATCGGCCCCGAAACGGTTGATACCATGCCGCCGCAGACCATCACCGCGTTCCAGGATCACGGCGAGGTCTCGCGCACGGTGGATCAGGACTACCCCGGCGCGCACGAGACGATGCGCAAGCTGGCCGAGGTCGGCATAGATATGGCTGCGGTGACGAAACAGCTAGAGATCGAGGGCGTCAAGGCGTTCGCCGATTCGTTCGATGATCTGCTCAAAGGCATGGCTGACAAGACCGCCAAACTGAAGGGTGAAGTAGAGGGCGGCTCCGGCGGAGAGAGCGGCAGCCAGTCCGCTACTACAGCCTCTTCTGGCAATGCGCCGACCGACCGCCAGCAAGCCACACTAGGGCCGCTGGCCGAGCCGGTGGAGGCGACACTCGACCGCGCCGACAGCGAACACTTCGCCGCGCATGTCTGGCAGAAAGACCCGTCGTTTTGGAAGCCCAATCCCAACGAGCAAAACGAGATCACCAACCGGCTTGGCTGGCTGACCGTCACCGACGAGATGCGCGAGGCATTGCCACGCCTGAACGCGCTAGCCGATAGCCTGCGCGCTGACGGCGTGACGCATGTCGTGCTGATGGGTATGGGCGGCAGCAGCCTTGCGCCTGAGGTGCTACGCGCGACGTTCGGCGTGAAGGACGGCCAGCCTGATCTGCTCGTGCTCGATTCCACCGACCCGGCCACCATCCTCGCTGTGGAACAGCAGATCGATCTGCCGCATACTGTCTTCATCGTCGCCAGCAAGTCGGGCGGCACGATTGAGACGCTCTCACAGTACAAGCACTTCCATGAGAAGGTGAGCGCGCTTGGCGTGGACAACCCTGGCGCGCATTTCATCGCCATCACCGACGCAGGCACAAAGCTGGATACGCTTGCCACGGAGAACTCCTTCCGTGAGATCTTCCGCAACCCTGACGACATCGGCGGACGTTATTCGGCGCTCTCGTTCTTCGGGCTGGTTCCGGCGGCGATCATCGGCGTGGATGTGGAGAAACTGCTGGATCGCGCCGACGCGATGCGTAAGGCATGCAGCGCCGAGACGCCCGCGCGGGAGAACCCCGGTGTCTGGCTGGGAGCGATCATGGGAACACTGGCCAAGCAGGGACACGATAAGGTGACGATTGTCGTCTCGCCACCCATCGCAACGTATGGCTATTGGGCGGAACAATTGATCGCCGAAAGCACCGGCAAAGAGGGGCGTGGCATTCTTCCCGTAGAAGGCGAGCCGCTTGGCCAGCCCAACGTCTACGGCAAAGACCGGCTTTTTGTCTACCTGCGCACAAACGAGAGGTTTGACCCTAAGCAGGATCAGGCGATCAGCGAGCTGCAAGAGACGGGACAGCCGGTCGTGCAGCTTAGCCTCGCCGACATCTACGATATGGGCGCGGAGTTCTTCCGCTGGGAGTTCGCGACGGCCATCGCGGGCGCGCTCATCGGCATCAACGCTTTTGATCAGCCCAACGTCCAGGAAAGCAAGGACAACACGGATCGCATCCTTCAGGAGTACGCCCAGACGCACACGCTGAACCAGCCGCCCGCCATCATCCAGACGGCTGGCAACAGTGTGGCCGGTGTGGCGATTGTCGCGGAGGGCGATCAGAAGGACAAACTACTCGGCTCCGTCTCGCTTCAGGCGGCGCTCGAAACCTTCGCACGAGAGGCTGGGGCTGGCGACTATATCGCACTGCTGGCGTATATCCAACGCACACCGGAGACGGATGCAGCCTTGCAGCGGATTCGCCTACGCCTGCGTGACGGACGCCGCGTAGCGACGACGCTTGGCTACGGGCCACGCTTCCAACATTCGACGGGGCAACTGCACAAGGGCGGCGCAAACAACGGCGTCTTCATCCAGATCGTGGCCGACGATCACGCCGATGTCTCCATCCCCGGCGAGCCGTATACGTTCAGCGTACTGAAGCAGGCGCAGGCGCTTGGCGACCTGCAATCGCTGCGGGCGCACGGGCGGCGCGTGATCCGCATCAACCTGGGAGGCGACATCGCCGCCGGACTCTCTGAGGTGAACGAGGCGCTGAACGAGGCGGAGTTGCGGTAAGGCGAGGGTGGCGGGCGGTTGAAACCGCGCCGAAGGGCTGCGCCACCAAGTCCGCCTACGCGGACTGGAGGATCGTCAACCGGCATGCTGAGTAGTGGGCGGTTTCTGCCGTAGCGCCGCGCTCCTGGGCGGCATATGCGCGTGCGCGTGAACGCACGCCTGAGGTTTTCAGCCACGAAGGCCGCCTGCGCGGCCTTGCATAGCGATCAGGAGCGCCTCTATGCGGCGGGGCAAAGAAGTACCGCCACCAGAGAGGGCGGGGAGTTGGCGTAAAGAGCGCCAGGAATGCTGAGAGAATCATGCTGTGATAAAGCATATAGGAAGTAACGATCTGAATAGATCGAAATAATCAATTAGAGTAGCGATCTTCACAAATTGTAGGCTTTCAAGGATGTATGATAGCATATGCTGTATGGCTGGAGGCGTTTTGCTAAAGGGCTAGAGAGAAGGTAGCTATGTATCAATCTGAACCGATCATCGTTATTCTCAAGCGCCTGAACGATACTTACTTCCTGCCAGCCATTCAGCGTGAATTTGTTTGGAATCAACACCAAATAACCAGACTCTTTGATTCCATCATGCAGAACTACCCTATTGGCTCCTTTCTCTTCTGGGAATTGGATATGGAGAATCGGGACAAATGGGACGCTTATTACTTCCTCATGGAATCCAGGCAGGGCAGCACGCATAACCGACAGGCAAATCTTCTTGGCGTGCGCAATCCGGTGCTCGTGCTGGATGGCCAGCAGCGTCTTTCGGCGCTCCTTATCGGCTTACGGGGGAAACTCATTCTCAAGGTGAAACCCAATCTGCAAGATGAAAACCCAGACGCCTGGGCTGACCATCACCTCTACCTCGACCTCCTCTCAGGGTCAGCCGGTCAACCTGATCCTACTTCGGGAAACCGCTTCCAGTTCAGATTCTTCTCAAAGGATGGCTTGAAACGCAAGACGCAGGGACATTACTGGTTCCGAGTTGGGCGTATTCTGGATTGCGTTCTCGAAGACGAACTTTACCAACTCAAAAGCGCCGAGAGCGAGGCTGCTGAGCGCCAGGCTGGCAAGCTTTCACCACAGCAACGGGGCCTCATAGATCGTAATCTTGACCTTCTGTATCGGCGCATCTGGAGTGAAGCGCCCCTCGCGTTCCACCTTGAGCGATTGCAAGACTACGACCGCGTGCTCGAAATTTTTGTTCGCGCCAACAGTGGAGGGGCTAAACTCGACAAGGCTGACCTGCTCCTGTCTATGGTGACAGCCAAGTGGGATCAGCGCAATGCGCGCGAGGAAATTTATGGCCTCGTCGAGCACATCAACCACGGGCTGAACCGCAGAAACGATATTGATAAAGACGTTGTTCTCAAGTGCGCGCTCACCCTCTGCGATTTGCCAGTGGCTTTCAGCGCCCAACACTTCACCGACGCCAATATGCGCCTCATTGCTTCGCGGTGGGATCGCATCAAGCAGGCCATCGAAAAAGGCTTTTCACTGGCGAACTCTTTGGGCCTTGATCGCACAAACCTTATTAGCGCGAACGCTCTCATCCCTGTCATGTACTACCTTATGAAGCAACCGAAATTGACCGTTGGTGGCAGCAGCCCTTTCGATGTAGACAACACCAAGGCTATTCATAAGTGGTTAGTGGTCGCAATGCTAACAAGGTTGTTTGGCTCACAGGGTGATAACACGTTGAAGAAAGCCCGTACAATCATCCAGTCTGAGACGCCTCACTCGCCTAACTTCCCCTTGGGAGCCATTCTTAGCGAGGTGGGCATCACTCCCAGTCGGCTGGAGGATGTCATCGTGAACCGAGTACAACGACTTGCCTATGGGAAGGCGGGTAAGTCACGCATGTTTCTTGCGCTCACACTCCTGTACGAAGATACAGATTGGACGAAATATTCGCAGGATCATATTTTCCCGCAATTCTTCTTCGAGGAATCGCGCCTCACCGCCGCAGGTATCCCCTCTTCAGCGCACAGCAGATACAAGGCGCTTTCTGCGTCAATAGGGAATCTTGAACTCCTCATCAGAGCAGAAAACGCAGCAAAGGCTAATCAGGCGTTCGATACCTGGATGCGCAGTCGTGACGCCGACTTCAAGCGTCTGCACCTCATACCTGACGACGAAAACCTCTATACACTCAAGGAGTTCGATAGGTTTGTCAAGGAGCGAGAGCGCCTCATCAAAGAGCGGCTACGGCAGATGTTTTCGTGAGGTCGCGACAATAGCCCTCGGGGTTATTTTCCATCGCGCGCCGCTTGTGCCTGTTCGCAACCGTGCGCACTCTATATGCGTAGCCGCTTACTCCCCTGCGAAGCGCACACCCACGGCATGCCGCCAGGCGTCGAGCGCCGCCATGTTCCCGAGGCTGTCGGCCCAGGGCATGGCGGGCGACTGGCGATCCGCCAGATGCGCGGCCACAGCGTCCACCTCCAGCGCGTAGAGTTGGGCGGGCGTCTGTCGCTCATAAACAATCTCTTCGATGGTGGCTGCATGGTCGCCGCCCATGCGCACGATCAGCCGCGTCGCGCCCGGCTCGCCCGCCGCCGGAAACCAGGGATTCGTCAGGTGGATGCTGCCCAGTGATCCCCAGATATGCGCGCCCTGATCCACATGCAGGCCGATCCCACACGTCAGGCTGGCCAGCGCGCCGGATGGGAAACGCAGGTCGGCCAGCGCCCACTCATCCACCCGGCTCTCCGCGCCAATCCGCGCGACGCCCGTTACCTCGGCTGGCTCCTCGCCAGCGATCAGCCGCGCCAGCGAGACGGGATAGCAGCCGACATCCATGATGCCGCCGCCTGCCGCGTCGAGCATCAGGCGCGTGTTGTTCTGCGGCGTCTGGTCGGGCGCCAGCGCAAAGCTAAAGCTCGCCTCGATCAGCCGCACCTCACCAATTTCGCCCGACGCGAGCATCTCTTTGAGCCGCGCCGTCTGCGGATGATGGCGGTAGAGAAACGCCTCCATCAGAAAGACATCCTGCTGGCGCGCGGCCTCGATCACCCTTTGCGCCTCGGCGTAGGTGGCCGTCAGCGGCTTCTCGCAGAGGATGTGCTTGCCTGCCTGCGCCGCACGTATCGCCCAGTCGGCGTGCAGGTGGTTGGGCAGCGCGATGTAGACGACCTGTATATCCGTATCGGCTAGCAGCGCCTCATACGATGGATAGCGCCGCGCCACGCCATACTCGTCGCCGAAGCGATCAGCCGTCGCCTGTGTGCGGCTGGCCACGGCCAGCAACGTCCCACGCTCAGAGGCAGCGATCCCCTGTGCCAGGGTACGCGCGATGGCGCCGGTTCCCAGGATGCCCCAGGTCAGTCGGTTCGGCATGGGTGTGATTCCTGACCTCTCCCCCTGCCCCTCCCCCGGACGGGGAGGGGAGTACGTTATCCTATGGCAAGATACGCCACGCTAGCGAAAGATGTCGTGTCGCTTTCAGGCGCTTTGTGCGGGCTGGCGTTGCTCATATTCGCGAATGGCGTCAATGATGCCCTGCCGGTGGCGCAACACTTGAAGCAGATCGAAACGCATGGCTTCTATACGCTTGGCATCTCCAGTGGCAAGGGCATCAATGAGACGCGCCTCACGCTCTTCGACGACTTTCGTGAGCTTGTCGCGCCCAGCTTGATAGCCACGATATTCTTCGTCGCTGGTGATTGGCGGTTGTGTATCACGCATATGTGAGTTCTTCTCTCGCCGTCAGTGTACGTTTCTGCAAATATGGCATATCCGTTGAGGATTGGCAAGGCATACACCTGACACGCAGGAAAGGATCGTTGGGCAAACAGGGTTCGCGGGTAGCATGTGGACAAGGAAGGGTTATAAGGCAAGCAGGATCGCGTATGGCGACATGGGCGGCGCGGCAACGTGGCGGGCGGTTGAAACCGCGCCTAAGGGCCTTCGCTACGCTACGGCCACGAAGCCCGCCTTCGCGGGCTGGAGATAGAGATGGAATGTCAGCGGAATCGTATGCGGGATGCGAATATGGCCTGCCTGAATCTAGTCCGCGCAGGCGGACTTTGTGGTGAAGCGAAGCGGAACCCTTAGGCGCGGTTTCAACCGCCCGCCTCGCACGCCTGCCACGATCCTGATTGTACTACGATCCTGCTACCCCGTATACTCCAACACATACAGCCCCGCGTTGTAGTCTGTCGCGTAGATCAGCCCGTTGCGGTCAACGTACACATCGCACGTCTGGATTACCTGCGCGCTTTCCGGGCGCGGGTCATACATGCGGGCGGGCGCGGGCGGCACATAGTAGCCAACCTCGCGCGGCTGGAACTGATTGCGAATGTCCACTACACGCAGCCCCGCGTTCTGATAGGTGGCGAAGATCAGATCGGAACTCTGGAAGGAGCCGGGGCGGTTCTCATGAAGATTGTGCGGCCCAAAATGGCCACCCTTCGCGCAATAGTCAGCCTCAGTCGGCGTGGGAAATGTCGCGATGGTGACGGGATTGCTGGGCGTACGCACATCCACCACCCAGGTATATTTCACCTGATCGGCGCAGTGATCGGCGATGGCCTCATCCGCGACGATGACCAGTTGGCGGTCGGGCAGCGGCAGGCTGGTATGCGTGCCACCGCCAAACGGCGGACACCAGTTGCGATGCGCGATCAACTGCGGATGCGCGGGATCGCTGATGTTGAGCAGCGTCAGCCCGCCGTCGCGCCAGGAGCCATACGCCGTGTCGCCAGCGATGATCGCGTGGTGCAGCGCATAGCGGCGTCCAGCCTCCCAGGTCGGCGACTCGCCGCCGGCGCGCCACATGCCAGGAATCCACCAGCGTCCCACCTCCTGTGGATGGGTGGGGTCGGCCATATCTATCACCATGAAGATCGCGTCGGTGTAGCCATCCAGCAGCGCCGAGGCATAGGCGTAGCGCCCGCCGACGTACCACAGCCGATGCAGCCCAAAGCCCTGCACAGGCATGAAGCCAATCTCACGCGGCTGGGTAGGCTGCGAAATATCGAAGACACGCAGCCCGGCGGCGAAGGCGCGTTCCTGCTGGCCAAACGTATCGGCGAAGGGCTGGCTATAGTAATCGCCTTTGGCGATGTTCAGGCTGGCATCGTAAATATCCACGCCGTTGACCACCAACAGCAGATTTTCGTGCGCCTGGAGGTGCAGCGACCACGTATGCGGCGGCGCGGCGACGAAGTTGACGGGGGTTGGCGCTCGCGGATCGCGCACATCCAGCACGGTAAAGCCGCCGCTAAACATATGGCCGACGTAGGCGTAGCCGTTCTGCACCATGATCTGCACGCCATCGCCGCGTCCGCCTTGATCCGAGTAGCCAACGAATTCGATGTTGTGACGTGGCGCGTTCACCTGCTCGTTTTTATCTGGCATAGAGACACCCTTTCGTATGCGCATCAACCGGTCTGCTGGTTGATTGACAGCCTATAGGACTCATGCTACGATAGAACATGGCGCGTTGTACAGCGCAGCGTGCGACTGCCGGGAGGCGTTCCCACATGCCCGAATACGTTCCCGCGCTGATCCTGATGGGGTTGGCGTTTCTTTTTGCGGTGGCCGTTATGCTGGCCACCTTCGTGCTTGGCCCCAAGCGGCCCACCCATGAAAAGCTCGCGCCATATGAGTGTGGCATCGAAGAGGTGGAGGCGCCACGCCAGCGGTTCCCCGTCAAATATCTGGTGACGGGCATGCTCTTTATCATCTTCGACGTAGAGGCCGCCTCGGTGATTCCGCTGGCGATCCTCATGCGTCAACTGAAGGTGATGGGGCTGGTCGAGCTGCTGATCTTCGCCTTCATTCTGATCGTGCCGCTGGTCTACGTCTGGCGCAAGGGAGCTTTTACATGGGAGTAACCGAACAGGACGAGCAAACAAACGAGCAGACAGGCGCAGGGCAAGGTTCGCACCTCATACACATCACACGCCGCGCCAACCCCTGGGCGCCCGTACAATACTACAGCAACACCCAGACGCCGCGCGGCCCACATGCGCTCACCGCACCTGAGGGCGGCAACATCCTTTTGACGCAGGTGAACAAGCTGCTGGACTGGGGGCGCAGTTCGTCGCTCTGGCCTGCGACGTTTGGGCTGGCCTGCTGCGCCATCGAGATGATGTCGGCCAGCGCCTCGCGGTGGGACATCTCGCGCTTCGGCGCCGAGGTCTTCCGCGCCAGCCCACGCCAGGCCGACCTGATGATCGTCGCCGGTCGCCTCTCCGTGAAGATGGCTCCCGTGCTGCGGCGCATCTACGACCAGATGCCCGAACCCAAGTGGGTGATCTCGATGGGCGCGTGCGCCTCGTGCGGCGGCGTCTTCAACAACTACGCGATTGTGCAGGGGGTTGACAAGGTCGTGCCGGTGGATGTCTACGTGCCCGGCTGCCCGCCGACGCCCGATATGCTGCTCTATGGGCTGAACCTCTTGCAGGAGAAGATTCGCAAGCACATTCCGCCTCCGCCCGATCCGCTCTCCTTCGCGGAATCGCGCTATCTTGGCAGCGAAGACTAGGCGTTGAGGAGCAGACAGAGCATGACAACCGACGAGACAAGGGGTACACAGCTAGAAAACGCGCCGCTGCTGGCGACGCCGGTAAACCCGCTGGCCGAGGCAACCGTCGCCTTCCTGCGCGATAGCTTTGGCGACGCCGTGCTCAACGTCGTCGAGCATCGTGGCGAGGTGACCGTGACGCTGCAACCAGACACACTGCCGCAGGCGTGCCAGGCGCTCCGTGACGCGCCGCATCTGCGCTACAACTTCCTGGCGGACATCACCGCTGTGGATTGGCTGGAACGTGAACCGCGTTACGACGTGGTGTATCACCTGCTCTCGCTTGAGACACGCGCCGTGATCCGGCTGAAAGCACAGGTGGGCGACGAGACAAATCCCGACCCGGAGCTACCCAGCGTGATGGGCGTCTGGCCCGCCGCCGACTGGTACGAGCGCGAGATATATGACCTCTTTGGCATCCGCTTCACAGGACGGGCTGAACTGACCC
>Ga0070737_10006840_pt1 | contig 10296 bp, 10 predicted proteins | sample Coa_R1_10_FD_66438 | JGI IMG/M metagenome (GOLD analysis project Ga0070737, IMG submission 66438) | Surface soil microbial communities from Centralia Pennsylvania, which are recovering from an underground coalmine fire - Coalmine... | ecosystem: Environmental > Terrestrial > Soil > Unclassified...
ATCTCAAAACCGTATGAGGTACCCATCTTACGTCTCCTTTTCGCTCCTGCGTCTCCCGGCGGAAGATTCTACTTGCTCCAGGATGTATTTGGTCAGCAATCGCGCATTTACGAACACCGCCCCCTCTTCAAACATGGAAGCCAGTAAATGCCTGCCTTCCGGATCAACGTAACCAACCTCTCCGAGGTCAACCTGCACGGGCTTCGTGGGATATCTGCCAATTACCTCGTCCCAAGCCTGTCGTAGCTCACGCACCCACGGGCCAGCGACCTTTCCGCTAAGTTTCAAGGTCTCCGGCCTCAAACCGTTCTCAAGCGTAATCTTTAGCACCGGTGAATCCCACCCCCAAGCCCCTTCATGCCACATCAGCACGGCTGATTGCCGGGCGCTCGTCCTCTGCACCCTTCTGGACCACATCATGCACGACATGTTTCATGAGAGCGGCCTCAAAGGGAGGCACGATAAAGTCCTGGGCTCCGCGTTCTATCGCATCCAAATAGAGCTTGATGTCCACCCACGGCGAAACAACAATTACATCGACATGCGCGGGTGTCTTCAGCGCCAGTTGTAAAACACTTTCCCAATCTCCATCGGGTAAGGAAGTATCAGTGAAAATGATCTGCGGCAGTCCTGGTTTTCTCAACACAGCTTGAGCCTCGGCGAACGACCTGGCCCATCTGCTCCCAATACCCTGCTCTTCCAGTGCGTTACGCAGGGCTTTGAAACGTTGTCCTTCTCCCGTGACAAGGAGCGCCTCTGCCAGTGTCCTCATCGTCTTACCTCTCTTTTTAGATAGGGGCGTCGCGCGACGGAGCACATCCGGGAGGGTGAACCTTCCGTTATGGCTTTCGACGCCCCCTTAGCCCGCTAAATATGCATGCGTGTTTCCGTTGAAGCTTTTGAGAGACGCAGCAAGGCAAAAAGGCGCTGATGAAAACCGGATGGAAGTGATACTGAGCGCCCTTATCAAACTGGCTCGAATGGTGTTATTGAGAAGGGAACATGGATGACTGGCCGTCCCAATTTATTATGCAAAGGCAGGGAGACCTATCGAAGGTTGGCGCAAAAAGGCCAAACAAGCAACGCGTGACAGTGACCGCATACTGTCACGTGACAGCCTGCTGTCACAAATCGTCGCGCTTGATTCCGAGCTTCTTCATCTTGAAATTGAGCGTCGTCCGCTTGATGCCCAGACGCGTTGCCGCCCCGTGGGGTCCGCCGATTACCCCGTGAGTTTCGCGGAGAACGCGAAGGATGTGTTCACGTTCGGCATCCTCAAGCGTGGAGTCCGTGGAAGGTGACTCAGGCTCGACAAGCGGTTTAAGCTCGCTGACGGGTATTCGCAAAGCCGGACCGCGGGAAAGGATCACGGCCCGCTCGATAAAATTTTCGAGTTCGCGCACGTTTCCCGGCCACGGGTAACGCGACAGAAGCTGGAGCGTTTCAGGGGGGATATGGTCGATGCGCTTGTTCATGCGGCGGGCATGTTTTTGGGCAAAGTAATGGGCCAGGATGGGGATGTCCTCGGGGCGGTGACGCAAGGGCGGGATCACAATCGGGAACACCTTGAGGCGATAATAAAGATCGCTTCGGAACCGGTGTTCTTTCACCATCTGCTCCAAATCCTGGTTGGTGGCGGCCACAAGCCGCACATCCACGGGGATAGTTCGCGTGCCTCCTACCCTCTCAAACTCTCTTTCCTGAATCGCGCGGAGCAGCTTCGGCTGAAGTTCGGGCGGCAGGTCGCCGACTTCATCCAAAAACAGCGTTCCCCGGTGCGCAAGCTCCAGGCGCCCTATTTTCTGGGCGATGGCGCCGGTGAAAGCGCCCCTTTCGTGACCGAACAGCTCGCTCTCAAGCAGCCCGGCGGGAATCGCCGCGCAGTTGAGTTTTACAAACGTGCGTTCGCGCCGTTCGCTCAAATTATGAATGGCGCGCGCAATCAGCTCTTTGCCGGTTCCCGTCTCGCCAAGAATCAGCACGGTGGCGCCAACCGGCGCTACGGTTTCTACTTGCTTCAGAACGCGCTTGATCAGCGCACTCTGCCCGACGATTTCCTCAAAGTTGTACTCAGTGCGAAGTTCGTCTTCCAGGTACTGCTTTTCCTCCGCCAGGCGGTCGTTCAATTCCGTGATCTGGCGGAACGCCACCGCGTTATCAATAGCTAAGGCTACCTGGTTGGCTACTTGGCTGAGGAGATTCAGGTTAGCGGCAGAACACGCCTCCTCGCGCACGCTGCCGACACCTAAAGTCCCTAGCACCCGGCCATGACTGATGAGCGGCAACCAGCATCCGGATTTCACTCCTGCATCCAGCAAATGCTGCGTTGTTGGGTTTGGAAAGCGCTTTGGGTCCAGGCGGTCCAGCATCAGCGGTTGCCGAGTAGAGAACACCCAGCCTCCCGGCGTGCCATCCAGGGGAATAAGCATCTCCTCGGTGGAGAGTTTCAGGCTATCTGGCGAGGTGAGCACGTGGAGGATCAGCTTCTTTCTCTGCGGATCATACAGGCCGAGGCTGGCATATTCGTGAGGCATCACCTGCCTTACGGTGGCGGAAATGGCGGCCAGGAGTTTGCGAATGTCGAGATTGGAAAGCAGCACGCTGGTGATTTCGAGCAATAGCGCCTCTTCAGCTTTCTTGTGCTCAGTAATGTCGCGCCCCACCTTCACGAATCCAAGCAACTTGCCTTCGGCATCGCGTAGCGCCGTGGTCACCGAGTTCGCCCAAAACCGCGAGCCATCCTTGCGAACCCGCCAGCCTTCTTCCTCAACCCGGCCGCTCTCAGCCGCCAATCTCAGCTCCTCTTCCACCTTGCCACGCTCCACGTCCGCTGGCGTATAAAAACGCGAAACGTGCTGACCCACAATTTCTTCCGCCTTGTAACCTTTAATCTGCTCTGCGCCGCCGCTCCAGCTGAGGATTTTCCCCTCAGCGCTCAGCATAAGAATTGCGTAATCCCGGATGCCCTCGATCAGCAGCCTCAAACGCTCCTCGCTCTGCCGCAAAGCGTCCTCGGCCTGCTTGCGCTGCGTAACGTCGCGTACTATAGCCAGCACATGCGTCCCTTCCGGCGTTGCTATCGGACTTAGCATGATGTCCACAGGAAATTCTGTGCTGTCCTTCCGGCGGGCGAACAGGTTCAGTCCTGCTCCCATCGGACGCATGCGCGGGTCTGCATGATAGCTCTTGCGTTCGGAGGAATGGGTGGAGCGGAAGCGCTCTGGCACAAGCATTTCCACCGGCTGGCCCAGCAATTCCTCTCTGATGTACCCAAACAGGTTTTCCATCCTGGCGTTGGCGGCTATGATTATGCCTTCTGTGTCGGTCACCGCAATGCCGTCTGGCGCTGACTCAAACACGCGCTGGAATATCTCAGAGCCCAATGAATTCAATGCGGAATAAGGCGAACTTGAAGTCTTCATATTGTCGAAAAGTATCATTGAAGTTCAACCCCAGCAAGAGCCAGGGGCGGCTAAGTGCACCTGGCGGCCGCAGGCCGTGTGACGGGCATCACAGCGCTGCCACTCAATGTGGCGTATATGAATGGCAGGTCAGATATGAAAGGAAATCCCTATGACAGTTTCGCCGAAGAGAAGTCAATTTGCGGCTTTGAAAATCAAGCGCATTCTGTGCCCTGTGGATTTTTCGGAGTTTTCCGACAAAGCATACGATTACGCTTATTCGCTGGCTCAGCGCTACGACGCCCATCTGCTGGTCGAGCACGTGGTGCAACCGTCGTCCTTAGCATACTCCTATAACGGCTTCCCGGAAGCGGCCACGATCGATCTCGATTCCGAACTCACCGCAAACGCGGAAAAGCGGTTGCAAGAATTAGCCAAGGGCCAGGCGGATGGCCGCCTCAAACCGGAGACGGTGGTGCATAGGGGCTTCATTGCAGATTCGATTCTCACTTATGCGCGGCAACAGAACGTAGACCTGATCGTAATGGGCACCCACGGGCGACGCGGCCTGGACCGGCTCGTGCTGGGATCGGTTACAGAGGCGGTGCTCCGCAAAGCCCACTGCCCGGTTTTGGCGATCCGCAAACCCACGCACGACTTTGTGAAGCCAGGGAATGGCGGCAAATCCATCGCACTGAAAAAGCTGCTCTATTGCACGGATTTTTCAGGGGCCGCCGAAGCCGCCTTGAAATACGCGCTTTCTCTTGCGCAAGAATACAACGCGGAGTTGACGCTGATGCATGTGCTTGAAGAGATTCCGAAAGACGGATCCCAAGCCATCGTTTCTGAAACGCAAGCAAGGCTGGAAGCCTTGGCGCCGGAAGAGGTACGCAACTGGTGCAGGATTAAGACGATGGTGCGCATTGGGAAAGCCTACGAGGAAGCCATTCAGGTGGCGCTCGAAGGTCAGATGGACTTAATCGTTCTAGGCGTGCGGGGCCGCAACTCATTAGATTTGGCTGTGTTCGGCTCGACCACGCATCGCGTGCTTCAGTTGGGTTCGTGCCCCGTCTTGGCGGTCAGAAGTTAAAGCCCTGGCCAAGCTGCCGAATGGCCCAGATCGCGCTCGCTATTACCGCGCTTGTTACCGGTGCGCTGCGGGGCGCTCCTTGGAAGCAGCCCGCTCAAACCGTTCGCCGCAGGTTTTGGCGACCATAAACGTGTCACCACGCTATGTACGGGCCGCAAAAACAAGGCGTGCGGCAGGGATAAGTTGAGTTATATCCTTTGCTAGCCTATTAGTTTCCTCTCGATCGTGAATAAAAGGGCGCTTGTGCATTAAAACCTTTTACGAGATTTCCAAAAACGCGGTGAAGGCTCAGGTTGAGGGGGCCTTTTCGGTTTACTTACGGGGGGGGCCATTTTGTTGTCGCCGTTCAATCCATATAACCAGATCATCACAACTGTGTAGATTTTACATGGAAGGCTATTGATTTAGTTAATTTATGCTTGACAAATTTATCATTATATGATTAATACTTCTAAAGTTATTCTTTATAGATAGCTGAAAGGCGAGTAAGGCATGCAGCCGTTAACCACCCGCGCTGCATCGTAGTTAAGGGACTCGCTACGGCATGAGCAGTTGAAGAGGCCCGGCAAAAAGCGTGTGTACGGAAAAAAGCGTTCGCGCCACCAAGGCATTAAGTGGCAGGGACCTTTAATTGCTTTAACCCTCATACGGGAGGCAAGCCATGGACTATGCGATGTCATCAGGCGGTATGATGGTGCACTCTCGGGAAGACTGGCCTTGTTCTTGCTGTCGGCCTCATGACGTGGCGGATAGCCGCGCGTATTGTTTATGTCTTAAATGTGCTCGCCGCATGATTCAAGCGGTAGAGGCGGGCGTAGAAGGGGTGAGGGCGCTGCTGGATGATATTACGGATGCGCTCACGGTCCTCGAAAGCGAAGCCGCTCTACCCAGTGCGGCAGTGAATTAACGGGTGCTTTTCAGCTTACCGAGCGAGAAGGAGATCGGTCCGCCCGTGTTCGTAGCTTTAGGTTAGGCGGGAGGCCACGCCACTTCAACTCGCTTTTCTCGCTGCCCTCAAAAGAGCGTGTTGCCCCACGCATGGCGCAAGACGCTTTACTGTTCCCGGAAACCCAGGATTTCCGCCATTACTCCCCGTAGAATCCGTCCTTTATGAAGCGAGTCCTTTTCCACCTTGCTGGCGAATGCGACTTTGCGAACCACGATCCGATACCGCTGGAAATCACATTCGTCGGGGAGCAACAGGTTGTCGCTGTTATAGATTTCTCCGAAGCGAATTTCTTTGGCGCCCCCATCAATTTCCGGTTCAAGCACCCGGCCCACGAGCCGGCCATTCTGATAGATGGCGTCATTCTCCCTTTGGGCAGTTAGCGGCGCTTGAGGGGTGGCCGCGTTTTGCGATGGATCTGCATTCTTTGCAGAAACGTCCATAGAATCCTCCATGCCGGGACTAAAGAACTCTATTATAGCCAAGCGCCGGACTTCTCGCAGCAGATTGACTTTCGCAGGGCGAAGAGCGCCTTGCAGGAGGCGATCTCATTCGGTTACTTTTAGGACGGCCAGGAAAGCCTCCTGCGGAATATCGACCCGGCCCACCCGCTTCATGCGCTTCTTGCCTTCCTTTTGCTTTTCAAGCAGCTTCCGCTTGCGCGAGACATCGCCGCCATAACATTTGGCGAGCACGTTCTTGCGGATGGCAGGGACGTTTTCACGTGCGATGATTTTGGCGCCAATGCTTGCCTGGATGGCCACTTCAAACATCTGGCGGGGAATCAGCTTGCGCATTCTCTCGCAGAGGACGCGGGCGCGCGCCTGAGCCTGCTCGCGGTGGCAAATGAAGGAAAGCGCGTCAACCGGCTCGCCAGCCACGAGCAGATCAACCTTCACCAAATCTGACTCCCAAAATCCCGAGAAGTGATAATCCAGAGAAGCGTAACCCCGCGATACGCTCTTCAGCCGGTCGTAGAAATCCAACACGATCTCATTTAGCGGCAGTTCGTAAGTAAGGAGCACGCGCTTGTCGGAGACGTACTCAAAGTTCTTTTGCACACCGCGCTTTTCCTCAAGCAATTTCAAGATGCCACCCAGGTACTCGTCCTGAGTGAAAATCAGCGCCGTGATGACTGGCTCTTCAATCCTGGCGATGTCTCCGGCAGGCGGGAACTTGCTTGGAGTCTCAACCCAGAGCGATTGGGCCGCTTTGGTTGTGACGCGGTAGCGAACGCTTGGGGCCGTAGTGATAAGGTTTAGATTGAACTCGCGCTCCAGCCGCTCCTGGATGATCTCCATGTGAAGCAGGCCCAGGAAGCCACAGCGGAAGCCGAATCCGAGGGCGACAGAAGATTCCGGCTCGTAAAAAAAAGACGAGTCGTTAAGGCGCAACTTCTCAAGCGCATCCCGCAACACTTCATATTCGCTGGACTCCACCGGATAAAGACCGGAGAAGACCATGGGTTTTATTTCCTCGAAGCCGGGCAGGGGCTCCGGCGCGGGACGGTTGTGATCCATAATGGTGTCACCGATGCGCGTATCGGTAACGGTTTTGATGTTGGCCACAACCAAACCAACTTCGCCAGCTTGCAGTTGCTCCACGTGCACAGGCTTTGGGGTGAGGACGCCGAGGTCCTCCACCGTGTAAACCTGGCCGTTCGACCATAAGCGGATGGTCATACCAGCGGCGAGCGCTCCTTCCATCACGCGCACCAGCACGATTACGCCGCGATAGGCGTCGTACCACGAGTCGAAAATCAGCGCCCGGAGCGGCGCTTCGCGCGAGCCGGTAGGCGGCGGAATGCGGTGCACGATAGCTTCAAGGACTTCTGGCACTCCTACGCCCTGCTTGGCGCTGATGAGCAACGCCTGGCTTGCGTCAAGCGCCAGCGCGTTTTCCATCTGCCGCTTCGCCATCTCAACGTCCGCGCCAGGAAGATCAATTTTATTGATTACCGGAATGATTTCGAGCTTGTTGTGCATGGCGAGCTGGGCGTTGGCGAGCGTCTGCGCCTCCACGCCCTGCGAGGCGTCCACCACCAGCAGCGCGCCTTCGCAGGCTGAAAGACTGCGGGAGACTTCGTAGGAGAAATCCACGTGGCCGGGAGTGTCGATGAGATTCAACTGGTAAACGTTTGCGTCCTGGGCGTTATAGAGCAGCCGCACGGCGTGAGCCTTGATGGTGATGCCCCGTTCGCGTTCGAGATCCATTGAGTCCAGCACCTGCTCGGACATTTCGCGTTTGGAAAGCGCGCCGGTCAGTTCCAACAAACGGTCGGCCAGAGTGGATTTCCCATGATCGATATGGGCCACGATGCAGAAGTTGCGAATGAATCGAGGGTCCGTCATGAAGAGTTAGGGTTCATCCACACGGACGGGTGAAAATCCGCGTATTCGAATGCTGCGGTCAGTTCGGATTGGGTGAACCGCAGGGCGCGCGAACTAACCTGGAGGTGCGCGGTCCGGAAACGCATCCTTCCCGCGCCGTAAGCGCTAAGCTAGCGTCTCAAGCACGGCGGCCGCGGCGTTGAGATTTCACCTTACGCAATAGGCGGCCACGATTCCAGAGCCTTTGAAAATCTAACAAAACCGTTCCATACTGTCAAACTCGGCAGCGCAGGCCGCTCATAAGGCTAATCAGGCTGCTTACGGGGAAACCATGGGAAACGCTGCGGCGGGCGGCGAGCCGGTCGTGTGGGACGCTGCACTCTACGATTCCAAGCACTCTTTCGTATGGGAAAAGGGGGCAGACCTCCTCGAATTGCTCAGGCCGGAACCCGGCGAAGTCATCCTGGATTTGGGATGCGGCACCGGGCACTTGACAGAACAGATCGCTGCAAACGCAGCCGAAGCAGTCGGGCTAGACAGCTCGCCAGAAATGATCCAGGAAGCAAAAAAACTCCACCCTGGCATACACTTTGAGGTTGGCGACGCGCGCGATTTCAGCTTCAGCCGTCATTTCGACGCAGTGTTTTCGAACGCCGCGCTGCACTGGATTCGTGAACCGGAGCGTGTGATCAGCTCGGTTGCGAAGTGTTTGCGGCCGGGAGGGCGCTTCGTTGCGGAATTCGGCGGCAAAGGTAACGTGAGGCGCGTGATTGAGGCGTTTTACCTTGCACTCGGCCAGATGGGTTTTGCTGCCGGTCCCGAAGTTAATCCTTGGTATTATCCGGGCATCGCAGAATATAGCATGATCTTGGAGCGCCACGGCATGGAGACAACTTTTGCAACTCTGTTTGACCGGCCTACTCCGCTTAAAGACGGGCGGACAGGATTGCGGGACTGGATCCGCGTGTTCGGTGGCTCGTTTTACGGCGGAGTACCAGAAGATCGACGGGAGGAATTCTCTCGCATAGTGGAGACCCTTCTCGAGCCTCTACTGTTCCGCAATGGAACGTGGATTCTGGACTACCGCAGGCTCCGGATTCTTGCGGTAAAGACCGGTTCAAGCGCTGAATGAGCCGGATGCGACTGTTGGGGTTTCAGGGATGACCTACAAAACATTACTTTACGAAAAACGCCAGGGCGTGGGTTACGTAACCGTAAACCGGCCGGAGAAGCTCAACGCTCTGAGCCGTCTCGTGATCGAGGAATTAAAAACTTGCTTTGAAAGCATCCAGAAGGATGCAGAAATCAGCGTGGCGATCGTGACTGGCGCTGGGGACCGCGCTTTCATTGCGGGTGCGGACCTCAATGAAGTCGCGGCCAGCACTCCAGCAGAAGGCCGGGAAGCGTCTTTGCGCGCGCAAGCGCTGCTGACCCTTATTGAAAATCTGGGCAAGCCCGTGATCGCCGCCATTCGCGGGTATGCACTCGGCGGAGGATGTGAGCTGGCGATGGCCTGTACCTTGCGTGTGGCCTCGGAGAATGCGCGCTTTGGCCAGCCGGAAGTGAAAATCGGCCTTATCCCAGGTTATGGCGGTTCGCAAAGGCTCCCCCGGCTCGTTGGCAAAGGGCGCGCCCTGGAAATGATCCTTACCGGAGAACCAATTTCCGCCGAGGAAGCGTATCGGATCGGCTTGGTAAACCTGGTAACGCCGGATGAAAAATTGATGACGAGCGCGGACGCGCTTGCCCGCAAAATCATGGCCAATGCCCCGCAGGCTGTTAAACTCTCTATGGAGGCTGTTAATCACGGTTTGGAGATGACAGAAAGAGAAGGAGAGTTTTTGGAAGCTGCGCTGTTCAGCTTATGCTGCGCTACCGAAGATATGAAAGAAGGAACGCGAGCATTCCTGGAAAAGCGTTCGCCGAAGTTCAAGGGCCGGTAGGAAAAGCCTGTGCGGGCTGCCGTGGCAGATGATTGCACCTGCGCTTTTGCCTCTATTTTCCATTTCTGGCAGTGCAGGAGCCTTGTCGTATCGGTTACTGCGAACGTAAGCCTTATGCCATCACGAAGAAAAGCGCGCGAACTCGCTTTGCAGATGCTGTTCCAGTGGGACGTCGGACAACACCCTCCCGAAGAAGTAATCACCACCTTTCTAACGCCGCGCAAACTCGATCCTAAGACGGAGGAATTTGCCCGCACCTTGTTTGAAGGCGCCGTGAAGGAAACGAAATCGCTGGACGCACTACTTCGCGCTCAATCGGAACACTGGCGGCTGGACCGGATGGCCGCCGTTGACCGCAACATCCTCCGCCTCAGCCTTTACGAGCTCTTATATATTCCCGAAAACCCCCACGCGGTCGTCCTGGATGAGGCGTTGGAGCTAGCTCGCCGTTTCTCAACCGTGGACTCAGTGAGCTTCATCAACGGCGTGCTCGATGGCATCCTCAAGGCCCGCGCAGATGCAGAACTGAAGGAAGGCGGCGCGAAATCTTCCGTCTGAGCAGATTCAGAGATCGGCGTTTACAAGT
>Ga0070737_10006841_pt1 | contig 10295 bp, 6 predicted proteins | sample Coa_R1_10_FD_66438 | JGI IMG/M metagenome (GOLD analysis project Ga0070737, IMG submission 66438) | Surface soil microbial communities from Centralia Pennsylvania, which are recovering from an underground coalmine fire - Coalmine... | ecosystem: Environmental > Terrestrial > Soil > Unclassified ...
GCTGCTGTCCGCGCGCGGATGGCGGCAGCGGGCGGCGGTGGGCGCGGTGTTCGGGGGCTGGCCGGAGATCGTCGGCCCGCAGCTGGCGGCGCACACCCGCCCGGAGTCGTTCGGCGGCGGCGAGCTCGTGGTGCTCGCGGACTCCGACGCCTGGGCCGCCCAGGTACGGCTGCTGGCTCCGCAGCTGCTGCGCCGCCTGGCGGCCGAACTCGGTGCCGGGACGGTCCGCAAGGTCCGCGTCCGCTCGGGGGGGCATGGAGGGCGGCCGTCCTTCCGCGGGAGGTTACGGGGGTCTCCGGGGGCCTTGCCCCCGGAGGCGAGCAGGGACACGTACGGTTAAGGGCGCCGCGAGAGTCCGTAACCACAGCTAAAATGGAAGGTGGTCACGCGGATAGGACAGCCCAGTCGTTGCGGCTGCGTGGCGGCCGCGCGACCGCAGCGCGGTGCGGGCTTAGCGGGGCCAGGGCGCTGCCTCGCAGCAGGATGGAGTTTTCATTTGTCGTATGATGCGCGGTCGATCACGGTACTTGAGGGCCTGGAGGCCGTCCGTAAGCGCCCCGGCATGTACATCGGCTCAACCGGTGAACGAGGACTCCACCATCTGGTCTACGAGGTTGTGGACAACTCGGTCGACGAGGCGCTGGCCGGCTACGCCGACGACATCCGGGTTACGCTGCTCGCCGACGGCGGCGTCCGGGTCAGGGACAACGGCCGTGGCATCCCGGTGGACGAGCACCCGGCCGAGAAGCGCCCGGCGCTCGAGGTCGTGCTGACCACGCTGCACGCGGGCGGCAAGTTCGACGGCAAGTCCTACGCGGTGTCCGGCGGCCTGCACGGCGTCGGCGTGTCGGTGGTGAACGCGCTGTCGGCCAGGCTGGACATGGAGGTCCGCAGGGACGGCTACGTGTGGACGCAGTCCTATTCCCACGGCGCCCCGGTCGCGCCGCTGGCGCGCGGCGAGCAGACATCGGAGACCGGGACGACCACGACGTTCTGGCCGGACCCGGCGATCTTCGAGACCACCGAGTGGGACTTCGAGACGCTGTCCCGGCGGCTCCAGGAGATGGCCTTCCTCAACCGGGGCCTGCGGATCTCGCTGACCGACGAGCGGCCGCGGGCGATCTCCTCCGACGACGAGGACGCCACCCCGCAGTCGTCCGTCGGCAAGGCGCGCACGGTCGTCTACCAGTACGCGGGCGGCATCGCCGACTTCGTGCGCCACATCAACGCCTCCAAGGAGGCCGTGCACGGCTCGGTCATCGAGTTCGCCGACGAGCAGCCGGGCATGTCGGTCGAGATCGCGATGCAGTGGAACGCCTCCTACACCCCGTCGGTGCACACGTTCGCGAACACGATCAACACCGCCGAGGGCGGCACCCACGAGGAAGGCTTCCGCGCGGCGCTGACGTCGGTGGTCAACCGGTACGCGCGGGACCAGAAGATGCTCCGCGAGAAGGACGACAACCTCACCGGCGAGGACGTCCGCGAGGGGCTCACCGCGATCATCTCGATCAAGCTGGCCGAGCCGCAGTTCGAGGGGCAGACCAAGACCAAGCTCGGCAACACCGAGGCCAAGTCGTTCGTGCAGCGGGTGACCAACGACCACCTGCGCGACTGGTTCGACCGGAACCCCGGCGAGGCCAAGGACATCATCAACAAGGCCAGCCAGGCGGCGCGCGCCCGGATCGCCGCGCGCCAGGCGCGGGACCTGACCCGGCGCAAGTCGCTCCTCGAGACGTCGTCGCTGCCCGGCAAGCTGGCCGACTGCCAGTCCGCCGACCCGTCCCGGTCGGAGATCTACGTGGTCGAGGGGGACTCGGCGGGGGGGTCGGCCAAGGGCGGCAGGGATCCGCACTTCCAGGCGATCCTGCCGATCCGCGGCAAGATCATCAACGTCGAGAAGTCGCGCATCGACCGGGTGCTCAAGAACACCGAAGTCCAGTCGCTGATCACCGCGCTCGGCGCCGGGATCCACGACGAGTTCGACATCACCAAGCTCCGCTACCACAAGATCATCCTGATGGCGGACGCCGACGTGGACGGGCAGCACATCAGGACACTGCTGCTCACGCTGCTGTTCCGGTTCATGAAGCCGCTGATCGAGGCCGGTCACGTGTACCTCGCGCAGCCGCCGCTCTACAAGATCAAGTGGACCGAGCGCGGGGTCGAGCCGGATTATGCCTTCTCCGACGCCGAGCGCGACCGGGTGATCGAGGCGGGGATCGCCCTCGGGCGGAGGGACCCGAGGCCGCGCGACGCCGTGCAGCGCTTCAAGGGCCTCGGCGAGATGAACGCCGAGGAACTGTGGGACACCACGATGAACCCGGCACGGCGCGTGCTGCTCCAGGTGACGCTGGACGACGCGGCGCAGGCGGACGAGCTGTTCAGCGTGCTGATGGGCGAGGACGTGGAGTCGCGGCGGTCCTTCATCACCCGCAACGCCAAGGACGTGCGGTTCCTCGACATCTGAGGCGCTGTGTCAGCCCCGGGGCAAGGCCCCCGGTGACCCCCGATGGGGGGCCTGCGCGGCCCCCCATGCCCGCTGCGGGGGGCTACGCGCCCCCCACGCCCGCGGCGGCCCCTGGCCTCGCGGGAACCCTGGGCGGGACCGCGCGAAGCCACGGGTCCGTTCGGACAACTTATCTGGTTTTTATCGAGAGGTTGCGAAGTGACCGAGGTAATCGGAGAGAGCGAGCACGACCGCACCGAGCCGGTCGACATCCAGATCGAGATGCAGCGCAGCTACATCGACTACGCGATGTCGGTCATCGTCGGCCGGGCGCTGCCGGACGTTCGGGACGGGCTCAAGCCGGTGCACACTCGCATCCTCTACGCGATGTACGACGGCGGCTACCGCCCGGACCGCGGGTTCTTCAAGTGCTCCCGGGTGGTCGGCGACGTCATGGGCAACTACCACCCGCACGGTGACAGCGCGATCTACGACGCGCTGGTCCGGATGGCCCAGCCGTGGTCGATGCGGATGCCGCTGATCGACGGGCAGGGCAACTTCGGCTCCCCGGGCAACGACCCGCCCGCCGCCATGCGGTACACCGAGTGCCGTCTGGCCCCGCTGGCGATGGAGATGCTGCGGGACATCAACGAGGAGACGGTCGACTTCCGGCCCAATTACGACGGCCGCTCCGCCGAGCCCGTCGTGCTGCCGGCGCGTTTCCCCAACCTGCTGGTGAACGGCTCCGAGGGCATCGCGGTCGGCATGGCCACCAAGATCCCGCCGCACAACCTGCGGGAAGTGGCGGCCGGGGTCCAGTGGTACCTGGACAACTACGAGCGGTTCGAGATGCCCGCGCCCGGCACGCCCGGCGCTGAGAACGTTCCCGAAGAGCGCCGGCGCGAGGTGGCCGCGGAGCTGCTCGACGGGCTGATGGAGCGGATCAAGGGCCCGGACTTCCCCACCAAGGGCCTGATCGTCGGGCAGCGCGGCATCCGGGAGGCCTACCGCACCGGGCGCGGCTCGATCACCATGCGCGCGGTCGTGGACGTCGAGGAGATCCAGGGACGGACCTGCCTGGTCGTCAAGGAGCTGCCGTTCCAGGTCAACCCGGACAACCTCGCGGGGAAGATCGCCGAGATGGTGCGCGACGGCCGCCTCAGCGGCATCGCCGACGTGCGCGACGAGACCAGCGGGCGGACCGGCCAGCGGCTGGTGATCGTGCTCAAGCGGGACGCGATCGCCAAGGTCGTGCTGAACAACCTGTACAAGCACACGCAGTTGCAGGACACGTTCGGCGTGATCATGCTGGCCCTGGTCGACGGGGTGCCGCGGACGCTGCGCCTGGACCAGATGATCCGCTACTGGGTAGCGCACCAGGTCGACGTCATCGTGCGCCGCACCAGGTTCCGGCTGCGGAAGGCGGCCGAGCGGCTGCACATCGTCGCCGCGCTGCTGAAGGCGATCGACCGTATCGACGAGGTCATCGCGCTGATCCGGGGCTCGGCGTCCGCCGCGGTCGCGCAGACCGGGCTGATGGCGATGCTGGAGATCGATGAGCTCCAGGCGCGGGCGATCCTGGACATGCAGCTGCGCAAGCTGGCGGCGCTGGAGCGGCAGGAGCTGGTCGGCGAGCGAGACGAGCTTCAGGCGCGCATCGCCGATTACGAGTCGATCCTGACGTCGCCGACCCGGCAGCGGTCGATCGTCGGGACCGAGCTCGCCGAGATCGTCACCAAGTACGGTGACGACCGGCTTACCGAGATCGTCGCCTACGACGGTGACGTGACCGACGAGGACCTGATCGCCGAGTCCGACATCGTGGTGACGATCACCCGCGGCGGGTACGCCAAGCGGACGAACACCGACCAGTACCGCGCGCAGCGGCGCGGCGGCAAGGGCGTGCGCGGAGCGCAGCTGCGCAGCGACGACATCGTGGATCACTTCTTCGTCACCTCGACGCACCACTGGATCTTGTTCTTCACGAACAAGGGCCGGGTGTACCGCGCCAAGGGATACGAACTGCCGGACGCCGGCCGGGACGCCCGCGGCCAGCACGTGGCGAACCTGCTCGCGTTCCAGCCGGACGAGCGGATCGCCGAGGTGCTCGCGCTGCGCGACTACACCGTGGCGCCGTACCTTGTGCTGGCTACCCGTTCCGGGCTGGTGAAGAAGTCGCGCCTGGGCGAGTACGACTCGCCGCGCTCCGGCGGCCTCATCGCCATCAACCTGCGCGAGGACGACGAGGTGATCGGCGCGAGCCTGGTGTCCCCTGATGAGGACCTGCTGCTGGTCAGCAAGGGCGCGCAGGCGATCAGGTTCCCCGCCGACGACGAGCAGCTGCGCCCGATGGGCCGCGCCACCTCCGGTGTGATCGGCATGCGGTTCAACAACGGCGACGAACTGCTCGGCATGTACGTCGTCCGGGAGGGCGAAGATGTGCTCGTCGCGACCGACGGCGGGTACGCTAAGCGCACGCCTGCCGACCAGTACCCGGTCCGGAACCGGGGCGGTCTCGGCGTCATCACGGCCCGGATCGTGGAGGGCCGGGGCAGGCTGGTCGGCGCGCTGATGGTCCGCCCGGAGGACGAGGTGTTCGCCATCACGTCGGCCGGCGGTGTCATCCGGACCCGCGCCAGCGAGGTGAAGCAGTCCGGACGGCAGACGATGGGGGTGCGGCTGATGAACCTCGCCCCCGGGGACAGCGTGGTAGCACTCGCGCGCAATGCCGAATCGGCTGCCGAATCGGCCGAAGTGGACATCGAGAATAACGATATGGCGGATGAGAGCAACGATCCGGGGGAGAACGGCGTCTGAGGCCTAGGCGGTAATTGAACCTGCGGGATGTTCCGGTCCGGCTCGGAAAGTTCGTCCGCAGGGGCGGATTACCCCGATCGTATAGTCTCTGCTGAAGGTACAAAGGGGCACCGTTTTGGGGACCGAGGAGGTCGGCGTGGATAAAGCGGGACGAGTTACCGAACCGTCCCAGGCGACAGCGCCGCCAGGCCGGGACAGCGACCCGGATGCGGGGACCGTGGAAGCCAGCGCCGGCAATAGGGCCATGCCCTCTTCCCGGACCGGATCCGGCGCGCCCGGCTCGGGCGTTTCGCGGTCAGGCGCCAAGGCCGGGAGGGAAGGCGCCGGGAGGGAAGACCCGGAGAACGTCGCCCGCTCCGCGGCGGACGCCGGTTCGGCCGGCGCCGCCGTGCCCGGCGCGGCGGGCAGTGACGCCACGGTGCCCGGCGCGGCGGGCAGTGACGCCGACGGTGAGGCTCCGGTGCCCGGCGATACCCCGGCATCCGTCGAGGTCAGCGGCGAGGCAGGCTCCGGCGCCGCCGGTTCCGCCGCGCGCGACCCAAGGCCCGTGCCCTTCCCCGCCGACGAGATCGGCAAGCCTAAGGCCGCGCCGGAGGCGCGGGGGGCGTCCTCCGCAGCAGGCCAGCCCTCCGCAGGCCAGCCCTCCGCAGGCCAGTCTCCCGCAGGCCAGTCTCCCGCAGGCCAGTCTCCCGCAGGCCAGCAGAGGCGGTCGGCTGACTCACCGGATAACGGTGCCGGGCCCGGCGGCGCGAACCCGGCGTCCGGCGGCGCGAACCCGGCACCGAACGGCAAGCTGGACAGCGGCCGCCAGGCGATCCGGCAGGCGGTGGCGGCGACTAACAACTGGCTTACCACGCGGACGGCGAAGAACGCCCCGCCCGCCGCGGAGGAGACTGGCTCGCCTGGGAGTTCCGGCGGCCGCAAGCCGTCCTTCACTCCAGCGTCCCAGACTCCTCAGGTTCCGCAATCTGCGGCGGCTGCGCCGACGGCCGGTTCGGCGCCTCGTCCGGCGCCCAGGACAACGACGGACGCGCCCGCGGCGAACGCGGGCGCTGCGGGCGGTTCCGCGGCGAACGCCGGGGCCGGCCGGTCCGCGTGGCGAGACGCCTACGCCTCGGCGAGATCTGCCGCTTCTTCTTCGGACTCGCACTCGGGGTCGTCGCGCGCGTCGGCCGCTGCTGGCTCTCCGGCCGCTGCTGGCTCTCCGGGCCCGGGCGGCGCGCATGGTCCGGCTCCAGCCGTCGGCGGGGCCGCCGCCGGCCTGGCGGGGTACGCGGATTCGGTCACCGCCGCCTGGCAGAACCGCGCCTCTGGCGGCACGAAGAAGAAGCAAGATACCGCCGTGCGCCGTCCCGGTCGCCGGCAGGCGCAGCTCACGCTCGCCCGCGTGGAGCCGTGGTCGGTCATGAAGTTCAGCTTCGTGCTGTCGGTCGTGGCGTTCATCATCTTGTTCGTCGCGGTCGCCGTCCTCTACATGGTGCTGGCCGCCCTCGGCGTCTTCGACTCGCTACAGCACACGGTCTCGACGATCACCTCGAGCCAGGGGTCATCGGGCACGAACATCTCGAACTGGTTCTCCGCGTCCCGGATCCTGGGCTACACCGGGATGCTGGGCGCGCTGAACATCGTGCTGATCACGGCGATGTCCACGATCGGCGCGGTCATCTACAACCTGATCGCCCAGACCATAGGCGGCATCGAGGTAACCCTCCGCGAAACCGAGTGAGCCCGGCATCGGCGGGACCCGGTCCGGCGGCGCGGTGCGAGCACTGGGCGAGATGCGATAGAGTAACGCCGTCGCCGCTGCGGGAGCGGAAGCTTCCCCGGTGCTCCCCTGGGGGTATAGCTCAGACGGTTAGAGCGCTTCCCTGATAAGGAAGAGGTCCGTGGTTCAAGTCCACGTACCCCCACCGGGCCTGACCAGGACTTTTGGCCGGGATGGCCCTAGAAAACCTGGTTGCTGGCCCTACAGGTTGTAGGGCCAGGGCCGATTGCGCGAGACCCCCGGGAGCCCGATTCCCGGGGGTCTCTTGCTTGTGTGTCAGGCAGCCTGCTCGCCCGCGTCGTCTTCGACGTAGAGGCGGGTCACCGCCTGGTTCATCGCCTTGAGGATCGACGCCCGGTCCTGGGCGAACAGATGACCGTAGATGTTCTTGGTGGTCTCGATCCTGCTGTGTCCCATCTGGTTGGCGACCTGCATGTCAGTCGCACCAGAAGCGATCAGGAGCGACGCACAAACGTGCCGCAGCTCGTGCGCCGTGTACTTGACGATGCCATCCTTGTGGGCCGCTGTATAGCCGTGTGCCAGCTTCAGGTACCGCCGCCACATCGCGTAGCCGAGGTAGCCGCCTCGCTCCCCGTTGATCAGCCTCCCGTAGAGCCTCCCGCCGGAACGCTCACGTCCGGCCGCGCCGCTCTCGGCGAGGCGCCGAACGGCCGGCATCGCGATATCGGGAATGGCAACGACTCGTTCGGCCGCGCGAGTCTTGAGGTCGGCGCGGATGTCCCGGCGCCCGCCTGATTCGCTGGCCGTCCGGTCGACGGTGATCCACTGACCGTCGAGGTCGACGTTCTCGATCGGGACCGCGACGGCCTCTTCCCAGCGGAGCCCGGTGAAGGCGAGGACCAGGGCGACATCGCCGAGGCCCGGCTTGAAGTGATTGAGCGCCTCGGCCAGCCGCAGCACCTGCGGGATGCTCGGGATGAGAACACGGCGCCGGGTGGAACTTCCCCAGCCGGTACGCAGTTCGAGCGCCGGGTTAGCGGGGATGATGCGCTCCTCCCTGGCCCACGCGAAGAGGCGCCGCAGCACGGCGGCCACGGTGCTCTTGGTGCCGCCCGACGCGGGAGTGCCATCTTGCAGGGTCAGGTTGCGAACGGTCTCGTTGAGGTCGGGAAGGTCGAGGTCGCCGATCCACGCGTTGCCGAGAACCGGGATGATGTAGATGTTCAGACACGAGCGCTCTTTGGCCAGCGACGACTTGGGCCGCGGAGATCCGTCGCGCCTGGTCTTGTAGGCCACGAGGTAGCGCGCCGCTACGTCGACGAACCGCACGCGCTCGGCCTGGAGTCGGCCGGGTCGGCGCTTGGCCTCGTTGAACTCCTCCAGCAGCTCTTTGGCCGCGTCGAGGCCCTCGGCCGTGCGCTCGATCTGCTTCTTGAGCACCGCGTCCCAGACGCGGACCCGGTAGACGGGCGTGCCGTCCTCGGTCACGACCGGAACCACCTTGCCGTCTTTCGCGCGCGTCTTCGGTGTAATTCCCTTCGGAAGATCGCGCGGGCTGCCCTTAGACATCCCATTCTCCTTGCCTTTTCCGGCTCACCGCCCGATGATGAGCCATTACGTAAATAATACTACAGGTAGCGCTCTATCGCATCTATATATTTGGGGTGTGAACGCTATTCGATCAATGATTTCGGGAGTGTTGATCTTGTAATTCCGCGCTTCTTCGACGGCCTTGACGTGTTGCGAGGATGTGCTGTGACCTGTGGTGTCGCGTGGCGATCCGGGTGTGACCACTCCTCGATCTCGGCCTCGGGGAAACGGAGCAGGTGGCCGACCTTGCGATATGGGATCGCATCTCGCTCGACCAGCTTCCTGGCGTGGCGCTCGGTGATATTGAGCCATTCGCACAGTTCGGCGAGAGTCAGCATTCGCGCACCATTTCCGTACGTGCGGTCTACTGGCATTGCGACCACCCTCCCGTCATGCAGCCGTCCCAGTTGCCGAAATGGCGCCGGGCGGTTGGCCTGCGGCTCGTCTTCGGGCCTCGTCGAGTGCCTGTTGCCAGCGGATGCGGTCGGCGACGACGTGCAGGAGCCGTTGCGGGCCGGGCATGTGGTCGCGGTCGCTCGCTGCGACGGGTTCCCAGGCGTACCGGATGGGGTCGGTTGCCGAAAGACCGAGGGTCTCTATCAGCCAGTTCTTGCGGTCGGCGCGGTGGTCGGCGAGCGTCTTGCCGGACCATTTGCGGGAGACCAGCACGCGGCGGCCGGCGTAGCCGAGGTACTCGCGGCGGTGTGCTTTGCCCTTGCAGGCGCCCGGCTGCATGCCGGGTTTGGCGTTCTTGGGCTGGATGCCGTAGCGGAGCCAGTTGGCGCAGGTCGGCGAGCAGGGTTCGTAGCGGAGCGCGTCGACGAGCCGGTCGGCGTGGCGCACCTGGGCGTCGGTGGTGGCGGTGTGGCAGTCGGCGACATGCTTGGTCAGGTATTTGGTGATGTAGCCGATGCACCGGCTGGCGTCCCTGGACCCGGCGAGGACGCCCTGAGCGTCGAAGCGGTCACCGAACCGGGCAACGTGCAGCGGATCGTCATCGGCGCCGATCGCGTCGAGCGCCTCGTCCCAGGTCGGCAGCCGCTCGCCCGTGTCTGGGTCGAAGTAGGTGTTGGCGTTTTCGTCCCAGACGGGCAGGTGGCCGCCGTCGAAGCGGACCACTTCCGTGGACGGCCACCACACCTGGTGATACGTCGCGGCGATCACCTCACGCAGTTCGGAGCGGGAGACGGTGCCGCGGATCGCGATGTGGACGTGCGGTGCGAGCCGCCGCTGCGGCTCGATGGCGGCGAAGTACTGCACGTCGTAGCCGACCAGGCGGCGCAGGTTCTGGATGAAGCGGTCGAACAGCGCGGCGAAGTGCAGCGCGTCCCGGGCGGCCCGGGTGTAGTCGTAGGTGCCCGGGTCGACCGGCGTCCCTTCGCTGGTCACTCGCCCGTACGACGGGCAGGTGAGGGTCACGAACAGCGACGGGCGGAAGGTCTTGCCGTCCGGGGCGGTGTAGGTCTTGCCGACCGTGCGGGGGTCGACGGTGCGCCTGGGCAGCGGGGGAGCGTCTTGCCGCCGCCGGGTTGACCGGTGCCGCCGCTGCGGCCGGGCGGGCAGCACGTTGCCGCGCATCCCGGCTTTGTTGATCTCCTCGTCCAGGTCGGCGAGCAGTTCGTCCAGGTCGGCCGTGTCGTCGCCGCGTGTTTCGGCGGTGTCGTGCATCACCTGGGCGTCGGCGCGTTTTTCGATCCACCACAGCTGTTCGTC
>Ga0070737_10006842_pt1 | contig 10295 bp, 10 predicted proteins | sample Coa_R1_10_FD_66438 | JGI IMG/M metagenome (GOLD analysis project Ga0070737, IMG submission 66438) | Surface soil microbial communities from Centralia Pennsylvania, which are recovering from an underground coalmine fire - Coalmine... | ecosystem: Environmental > Terrestrial > Soil > Unclassified...
CTGTCTGCAGTCTTCACGCCAGCAAGGTCCTTTATGGCTCCACTGCACTTCCCCGAACCGGACAAGCTGCCGTCGCATCCCGAACTGCCCGATCCGCTCGTAATGTTGAACGGTGAGCGCGTCACGAGCAAACAGCAGTGGATCGACCAGCGTCGTCCCGAACTCAAGGCGTTGTTTCAGTATTACATGTACGGCTATCTGCCGCCGCCTGCCCCAATCACAGCCAAAATCGAACATGAGGACACCAAGGCATTTAGCGGCAAGGCGACCCTACGCGAGGTGGCGATCTCCGTCGGCCCCTCAGACGTGCCGCCGATTCATTTGCTCTTGGTGATTCCCAATCAGCGCAAGGGACCAGCCCCGGTCTTCGTCGGCCTCAATTTCTGCGGCAATCATGCCCTCGTAAAGGATCGCGGTATACGGTTGCCGACGGTGTGGATGTATCCTCAGTTACCCGGTGTCAAGGGCCATCGTGCCACCGAGGCCGGACGCGGCAAGCAGAGCGATGTGTGGGCGCTGGAGCAGTCGATCGATCGCGGGTATGCCGTGGCCACATGCTACAATGGGGATATTGATCCGGACCAGAAAGATGTGCGCGAGGGCATTCAGCCGTATCTGCGCAAAAGGGCGGGTAAGCATGGCCCCCACGATTGGGGCACCATCGCCGCCTGGGCCTGGGGAGTGCATCGCGTCGTCGATTACATCTCCACTCACAAGGATCTCGATAAAAATCGCATTGCCGTAGTGGGGCATTCGCGGCTGGGCAAGACGGCGCTCTTGGCAGCGGCGCTGGATGAACGCATCGCCCTGGCCATTCCGCATCAAGCCGGCTGCGGCGGCACCTCGCCCGACCGCAACGACAACCCCAAGGCCGAAACCGTCCAGCGCATCAACACCAGCTTCCCCCATTGGTTCAATGACACGTTCAAACAATTCAACAACGACACCGACAAGCTGCCCTTCGATCAACATTGCCTGATCGCCCTGATGGCGCCGCGGCCGGTGCTCTTAAGCAACGCCGTCGAGGATGAGTGGGCCAATCCTCGCGGCCAGTTTCGCATGTTGCAAGCAGCCGACCCGGTTTATCGCTTTCTCGGCGCCAGCGGCCTGGAAGCCAAGCGTATGCCGCCGCCAGGCAAGTTGATCGATAGCACGCTCGGCTATTACCTTCGGCCTGGCAAACACTCGATGACGAAAGAAGATTGGAAGATTTTCCTCGATTTCGCCGACAAACATTTCGGTAAACTCGCCGTCAATCCATAATCCGCGCCGGAAGCGTAGGTGAAGGCTTCTCTTCGCTTACGCTTCCGACGCGGAAAGGTTGTGTTCATGGCTACACTTACTCTGCTACGCCAAGGCAATCCCTTGGCAGATCCCCGAAATCAACTTCGCGTGCTGGCGATGGCGAGCCAGTATAAGCCCTTTGGTACAGCCCTCGCCGAAAGCGGTTATTTCCCTCTGCGAGCCGCCAGCATCCAGGTATTGCAAGTAAATGTGGGGAAGTTATGTAACCAGACCTGCCGCCATTGCCATGTGGACGCCGGGCCGGATCGCCGCGAAGTGATGAGTCGGCAGACGATGCAGGATTGCCTCGACGTGCTGGCTCAAACGGGCATTCCCACACTCGACATCACTGGCGGGGCGCCGGAGATGAATCCTCATTTCCGTTGGTTCGTCGGCGCGGCACGGCGTCTGGGTTGCCATGTGATCGATCGCTGCAACCTAACCATCCTCTTGGCCCCCGGCTATCAGGATTTGTCGATGTTTCTGGCCGAGCAGCGTGTCGAGGTGGTCGCCTCGCTACCCTGCTACGTGCCGGAAAACACCGATGCTCAGCGAGGCGACGGCGTGTTCGATCGATCGATCGCCGCCTTGCAGCAGTTGAACGCCGTCGGCTACGGACAGCCAGACAGCGGCCTCCTTTTGACCTTGGTACACAATCCGGCCGGCCCTTCCTTGCCGCCGCCCCAGGCCGAGTTGGAGACCGCCTACCGCCGGGAACTCCGAGTCAGATACGGAGTGGTATTCAACCGACTGTATACGATCACCAACATGCCGATTAGCCGCTTTCTGGATGACCTGCTCCAAAGCGGTAAATACGATCTTTATATGCGCAAATTAATCGACTCGTATAATCCCGCCGCTGTGGCCGGCCTGATGTGCCGAACGACTCTTTCGGTCGGCTGGGATGGTCGGCTGTACGATTGCGACTTCAATCAGATGTTGGAGTTGCCTTTGGCGCGCGGCCTGCCCCAGCACATCCGCGCTTTCGATGTTCGACTGTTGGAACAGCGTACCATCGCGACTGGACAACATTGTTACGGCTGCACCGCGGGTTGCGGCTCGGGATGCCAAGGGGCCATCGTGAGCCATCGGAAGTAGCTTACTCGTCCGAACCGAGAAAAGAACGGAAGCTGTCAGAGGGCGATCAGCCGTCAGACAAGAGGCCCCTCCCGGATTCGAACCGGGGTATGACTGATTTGCAATCAGTTGCCTTACCACTTGGCGAAGGGGCCGAGAATCATCAAGCACATATTAGCGAGCACTCGCGACGGGGTCAATCGCTGTTGAGGGGTGCCCCAGGGCCGTTTGCGGTTTCAACTTGGTTAGAGTTACCGAACAAAACCTCTTCCCCCTCGTGGGGGAGGGCTGGGGTGGGGGGCAGGACAATGGAGCCAAGGAGTGGTGTCCTCCCCACCCGAACCCTCCCCCACAAGGAGGGAGGGAAAAGTCCGCTAGCTCTTAAGTTGGGTACCCTTCCAGTGACCGTCGTTTTTGAACTTACCGCGAATCGACTTAACCAGTGTGAAGCAGCAAACGGCCCTGGGTGGAGGATGCTTGGCGGGATGTGAAAGCTGCCGTCTTTGCCGGTTGCGAGCGTGGCAAACTGTCGGTAGGGGCGGAGATGGAGAAGCAAACCTTTCGTTCGCACGGAACTGAGGAACGGGAAGCTGGTCAAGGTCGATGGGTTCGCCTCCTATTTCGTCCACGTCAAGAAACGGCTTCATCTGCAACGGTCCTTCAAACAACTGCGGCAACTGGGAGCTACGTTGCTGGAAGGGTACAAGGACTACGGACAGAGTGCGCACCCTACGAGGCAGAACCAGACGAGCAGCTGCGCCAGCCCGAAAGCCGCCGGGCGGTTATTCATTCCTGATCGTAACCGCGGTCCCTTGACGAAATCATGAGAACGGATAAGATGGGGAAAGCAATTTACATAAAACCGCGCAAGAGTAAGAGTACACGAGAAGATAGGCGAGCGCAGAGGCGTAATCCCCAATATTCCTCTGCATCGAAAAGCATCAAAGGGCGTAAGCCCTCATACGCGTCACTTTCGCTGTCGTGTGGGGCTATTTAGCATTCCGACAATCGCCCGGGACTCGCAAAGAGGAGATCTACTTTATGACTCGCTTAATCAACTTCAAGCAACTATGGCTAGGGGTAGGGAAACGCGCATTCACGCTCATCGAGCTGTTGGTGGTGATCGCTATCATCGCCATCTTGATCGGCCTCCTCTTGCCGGCGGTGCAGAAAGTCCGCGAGGCCGCCAATCGCGCCCAGTGCCAGAATAACCTCCGACAGATAGGTCTGGCGCTACAAAATATGACGGACACGCATCAGGGTAAGCTGCCGCCCAATCTTGGGACTTATCCGAACCCACCTGGAGCTACTTATATATGGAGAAGGTAGCGCCTTGTTCCTTCTTCTGCCGTTCATCGAGCAAGGTAATATCTACAATCTCAGCTTGGCCCCGGACCCTTTCAATGGTGGGGCCTTGGCTTATTCTGAGTACGGCGTGGGAAATGGGACCGCCGTTAACGATGAAACTCAGCATGGCTTGGCACCTCAATCAAATATCAAAGTCTATGTGTGTCCTTCCGATCCAACTTACCAGACAGGGCCAGTGGGACCGTGGCAAGAAACAGTCGGTAGCTATGCGATAAACGGCCAAGTCTTTGCAGCCAATCGCTGGCAAACGAATTACGGTACCTTCCCTGCAAAAATCGCAGATGGTACGTCCCAGACCATTTTCTTCACCGAAAAAGAGGCCGTAACGCTAGGATCCTGCCCCGGCAATATATTTGCTCTGGGTTACAACTACTGGTGGGATTGGGGCCCCACATTGGCACAGACTTCCCTTGACTGGGGCAGCCAGCCAGCCGGCGTCGGGTTTTTCTACCCCCAGATTACGCCGATGCCGGTGGGACAGGCGTGTGGCAATCAGCCCAGCACTGGTCATACCGGTGGTATCATGGTTGGCATGGGTGATGCCAGCGTGCATCTAGTGGCGCAGGGTATCAGTCCACAAACCTGGTGGTATGCCTTTACGCCTGCAGCCGGTGACATCCTTGGTCCGGATTGGTAAGGGGACAAGACCATGAAGTTCACTTGCTCCCAAAAGGGTCGCTGCCGTGTACTGCTCCTTGTGCTGTTGCTCCTCCCGTTGACAACAAGTTGTGGCAGTCAAGCCAAGGGCACGGTTAGCGGTAAAGTGACTTACCAGGGTAAACCTTTGCCTAGCGGCTTTGTCACCTTCGTTCCAGAGAAAGGGGCCCCTGTGTATTCGGAGATCCAAAGCGATGGTTCCTACTGTGTGGACCAGGTGCCTATAGGCCTGGTGAGAATTGGCATCCAGCCGAAATCCGCGCAAAATACACTCGCGTCTTCCGCTATGCCCCGGAACCCTCAAGACGTGACCAAGCTTAAGGCAGCCATGACTGCGACGGAAACGCAGATCCCGTCCCAATATGCTAACCCCAATAGCTCAGGATTGACTTACACGGTAACGAAAGGATTGTAGCAATATGATATTGTTTTGAAATGATTGCTGGCCATCGGGGCTGCCCCAAAGGAGCGCGGCTTGGGCTAAAAAGGGCCTGATAAACCCAATGAGCCATCGAATGATGAACAAGTCCTGGACTGTACTATTGCGTTCGCTGCGCTGCCTCCTGGCTACCCTCCTATTGCTGGGACTGCTTGGCGTTGCCATGGGCTTGGTGTGCCCTTGCCTCGTGGCATCGTACCACCTCCGCGCCGCACGTCTGGCCTTAAAACAGTATCACCATCGCGAGGCGATCCGACACTTGCAACTCTGCCTGAAAATTTGGCCGTCCGATGCTGAGGCTCTGTTCCTGGCTGCACGGATCGCACGTCGCATTGGTAACTTTGTCGAGGCCGAAATCGCTTTGAACAAATATGAGAGCCAACGCGGCTGCGATGAGGCCGCCGAACGCGAACGTATCTTGCTCCGTGTCGAAAGAGGGGATGTGGATCGATGTGCTGGTTTCTGCAAGTATTGGATCGAGCAAGACTATCCCGATGCACCGTTCATCTTCGAGGCCATGGTTCACGGCTACCTGCACGTCTATCGTCTCCTGGAAGCACGTCGCTTGCTCCAACGCTGGCGTCAGGCTCAACCCGATAATCCGCAGACTTTTTTTGTGGAGGGCGAGATTGACGATTGCGAAGGGATGGCTGCGGAAGCGACCGCGTGCTATCGACAAGTCCTCCAGATCGATCCGCAGCACGAGGAGGCGCATCTTAAGCTAACGGCTGCCTTACTGGAACAGCGGGCCTTCACCGAGGCAGTGCCGCACCTAGAACATCTGCGGCAATGCCAGCCTGATAATCTTCTGGTATTGGTACGCTTGGCCGCTTGCCGTGCTTTCCTGGGTAAGTCGGAGGAGGCTGTGCGCTTGCTGGAGGATGTCTTGACACGCCAGCCCAACTTTGCTCCAGCCTTGGCAGAGCGTGGCAAAATCGCTCTGGACTGCGCGGAGTACGCGGCCGCTGAGCATTGGCTGCGCGAAGCGGTTACGCGTAATCCCAGTGATCAACTGGCCGGTTATAACCTGGTTCAGTGTCTACGTCGCCTGGGCAAAGAAGTAGAAGCTCAAGAGCAAGAACAGAGGCTTTATCGGCTGGAAGCGGATCTGAAACGACTTGGTGAGATTGTCAGACGAGATATGTCCCAGACACCTCACAATGCGGCTTTGCATTGTGAGGTGAGCGTCCTTTTCCTGCGGAATGGCTTGATCGAACCGGGCTTGCAGTGGTTGAACAGCGCAGTGCAATTGGACATGCGATGCACGGCGGCCCACCAGGCGCTGGCCAAGTATTATCAACAGATAGGATATTCCGAACTAGCCGAACAACATCGCCGCTTTGCCGCTACCACACTGATATCGCCCGCGAAATCCGGCGATCACTAAACGGAGAGGCCCTCTGAGGGGGGTGTCGTATGTTCCGCTTCCATTGGAACCTCTGGCTTGTGGCGAAGCACACACGGCGTCGCGCTCTTCTGCTTGTCCTCTTGCTTGTGCTTGGGGCTGTTGCAAGTGGGCCACAGTTTTGGGCCTGGCATCATCTTATTCAAGGGAGAGCTGAACTGGAACATTTTCATCCCGACAGGGCACGCTGCCACTTGGCCGTTTGTCTGCGTTTTTGGCCGCACCATGTCACGGCGCACGTGCTGGCTGCTCGGGCAGCTCGCCAACTGGAGAACTACGAAGAAGCAAAACAGCATCTGTTGCAAGCCCAACGAGAACAGCAGCAGCCTTCTGCAGAAGTTGTGATGGAATGGGCCTTGCTCCGCGCCACTTTGGGCGACCTGAAGCAAACGGAATCGTATCTTCTGCCGTTGACGCAGATAGAGTCGGAAGAGGCCGTGCTGGCTTGCGAGGCCCTGGCTCAAGGCTACCAGCGTCTCTATCGCCTTTCCAAGGCCCGATCTCTGCTTGACTTATGGTTGAAGCGATGTCCGAACGCAGTGCGGCCCTTGCTGTTGCGTGGCCGCCTGTGGAGCCAGACCAATAGCTGGCAGCAGGCCTTACTGGATTATCGCCGTGTGCTGGAGTTGGAGCCAGAGCAGGAAGAAGCGCAGCGCGGCCTGGCATGGTGCCTGATAGAAAGTGCACGTTGGAACGAAGCAGTACCTTACTGGGAAGCGTTGCAGCGACGGTATCCCGCAGACCCGGAAGTTTGTGCGAACCTGGCACGCTGTTGGGGCCATCTGGGGCAAGGACAACAGGCCGTGCAAATGCTTCGGGCCGTGGTGGCAACCCATCCCGATCATCTCTTGGCTCTGCGCAGCCTGGGCCAGATTTTGCTACAAGAAGAACGGCCTGCCGAGGCTGAAGGTTGGCTTCGCTGTGCCCTTCGCGTCGCCCCACAGGACTACCAGTCTCACTGGCTTCTCTCTCTCGCTCTCCAGAGGCAAAACAAGACTGCTGAAGCTGAGCATCAGCTCGATCTGGCCAATCAGGTAGAACTTCGTTGGCAACGCCTCCACAAGATCACTCATCAGGAATTGGTGGTCCGGCCTCACGATGCTGTCTTGCAAGCCGAGCTAGGTGTCCTTCTACTCGACTTGGGTTACGAAGAAGCGGGCCGCAATTGGCTGCTCCTTGCCCTCCAGGAAGATCCCAACAACGCCTCCGCCCGCGCTGCTCTGGAACGAGCGAACCAGAACAGAACCGGAAACGCCCGTGAGGTCAAGGACCACTACTGAAACAGCCTTGAGGAACGGAAGTTTCTTCACACCTGAAGTGCTGACTTCTGAAGGGATAAACAGACATTTCGCTGCCGATGAACTGCAAACCCAACCTCAGTAGCGCGCGGCGAGGTAAGCGTGAACCTCATTGTCAAGCCGTTTTCTGTTCAGGCCACGTTTTTGACACCTTGACGGCGGGAACCGTGGAGGCCATCGTTTCTCGAACGTGCTGGACATGGCGACACTCGTGTTCAAGGTGAGCGCTAAGCGTGTTTTTGAGGGCGGCAGCTTCCGAATCGCCTCAGCGACGGCTGCCCCATTGTCGCGAACCAGCAAGAGAGGGAAAGGTTCGGCATCGGGCAGCAGCACTTCCGCCGAGGCAACAAGGTTAGTGGCCTGACAGGCAGTGTAGACGAGATGCCGTGCCACCTTCAGCGCGAAAGCGTGATACATGGTCTTCGATGGTCACGGTGCGGTGTTCCGTGGACAGGGCCAGCTACGGCGGGGCTAGCCAGGGAACACCGCCAGGTTGGCTACTGCCGTCGAGCTGTGTTGGAACTCCTGCTTGCAAGTCCGTAGTCCGCCCGGTACTCCGATAGTATACAGCAGTCCATGCTCTGCCGCAAGCCAACGCCGATATGTGTACGCAAAACCGTACCGTTTTTATACTCGGTTTTTACATTCGAATTGACACGGGATTTGTGCCCGTATTTTGTGTCTTAAGTCCTTGTTATTCAAGGCTTTAGAGAGCGGGTGATGGGACTTGAACCCACGACAGCCACGTTGGCAACGTGGCGCTCTACCACTGAGCTACACCCGCTTGGGCAGGAGAAAAATTTTCCCCGTTACCACAAATTATAAAATCGCTTTCCCGGATTTCAAGGGGGAAATTTGCCGGATTCGCTGGCGTTACGTTTGTACCTCCGATGTTAAATGGCGTTCGCTTGTTAAGGACTAGCGGACTTTTCCCTCCCCCCTTGTAGGGGAGGGTTCGGGTGGAGGACACCACTCCTTGGCTTAATCTTTTCCCTCCCACCTTGTGGGGGAGGAGGTTTTGTCCCGGTAGCTCTAAGCATTCCTACGCCTCTTTCGCATTCCATTCCCGGAACCGCAACGCTCTGCATTTTTGGACATGTGGTCTTTACTAGACTAGACAAAGCGCTTGATGCCAAACCTGCCGATGGGTAACTCGGTGCAGCCGTGGTCGGCAAGATCGGCGAGGATTTCACCGACGACGGAGGAGAATTTGAAGCCGTGACCGGAGAACCCCGCTGCCAATGCCACGTTCGCATGATCGGGGTGCAGGTCGATGACGAAGTGACGATCGGGTGTCAGGGTATAAAGGCACACCGAAGCACGGCGGCGTGGTCCATCAATCATCGGCAAATGTTCGCGCAAGAAGGCGCGGGCCGTCGCTTCGTCTTGCGGCTGGATGGTGCGCTCGATCTCCGAAGGATAAATCAACTCCGGCGCTCCGTAATGTTGGGCCACCTTGGCACCGTTAGCGTTGAGCACCGGAAAGCCATAGAAATGGCCCTGTGGTGTGTCGGCGATGTAGAGCGGAAAAACATCACGGCGAAACAGCCGATCATCGCGCGTGCCGAACCATTGCACCACTTGACGCATGACGCGCAAGAACGTTCCCCGTTGCGCCAACAATTGTCCTGCCCACGGGCCGGCGGTAATGATTAGACGCGCTGCTGTGTAGCGATCTGCCGTCGTCTGCACTGTCACTTCACGCTCGTTTGCCTCCCAGGAGACAACCGGCTCCATGTCCTGAATCGTCGCTCCCAACCGCACTGCTTCGCAGACATGAGCCTGCACGCAATCCTCGACATACAAAAATCCTGCCGAGCGCTCCAGCACGCCCATGTAGTCGTCGCCGAAACGAAAGACCGGGAAATGCCGGCGCAACTCCGGCCCGGATAGCTCCTCCACCGGCAGATGATACTGCGCAGCCGAAATGCGGACGCCGGCAATCATCGGGCTATCGGCACGACCAATCGACAGACACGGGCATTCCGTCAGGAGATGAATGCCCTGCCGCTGCTCCAGGTCGTACCAGCGCTCGAAGGCGCGACAGACCAAAGGAACATAATCGGGATGTTCATAGTAGGCTTTGCGAATGATGCGCGTATGGCCGTGTGAGCTGCCGCGATCGTGGCCCAGCGCGAATTGCTCCAGGGCCAGGACACGCCGGCCACGCCGTGCCAATTCGCACGCTGCTGCCGATCCCATACCGCCCACGCCAATCACAATCGCATCGAAAAGGTGCGGACTCATCGTCGACCCTCTTGTTTCAACAAGATACAAACGGCCCGAAACGATCGCGTAAGCGTCGTTGCTCCGTCGCTCCAATCTCATTGCGCTGCAAATCGAGCCGTACCAGACGCGGCAAATGCGGCGACTCGATCAAAGCTCGCGCCCCCGCGCTGGTGATGCAATTGGCCGTGAGATTGAGCCGTGTAAGCCGGGAAAGCATCTCGGAACGAGCGAGCGCACGCACACCTGCATCGCCGATGCCATTAAACCACAGGTTGAGCGCTTGCAAGCGCGTCCAGCCGGAAGCAGCCAAGGCAGCGGTTCCCTCATCACAGGCAATGTTCCGGGCCAGATTGAGGGAGATCAACCCTCGCAGCGCTGGTGCTTCGGCGAGAGCTTGTATCCCAGCGGCAAAAATCTGATTGTGCCCCAGACTGAGGCGTGTCAAGCGCGGTAATGCAGGCCACTCACACATAGCCCAGGCGCCTGCATCGCCGAGGCGGTTGGAGTCCAGATGCAGCGTCTCCAGTTGCGGCAACAA
>Ga0070737_10006844_pt1 | contig 10294 bp, 9 predicted proteins | sample Coa_R1_10_FD_66438 | JGI IMG/M metagenome (GOLD analysis project Ga0070737, IMG submission 66438) | Surface soil microbial communities from Centralia Pennsylvania, which are recovering from an underground coalmine fire - Coalmine... | ecosystem: Environmental > Terrestrial > Soil > Unclassified ...
CGGACTGACGCGCGGCACCACGTCCAGCAGCACGCCGGTGTCGATGTACTGCACCTGGCCGACGTTGTAGCTGCCTGTGGTCGGAGTCCCCACGCCGAGACCGGGCGTGAAATACGTCTGCACCACCGGGATCTTCTGGCCGACCTTGAAGGTGGTCTCCTGGTTGTTCAGCACCACCGTCGAAGGTGCAGACAGAACCTTGGCGTCGCCACTCTGTTCCAGTGCCTGCACCGCGAACTGCAGCTTGTTGCCCGCGAACGAGTAGAACAGCGCGGGCGGATTTGTCGCATTCGGGTTGTACTGCACGCCGCCGAGCCCCACCGCGCCCTGATGGCGGTGGTACGACTCGTCGGTGTTGGGCGGCGAACCCGGCTGCGTGCCGATGAGCCCGCCAAGGTAATACTGCACGCCGAACTGGAACTCGCCCGTCAGCGTCACCTCCAGCACCTTGGTCTCGATCTGCACCTGCAACGGCTTTTCGTCGAGCCGCTCGATCACCGGCAGCAACTTTTCCCACTGTCCCGGCGTCGCCCGGATCAGCAACTGGTTGTTCTCGTTCACGGCTGCAATCCGCACTCCCTCGCTGGTCGTGAACGCAAACGCCCCCTGCTCCGCCTGCTGCTGGCGCCGCGTCTGCGTCGCGCCCTCGACCATCCCCGCACCCACGTCACCACTGCTGTTGCCCAGATCACCCGACGTGCCGTTGTCCGGCGTGAAGGTGCCAAACCCCTGCTGGGCACCCATCCGACCCGGCGCGGTCTGCTCCAGCGGTGAAAATCCCGGCGCCACCGCGCCTGCGGGAGTCTGCCCGTTTCCGGCCGCGTTCCCGAACAGCTCGTTGAGGTGCTTGGCGAGATCGGATGCCTTCACGTTGAGCACGTTGTACACGTACAACCCCGAGGAGTTGCCCGCCCCGTTGTCGATCGTGGTCACGAGCTTGCGCACCTCGTTGAGGTACTCCGGCTGCGAGCTGATCACGACCAGGCTGTTGCTTTGCTTGAGCGGGATCAGTCGCACCATGCTGGATACCGTCTCGCCCTTCCCGGCCGCCTGTTCGCCCAGCAAGGTCTGCAACTGCCCGACCAGATCGGTGGCCTGCACGTGCTGCAGCGGGATCACCGCCACCGACATCCCGCGCAGCCAGTCCACGTCGAAAGTGCGGATGATCCGCGCGTAATTGGCCAGTTCGTCCGGCGTGCCGCCCATCACCAGCAGGTTGCGCACCGGATCGACCAGCAGGAACGCCTTGGGCTCCGCGAACGGCTTCAGGAGCTTCTGCATCGCTTCGGCGGATACGTAGTGCAGCGGGAACAACTGCGCCGCGTAACCCGCGCCGGGCGAAACCGCGCCCAGTCCCGGTACAAGATTGCCGGGCGCAGCCTGCTCGACCGGCACCACCAGATAGCGGCCGTCCTGATGCACCAGCGCATTGCCTGTCCACGACAGCAGCATCTCGAGGATCGGCAACACCTCGTCTGCCCGGACGGGCTGCGAGGTCGCGAACGTCACCGTGCCCTTCACGTCCGGCGCAATCGAATAGTTGACGTGCAGCACGTCACCCAGGATCGCCTTCACCGCCGCCTGCACCGGCTGGTTGTCGAAGTTGAAGGTGATCGTGCCGCCTTCGTTGACGCCGCCGCCCGTCTTGCCTTGCTGCGGCGGGTTGATGAACACCCCGGTGCCGTACTGCGTCTCCGGCGCGCTCGCGCTGGACAACGGCTGGTTCGACTGCGTGCCGACGTTCAACGGCTCGGGCACGGGCTTGTGGCTGCCCGCGATCGCCTCCCGCTGCAGGCTGTAGTCAGGGCCCGGCCGCACCTGCGGCGCACAGCCCGCCAGCACCGCCAGCGCGCACACCAATCCCAGCGTGGCCAAGCTCTTCAACACGTCTAGCACTCCAGGATCCTGGCGGACGGCAACGGGCGTGCGGCCCCGCGGCGGCTAACCATAGCAGAATCGGCCTTCAGATCGTTGTCTAAGTTCGCGTATCCATACGGGAATAAACTCACGAAAGGATTTGTTGACACGTTTCACATTCGAATGGTCACGCGGCCCTGTCCGTGGACTCGAAACCTCCCCACCTCGGGCTGTCGTCCACCGCAAGCCGGTACGGACACCTTGGGATGGCGATCGCCTCAACGGCCGCCATCCCGCTGCGCCCGCCGCCTTTGCGCCTCGATGCGGGCTTTCAGTGCCCGGGCACGCGCCTCGGCCGACGCCTGTATCGAAACGGGCAAGCCCGATTGGATGGCCGAAGCGCCGCCTGGCGCACTCCCCTCGAACGTCGCATTCGCGGCCGCGGGCGCGTTGCCCGCGGCCGGCGACGGCCCGGGTACCAGTTGCAACTGCAGGTGCGAACCGGAGGCGTCGATCACGGCGCTGCGCGGGTGCAGTTCCAGCAGCGACGGACCTTCCTCCGGCCGCCGGCCTTCGATCACGCGATAGTCCTTGCCGCTGGTCTTGTCGTGCAGGATCGCCATCTTGAGGCCGGGCAGGATCACGACGCCGGTCAGTTCGAGATCGCCGCTGGGGGTTTGTTGCCCGCCCACGGCTTCCGGTGTCCGCGTCGGGCTGAACAGCGGGCGTTCCCAAACATCGGAATATTTCTCCAGCGGCGGCACGGTCGGCGGCGGCAGCGTCGCTCCGACCGGCGGCAGTCGCGGCGGTGCATCGCTGTCGTGCCAGTGTGCGCCACGCCCGATGCCGGCCCAGAAAACGACGAACAGCACCACCAGCGCCGCGCCCAGGATGGCGAGGACCGGGGTCACGCGGCGGCGGTCGGCGGCATTCATGGCGAGCTCGCGGGCCGCAGATAACCCGACAGCGAAAGCTGGGCCTGCACGCGCCCGGACGGTGAACGGACCAATGTCAGGTTGTCGACGAACAGGTACGGCAGGCCGCGATCGAAATCGTGCAGCACCGCCGCCAGCGGCTGCATGCCGCAATCGAGAGTGATGCTGACGCTGACGCGCCGGAACGGCTCGTTGCCGTTGTCCTGCTCGATCGGCATTTTGGACGGCATGCTGCAACCCGCACCGTCGTTGGCGTGCGCGGCGACCACGTCGGTGGCGCGCTGGATCAGGTTCGCCGAAGCGGTGCTGGGATCGGCCGCCGACAGGAACGCCCCCACCGTGGCACCCCCGCGCTCGAGCCGGGCAACCCGCTTCGCGAGTAAAGGTTGCTCGGCGATCGCGGCGGCGTACTTCGCGTGGATTTGCTGCAGGTCGTGCATCTGACCATCGACGCTGAGCAACGGGGCGACGAACCACCAATGCAGCAACAGGAAATACGCGATCGCCAGCGCCACCAGCGCCAACAGCACGGCGGCGATGCGGGACTGCACCCGCGTGAGGCGCCTGGGGCTGCTACTGTGCATTGCCCGACCCCGTCTGCTTGACGCGCGCGACCAGTTCGAAGCGTTCCTTGCCTGTCGCGGGGTCCGGCTGGATCACGCCCTGCAGCTTCGGCTCCTGCAGAATCCCGGACTTGCCCAGTTGATCGACCAGCGCCGCCGCGTGGCTCGCCTCGCCCTTGATGTCGAGGCCGCCCGAATCATCCAGCGTCACGGCGTCCAGCCAGGCCGTCGCCGGCAGGGTGCGGGTCAACTGATCCAGTACCAGCAACGGCGGCGGATTTTCGGCCTTGCGCTTCACCAGGAATTTCGACGCGGCCAATGCACCGGCCAGTTGCGCGCGCAACTGTTCGGATTGGCTGGCCCGTGCGCGCATCGACGCGACCTGCGCCTGCATCTGGGCCAGCGCCGCGCGGCGGTTCGCCAGCCATTGCGAAAGCACCAGCACCACCAGTACCACGCATGCTGCAGCCAGGATCCAGTTGATGCGCCGACGCTTGTCCACGCGTCGCGGACGCCGGCCGAAAGGCAGCAGGTCGATGCCGGCCAGCGAACCTTCCGGGCGTTGCACGTCCACGGCATCCGGATGCACGCCGATTGCGCCCAGCCGTTCCAGCATCGGATCCAGTTCGGCCCTGGGCGCTGCGTACAGATCCAGCACCACCTGCCCGGCAGGCGCGGGATCGGCGCTCACCCGCACGTCGTAATAAAGCTGGTCGGGCTTGAAGGGCGTCTGTCGATCGAGTTCGTAACCGACCACCTTGCGCGGATCGGCCGCCGCCGCGACCGGCATCACCAGCCGCCGGTACAGCGCGGATTCCGCCGCGACCACCAGCACCAGACGGCGATCATCGGGATCGATGCCGGCGCAGGCGTCCGCGAATGCGGCGCGCTGTGCGTCGGGGGGAAGCCTGGTCGGGATGCTCGCCAGGACGGGCCCGGTCTGGCCGCGTTTCACGATCAGCTTGGTCGGTCGCACGCCCAGCCACAGCACGTCGGGACCGCGCTGCAGCCATTCGCGTATCCGCGTGGGCAGCAGCGCGGCCAGTTCGCCGCCCCACCAGCGCAGGAAGCCCGGCAGCGGCGAGCGCGACCAGGCCAGCTTCAGACGCTCGAAGGATTGTGTGCTCGCGGTTGCCATGGCGGATATTGGATCATGGCGCGCCGGTGGAATCAGTGCGCCAGTCCAGCACTTTGTACGGGCGGGCCTGGGTGCCCGTCAACGCCAGCCGTATCGTCGCATCGAGCCCCGCGCGCGTCCCGTCCGGCATTTCGGCAACGCTGAAGACACGCTCGACCACTCCGCCGTAACCGGCGACCAGCGGGCCGTTGGCGACCGCCCCGATTGCTTGTCCGTTGCCGGCGCCGCTTTGCGCATGCGCCTGACGGCGAGCTTCCACCATGGCGTCGGCCTGCCGTACACCGACCCCGCGCAGCGAGGCCAGAACCACCGCGCCCGCATAGGACGCGTCCGGGAAGTTGCGTCCGGAAAACACCGTGACCGCATCTTCGACCTTGCCGAACAGCGCCACGTCCATGCCGGGCACCCGCGCCAACTGGTCGATCGTACGGAAGGGTCCGACGGATTGATCCGCGCGTGCGTTCAGGCCCATTCCGCGTACGGCTTGCCGCAGTCCTGTCTCCTCAACAGGCGCACCGCCACGCCATGTGGCGATCGTTTCCGCCAGTTGTCCCGCGCGTGCGGAGTCCGCGCCGGCCGCCTCGAAAACATGACCCAGCAGTTCGGGCGAGGCCGCGTTGAGGTCGACCAGCCCGCTGACGTCGACCACCGCGACCGTCACCTTCGCACCATCGAAATTGAATGTGTACGGCCGCCCGTCCGGCACCCAGTGTTGCCGCAGATCAGGCGCACGCAGGCCCGCGACCGCATGGGCGAGACCAGCCTCCGCAGCCAGTTCCGCGCGCACCCGTTCCGCGCCGTAAAGAGCAGCCTCGCTGTGGCTGCGCGAGGCTGCCGCCACGCCGGCAAGCAGCGCCGCGAGCAGTACCGTCACCCACAGCACCAGCAGCAACGCCGTGCCCTGTTCGTGTCGGCTCATGGCACTCCCTGTGCGTCGAAGCCTTCGCCCGCGTGCAACGGAATCACCATCACGGGAAATGGCACGCGCGCCCGCCATGCGGGATCAAGATCGATCCGCACCGCCAGCGGCATTCCGCTGTTCGAACGCCACGCGTCGCGCCAGCTCGGCGGCTGGCCGAAGGCGGTCGTTCCGAGGTACTGGAATTTCCCGCCATGCAAGTCCGCCAGCAGCCGATGCGTCACGGGCGTCTGCGTCGCCGGCGCATCGTTCGTGTAAGGCTGGTAGGCGAGTTCGAGCGATACGTTGCCTGCTCCGTCGGTGTGCAGGCTGAGGGTCTGCAGGTACAGCCCGGCGTGTCCCGATTGCATCGGCAATGGCGCGACGTACTGCATCGAACTCGCGTCGCCCATGAACATCCGGGGCGCAGCACCCGGACGGGTGGTGTACGGCTCCGGCGCCGCGGCGCTGACATAGCGGCGCAGGAATTGCTGCACCGTGCGGACCTGTTCACCCTGCGCCATGACCGCGTCGGTCGAATGGGTGATCCGCGTCGCACCCGCCAGCGCACCCCACACGCCCGCCATCACGAACGCCAGCAGGACGAGGGCCAGCAGGATTTCCAGCAGGGTGAAGCCGCGCGCGCGCTGCGCGCGCCGGGAATGGGGAATGGGGATTCGGGAATCGCAAACACCAAGCGCGCTTATGTGAGCGCATTGCGCAGGGCCATATGACCGTTCTGGCGACGTACGCATGTTCGTACGATTCCCCATTCCCTACTCCCCATTCCCGGCTGTTGACGCCGCCTGCGCACGCTGGGTCGAGAGCCGCAACGTGCGCCCTCCCCCGTACTGCACCGCGATGTCGAGCTGGTACAGATCGATGCCCGCCGCCTGGGCCATCATCGCGCCGCCTTGCGGGAGCGGCGCCGAATCACCGGTGCCTGTCGATGGTGCCGCAGGCGCGGGCAGTGCGTGGATGTCGAGGGTCCAGCCCATGCCGTCGTCGAATTTTCCGGACAGCGTTTCGTTCTTGAGGGGCTCGGTGAGTCCCTGCTCCGCGAGCAGGGTTCGCGCACGCTCCACCGCCGTATCCAGCGCCGCGCTGCGCGCCGCGTTGTGCGCGGCGCCGCCGAACGCACTGAGCGCAATCGCGAACGCGATCGCGACCAACGCGATCGCGGCAAGCACTTCGATGAGGGTGAAGCCGCCTGAAAGGCGGAACTGGGGATTGGGGACTGGGGATTGGGGGAGAGTTCCGGCATGCGACCGCTTTTCCCCAGTCCCCAGTCCCGAGTCCCGAGTCCCGATTTTTCCGAAGGAGGTCGGGATCACTCTTGCACTCCGTTGCTCACCGTCACCGCGCCCGTGAGCCAATCCACGTCGACGCGCAGGCTGCGGTGGGCTTCCGCCAAGACGATATTGCCTCCGCTGGAACTCCCATCCGGAAAGTAGCCGATGCGCGCGACCCCGGCCTGCGTGCTGCCCTGTGCCGCCGACGTGACGCGCAGCGTCGCATCCACGGGCAGGTTGCGCGGTTCGCGTCCGGGCGCAGCGAAGGTGTGGGTGCGCAGATCCACCGTGAACCATTGCGGCTTGCCCGTCGCCATCGCGCGGGTGCGGGTGTCGCGCAGGCCCGCGGCCATCCGCTGCGCCGCCGTTTGCAGTTGCCAGCGGCTGCGCCCGCGCAACGACACTGCCGTCACCGTAACGGCGATCGCGATCAGCACGATCACCGCCAGCATCTCGATCAGGGTGAAGCCTTTCGCGCACTCTGCGCGCGCGGGGCGGGGGACTGGGGATTGAGGGAGTGGAATCGTGGCGACGTCCTCGTCCCCCATCCCCCAACCCCCAGCCCCGCTTCTATTGCCAATTACCGTAATCACGGTCGATGCCCTCGCCCCCGGGCTTGCCGTCGCGGCCATAGAAGATGATGTCGTACTGGCCGTGCTTGCCGGGATAGAGATAGCCGTAGGGATGGCCAAACGGATCGGTGAGATCGGCGGGCTTGGCGTAGGGGCCGTTCCACGACGGCGCATTCAGCGGCTTGGTAATCAGGTCGTCCAGCGACTTTGGCGGCGAGCCGTTGTCGAGCGCGTACGCCTGCACGTCCTGGTCGAGCTTGGTGACGCCGATCTTGCCGGCATCCCACTTGCCGGTGTCCACGCGCCCGGATACCGAACGCGCCACGATCACGCCGACGATGCCCAGCAGCACGATCACCGCGAGCATTTCGAGGAGGGTGAAGCCTTTTTTGAAGCGGTGGCGGGGGGCTGGGGACTGGGGACTGGTGGAGGACAGTGCACCAATCCCTTGCCCATATTGAATAATGGCGCTGCCGTTGTTTACGCTCAGGAATCGGGGCGCTTTGGATTCCGGGACCCCAGCCCCCAGTCCCCAGCCCCCAGCCCCGGTTTTGCGATTCGACGACACCGCGTTCTTCGTAGTCATTGGATATTTCCCGTCAGGCTCAGCAGCGGCAGCAGGATGGACATCATGATGCCGGCGACCAGCAGCGCCATCACGATGGTCAGCACCGGCACCAGCGCCGACAGCATCTTGTCGATCGCGGACTTCACTTCGCCGTCGTAGGTATCGGCGGCGCGCAACAGCATGTCGTCCAGCGTGCCCGATTCCTCGCCGACCATCGTGATCTGGATCGCGAGCTTGGGAAAGCTCGTATGCGCCGTCAATGCATGTGACAGCGAGTCTCCGCCCTTGACCGCTTCGATCGCGGGCTCCAACTGCTCGCCGAGGTCGCGATTGGCGACGACCTGGCGCGCGATGCCGAGCGCGGCCAGCAGCGAGACACCATTCTTCAGCATCGACCCGAGCGTGCGCATCAGCCGCGCGGTGTCGATCTTCAGCAGCAGCGGTCCCAGCACGCGCACCCGCAACAATCTCGCGTCGAAAGCGCGGCGCACCGCGGGATCGCGCATCCGCGCGCCCGCCCACAGGCTCCCCGCAACGATGACGGTGAGGAGCAGCAGGCCCCAGTCGTGCAGGAAAGTCCCGAGCCCCATCAGCACGCGCGTGATCAGCGGGATCTGCACGTTCATGTCGTGGAAGATCGGCACGAACTGCGGCAACACGAATGTCAGCAGCAGGATCAGCGAACCCAACACACCGAACAACAGGAACGCGGGGTATACCAGCGCGCCGATCACGCTCTCGCGCAATTTGCGCGCACGCTCTAGGTAGTCGGCGAGCCGCGCCAAGGCTGCGTCGAGTGCACCGCCGGCTTCACCCGCGCGCACCATGCTCAGGTACAGCTTCGGGAATACGCCGTGCTCTTCCTCCATCGCGCGCGACAACGACGCGCCACCACGCACGCGATCGCGGATGCGCTCGACCACACGCCGCGCGCGCTCGCCTTCCGGCAGATCCAGCAACATCTGCAGCGCGCGATCCAGCGGCAGGCCGGCGTGCAGCAGGATGCCGAGCTGTTCGGTGAACTCGACCAGTGCCGCGCCTGACAACGATTTCCTGCGCAAGCCGCCCAGCAGCGCGCCACGGCCCGCCGCATCGGTGGCTTCCAGCGGCACATTGCCCTGCTCCTGCAGACGCGCAATCACATCGTCGACCGACGCGGCATCCATTCGCCCCTCGACGGTCTCACCGCCGGGCGTGACGGCCTTGTAACGGAAGGAAGCCATTTACGCGGGACCGGGGACTGGGGACTGGGGACTGGGGGTTCGCAGACGCATCGTTGCCTGGAGATCGTAGGTGCCGCGCACGCATCCGCATTTCATGCGGTCGAAGCGTGCATCCCCTCTGCGCAAGATGCACGCTTGGCCCGAGCCTCCAGCCCCCAGTCCCCAGCCCCGCCTTTCAAGCCTCTTGCGTAACACGCAGCACCTCTTCCACGGTCGTCAGACCCGCGAGCGCCTTGCGCAAGCCGTCTTCGTACATCGTGTGCATGCCGCTTGCGCGCGCGGCGCGTTCGATGTCGCTCGCGTCGGCGTGCTGCATCAGCAGGCGGCGCAAGGAATCGTTCATCGTCAACTGTTCGATGATCGCGAGCCGGCCGTAGAAGCCGCTCGGGTTCTCGGCCGTGGGCCGCGGCCGGTACAGCCGCAACGGGCGCTCGTCGGTGAGCTTGTCGAGGCCGAGTTCCGCGACCATCTCCGGCAACGGCTCGTAGGCTTCGGCGGCATCGGGATCGAGGCAGCGGACCAGCCGCTGCGCGACGATCGCATTGACGGTGGAAGCAATCAGGTAGTCCTCGACGCCCATGTCGAGCAGGCGCGTCAGCCCACCCGCGGCGCTGTTGGTGTGCAACGTCGAAAGCACGAGGTGTCCGGTCAGCGCCGACTGGATCGCAATGCGGCAGGTTTCGAGGTCGCGCATCTCGCCGATCATGATCACGTCAGGATCCTGGCGGACGATCGAACGCAGGGCGCCCGCGAAATCCAGCCCGATCTGCGGCTTCACCTGCATCTGGTTGATGCCTTCGATCTGGTACTCGACCGGATCCTCGACGGTGATGATCTTGCGGGTGGGCGTATTGATCTTCGACAGCGCGGTGTAAAGCGTGGTGGTCTTGCCCGACCCGGTGGGCCCCGTCACCAGCAGGATGCCGTGCGGCTGTTCCAGCACGTGCAGGAACGGCGGCAGCGTCAAGTCGTCGAACCCGAGCGCCTTGAAATCCAGCACCACCTTGCCGCGGTCGAGGATGCGCATCACCACGGATTCGCCGAAGCTGGTCGGGATGCACGACACGCGCAGATCCAGCTCCTTGCCCTGCACGCGCAACATGATGCGGCCATCCTGCGGCAGGCGGCGCTCGGCGATGTTCATGCGCGCCATGATCTTGATGCGCGAGATCATCGCCGCGGTGCTCGACGCCGGCGGCGCCTCGACTTCGTGCAGCACGCCGTCGATGCGGTAGCGCACCTTCAGGC